>Ga0075011_10000893_pt1 | contig 16044 bp, 15 predicted proteins | sample TARM_MetaG_T_14_FD_72354 | JGI IMG/M metagenome (GOLD analysis project Ga0075011, IMG submission 72354) | Freshwater microbial communities from Pennsylvania, USA, analyzing microbe dynamics in response to fracking - TARM_MetaG_T_14 | ecosystem: Environmental > Aquatic > Freshwater > River... | reverse complement strand
ACGGAATAGTGATGCAGTTCAGTAAAGTTAAGCGTGATGCTGAAGGTCTGCCCCTTGCTTTTGCACCGGGTTTACATTTTAAAGTGCCGTTTATTGATTCTGTACGCATTATGGATACGCGTATCCAGACGCTTGATGATCCCGCGGACCGTTTTGTGACCTCAGAGAAAAAAGATCTGATTATTGACTATTATGTCAAATGGCAGATTGAGGATTTGGCAACTTATTACCTCTCAACAGGGGGCAATAAAATGCAGGCGGAAGCGCTGCTTAAACGTAAAATCAATAATGGTTTGCGCAGTGAAATTGGCTCCCATACTATTAAAGAGATTGTTTCCGGTAAGCGCGGTGAACTAATGGAAACGGCGCTTAAACGTATGGCGCGCTCTTCTGAGTTGGGTATTAAAGTTGTTGATGTGCGTATTAAAAAAATCAATCTGCCGGAAGAGGTCAGCAACAGCGTCTACAAACGTATGCGTGCTGAGCGTACTGCCGTTGCTAAAGAGCATCGCTCAAAAGGGCAGGAATTATCGGAAGTGATCCGCGCTAATATCGACCGTAAAGTGTCGGTTATGATAGCGCAAGCGGACAAGGAATCTGCGGAAATGCGCGGTGCGGGGGATGCGGAGTCTGCGAAGATTTATGCTGACTCTTATACGCAGGATGCGGAATTCTTCGCTTTTTTACGCAGCATGCAGGCGTACAAAAAAAGCTTTTCTAATAAAAGTGACGTGATGGTGCTAAGCCCGGATTCAGAATTTTTTCAGTATATGAACAATAAAGATTAATATTCTTTAATCGTTAATCGTTAAAAGCCCCGTTTTGCTGCTGCAATTCGGGGCTTTTTTTGTGCTTTCTTTTCTGTATTTCTTAAAACTAAAGCTAAAGCTAAAGCTAAAGCTAAAGCTAAAGGTAAATTTTTTCACCATATCTGACAATATGGGCGGTTTTATGCAGTTGCTCTTCAATCACTTGCTTAAATATCTCCTGTTTATCAGGCTCGCCGTGTATTAAAAAAATTTTACCTAGCTGTTCAAATTCACTCATCCAGGCTAATAGGTCGCTTTGATCAGCATGCGCTGAAAATCCGTTAAGCATATGTATTTTGGCATTCACTTTAATTTTTTCATGGTAAAGCTGGATAAATTCAGCTTTATCTATCATTTGTCGACCCAGCGTGCCCTGCACCTGATAGCCAACAAAGATAACACTGTTACGTGCATCCCATAGGCGGTGTTTAAAGTGATGCAGAATTCTCCCGCCAGTACACATGCCGCTGCCGGCAATAATAATAGAGCCGCTCTCCTCATTATTAATGAGCATGGAATCTTTGTCTTTGAGCGAATATTGCAGATAAGGAAAGTCAAAAACTGCGCCGTCACGCGCAAGCATTTTATTGGCGGGCTGATTTAATTCAGTGTGGTAATTGGTATAAATTTGGGTCGCACGTATAGCCATTGGCGAATCTAAAAATACTTTGCAGACAGGTAGTTTTTTTGCGTAATACATCTGCTTCAGAAGCAGCAAAATCTCCTGTGTTCGCTCGATCGCAAAGGAGGGGATCAGCACATTCCCCTGATTGTTTAAGGTATTGATAACAATCTCTTTAAACTCATTGATTGTCTCTTTTAAAGCACGGTGATCACGATCCCCATAGGTCGATTCAATATAAAGTGTATCTGCCCGTTTTACCAGAGAGGGGGAGGGCATTATAACGTCCTGCCGGCTGCCCAGATCGCCACTGAAAAGCAGATACTTTGTGTAACCCTGTTCGTTTAATTCGATTTGAATGGTCGCAGAGCCGAGAATGTGTCCCGCATTTCTGAAAGTAACCTTGACCTCGGGTGTCAGTTGAATCGCTTTATCGTAGTCGGCATACTGAATGGTTAAATCAAACACAGATTTTGCATCATCAGTGCTGTAGATGGGAGGGGGAACCGATTGTTCATCCCCTGATCTTCTGGCTTTTTTAAGTGCGGTTTTGTAATCTTCTTCTGCAATTTTGGCACTGTCCAGCAAGATAACTTCAGCAAGATCCATGGTTGCTCTTAACGCCACCACTTTGCCGTTAAATCCCTCTTTGACCAGTTTGGGAATACGCCCGATATGGTCCAGATGGGCATGGGTAATTAAGATAATATCGACCTTTTTAGGATCAAAATCGAAAGGGTCTAATGTCTGTTTTTCATCACGTCCCTGAAAGTAGCCGCAGTCAATTAGAATTTGCGGGCCATCTTTAATTTGTAAAAAATGACATGAACCGGTAACCGTTTCTGCGGCGCCAAATGATTGAATGAAAGTCATAAGTAATCCTCGTTGTGGTTATACTTTGACTATAGCATCGCTTTTTATTTCAGGCGTAATCAGCCCTCTTTCCCATCACCCATCACCCATTAGCTCTTACTTGTCAATTCATTATATCATCGTCCACTAAGTAATTTTATTAATAACAAAAACAGAAAAATAAACGGGAAAACCCTGATTTGCTGGTAATTGATTGTTTGTTTTTGTGATGGGTGCCTCATTTTTATTTGACTTTAGCTGTCTAAATAGTTAGTGTACTACACAATCCAGTCAACAGAGTCATCATCATCTGACTCGCCATCAAGGATCAATTCATGTCAATAATGCTAGAAGTGCAAAATTTATATAAGGTATTTGGGCAGTCTCCAGAAGACGCCTTTCCTTTAATGGAAAAAGGCTTCGATAAAGATAAAATATTTGCAAAAACCGGGCTTACTGTCGGTGTTAAAGATGTTTCCTTAAGCATTAATGAAGGGGAAATATTCGTGATAATGGGGTTGTCAGGTTCAGGAAAATCGACACTCGTTCGCCTTTTAAACCGCCTGATCGAACCTACCAGTGGCAAGGTATTGTTTAAGGGTAAAGATATTGCCCACATCTCTAGCGAAGAGCTGCGTAAGGTGCGTCGTAAGCATATCTCTATGGTCTTCCAAAATTTTGCTTTAATGCCGCATATGAGTGTTATCGATAATGCTGCATTTGGCCTGGAACTAAGTGGTGTTGCCATCGCTGAACGTCATAAAGCTGCCCGTGAAGCGCTTGCCCGTGTGGGCCTTGAAACGCATTGTGAATCTTACCCGGATGAACTCTCCGGCGGTATGAAACAGCGGGTTGGTTTAGCCCGAGCATTGGCCAATGATCCGGATATTCTGCTTATGGATGAAGCCTTTTCTGCCCTTGATCCGCTGATTCGCTGCGAGATGCAGGATGAGCTGATTCGTCTGCAAAATGATGATAAACGAACGATTGTATTTATTTCTCATGATTTAGATGAGGCGATGCGCATCGGCGATCGTATCGCTATTATGCAAAACGGCGTAGTGGTTCAGGTAGGTACGCCCGATGATATTCTGCAGAATCCTGCGAATGACTATGTCAGTTCCTTCTTCAGTGGTGTCAATGTGGCCAGCGTCTTTTGTGCTAAAGATATCGCTAAAAAAACGCCCGCCGCTGTATTTAAGAAACATAACAATGATGGCCCTGCCGTAGCGATAAAGATACTTATGGATAATGAACGTGACTATGGGGTTGTTGTTGATCGTGGCAACCGTTTCTCCGGTATCGTTTCAACAGACTCTTTACGTATTCCCAAACACAATAAAGGAACACTGGGCAGCGCACTGCTCGAAGATACTATCACCATCAAACCTGATGTATCTGTTGGTGAATTAATTGCCCAGGTGGCGGCTGTACCGTATGCCGTGCCCGTTGTTGCTGAAGATGGTACCTACCATGGCGTGATCACCAAATCACGTTTATTACAAATTTTAGATAGGGAATAATCATGACCATAGAAACCACGACGCAAGCCGCTGATCCTTGGGCCAGTACCGCAGCCACACCTGCTCCCGCCGATCCATGGGCGAGCGCCTCTGCTGCAACGTCAACCGCGAATGATTGGCTAAGCGCCACCGCTGACGTTGCCCCTTTTGATTGGTTGCATCCGTTTCAGGATGCTCTCGTCCCTTTTGATGATTGGATTGAGACTGCGCTTAACTGGCTGGTCGTACATGGCCGTCCGGCATTTCAGGCAATTCGTGTGCCGATTGACCTGATCCTCAGCTCATTTCAAAGTGCACTTGTATCAACACCCGCTCCTATCATGTTACTTATTTTATTCTTGATAGCCTGGCAACTAGCCGGGCCACGGATGGGGATTACCTCTTTACTCTCTTTGATTGTAATCGGACTTGTCGGGGCCTGGTCGCAAGCTATGGTGACACTCGCGTTGGTTATGACCTCAGTATTTTTCTGTTTTCTGATAGGCTTACCCTTGGGTATTTGGCTGGCACGCAGTCAATCTGCCGCGAAAATTATTCGTCCGATCCTTGATGCGATGCAGACCACACCGGCTTTTGTCTATTTAGTACCGATTGTTATGCTCTTTGGTATAGGTAACGTTCCTGGTGTTGTTGTGACTATTATTTTTGCATTACCGCCGATTGTCCGCCTGACTATTCTCGGGATTGAGCAAGTTCCGGAAGAACTTATCGAAGCCGGACACGCTTTTGGTGCCAGCCCGAAACAGATGCTTTACCGGATCCAACTTCCCTTAGCTATGCCAACCATTATGGCTGGGGTAAATCAGACCCTTATGTTGTCACTGTCAATGGTCGTAATAGCCTCTATGATTGCTGTCGGTGGTCTGGGGCAAATGGTTTTACGTGGTATCGGACGACTGGATATGGGGATGGCCGCTGTCGGTGGTCTTGGTATTGTTATTCTTGCCATCCTGCTGGATCGTATTACCCAAATCATAGGTAAAAACAAACGCGATCAAAAAACACGCTGGTATCAAACGGGTCCTGTTTCAGTGATCTATTTCCTTGTACAAAAACTCACTAATAATGAAAACCACAAGCTAGGAGAACAGAAATGAAATATATATGGAAGACAGTACTGACCACAGCAATAGCTGTTTCAGCAACCCTCTCATCCGCTGCCTGGGCGGAAAAACTGCCTGGAGAAGGTATTACCGTTCAGCCGATTCAATCCACTGGTGCAAACGAAACGTTTCAGACCTTAATAGTCAACAAAGCGATGCAGGCGCTCGGTTATACTGTTAAAGGTACGAAAGAGGTTGACTATAATGTCGCTTACACTTCGATTGCAGCAGGCGATGCCACTTATTTAGCCGTGAACTGGAATCCATTGCACAATGCTAAATACACAGGTGCAGGCGGAAAGGATAAATTTTACCGCAAAGGTGTATATATCTCAGGCGCTGCGCAGGGGTATCTGATTGATAAAAAAACTGCCGATAAATATCACATTACCAATATCGCGCAACTCAAAGATCCGAAAATTGCCAAACTCTTTGATGCCAATGGTGACGGTACAGCAGACTTAAGCGGATGTAACCCGGGATGGGGTTGTGAAGAGGTGGTTGAACACCAGCTCGATGTCTTTGGCTTGCGTCAAACTGTGACCCATAACCAGGGTAACTATGCAGCGATCATTGCCGATACTATCGCCCGTTATAAAAAAGGTGATTCCATTCTTTACTACACTTGGGTACCTTACTGGGTGAGTGGTGTACTGGTTTCTGGTAAAGATGTTGTGTGGTTAGAAGTCCCATTTTCATCACTTCCTGGCGATCGAAAAGGTATTGATACCACACAGCCTAATGGCAAAAACTATGGTTTTCAAATGAATGGCATTCGCATTCTGGCCAACAAAAAATTTACTGATGCAAATCCAGCGGCAGCTAAACTTTTTTCTCTTATGAAACTCAATATCAATGATGTCAATGCAGAGAATTTGATGATGGTACAAGGAGCGAATAAGCCAAAAGATATTGAAGCCCATGCCAATGGTTGGATTAAAGCCCACCAGAAACAGTTTGATGCTTGGGTTGAAAACGCCAAGAAAGCAATCTAGTACAAAAGCTAGGTGGCAGAAAAACTATGTAGTAGAATAATCGCCTACTACAATTTAATAAAAATAGTCATACAAATGAAAGCACAGAGGCTACTGCGTTAGCCTCTGTTTTCCAAGAAGAGGAGTTTCCTATGGAAACCAATGAAGCAGTCTTGGTGGCTATTCGACAAATTATTCGTGCCATCGATCTCCATTCCAAAAAACTCAGTAAAAATTTTGGTCTGACCAGCCCACAACTACTCTTGATGCGTACCATTCAAAGCGATGATAATGTCACCATTCGTCGATTATCTGAAAAAACCAATATGAGTCAGGCAACCGCAACCACTATTCTTGATCGCCTGGAAATGCGCGGATTGGTAGTACGTATACGCAACCAACAGGATAAGCGTAAGGTGCACGCCTTGCTTACCGAAGCGGGTTGTAAAATATTAGCGCAAGCGCCCGGCATGTTGCAGCCTGCCTTTCTGGAACAATTTCAGGCGTTGCAACCTTGGGAACAGAATCAGATGTTGTCTTCATTACAGCGTTTATCAAGCATGATGAACTCCCCTGCACTGGAGCCCGAGCCTGAGTTTTTGCTAAGCCAAGATCTGCAGGAGCTGGACAGCCAGACTTTGCTGACTAAGTTATAATTTACGCCGCCTATATGTCTCTATAGAGAGCGTGAATCCTGTGATGAGTGACGGGGTTGCTTTCTTAACAGTGTTAATATGTATATATCAACCATTATCAGGATTACTAATATGAAATTTAAGGGTATTTTATTTGATTTAGACGGTACGCTGATTGATTCTCTGGCGGTTGTGGATCGTGCGTGGCGGAGTTGGGCTGAACGTAATGGCCTGGACGCTGAATATGTGCTGCAGGTGATCCATGGACGTCCCGCCCGTGAATCGGTAATGGAACTGCTTAAGGATGCGGATGCGCTGAAAATAGAGCAGGAGTTTGCCTGGCTGGAGCGTTACGAAGCGCAGGATACGCAAGGCGTGCATGCGCTGCCCGGTGCCATCGCGCTGTTAAATCAGCTCAATACCCTGCAGATTCCCTGGGCAATTGTCACCTCGGGCACCCTGCCTGTGGCAAGCGCGCGTATTAAAGCGGCGGCATTGCCTGTACCTGAGGTTTTGGTCACCCCTGAGCTGGTAACAAAGGGCAAACCGGATCCGCAGCCGTTTTTACTGGGCGCAGAAAAACTCGGTTTGGCTGCGCGCGACTGTCTGGTCTTTGAAGATGCGCCTGCAGGTGTACAGGCAGGTCATGCGGCAAAGTGTATTGTGATAGCCCTGCGCAGCCATTTTCAGGAGGCGCAATTACCCGGCGCGCAGCACTATATTGATTCATTGGAGGATCTGCTGATTGAGGAAGCGGACGGTGAGTTCAGATTAAGTTTTGCCCGTACACAGAGCGTTAAATAAACATAATAAAAAAACCGACAGATGTCGGTTTTTTTATGGTGCTTGAGTTAAAGCTGGCGGTTAGCTATCGAGCAGGAGCTTATCATCATCGAGCTCCTGGCCATCATTGCGTGCCTGAGCAAACAGGTTGAGCAGATCTTTGACCTGGTAAGTTGCGCGCTCCTCTCCGACTAAATCAAAAATCACTTTCCCTTCATGAAGCATTACTGTTCGGGAGCCATGATCCAGTGCCTGACGCATGGAGTGGGTGACCATCATGACGGTCAACTGCTTCTCAGTAATAATTTGTGAAGAGATATCCATAATCAGGGCCGCCGTTTTCGGATCCAGTGCCGCGGTATGTTCATCAAGCAGCAAAATACTGCTTGGCTGCAATGCTGACATCAGCAGGCTCACAGATTGGCGCTGCCCGCCTGAGAGCAATCCCATCTCACTTTGCAAACGATCTTCAAGGCCTAAATTAAGACGGCTTAGCTGCTCCTGGAAAACAGTGCGTAATTTACTGTTTAAGGCAAAAGATAAACCACCGCGGCTGCCGCGTCCATAAGCCAGCGCCATATTCTCTTCAACGGTTAAATCACCGCAGGTGCCTGCCAGCGGATCCTGAAAAACCCGCGCTATATCTTTAGTGCGCGCCGTTGCTGAGAGTTTAGTAACATCGCGATCAGAAAAATAAATTTTCCCTCGTGTCGATTTAATATCGCCAGCAATGGTATTGAGCAGGGTTGATTTACCTGCGCCATTGGAGCCAATAACGGTTACAAACTGACCGCTTGGAATGCACAAGTCAATGCCGCGCAGCGCCTGTTTTTCTGTGGGCAGTCCCTGATTAAACGTGACATGTAAGTTTTCACAACGGATCATAGAGTCTCTCCCTGGGCGCGTTTCGCTTTCCACTCATTGCGTAATTTAGGAAAGACCAGTGCCAGTGCCACCAGTAACGCGGTAATTAAATTCAGATCGGAAGCATGAAAGCCTAAAAAGTCGGCATTAAGTGCCATCGATACGGCGATACGATAGAGCAGCGATCCGGCAATGCAGCTTAGTATAATCACCAGCATTGAGCGGCTGGCAAAGAGTGATTCACCGATAATAACCGCCGCCAGACCGACCACTATTGTGCCTATTCCCATAGTGGAATCGGCAAAGCCGTTGGTTTGCGCAAACAGGGCACCGGCAAACCCGACTAACGCGTTGGACAGTGCCAGACCGACATAGACTTTTTCATTAATCACAATACCGTTGGCTTGTGCCATCCGTTTATTTGATCCCACTGCGCGCATTGCCAGACCATATTGAGTATTGAGAAACCAAGCAACCAGCAGGCCAGCCAATAGAGCGCAGATAGCAACAAAGCCGACTTTTAAGTACATATTGGCCAGTCCCAGCCCCTCAAAAGGGGTCAGTATGGTCGGCTCTGTAATCAAGGCCATATTCGGTTTACCCATCACCCTTAGGTTAATGGTGTACAACGCAGTCATGGTCAGAATACTGGCGAGCAGATGGAGAATATTAAAACGCAAGTTAAGCCATGCTGTCACTAACCCAGCACAGGCTGCAGCAAGGGTGCCGGCAAGGGTCGCTAAGTAAGGGTTAACACCGGCAACAATTAGCGTTGCGGTCACTGCTGCGCCAAGGGTAAAGCTACCATCGACGGTGAGATCGGGAAAATCTAAAATACGGAAGGTAATATAGACACCGATAGCGACCAAGCCAAAAATAAACCCTATCTCCAGGGTTCCTAAAAAAGCAAATAAAGACATAGTAAGGGTAACTTCTTATTTAATAATTGTGGTTGCACGAGCGAGTACAGATGCAGGTACTTTTATGCCCATACGAGCCGCCATTTTAGGATTAACAAAGAGATCCGTACCTTCGGCCTGTTTGACATCAATCGATCCCGCCTGTTCCCCTTTTAATATGCGTACTACGATATCACCCGTTTGTCGTCCGAGCTCGGCGTAATTGTAGCCTACAGCCGCCACCGCGCCGCGCTCTACAGAGCCTGTATCTGCTGCAAATACAGGGAGTTGCGCATCAACACCAACACGTACAACAGATTCAAAGGCACTGACAATGGTATTGTCGGTCGGGCAGTAGATGGCGTCCGCTTTACCCACTAACTGTTTGCTGGCAATCATTACATCAGAGGATTTAGGTGCGGGTGATTCAACAATAGCTATCCCTATTTTGCTGGCTTCCTCTTTTAGTGCATTAACAATGGAAACTGAATTGCTTTCACCCGGGTTATAGAGCACCCCTAAGGTTTTTAAATCAGGCATAAATTCTCTGATTAAAGCCAGCTGTTGTTTTACATTGACCATATCAGATAAACCCGTCACATTGCCGCCGGGCTGTTTCAGGCTTGGCACAACTTTCGCGCCAACGGGATCGGTGACCACTGAAAAAACGATGGGGATCTCTTTGCTGGCGCTGACCGCCGCCTGCGCCGAAGGGGTGGCAATGGCCACTATCACATCCGGTGCATCGCCAACCATTTTACGGGCAATTTGCGCGGCAATGGCAGGTTGTCCTTGGGCACTCTCATAGGTAAATTTGAGCTGCGCACCACTGTATCCATTTTCTTCTAATACCGCTTTAATACCATCACGTACCGCGTCCAGAGCAGGGTGCTCAACAATGGCTGTGGTTGCGACATAAACAGGTTTAGCTTGTAAGCCTGCACATAATAGCGCGCCTGATAGTGCTGCTAATTTGAGTATTGAACTTAACTTGATCATATTGTTTCCTTTTTTAATTCTGAATTGTTGCCATTAACGCTAATGCGTTATCGCTACATAGTAACCAGCTCTTCTGCGCTGGTCGGGTGAATGGCGATACAGCTGTCAAAATCAGCTTTAGTCGCGCCCATTTTCATCGCAACTCCAAAGCCTTGTAATATCTCATCCGCGGCAAAACCTATGCAGTGCAGACCGACCACTTTCTGCTCTTTACCTGCACACACCAACTTCATCCGCGTAGGTTGGCGAAGTGTGGTCAGCGCCGTGTACATACTGGTAAACTGCGAGGTGTAAAGGGTGAGATCGTCTTTGCCATATTGCTCAATCGCTTCCTCTTCCGTTAAACCAATAGTGCCAATGGGCGGGTGGCTAAAGACCACAGTGGGCACCAGTGTGGCATCTAAATGGGCATCGAGTTTACCATTAAATAAGCGCTCAGATAACTGCCGACCCGCCTTGACGGCAACCGGTGTCAGCTGAATTTCGCCGGTATTATCACCGACCGCGTAAATTCCCTGCACATTGCTGTTCTGGTATTTATCCACGTGAATAAAATTATTTTTATCAAGGGCTATATCGGTATTTTCTAGGCCGATATTGGTGGTTGCCGGTGTCCGCCCAATTGCCCAGATCAAGCAATCTACAGTGAGCGATTTTTCATTCTCTAAATGCAGCGTCAGACTGCCGTCCTCATTTTTTACTACACTCGCCGGTACTGAGTGGGTATGCAATGTTGGCCCCTCCTCCTGCATCACCTCAACCAGTGTTGATGAAAGCATAGTGTCAAACTCACGCAGGAAAGTATGACGGCGGCACAGTAGGTGTGTTTCACTGCCCAATGCGTTAAATACGCCAGCAATTTCAACGGCGATATAACCTGCTCCGACTACAGCAACCCGTTTGGGCTGTTCGGTTAAGGCAAAGAAACCATCGGAGGTGATACCGTACTGCGCGCCGTCAATATTCGGCACGGTCGGCGCGCCGCCGGTGGCAATAGTGATATGCGGCGCAGTGTAGGTTTTACCGTTGACCTCAAGCGTATGATTATCGATAAATTTAGCAAAACCATTAATGACAGTAACGTTATTGCTGGCCAGTACGCGATCATAAGATTGATGAATACGCTCAATATAGGCATCACGGCTGGCAATCAGTTTTGCCCAGCTGAAGTTTTTTAACGGTGCGTCAAAGCCGTAATCCGGCGCATAACGCAGTGCATCGGCAATCTGTCCTGCATACCACATAGCTTTCTTAGGCACGCAACCGAGATTGACGCAGGTGCCACCTAAGGCCTGATGTTCAATAATGGCCACTTTCTGCCCATATCGTGAGGCGCGGTTAGCTGACGCTATGCCGCCGCTGCCACCGCCAATACAGATATAATCGAAATCGAATTTATTCGCACTCATGCTTGCTCCCAGTTACTTAGGTCGATGGACTTTTCAGCGCCGTGGTGGCGAACAAAAGTCAATCGGCCTAGTTGTTATTATTTATTTTGCGACTTCTTGGTATGCCCAAGTAAGCCATGGTAGTAATGCGCGCAAATCACTCTCCTGCACTGTGCTGCCGCACCAGATACGCAGTCCGCTTGGTGCGTCTTTATAAGCGCCAATATCAAAGGCGACCTGGTTATCCGCAAGCAATTTAATAAACTGCTTAATTTGCTGTGCATCTAAATCAACGGATAAACAGACGCTGGTATTGGAACGGCTCTGTGCTGTTTCAGCCAGGAAACGGATCCAATCATTGTTTGCCACAAATTCTTCCAGCACAGCCAGATTATCTTGTGATTTTTGAATACACGCCTGTACGCCGCCCAGAGAGACCACCCAATTGAGCGCATCCTGATAATCGGCGACACATAACATAGAAGGGGTGTTAATCGTTTCCCCCTGAAAAATGCCTTCCATTAATTTTCCAGCCGCCGTTAAACGGAATATTTTCGGTAGTGGCCAGCTTGGCGTGTAACTCTGTAAACGCTCAACCGCACGCGGGCTTAAAATAATCACGCCGTGCGCGCCTTCTCCGCCGAGCACTTTCTGCCAGCTGAATGTCGTCACATCTAATTTTTCCCACGGCATGTGCATAGCAAAAACAGCGGAGGTCGCATCACAAATGGTTAATCCCCGGCGGTCATCAGCAATAAAATCACCGTTTTCCACTTTTACCCCTGACGTTGTTCCATTCCAGGTAAATACCAGATCGTTGTCAGGGTTAACTTGCGAAAGATCCGGCAGTTGCCCGTAATCCGCCTGAATCTGATTGACGTTTTGTAATTTCAGCTGCTTTGTAATATCGGCAAACCAGCCCTGGCCAAATGATTCCCAGTAGCAAACATCCACCGGACGAGGTCCCAGCAGTGACCACATCATCATCTCCATCGCGCCTGTATCGGAAGCGGGCACAATACCGACGCGGTAGTCTGCGGGCAGTTGTAATATTTGCGCAGTATCAATAATCGCTTTCTGCAGCGCATTTTTGCCAAGGGCTGAGCGGTGAGAGCGGCCCAGTGTAGAAAGATCTAGCTGCTTAATGTCGTAACCCGGGCGTTTGGCGCAGGGGCCTGAAGAAAAATTAGGATTAGCGGGTTTGATCGATGGTTGTAGGTTACTCATTGTTAAGATCCTTTTAAAAACAATAGATTATTTTTCATCTTGGCATTTTTCGTGCGGATAAAGTTAGTATATGGAAAACAGTAACAGATTAATGAATTTAATTGCTTATATACCCAAGCTACCTCAATATGCAGAATCTGTATTCTGAGGTAGCTTGGGTATACTAAGGGGGGATAAAGATTACGGCAAGTATATAGGTGTGAATATTAGCTTAATTTCGGATCTTCTTTTAACTTTCAAAATGGGCCTTACTATTATGATGTCGGATCATGGGACACTCGCGTTTAAATTAGAAGATAATATATTAATGATTGAAGGTTGTGGCCCCTGGAATAAAGAGGCAATGATCCTTTCTACGCATAATGCGGGCTTAGTGCAGAGACAGAGAAAAAAAGCGAGATGGGGGGTGATAGCTGTATTGAATGGCGATCCGATTCATACACCCGATGCGGCGCAATTACTTATTGAATATGTCAAATATGACAAACAAAACGGGCGCATAGCCACAGCCTTAATTTTAACTGACTCCACTTGCCCTGAGCTGGCTAAACGGCATATTGCGGATTTGTATGATAAAGCGGGTGAGGATTACCAATTTTTCAGCAATATTTGTGATGCTAAAATCTGGATGGCCACAGTACTTGCATAATGGCAGGGCTCTCTTTTAGAATAATTGTCACCCATTATATGGATTAAAAGGTGCTATTTTGGATTGCTTAATGACAGCCTGGGATGAAAATGCACAGGCACTAAAAAATTGGTTAATAAAAAAAACGGGGGATCGCGAGTACGCAGAAGATCTTCTGCAAGACATCTTTATTAAAGCCCTGCAGAATAAAACCCGTTTTTGCACATTAACGCACGCTAAAAGCTGGCTTTTTACTATTGCCAGGAACACTCTGATTGATTCATATCGCAAAGCTAAGCTGGAAATCTACGCTGATTCCTATCCAACAGCGCAGCAAGAGACGGCACCGATTGTTAACCTGCAGCAATGTCTCAGCCGTGTTCTTGGCGAATTGGATGAGCAGGATAAAGAGGTCATTGAGCTCTGTGATATGCAGGGGCTTTCGCAAAACGACTACGCAAAGCGCAAAGGATTGACGCTGAGTGCCAGCAAATCAAGAGTGCAGCGGGCCAGAAAAAAATTGCGCGAGCAGATGATCTTATCCTGCAAGGTGGAATTTGACCCGCAGGGGGTTTGTTGCTTCACGCCCAGAAAATAATTTAAAATAATCTGCATCTTTTTCCCTCCCCGCACGTGTTTATTATTAAACAATGAGACACAAACCACTGGAGAAAATTAATGTTAGATTGGTTCACCTACTTTGCCGATTGGCTAACTTATTCACTGTTTAACCTTACCGCTGGTAGCAGACTGGCAGGCGCTGTTCACTTTTTTATTGAAGATACCAGCAAAATCTTAGTGCTGCTGCTGGTACTGATTTACCTTATTGCCGTTCTTCGAGCCAGCCTTAATCCGGAAAAAGTGCGCTATTACCTGCAGGGTAAAAATCGATTTTTAGGCTATATTCTGGGCTCTGTTTTTGGCTCAGTTACCCCCTTTTGCTCCTGTAGTTCAATTCCTCTGTTTATGGGCTTTATTTCCGCGCGCATTCCACTTGGGGTTACTATTGCATTTTTACTCACCTCACCTTTGATCAATGAAGTGGTAGTGGTGATGTTAGGCTCATTACTGGGACTTAAATTTACGCTTATCTATATCGCCATCGGTTTATCCTTGGGTATTTCTGCCGGTTTTCTGATCGATACCATTAAAGGGGAGCGCTGGCTGGCGCCATTTCTTGCTGCTCAGTATAAGCGTGACGATGCCATTCCTGAGATAGAGCATGTGCATAAAAGCATGACTCTGGTTGAGCGTCATCAATTTGCGAAAAAAGAGATGCTGACCATATTTACAAGAATCTGGAAATGGGTGGTGGTAGGTGTTGCTATCGGAGCCGCTATTCACGGCGCAATTCCTGACGCCTGGTTCAGTGAGTACTTAGGCGCCGGGCAGTGGTGGTCTGTGCCTGTTGCCACTTTGCTGGCCATTCCTATGTATGTGAATGCCACCGCTATAGTGCCCATTATCGAGAGTCTGTTGTTAAAAGGGGTGCCATTGGGAACGACGTTGGCTTTCTGCATGAGCGCTGTTGCGGTCAGCTTGCCTGAATTTATGATGCTCAAGCAAGTGATGAAAACGCAATTATTAATACTGATCGCAGGTTATTTACTGGTCGCGTTAAGTTTATTGGGCTGGTTATTTAATGCTGTTAATTTTTAAAATAAAAAAGGAAATAAAATGAAAAATATCAATGTTTATGGATCCGGTTGTAAAAATTGTACGACCACAGCCGAACTGATAGAAAAAACGGCGCTGCAGTTACAGGTTGAAATTAACATCTCTAAAGTGAGCGACCTGCAAGCTATCATGGAAGCGGGCATTGTCAGCACGCCTGCCGTTTCCGTTGATGGCAAACTTGTTCATTCTGGATCCGTTCCTGATCAGCAAAAGGTAAAGGAATTTCTTAGCTAATTGAGATAAATAAGCGCATTTAAATCATACAGGAGGAATAATGTGATCTTCGCTCAGAGTACTGTCTGTTTTATAGTCAGTCGGCCGCCTTTATCTAAAAAGCGCTTTACTTTAAAACTGGCTTAGGTATTATTTGCTCCGTCTGCAGGGGTGTAGTTCCAACGGCAGAACGTCGGATTCCAAATCCGAATGCTGGGAGTTCGAATCTCTCCACCCCTGCCACTTTTAAAGCCTCGACTTATGTCGGGGCTTTTTCATTTCCGGGTTATAGCTTTAAAATAAGTGCAAGGCTCGCGTTAATACCCCTTAAGTTCTCAGCGCTTTATCTCCCTGTTTTATACCTCACAAATATTTCCTGCTGGCCCACATCGATAATGGGTGACCCTCGATTCTCACCCCTTTACACTGTTATTTGTAAGCTTCGCTTGTGAGCGCTTGGTTTAACTTTCATTGTTGGAGTTCCGCCCTGAGCCTTCTCATCCCCCTAAACTGCCGTAATTACTGCGGGCTTCCTGCCCGGCGCCTTTCAGGCCATCGTCGTAAACTCCAATGTTCAAATTTGTTCCTGACAAATGTGTCGCTCCATGTTTTCTCTTGCTAAAGCAGTCGTTCATTTCAATAAAAATGGACAGGGAGTTCGTAGCCGCATTGGTTTTGTTTGTTTAGATTGGCTGAAAGGTTTGGCTGTCTCCGTTTTTTGTCTTCGTAAGCTTCGCTTGTGGGTGCTTGTAGTAACTTTCATTGTTGGGGTTCCGCCCTGACGGCGTGTCACTTTTCTTTGCGCAGCCAAAGAAAAGTAACCAAAAGAAAGGCTGCCCCGAGCCATT
>Ga0075011_10000891_pt1 | contig 16051 bp, 17 predicted proteins | sample TARM_MetaG_T_14_FD_72354 | JGI IMG/M metagenome (GOLD analysis project Ga0075011, IMG submission 72354) | Freshwater microbial communities from Pennsylvania, USA, analyzing microbe dynamics in response to fracking - TARM_MetaG_T_14 | ecosystem: Environmental > Aquatic > Freshwater > River... | reverse complement strand
GCTAAAAGCGGTAGAGAACGTAAATGTGAAAATCGCCGATGAAATCACAGGAATGAGTCCTTACAACCAAGCAGAAGTTGATGGTGTTATGAAAGCCCTTGATGGCACAGAAAACTACTCCAACCTTGGGGCCAATGCCGTACTGGGCGTTTCTATGGCAGTAGCGCGTGCCGCTGCTAAGAGCCTTGGAATGCCTTTATACCGCTACCTTGGCGGGGCTAATGCGCGCGTATTGCCCACCCCTATGTTTAACATCATCAACGGGGGAAGCCACGCGGACAATAGCGTGGATTTCCAAGAGTATATGATTATGCCCCTTGGGTTTGAAACTTTTGAAGAAGCGTTGCGCGCAGCAGCGGAAGTGTACCAACACCTCAAAAAAGCCTTACATGTAAAGGGTCGCAGTACCTCTTTGGGTGATGAGGGTGGTTTTGCCCCCAACCTTGCTAACAACGAAGAGCCTATTCAGGTTATTTTAGAAGCCATCACAGCGGCGGGATACACTCCTGGCAAAGAGATTGCTATTGCGCTAGATGTGGCCAGTAGCGAGCTTGTGTGCGAGGGAGGGTACCGTTTGGAGTCTGAAGGACGCATACTGAGCAGTAAAGAGCTTGTGGAATACTATGCTTCCATGTGCGAAAAATACCCTATTGTCTCCATTGAAGATGGGTTGAGTGAGGACGATTGGGAAGGGTGGCAGTATTTGACCCAGCGCTTAGGGGAGAAGGTGCAGTTAGTAGGAGACGATTTATTTGTGACCAATGCCCGTATTTTGCGGGAAGGGATTGAGAAAAAAATTGCCAACTCTATCCTTATTAAGCCAAACCAAATCGGCTCTGTTAGCGAAACCATGGAAACCGTACGCCTAGCCCAGCGCAACAACTACACGTGCGTCATGAGCCATCGAAGTGGGGAGAGTGAAGACGCGTTTATTGCGGATTTTGCCGTAGCGCTGAACACGGGCCAGATTAAAACAGGGGCAACCGCTAGGGGCGAGCGCAATGCTAAATACAACCGTTTGCTAGAGATTGCCAAGGACCTTGGTCAGGGTGAGTATTTAGGGAGCGCGTTGTTTTAAGTATGGGAGAGATTTTAGAAGAGTATAAAACAAGCGAAATACGCCGTTTTTATCGTAGTCGCTTTGTGCTAAAACTCTTCTTTGCCTCTCTTGGAGTGATTGGGTTTGGCATTTACATGGGGGATCTTTTTTTTGGAAAAAGTTCTTTAGACGTGCTTCTTGGTCTGCAGACAGACAAGGAGCAGTTGGAACGACGGGTGATTGAGCTTAAGCACGAAAACGCAGCGCTTCAAAAAGAGTTTTTTGAACTGCGCCAGCTTGACCCCGATATGCGCTAACGGGAGGAATCACATGAATAAAGCCGTTTTGGTCTTTTTGTTAGGATTTTCCTTGGCGGCGGTGGCTAGAGAAAACCCCTTTTTGCCAGCCCAAGCCTATGAAGAAGTTACCACTCCCACCAATGTGCAAAAAGCTCCTCCTTTGTTTGACCAACAAGCACTAAGCCTTCCCTCTCAAGCGCGCGTGCTTCAGTATGTTGTGTTTGGATACCAGAGCCTTGATGGAGACACCAAAGAGGTGCGCATGGAGGTCAATAAAACAGTTGACTGGCATGACCCATTGGTGGTTACTAAAGAGAGCTTACTGCTTGCCCCCTCTGTAAAACCCTCCATAGAACCCATCCCTGAGGCCTTAGAAAAACCTGTTACCCCCCCTTCGCAGCCTGTTGTAAAAAAGGTGGCCTTTAAGGACCTTATTGCTTTTGAGGCGCAAGGAAGGCGGATAGTGGTTACAAGCAATGATGTGCTTTTGCGCCATTTCATGGTAGCCAATCCTCATAAGGTCGTTCTTGACTTTAAGCGTGATGTCGCATTTTATACGCAGACCTTAGACATTGAGGCGGGCGCGTTTAAGAGTGTCACCATGGGGAACCACAACGGACACTACCGTGCGGTCATTTTACTTGATGGGCACTACCTTTACACGTTGAAAAAAACAGAAGGCGGGCTTGAAATACAGTTAAAGTAGCCCCGAAAGGGAGCTACTTGGTAGGTGTTCTGTCGTCTGGCCCAAGATAGAGTTGGCGTGGTCGGGCAATTTTAATAGTAGGCTGCTCTTTTAACTCAATCCACTGGGCAATCCATCCTGGGGTACGCCCAATCACAAAAATAACTGCAAACATGTCTTTGGGAATCTTAAGTGCTTGGAGAATAAGCCCAGAGTAAAAATCGATATTGGGGTAGAGTTTGCGGCTAATAAAATAATCATCCGTCAAAGCAATTTCTTCAATGCGATTTGCTACTGCCACAAGCTCGCTGTCAATCTCAATCTCCTCCATGAGCTGGTTACGGATTTTTTTCAAAATAGTGGCGCGTGGATCAAAGTTTTTATAGACACGGTGACCAAAACCCATGAGCCTAAAGGGGTCGTCTTTATCTTTGGCGCGCTTGATAAACTCATCCACACGGTCCACGGTTCCAATCATTTCTAGCTGGCGAATAACGGACTCATTTGCTCCGCCGTGGGCTCTTCCCCAAAGGGCTCCAATACCCGCACTAATAGCCGCATAAGGATGGGCGTGGGTTGAGGCAACGTTGCGCACTGTTGTGGTGGAAGCATTTTGTTCGTGGTCGGCGTGCAGGGTGAAGATGGTATCGAGGGCTTTGATTTCGATGGGGCGAAGCTCAAGATGCTTGTGGGGATAGCCGCGCATCATGTATAAAAAGTTTTCGGTAAAGCCACGATCAAGGTCGGGGTAAATAAAAGGAAGCCCCATGCTGCTGCGGTAAGAAAATGCGGCAATGGTCGGGATTTTTGCTACGATGCGGTGTGCCATTTCCATGTATTCGTCAGGCTTATCAATGTCTAAATGTTCAAAATAAAAAGTCGAGAGCGCTGAAACTGCTGCTGAGAGAATCGCCATGGGATGTGCATTGTCAGGAAACGCATCAAATAGCTTGCGCATACCCTCGTGAATAAAAGAGCGTTTTTTGATCTCCATACTAAAAGCGGCGCGCTGCTTGGGAAGGGGCAACTCTTTGTGTAAAAGCAAGAAAATGGTGTCTAAAAAACTCTTTTTTTCTGCCAAATAGGAGATGTCATACCCACGGTACATGAGCTGGCCTTTGTCGCCGTCAATGTAAGTAATCCGAGAGCGGCATGAAGCGGTGGAAGTATAGCCACGGTCAAAAGTAAATAAGCCAGTATCTTGGTAAAATGTAGAGATGTCAACCACCGAAGGCCCTATGGTGCCATCAAGGATGGGAAACTCAAAACTTTGGCCTGTGCGGTTATTGGTAAACGTGACTGTGTCTTTGCTCATAGACATCCTTTGAGAGTTTTTTGAGAGGATTATACCATGTGTTTTTTAGCACTAGAGGAAATTATCCCACGGATGGGCTGTAAAGTCCCTGATGGAGAGAATCTACCCCGAGAAGCTTAGGCAGGTTTGAAAAAACGGTGAAGAATCTTAATAACCACCATCAAAACAACCGCACTTAACATGCTAGCAACCACAAAAGCGTAGTACTCTGTGGGAGAGATGGCTTTAGCGTGAAGGCCGAGGGTAGCAATGGCTACAAGGAAGGTGAGTGGCATGGAGTCGCTAAGGGAAAAAAGGATGGTATTTTTAAATCCAAGATACCCGCGGTAAGCCACAAGAGAGCTAATAAGGCGTATGGTGACAATAGCCGAGGCGATAAAAAGAGCATGGGAAAGCACTTCTTTGTCCACAAAAGCATTGATGGGCAGCGTGGAACCTACGTGAATAAAAAAGATAGGCACCAAGAAACCAAACCCAAAGGAAGAGAGTTTTTTAGGAAGTTCGGTTTTGTGTTTGAAGAAGGTGGTGATGAAAAGACCCGCCAAAAAGGCACCCAACACCGCGTCAATGCGGATGATGAGCATGACAGCCACCATGATAAACATCAGTGACATGGAGAGGCGAATGTCGGTGTCTTTGGTGTCGCGGTAGGGCATGATGATGAGCTTTAGGCCCGGAAACCACCAAAACAGCACCCGCGCCCCTTTGAAGACCAAGATAAACACTGCCAAAAAGAGCACAAGCCACAGCATGGTGAGCAGAAACTGCATGTTGTACCCGTATTCTAGGCCACCGCTCAAAATGGTAATGGCTAGGATGCTCACTAGCTCCCCGATAATGCCAATATTAAGGGCCAAAGAGAGCCATGCTTCATCCTTCCCGTACTCTTTTACAAGGGCCATGAGGATGCCTAGAGAAAAGATAGGAAAGGCGACAAGATAGACTGCACTTAAGTCAAAGTAGAGGTAGGCGACAAACGAGAGGGCATAAAGCATAACAAAATAAACCACCGTACGCTTAAGCAGCGTGCCTTGGCCCATTTTAAAGTTGTGCAAATCCACCTCCATGCCCGCTAAAAACATGAGGTATAAAAAACCCACGTGGGCAATGAGGCTTAAAATTTCACTCTCTTCAAAAAAACCAAAATACCCCCCAAGGGCACCTAGGACAATCTCGACAACAACGATGGGTAAAAAGGTCACCTTGGAGAGAAAAGGGGCCAAGATGATGAGCAAAGAAATGGAGATAATGATAGTGCTGCTGTCGATGATGCTTGTTTCCATTAGCGAAAACTCCAGTATTCTTTTTCCCAGACCCGTTTTTTGGGTTTACATGTAAAGCGTGTTACGTCCCAGTAGGGGAGGTTTACATGTAAAAGGACGCATTCGCACGCCTCCTTTTTGCGCGCACACACTTCACCGGGGTTGAGAAAAAACGTACCATTAGTGTAAGAGGCTTCAAAAAAATGGGTGTGGCCATACACAACCAAATCCGCATCCGCAGGGGCAAGGTAAAAAGGATGGTGCATGAGCTTTACATGTAAGCCTTGATGGGTAAAGGTGTAGGGCTCATGGACAAGAGAATAGTGTGGCATAAGCTCTTGAAGGTGGGTGTCGTTGTTGCCAAGCACTGCTACATAAGGGAGGCCGGAACTTTCTAGCAAGTCCAGTATCTCTCGCTCCACGATGTCTCCTGCATGAATGAGAAACTCGGCTCCTTCGGCTTTGAGGGTTTCAAGGCAAAACTGGGTCAAATCAACACGGCGGTGGGTGTCTGAAAGTACGCCAAAAGTCACTCGGGAGTCACCTTGTGCTTGCATTTGATGCACTCCAGCACGGCTTTGCCACGCAAGGTTTTACTGGCCATCAGGTAACCGCACTCTGGGCAAGGGGTAGCCGTGGGCTCATAGGTGGAAATAAAAGTACATTTGGGGTAATTGGCACACCCGTAAAATTTACCACGTCTGGAGCTTCGTTGCAAGATGTCGCCGCCACACTCAGGGCAAGGGACTTCTAGCTTAAGTGGAGCTGCCTTGGCGGTAGGGGCAAGGTTTTTGGAGTATTTGCATTTAGGAAAAGCACTGCATGCGATAAATTCGCCAAAGCGCCCTTTGCGCTGTACGAGGGGGGCACTGCACTCAGGACAGTTTTCTCCTGTTGGGATGGCTACTTTTTGACTGGCAATGTTTTTCTTGCCCTCTTCGACTTGTGCGATAAACGGCGTGTAAAAAGCACTAAGTACTTGTTGCCAGTCGCGGCCATTTTCGGCAATCTCATCCAGCGTCTCTTCCATGGAGGAGGTAAAGTTGCTATCGACAATCTCTGCAAAGTTTTTTTCCAAAAGTTCGATGACCACAAAGGCGGTGTCGGTAGGAATTAGCTGTTTTTTTTCTACGGTGATGTAATCGCGCGCGGTAAGTAAAGAGACGGTGGGGGCATAGGTAGAAGGTCGCCCGATGCCAAGGCTTTCAAGTTTTTTGATGAGGCTCGCTTCCGAGTAGCGTGCAGGCGGTTCGGTGAAGTGTTGGTTAGCGGCAAGGGAGTCCAAAAAGGCGCGCTCTCCTGTGACAAGCGTGGGCAAAAGCTTGTCTTTGTCGCTGCTGCCATAGACTTTGTAAAAACCATCAAAGACCAGTTTTCGCCCACTGGCTTTAAAGGTTCCTTTGTTACATGTAAAGAAAACCGTTTGGGATTCAAACTGCGCATCGGTCATTTGACACGCCAAAAAACGGGTATAGATAAGGGTGTAGAGTCGGAGTTCGTCTTTGGGCAGGAAGTTTGCTGCCACTTCAGGGGTGAAGTCAATGAGGGTAGGTCGGATGGCTTCGTGGGCCTCTTGGGCGCCTTTGGATTTGGTGGCGTAAAAAGCAGGTTTGGCGGGCAAATAGGCTTTGCCATAGGTAGTTTTGATGTGGTCTCTAGCTTTTTCTACCGCTTCTTTGGCAAGGTTTAGCGAGTCCGTACGCATGTAGGTGATGACCCCTTGGGTGCCTTGGTGGGTTTTAACCCCCTCGTATAAGCTTTGGGCGAGCATCATGGTTTTTTTAGGGGAAAAACCTAGCATGGAGGAGGCGGTTTGCTGCAAGGTGGAGGTCATAAACGGCGGTGGTGCTGAGGTTTTGCGGGCCTTGGTTTCGATGTCGCCGACGGTGTAGGTTTCGTCTTTGAGGTTGGCTTCTATGTAGCGGGCGCGGTCGCCTTGGGAGATGGTCATTTTGTCGATTTTCTGGCCTTCAAACTCTACAAGTTGCGCTTCCACACTGTTGTTAAAGAGGGCGTCTAGGCTCCAGTATTCTTCGGGTTTAAAAGCGCGGATTTCCCGTTCGCGGTCCACGACGATTTTGAGCGCCGAGGACTGCACGCGGCCAGCGCTCAGGCCCTTTTGGATTTTGGAAGCTAAAAGTGGAGAGAGTTTGTAACCCACAATGCGGTCAAGTAAACGTCTGGTTTGCTGGGCGTTGATGCTTTGGATGTCCAGTTTGCGCGGGTTTTCAAGGGCGTGAAGAATGGCATTTTTGGTAATCTCATGAAAAACAATGCGGGGCAATTCCTCGGGTTTTTTGCCAATAGCCGTGGCGATGTGGTAGCCAATAGCCTCTCCTTCGCGGTCCTCGTCCGTTGCGATGAAGACGGTGTCGCTTTCTTTGGCTTTTTGTTTGATTTCGGTGACGATTTTGGCGTGCTCTTTGGCGATGCGGTACTCGGGCTTAAAAACGCCCTCTTCGATTTTGATACCAAAACTGCTCTTGGGAAGGTCGCGCACATGGCCTTTGGAGGCGATGACTTCGTACTCTTTGCCTAAAAAATTCTTGATGGTTTTGGCTTTAGTGGGGGACTCGACGATGATTAAGTGTTTCAAAAGATTATCCTGCTTTCCATTTAATGGTGCAATTCTAGCAAAAAAAGAAATAAATGCGAGAAAATGTCTCTTACATGTAAACGCAAAATGCTTTTACGGTCAGTTGATTGCTTCATTGGGCATGACACAGTGGAGGCCGTGCTCTAAAATATCTTTTTTGATTTTTATGTCCACAATCTCTTCCCATAGGACAAGTTCGATTGCCATGGCTTCAAAGTTTTCGTGTACTAGATGCCTCAATAGCTCAAAATCTTCCTTGGATATGTCTGAGCATACTAGCATGGCTTGTATGTTTGCTCCATTGCGTTGGTTTGCTTTTGCCTCTTCTCCAAAGAGAATTAGCCCTTTGATTTTCTCACTTTTCCCAAGTTTTTCCATGATTTTGCGGTAAAGCGCTTCTTTTTGAATAATGGTGTTGTCTTTTTGCATTTGTTTTACAAGCCCCTTCCTTATAGGCCCCATTGTAGCACATTTAGATGGAATCAAAATTGCTTTCAAAGACCAACCATCAATAAAAGGGATTGCATGTTTAGTGGTAAAAATATTCTCATTACGGGCGGAACAGGAAGTTTTGGCAAAAAATATACCCAGATGCTACTGAAACATTATGCTCCAAATAAAATCATCATTTATTCACGGGATGAGTTAAAACAGTACGAAATGGCTCAGGTCTTTAACGCGCCTTGTATGCGCTACATGATAGGCGACGTCAGAGATGGCGAGCGACTTAAAAAGGCGATGTATGGAGTACATTATGTGATTCACGCAGCAGCACTCAAACATGTTCCTATCGCGGAATACAACCCAATGGAGTGTATAAAAACCAACATCAACGGTGCACAAAATGTCATTGATGCAGCGCTTGAATGCGGTGTTGAGAAGATTATAGCCCTTTCCACCGACAAGGCAGCAAGCCCCATTAACCTTTATGGCGCCACTAAGCTTGCAAGCGACAAACTTTTTGTCGCCGCTAATAACATCAAGGGTAGCAGGCGAACACAATTTTCAGTTGTTAGGTACGGCAATGTAGTCGGGAGTAGGGGTTCTGTCGTGCCATTTTTTAAAAAACTGATTGATGAAGGCGCCCAAGAGTTACCCATTACCGATGAGCGCATGACGCGCTTTTGGATAACCCTAGAACAAGGTGTTGCCTTTGTTTTGAAAAATTTTGAACGGATGCAAGGAGGGGAAATTTTTGTTCCTAAAATTCCCTCAATGAAGATAGTTGATTTGGCAAAAGCTTTAGCTCCTCATCTTAAGACGAAGATTATTGGTATTAGGCCCGGAGAAAAAATGCATGAAATCATGGTGCCAAAGGACGATAGTCACCTCACTTTGGAATTTCATGACCATTTTGTTATTCAGCCAAGTATTATTTTCACCCAACAAAACAACTATACATGTAATGCCTTGGGCGAATCTGGCGTTTGTGTGGAGTATGGATTTGAGTATAACTCCCAGCTTAATACCCAGTGGCTTGATACAAAAGGAATTTTGGAGATGATTAAGTCATGATTCCCTACAGCAAACAATCCATCAACGAAGACGACATTGCGGCGGTTGCGGAGGCTTTAAGGGGCGACTTTTTAACAGGCGGAAAAAGGGTTGAGGCGTTTGAAAACGCGCTAGGTGCGTACATTGGTGTAAAATATGTTTGTGTTTTAAACTCCGCCACCTCAGCCTTACATGTAGCATACACGTGTGTGGATGTGGGCGAAAATGATGAGATTATTACAACACCCATAACCTTTGCAGCCACAGCCAATGCCGCACTTATGTGCGGGGCTAAACCTATTTTTTGCGACATCAAAGACGATGGAAATATCGACGAAGAAAAAATCGAAGCCCTCATAACTCCCAAAACAAAAGCCATTGTACCTGTTGATTTTGGAGGCAATCCTGTGGCCATAGAAAAGATAAGAGTCCTCTGCGACAAACACAAACTCCCCCTCATAGAAGATGCAAGCCACGCTCTTGGTAGCGAGGTTGGTGGGCAAAAAGTCGGAACTTTGGCAGATATTGCCATCTTCTCTTTTCATGCGATTAAGCCCATCACTACTTGCGGAGAAGGCGGAGCCATAGCAACAAACGATGAAAAAATCTACGAAAAAGCAAAGCTCTTAAGAAGCCACGGCATTGTCAAAAAACAACTTTGGAACTCCGACATGCTTACCCTTGGGCACAACTACCGACTTAGCGATGTTGCTTGTGCTTTGGGGGAATCTCAGCTAAAACGGCTTGATGTTTTTATAGAAAAAAGAGCCAAGATAGCGAGGTTTTATGATGAAGCGTTCAAGAACAACCCCTATTTTTTCACGATTGGCATACCCTTACATGTAAAAAGTTCCTATCATTTGTATCCGATACTTTTGGATAAAAGTCTGTGGTGCTCTAAAGAGGAGATTTTTGAAGCTTTACATGTAAAGGGTATTGGCGTACAAGTACACTATAAGCCGACCTATCAGTTTTCACACTACAAAGCGCTTTTTGGCGACCAAAGCCTTTTGCGCACAGAAGCGTTTTACAAAGCCGAACTTTCACTCCCCTGCCATCAAGAAATGAGCTTGGAAGATGCCTCTTTTGTTGCAACAACTCTTCTTGAAACGCTCAAAAACATCAAAGGTTGTAAACGATGCATATAGCCATCATACCAGCACGAGGTGGGAGCAAGAGGATACCAAAGAAAAACATTAAAGCTTTTTACGGCAAACCCCTTATTGCCTACAGTATAGAAGCGGCGCAAAAAAGTGGATGTTTTGACAAGATTGTGGTTAGCACTGATGATGAAGCCATAGCGCAAGTCGCCGGGGACTTTGGGGCTGATGTTTTGGAGCGTCCCAAAGAGTTGGCTGATGATTTTACGCCAACCATTCCCGTCATTGCTCACGCCATCACAGCCCTTGGCGCTGAAGAAGCAAGTAGCGTCTGCTGTATCTATGCCACAGCCCCGTTTGTGCAAGCTTCTTTTTTGCAAGAAGCACAAAAAAAACTCTTTACATGTAAGGCTTCCTACTGTTTTAGTGCGACAACCTTTGCTTTTCCTATTCAAAGGGCTATCAAAATCAAAGATGAAAAAGTGGAAATGTTCTATCCAGAACACTTCAACACAAGAAGCCAAGATTTAGAAGAGGCATACCATGATGCTGGGCAGTTTTATTTTGGCCTTCCTCGTGCTTGGCTGGAGGGAAGGGTTATCTTTGGCAAAGATTCCACTATTGTTAAACTTCCAAGACACCTTGTTCAAGACATCGACACACCAGAAGACTGGAGACGCGCGGAGTTGATGTATAGAATCTTAGAGCATGAAAGTTTGATATAATCGCTTAAGGAGAATGCCATGGATAAAAACACCCTGCTTGCAACACTCAAAACCCTACAGCCACGCTATAAACAAGAGGGTATTTTACTTCTTGGTATCTTTGGATCTTATGCTAGAGGCGAAGAAAACGCAACGAGTGATATAGATATTCTCATAGAAACTACTCCAAAATTTTTGCAAACACATGTAGGTTTTAAAGCCTTTGTGAAGCTTGATGCGATTAAAGCAGAACTTGAGGAAGTGTTCAAAAAAAAAGTTGATCTTGTGGATAGGCAAGGATTACAACAGCACAATAACACTTATATACTGGACAATACTCTTTATGTATCCTAAAGATGAATTAGTAAGGATGCACTCGATAAAAACAAAAATAGACGCTATATATACTATCGTTCAAAGGCATGGCAGCATTATAAAAGCCCTTCAAGACATAGAAGGGCAGCCTGCGATTTTAATGCTTTTAGTTGCTATCTCTGAGCAATTTTCCAAACTGGACAAGAAAGAGTCCTTGCTACTTGAAAAATTCAACAAAGAAGATATCAAGGGGTTAATTTCTGTGAGGAATTATATAGCGCATGATTATGATGGTGTAAATCTTTCTATCATAGAAGATGATTTGAGGGAAAATATGCCAAAAATTTTAGAAACCATCAACCAAATCTTGCAAAATGAAAATCTTATTTAGAAGCGACAGTTCAAGCTTCATAGGGCTTGGGCATGTGATGCGTGACCTTGTTTTGGCGGAGCAGTTTAGTAAAGACGAGGTACACTTTGCTGCTCAGGAGTTAGAGGGCAACATCAACAGTCAAATCCCCTATCCTTTACATGTACTAAAATCAAATAATCTAGAAGAGCTAATAGAACTCATAATTTCTTTACATGTAAATCTTTTAGTTATCGACCACTATGGCATAAAATACGAAGACGAAAAAACCATAAAAGAAGCGACAGGAGTTAAAATTCTCAGTTTTGATGATACTTACGAAAAGCACTATTGCGATATTTTGCTCAACCACAACATCAGTGCAGATGCGTCGCGTTACAACGAGCTGGTGCCAAGCCATTGTGAGATTCGTTGCGGGGGTGCTTATACACTCATCAGAGATGAATTCAAAAAAGAAAAAAAGGTGCAAAGGGAAAAAATTTACGATGTTGTTGTGGCGATGGGTGGAGCCGATGCTACCCATATAACCCTTCCTATCCTCAAAACCTTGCCAAAATCTTTACTTGTAAGCGTTCTTACCACTTCCGCAAACGCCCATCTTGCAGAGCTTGAAACCTACGCCAAAGAGAATGCACATATATCTTTACATGTAAACACCAAAGAGGTGGCAAAACTCCTTCATCAAAGTAAACTCGCTATTGTAACCCCTAGTGTGATGGTGCATGAAGTATTGTTTATGGACGTGCCTTTTATCGCCATTAAAACCGCCCCCAATCAAGACGATATGTATCGGTACCTTAAAAACAACGGACACCCTGCTTTGGAGGCATTTGATGAATATCACTTACATCAACTTTACAACGCTTAGCGAAGCACAAAAAGCGATGATTTTGGAGTGGCGAAACCATCCAAATGTTAGAGCGTACATGTACAACACTGGGGTTATTAGTCAAAAAACCCACCTTGAATTTATCGAAAGTTTGAAAACTAAAGAAAATAAACGCTATTTTGTGGTGCAAAAAGAGCATGAAAACATCGGTGTGATTGATTTTACGGACATTACACCAACATCTGCTACCATGGGCATTTATGCTAACCCTTGCCTTTCACAAAAAGGCATTGGGTCGATTTTGTTGCAAGCCATTGTGGATTATGCTTTTGATATTTTGAAAGTTCAAACCCTTAAAGCCGAGGTTTTTGCGACCAATGCAAAAGCTAAAACCCTCTACAAAAAATTTGGCTTTCGTGCGATGGGTCAAAAAAGTGTGAATGGCAAAGAAGTTATCTGTATGGAGCTAGAAAATGCAAATCGGTCACTTTGATTTAAAAACAACACGAACTTTGATTATCGCGGAACTCTCCGCCAATCATGGACATAGCCTAGACATCGCCAAACAAACCATCAAAGCTGCCGCTAAAGCGGGGGCTGATGCTATCAAACTGCAAACTTACACCGCCGACACCTTGACCCTTAACTGCGATAAAGAAGACTTTATCGTCAAAGGTGGCACACTTTGGGACAATAAAACCCTTTATGAACTCTATAAAGAAGCCTATACCCCTTGGGAGTGGCACGAAGAGCTATTTCGTGTTGCTAAAGAAGAGGGGCTTTTGTGTTTTTCAACGCCTTTTGATAAAAGTGCGGTGGACTTTTTAGAAACGCTAAATCCTCCTGCGTACAAGGTGGCGAGTTTTGAGATAACCGATTATGAGCTTGTGCGTTACATCGCTTCAAAACAAAAACCTATCATCATCTCCACAGGCATTGCAACCCTTGAAGAGATCGAAGATGTGGTTAAAATCTGTAAAGAAGAAGGAAATAACGATGTTATCTTACTCCAATGCACCTCCTCTTACCCAGCACCACTTGAGAGTGCCAACCTCTCAACCATTCCCCATATGGCAAAAAAATTTGGTGTTCTCGTTGGATTTTCTGACCATACCTTAGGCACCTCAGCCCCCATTACTGCAGTAGCTCTTGGAGCAAAAGTCATCGAAAAACATTTTATTTTGGATAAGTCCATCGGCGGAGCGGATGCTAGTTTTTCGCTTGATGTTGAAGAATTTAGCCAAATGGTCAATGCCGTACGAGAAGCGGAAAAACTTTTAGGCAAACCAACCTACCACGAGAATGAAGCAAACATCAAGGGAAGAGCCTTTTCCAGAAGCCTTTATGTGGCCAAAGATATCAAAAAGGGGGAAGTTATAAGCGAAGAAAATATCCGCTCAGTGCGTCCTGGACACGGACTGCATCCAAAGTATCTAAAAGATATCTTAGGTAAAAAGGCTAAGAGGGATTATGGCTTTGGTGAGAGAGTAAAACTTGAGGACATTGTTGAAAAATTGGTCGAAGAAGAGCGCAAAAAGGAGCTTACTTCGTTTATGGGTCTTTGGGAAGATAGAGATATCAGTAGTGAGACACTGCGAGAGATTGCATGGAAAAAATAGTTTTAGATACGAACATTCTCATTGAGATACTCAAAAACAATCCCTTGGTTGTCTCTGTATTTAATCAAACTTCTTCTAAATTTGCCATAAGTTCTATCAGTGCCATGGAACTTTATTATGGAGCAAGAGATAAAAAAGAGTTGCAAAAGCTTAAAAAATTTATCACTTTTTTTGACACTATCGAGCTTGATACCACTACCTCTACAACAGCAACTTTGCTCATAGAAATGTATGCAAAGAGTCACAGCCTCACCATTCCTGATGCACTTATCGCTGCAACGTCCATGAAACACAGCTATCCGCTCTGGACACTCAATGTTAAAGACTTTCATTATATTGATGGTTTAAATTTATTTGCACCAGAATGTATTGAAACATTAAAAGTAAAGTGATAATGCCTTGCTTATGAAAAAAATCGCAAAATTTTGCACATGATGCTAAGCCCAATGAGAGCAAAAAAGAAAATTGGAACTACTGTTGCTTTAGACATATCACAAGGAGACTAAGGTGGAAAAAACGGTTAAAGAACTTCATGAAGAACGAAGTAAACTCTGGGATGCTGGAATGGAAAATCATAAAAAATATATTGACCCTAGAACAGGCTTATTTGATAAAAAATGGACACAATACCGCTCGTGTCCAGTCTGTGAAAATAACTCTTTTGTCACTATATTTAACAAAGAAGGTGGCGAATATGTAAAGTGCAATGTTTGTTCAATGGTCTATCTCAACCCCGTTTTTACAAGCGAAGCACTTACTCATTACTATCAAACCAACCACTCTTTACAATCAGAGATTGTAGAAAATGATGATGCCTTTTATATTAATATATACAATCAAGGATTAGACAGTATTGAGAAAAATAGTTCAAATGAAAAGATACTTGATATTGGCTGTTCATCTGGAGTTTTTCTTGATGTTGCAAAAAAAAGAGGCTGGGAAACGCATGGGGTTGAATTAAACCAAAAAGAGTTTGAATACGCAAAAAACAAAGGACATGTTGTCCACAATGAAATTTTGGACAACATAAATTTTAAAACTCAATTTAATGCTATCACAATGTGGGATGTTTTTGAGCACATTGTAGAGGGTGAGTTTTACTTAAAACTGATGATGAAAATGCTAAAAGACGATGGCATCATTTTCTTACAAATCCCGAGTGCCGACTCCCTTGCCGCTAAAATGCTTCAAGAAAGATGCAACATGTTTGACGGGCTAGAGCATGTAAATTTATACGGTGTAAACACTATCAAGATGCTTGCTGAAAAATGTGGCTTTGAGATTTTGAGCATTAAAACAGTTATTTCAGAGATTGGGGTTATGAATAATTATCTCAACTACGAACATCCTTATTTTGGTTCAACAACAAACAAGCAATCTATACCAAATCTCATAGATGAAGAAGCTTTGCATAAAAATCTTATGGGGTATAAACTCCAAGTTGTTTTAGGAAAGAAAAAATGAAATTTTGCACCAAGTGCGTTATGCCCAGCACAAAACCTGACTTGCATTTTGATGAAGAGGGTGTTTGTGATGCGTGTCGCTCGCAGGAGGCGAAAAATCAAAAGATTGATTGGATTGGTCGAGAAAAAGAGTTCTTGGGGATTGTCCAGCAGCATAAAAAAAATCCTGACTATGACTGCATTATTGGTGTGAGTGGCGGAAAAGATTCTACTTTTCAAGTCATCAAAGCCAAGGAACTAGGCCTGAATCCACTATGTGTTTGCTTTGAGCCAACAATTCCTACTGAGATTGGTCGAAAAAACCTCGAAAACTTGAATAATCTAGGCGTAGATCTCATACATGTAAAGCGAAATCCGATTGTGTATAGAAAATTGGCTCGCGAAGCGATTAGGCGCACGGGGGATTGTGAGTGGCAGCACCATATTGGTCTTTTCACCGTTGTTCCTCATTTTGCTGTTAAATTTAACATCCCCCTTATCATCTGGGGAGAAAGCCCTCAAATCGAATACGGCGGCCCAGCAAGTAGCAAAACGCGTAACATCTTAGACCGCCAATGGCTAGAAGAGTTTGGTGGACTTTTGGGCAATAGAATCTCCGATATGATAGGCGTTGAAGGCATTACTGAGCGTGATTTATCGCTTTACATGTACCCCAAAGATGAAGATATTCATCGTGTTGGCGTAACGGGACTTTTTTTAGGCTACTACTTTAAATGGGACTTGCGAGAAGTGCTTAAAAAATCACGTGCGCATGGCTTTTCAACAACCACGCGCCCCGTTGAAACGACTTATGAAAATTTTGAAAATTTAGACTGCTATAGTAATCATGTGCATGATTATCTTAAATATGTCAAATACGGCTTTGGAAGAGCAACAGATAATGCTTGCTTGGATGTTAGGTTGGGTTACATTACTAGAGAAGAAGCCCTGAGGCTGGTTGCCAAATACGACGGAATCCCTC
>Ga0075011_10000889_pt1 | contig 16061 bp, 10 predicted proteins | sample TARM_MetaG_T_14_FD_72354 | JGI IMG/M metagenome (GOLD analysis project Ga0075011, IMG submission 72354) | Freshwater microbial communities from Pennsylvania, USA, analyzing microbe dynamics in response to fracking - TARM_MetaG_T_14 | ecosystem: Environmental > Aquatic > Freshwater > River... | reverse complement strand
AGTCTGTCCACGAGAAGGAGCAGACGCATGAGGAAGAGCCGTTTCACCGAGGCGCAGATTATCGGGATGATCAAGGAGCAGGAGGCCGGGCTGCCGACTGTGGAGGTTTGCCGCAAGCACGGACTGAGCACGGCGACGTTTTACAAGCTGAAGGCCAAATACGGCGGATTGGAAGTATCCGATGCCCGTCGCCTGCGGCAGCTTGAGGATGAGAACGGCAAGCTGAAGCGCCTGCTGGCGGACAGCATGCTGGACAACGCCATCCTGAAGGACTTGCTGGGAAAAGTTTGACGACACCGGGCCAGCGGCGGGACGCAGTGCTGCGGGTGTTGCGGGACTATGAGGTCTCGCAACGCCGAGCCTGCGGGCTGATCGGTGTCGATCCCAAGACGGTTCGGCGCGAACGCCCGCCTGACCACAGCGCCATCCGCGACGCCATGAAGGAGGTCGCGGGCAAGCGCCGTCGCTTCGGCTATCGGCGGATCGGCATCATGCTCGAGCGCCAGGGGATGATCATGAACCACAAGAAGCTCTACCGGCTTTACCGGGAGGAAGGCTTGTCGGTGCGCCGGCGTCGCAGCCGCAAACGGGCGCGGGGCAGCCGCACACCGATGCCTGTGCCGTTGCCCCCGGGCGCGCGCTGGTCGATGGACTTTGTGTCCGACACCTTCGGCGCCTCGCGCAAGTTCAGGATTCTGGCCATCAATGATGACTGTTGCCGGGAGAACCTGTGCCTGGTGGCGGATACCAGCATCTCTGGTGCCCGGGTGGCACGCGAACTCGACACGCTGGTCCGGCTTTATGGCAAACCAGCTTGCATTGTCAGTGATAACGGGACCGAGTTCACCAGTCGCGCGATCCTGGAATGGGCGGCCAAAAATGAGATAGAATGGCATTACATCGATCCCGGCAAGCCCCAGCAGAACGGCTTCATTGAGAGCTTCAATGGCTCGCTGCGCGACGAATTCCTCAACGAGGAACTGTTCGAAAGTCTGGCCGATGCCCGCCGGAAGCTGGCCATCTGGCGCTACGATTACAACCATGTCCGGCCCCACTCATCTTTGGGAAATCGGACGCCTGCACAAGCGCGTCGAGCGTTCGAGCAGGACGAAACCATCACGCACGACGCGCTTGTGCAGGCGCAGGGGGCATCGTATTTAACCGCTGGACTCTCGTTATGATCGAGGGACTGACGGGGGGCAGGTCATGGAATTGCGTTCCATCTGCATGAAAAACGTGTGGTTGCCGTCACCTCAGATTTTCTGGTTTCTCCATGTTCGATGGAGAATTTTGGGAATCAGCAATCGGGAAAGTGAAACCCACCCACGAGCGTCAGCGCGATAATTCTTGCTGCTCGTTCCTTTCCGAGACTTGCGTGCCACGGCTCGATTAACTGAGCCGGTGGCGCACCTTCGACGAGAAGTGTTAAGTGCGGGCTATGGACCCTGATGAGATACAGCTACGAACGGAACGCTTAGCTCTGCGTGCGCCCAACGTGCACGACGTTGATGCGTTGCAGGCCATCGTCTCCGACCCTCGCGTTGCCCTTACAACTGCTTCGATTCCTCACCCCTATCCAGACAACGGTGTGCTCGAATTTATCGAGCGTGTCCGGCGGCTTGCCAGCCGAGATCGGCGGAACTTTGCGATCACGTTATTGTCGAACAGCAGCCTGATAGGGATGGTTGGCTTCGTGGGCTTGGGCCAGACAGCGGAACTTGCCTACATGCTCTCTCCTGAGCACTGGAGACGCGGCTATGCGACTGAGGCTGCCCGGGAAGTAGTGCGTTTTGTCTTCGAAAGCACATCATTTTCTGCCGTTGCAGCGCGAGCAATGACAGCTAATCCCGCCTCCGAGAACGTCCTGCGCAGCGTAGGCTTCACTTGGGAGCACGAGGATGACGTGGAACTGCCAATGAGAGGCGGGGTCTTTCGCACCTCATTCTGGCGAGTTAAACGCCCAGCAGCTACATAGAATTTGGAAGCCGTTCTTCAGAAATCGTCGAGATCCTGTCTTCTCAAAACTCGATCCTTTTCTAAAAGGTCGTGGCCGCCCGACAAACATGTGATTTACGATACTCTGCCAGATATTGAACGCAGCATGCCTTTCGGGATCAATCTTCGCGCCAGCGGCGACGCCGCACCTTATTGGGAACTTGTCGAACGCGCTTCGGCATTAGAGATTGAGCCGACAATCCGCGCATTGGGCTATCCACCGCACATCACGCTCGCCAAATATGACGATGCCGATGTTGAAGAACTTCAAGCTGTCGTTGCCGAACTCGCGGGTGGACCTGCATTGACGATCTCCTTCGATCGTCTCGGGTCGTTCGATCCGGGGCTTTTGATTCTTTGGGCTTCCCCAAAGCCGCATGAAGCGTTGCTAGGCCTGCATAATCGTCTCCACACCATCATTGATCCGGTTCGATGTAAGCCGCCATATCGACCGGGTAGCTGGACGCCTCATTGCTCGATCGCGCTACGGGTTGCCGAGCGCCATCGTGGTGCGGCGTGTCAACTGCTAGCGGCTGATTTCACTCTATTCGTGCTGAAATTCGACGTGGCAGACTGCGTATCCTCGCCGCCGATTGCGGTCATCACAGAACGCGCACTGATCGGGTAACAGGACATTTCCGACACCCCGCATCGGAAATCTCTGTCGGAAATATTCATCGACTATCACCATGTGATTTTCGTCAGGACAGAGGACATATGAGACTTGTCGGAAGCTCGCCTTTGGTACAGCCTGCACGAGTCCTCTAAGCGGTTACCAAGGAATGGAATTAGTGCGATCTGGATTGCTCACTATCCCGATCCTCCTTGCTCCGGTTGCGGCGCTTTCCCAAGAAGCGATTCCGTCGGCAGAGCCGAAAACACTCAATTTCTCTGTTCTGCATGCGCAGGACAGATGCGATCAAAGCTCGGATGGAGGCATAGTGGTTTGTGGCAAACGCCGCGATCCAGATCAGTTCCGTATCCCGGAAGCGTTAAGACATGCCGAAGTTGTTCCTAGGGCAGACGAAATCCAAGCCAGGCTTGGTCCAAGCGCATTGTGCCAGCAGGCCGGTAACTTCACATGCTCCAAGGCAGCTATCCCGATTTTCACCGCCAAAAACGGCAAATTTCACATTGGGCCGACCTCGCCAGACAAATAGTACTCGTTAGACCAGAAATCAGGTGTTTTGGACGGATCGCTCCAGACAGACCTGTCGGAACCGACCTCAGGAAAAAAGCAGAAGGTCAGCTCAGCAGTTCGCTCACCAGCGAGGGCTTCTTGGCCAGCATGGCAAGCAGAACCTGGGCGGGGCCGGTGGGGTGGCGACGACCATGTTCCCAGTTGAGCAGCATGCCCTTGGCAACGCCAATGCTCCGCGCAAATGCACCGACGAGAACAGGTTGCCCCGCTGACGAGTTTGCGAACCTCTACATGTGCGAGTTCGTCGACGACAGCCTGTCCGCGTTCAAGTTCAACGACCTGATCGCCTGCGGTTGCGACAGCCTGGTCGAGTGGACCGACTTCAACCCCGAAGTCGCGCGGCCCCGCTGCACGAGGGTGCGCCCTTCCCCATCCTCGAACGCCACCAGCTGCGCGGGTTCGACTTCGAGCAGCAGGCCGAGTTCATCAGGGCGGTCCTCGCCCGCTACACCTGCACCTATCTCGACATCGTCTCGGCCTTCGTCTCGATCAAGAAGACCCTGACCACCAGCGGCCGCAACGTGACCTTCAAGGCCGGGCGCGGCGGCAACGACGGCCATGCCGACATCGCCTGGACAACCATGCACATCCTCATGAACGAACCGCTCGACGGCAAGGAAAAGCCCAGGGGCACGATGGAGATTATCGAATGAGCAAGCGCAAGCCGGCACGACCACCGCGACGCGCGTCTTGCGCTGGCGCGGTGGTCGGCACGGACGCCTCAGGGCTCGGTGACGGGCAGGATTATCGCGCTGGCTTGCGAGCCGCCGAACCACACGCTTTGCGTTGCCTTGCGATAGTCGGCAGGCTTGGCGGTCATGATGTTGGGCACGAAAGTCTGCGGGTTGCGGTCGTAGAGCGGGAACAGGCTCGACTGCACCTCGACCTTGATCCTGTGGCCGGGCAGGAAGACGTGGTTCACATTGGGCAGCGCCCAGCGGTAGTGGGTCACCTGTCCCGGCTTGAGCGCCTCGGGCCGGGCAAAGCTCTTGGCATAGCGGCCCCGGAAGATCTCGATCCCGATCGGCAGTTCATAGCCCGCCATCGACGGGCGACCGCCCTGATCGGCAGGTTCGGGCACGTCGTTGGGGTAGACGTCGATCAGCTTGACCACCCAGTCGCTGTCGGTGCCAGTGGTGGCCGCATAGAGATCGACCTCGGGCGCGCCCATGATGTGGACGGGCTTGTCCAGCGTGGCGGTCTGCCATTCGGCCATGTCGGGGCGCCCGGAGACGAAGCGCTGGTCATGGACCAGCCAGGGCTTCCATTGCGTGGCATTGCCCATGTCGATCGGACGCGGGATGAACGGCACGGGGTGGGCCGGATCGCTGACATAGTCGCTGTGCCCGGCCCCGGACGGACGGGCGAAACCGGCGGTGCCGTCGGCATCGAGATAGAGCGGGGTGGCCCCGCCCATCGGCCAGCGCGGGCTTTCCTGCCACTGGTTGATGCCGGTCGCATACGTCACCACGGGCGGGGTATGCGGATCGGGCGCGCCCTTGAGCCAGTGGTCGAAGAAGGGCTTGAGATAGCGCGTGCGCCATTCGCGCGCGGTATCGCCGGTAAAATCGAGCGCGCCAAGGCTCGACCCGCCATGGTTGGCGCCCGAATGGCGCCACGGGCCGATCACCAGCGTGACCATGTCGTTCGCCTTGTCCTTGGGTTCGAGCGCGCGATAGACCGCCGGGGCGCCATAGCTGTCTTCCTGGTCCCACTGGCCGACTTCGAGCATCGTGGGAACGCTCAGCGGACGGGCGGCGAGCCACTTGTCGACCGCCTGAAGCGACCAGAAATCGGTATAGGCCGGGTTCTCGACGAACTTGCGCACGCCGGGCACTTTGCTGATCCCGAGGCTTTCGGCAAAGTCGGCCACGGAGCCCGCCTTGAGCCAGCGGGTGTAGTCATCGCCCTTGCCCAGTGCGAATTCGCCACCGCCATCGCCCTTGTTGGTCGCCTGCCCCACGGCATAGTCGAGCGAGCTGACGCGGAAGGCGCCGTTGTGGAACCAGTCGTCGCCCATCCAGCCATCGACCATCGGGCTTTCGGGCACCGCCGCCTTGAGCGCGGGGTGCGGGTTGATTTCGGCCATCAGCGTCGTGAAGCCGAGGTAGGACGAGCCGATGATCCCCACCTTGCCATTGCTTTCGGGCACGTTCTTCACGAGCCAGTCGATGGTGTCGTAGGCATCGGTCGATTCATCGATGCCGGTATCGTTGAGGGGGCCTGCCAGCGGGCGGTTCATGATGTAGGTACCCTGCGAGCGGTGCATCCCGCGAATGTCCTGATAGACGCGGATATAGCCATCCTGCGCAAATTCGGCGTCCATCGTTTCGAGGATGTCGACGATGCGCTGGCTGGCGACGCGGTGGGTGGCCTCGTGCGCGTCGTAGGGCGTGCGCGAGAGCAGGATCGGGCCGCCTTGCGTGCCCTTCTTCATCACGATCACGGTGTAGAGCTTTGTCCCGTCGCGCATCGGCACCATGGCCTCGCGACGGATGAAATCGGCCGAGGGCAGGACCTGCTCGTAATGGTCGACAATATCGGGGGTCATCGGGGTGACGCGTTCAGCCGGACTGGCCGGGGCCGCGAGGGCGGGCGCGGCGCAGGCCAGCGAGAGCATCGAGACACCGGCGAAAGACAGCAGGGAGCGCAAGGGGGACATAGGCGAAGGACAACTTTCCAGCAGCGGCGCAAGCGGCCCGTCCGGTTGCGCCCGCAACCACTGTAGCCAAGCCTGCCAGCAAGGGAAGCGCCCTTTCTCCTTCCCTCTCAGGGCTTGCCGTGGCGCAGGAATGCGCCGGGGGCCAGTGCGGTGGGGGTGAAGCGGGCCACGCGCAGCGCGCCGTGGAAATGGCCCACCCCGTTGCGGCGCATGGCAAGGCTGCTGCTGCCCTGCCCTTGCGGAGTGAAGGCCACGCGCGCCTCGCCTTCCAGCACCCCATCGACATAGCTGCGGTAGGTCGTCCCGTCGAACGTCTGGGCGACATGATACCAGCGCCCGAGCGGATGGAGCCGGGCCGGATCGACCAGCACTTGCGCATAGCCGGGCCCCTTTACGAAGGTGTCGAGATACCACGAGGTGCCGACCACGCGGATCTCGAACAGAATCCGCGTCTCCCCCGGCGGACGACCGGGGGTGTCGTCGGAAGACAGATGCATCCAGCGCTGGGCAAACGCCCCGCCGTCGGGGCGGAACACCGCCTCGGCGGTAAAGCGCGCCGCCCCGGCGAGCGGGTGGCGCGGCAGGATCAGTGCATCTTCCTGCCCGTCAAACACCAAGGCTTTGCCATGGGGAGCGCGTTCGACATGCGGATGGCCAAGCACCGTGGGGACCATGCCGCCGATGCGGGCCAGCGTGTCGAAGCGCCAGACTTCTCCATGCGCCTGCGCACTGGCCAGCGGCGCGAAAGCCGCGAGCGCCAGCACAAGGCCCCTCCAGCCGCGCCTCATTGCCCCTCGTCCAGCGCGACGACATTGTTGCGCATGGTCAGTTCCTCCACGCCTGCGGTATCGATCACCAGCCGCAACGGCCCCTTCACCCCGCGCGGCACGGTCAGGCGAACCGGGACCATACGTGGGGTCAGGTCGACCGGCGCGGCCATCACCGGGATCGGAACAGAGGCCACACTTGCCCCGTCTGCCGTTTCAAGGCGCAACGTGGAAGGCGGCGTCGCCACGGCGCCAAGGCTGTGAACCGTCACGTCCAGCCGATCGCCGTTGCGCACGACATCATCGCGGCCAATGCCCAGATCGGCGCGCGCCTCGGGCTGGGTCGCCGCTTTTTGCGCGAGGGTGAAGGTCATCACCGTCGTCGCGCCCGGCGCGAAGGTAACCGGGACCGATCCGCCGCGCTCGATGGCCACCTCTCGGGTTGCAACGGGCCCCTCCGCCGTGTCGCCATCCCCTTGCGCCACACCTTGCGTCATCGTCCAGCGCCCAGCCACGACATTCCACGTCCCCATCTGCGCGCTGACCGGCACCGCGCGGGTGTTGTGAGCGATCACCGTGAAATGCTCGGGCGTGGCATCGCGCACGAGGATGGCGACCTCGACCGCCGCTTGCGGATCGGCAAAGCGCCAGCTGACCGCATTGCCCGGCCAAGTCTGGTTGCGCTTGAGCGCGATGCCACCCAGCCGCTCGCGCTGGAGCAGCTCGTTGGGCGCCTCAACACGGTCGGTCCACCATTCCCCCCTAGTGATCATGAACATGTGCTGCGCCTTGTCGGCAATGCCCGCAGCGTTGAGTGCGGCGAGCCAGGCCTTGTCGCCGGTGCTGTTCCACGCCTCGAACCGGGCAACATCGTTGCCGCCTTGCGCGGCCTTGCGCGTGGCCGCCGCCCAGGCCTCGCGCTGGCCCAGCACGGTCAGCGCATTTTCGTTGAGTTCGCCCAGCGCCGAAAAATTGCCGGGCACCAGCCGCCCGAGCACGGGGCGCAGATACTTGTCCTGTCCGGTGAACCGCCAGGCCGCCCAGGCCGATTGCATCGGCAGGCTTGCCCCGCCGCCATCGCCCGCACGCTCGGCATCGCTGTCCCAGCTGATGTCATTGGGGAAACGCCACAGGCCGTCTGGCCCCTGCTTGCCATGGGCGAGCAGCCCGTCGACCAGCCCCGTCACCAGCCCGCGCGCCGCCGGATTGCCGTTGTACAGGCCCAGCAGGATCGGGCTGTGCATGATCACAAAGCCATAAGGCTTCTGCCAGGCCCATGGCGCATCGCGATAGATATGCCGCCCGCCATACCAGCTTGACGAAATGTGCATGTGGCCTGCCACATTGCGACGGATCAGCCCGCCATGGGGCCCATCGCTGCCCAGCGCCTTGACCGTGGCCATGATCCGCTCGACCGTGCGCGGCTCGCCCCAGTTGAGGTAGAGCCGCTCGGCATCCGAATTGATGCCCTCTTCATAGACGTGCAATTCGTCGCTGGTGATGTAGCTCAACCCGTTGACGATCATCCCGTTCTTGTAAACTGCATCGGACAGCGCGCGCAGCGAGGCGTTGATCTTGTCCGGGTCCACCCCCATCAGGGCCAGCCCCGGCCATTGCTGGGTCAGGTCGGTATCGTCGGAAATGCCGCCGCCGAAATCGCCGAACGGCACCTGCCGGTTGTCGATCCACCAGTTGACGAACTGGCGCGCGAGCTTGAGGTCCTCCAGCTGGCGAAACGCCCAGAGCGGCATGCCCGCAGGCGCCACCAGCTGGACGAACGGCGGCAACTGGTCCTGCGAATAGCCGATATCGGCCCAATAGCGTCGCGCCTCCAGATTGTCGGGATCGACGCGCAGAAGGTCGGAAATGTCGCCATAGAGCCGCCGATAGAGCGCCTCGCGCTTCGAGGCGGTGTGTTCCTCGACCAGAAAGGCCCAGTTGTCCTTCACCTGGTTGAAGCGGTCAGTCACATGTTCCTTGCGCGCCTCGGCCCGGTCCTTGAACACGAGGCGCACGCCCATGCCATCAAGCGATGCCGCCCCGAAATCGGGCGCGGACGAGGCAATGGTAAGGTAGAGGCTGTCGCCCGTAAGCAGGCGGTCGCGCAAGTCGAGCCAGAGCGTGCGCGCCTCGCCCGGCTTTACCGCAACCTGTACGTCGATCATGTCGCGCTCGGGCCAGATCGGGTCTTTCACGCGAATGTCGAGCGCGATCAGCCCGCGCGCATCGGGCTTGGCATGGATCGCGGGCAAATCGAGCGCCACGCCATCAAGCCCATCATGGCTGTTTTCCCAGCCATAGTTCCATGCGCGCGCCAGCGGTCGCCCCGGCGGCGCATCGCCGAAGTTCGACGGGATCAGGACATGGACGATCGGCAGCATGGCCCCAGCCTTTCCGGTCCCCTCACCCCGGCTCGCTCCCGCCGCGCTCCCCGCGCCGACCGCCGCGCGCACGCCCTCGGTCGGCAGGGCCACGACGCTCGCCCGCTCGGCCAGCGGATAGCGCCCGGCGATGAAGGCATTGAGCCTGCCCAGCGCGCCCAGATCGGGGGACGCGGCGCTGCGCACGGTATAGCGCAACTGGAACGTGCCCGCGGGCACCGTGCCGGGGTGGATGTCGTAAGCCCAGATTTCCTGAATCGGCTGCTCGGCCATGACATTGGTGAAGCGCAGCACGCCGCCCTTCAGCGTGCCGGTATCGGTCAGCGAGCGGACGACACCCTGCGGCCGCGTGGCCAGCTTGCGCCAGCCGCCCTTGCCATCGGGCGACCATTCGAGCGCGCCATAGGCCGCGCCCCGGATTTCCACGCGGTTGAACGCGGTATCGGCCGGCAGGGTCAGGCGATAGGCCTTGCCACCCTCGACATAGACGTTCCAGTCGGGCAGTTCGAAATAATCGTCGCGGCCCGGCAGGCGCGAGCGGTTGTAGACGCCCGGCCAGGTCGTTTCGGCAATGCCGTCAACGCCCTTCCACATCCATTCCTTGAGGTCGCGCGCATCGGCAAATTCGATCTTGCGCACGGCGGTCACCGGATCGACGAGCGGGGGCGGGGTCTGCTTGTCCCAGCCGAAACGGTGCAGCCAGGCCCTGCGCAAATCGGTGCCCGGAACGTCAGGTCCGCCCTTCCCGTCCGGCTCCCCCGCAACCAGATGCGCCACCGCCGCGCCATCGAGCATGTGGTCATAGACGCGAATGTCGTCGAGGTCCGACCCGCGCATGAAATTGTAGCGGCTCTGCACCTGATGCGGGGCCATGACCCGCCCGGCAAGGCCGAACTGGTCGAGCCCCATGTCGAGGTCGGCGGCCTGTTCTTTCGCAGCCACCTCGCGCCCGTCCCAGAACAGGCGGACACCGCGCGTCTCGTCCCAAGCAAAGGCGATATGGTGCCAGGCATCGGGCGCGGGCGTCTGGGGGATCGTCCAGCTCACGCGCAGGCGCGACAGGTTGGCATCAGTCACGAAAGCGTCGAAACCATGGCCGTTCCAGTCGATCCGCAGGAAGGCCATGTCCCAGCTCGTATGATCGGCCGCCCCGGCGCGGAAGATCACGAACGGCGCCTCGCCCACCGGCGTATGGCTGCGCCAGAAGAACGCCAGCGTGCCGCGCTGGGCCTGGATATTGCCCGGCGCATTCCACGCGACATAGCCGCCATCGGCCCAGCGCCCCGCCCCCTTGCCCCGCGCGCCATCGGGCACGATCGAAACATCGCTCTGGAAATTGGGCTGGGCCTCCCCACCCGCCACGCTGGCGGTAAAACCGCTGTCGAGCGGGGCATGGAACAGCAGCCCGTCGGCCCTGTTCTGCGCATGAGCGTCCTGCGCATGGGCCACCCCGGCCAGCACCAGACACGAAGCCCCGCGCAACAGAACCCTGACGGCGGCGCGCCCGGACAGGCGGTGGGACATGGCAATTCTCCCTTGTGCGAGGCCGGTCACTGCCGCCTCATCCTGATCTTGCAGGCTTTGGTGGTATCCCCCGAAGCGCGGCTGACAACCTTAAGCCAGCGCCCGGAAACGAAAATCGCGAAAACGCGCGGTGCCCTGCCCGGCTGCATAAAGGCCGGGGCGCAGCATCAGAAAGCCACCGCGCACATTGTGGTGATAACCCGACACTTCCATCCCGCGATCAAACCGGTGCCAGGTTTTCCCGCCATCGGCGCTGGTGTGGAACGACACGATATGCGCCTCGTTGCGCACGCGCATCCGCATCATCGTGCCATGGGGATTGACCGGGCGGCCCCGCTCCATCCCGTATTGGTGCGTGACATAGCGCCGGGCATCGAACCCCAGCCCGCAATAGAGCGCGCTGTCGTAGAACAGCAGCAGCCCGGCGGTGACACCCGGATCAATGTCGATCGAACATTCGAATTCATAGGACCGGTCGCCCGCAATCAGCAGCAGCGGCGCGGAATCGACCGGCGCGGTGCCCGTGGCCCTGAGCGCCAGTTCCCCGCCCGAAACCCGCGCGCGCGCGGCCTCGTCCGGGCCGGGACGGAAGAAATTCCAGCGGCGTCCCAGATCGAGCGTGGCAAAATCATCGGACAGCGCCATGCCATGCGGTGCGCCCGTCCCCGGCTTGCGCCCAAGCGGCGCCCTGATCGGCTGGGCCAGATCGCCCCCGGTCATGCGGAACCAGCCATCGGCGGTCCATTCGACCGGATCGAGCAGGGTCTGGCGGCCCAGCGTCCAGAAATCACGCTCGAACCCGTGATAGACCGACCACCAGTCGCCCGCCGGTCCTTCGAACACGGTGGCATGGCCGCGCGACCACCAGGCTTCCTCGCGGCTGCGCGTGCGCACAATTGGGTTGTGCGGGCAATTCTCCCACGGCCCATGGATCGAGCGCGAACGCGCCGCGATCACCATGTGCCCGGTGGGCGGCCCCGCCGTGCCCCCGACCGCGGTGATCAGATAGAACCAGCCCCCCCGCGCCACGATCTTTGGCCCCTCGGGCGAAAAGCCCTCGACATCCCAGTCCTCGGGGTAATGCCAGGGATTGTAGACATGCTCGACAGGTCCCCTGAGCGACAAGCCGTCAGGCGCCAGCGCCACCCGGTCCCCACCCGACAGGAACAACCAGCGCGAGCCATCCTCGCCCACCGCATGGCCCGGATCGATATGATCGGGCAGGCCCAGCGGGATCGGCGCGCTCCATGGCCCCGCGATCCGGTCGGCCCAGATCACGTAGGTACAATTCGGGCTGGCCTTGGCGGCAAAGTAGATGAAATAGCGCCCGTCGTGATGGCACAAGTCGGGCGCCCAGACCGCGCCGACATTGCGCGACAGCGCGGCAACCACCGGCTGCCAGTTGAGCAGGTCGCGCGAATGCCAGATGACGAGGCCGGGATAGGAATCGAACGTCGAGAACGTCAGGTAATAGTCGTCGCCGTCCTTGAGGATCGTGGGATCGGGATGGTCCCCGGCCAGAAGCGGATTGAGGAAGCGCCCGTCGCCCAGATCGGCCTTGCGCTGGTTGTCGAAACCGCGCGCGTAAGGCGGAATGGCGCCATCCGGCAAGCGCTTGCCTGCCGTCCGGGCATGGCTTTCGCTCGTGGTTCCGGCCAGGACAGCCAGCCCCGCCGCGCCAGCCAGCGCGCCGCGCCGGCTTACCCCTGATGGCCCGCGCATCAGGCCGCCTGCTTTTCGATGCAGACATTTTCGATACAGACTGGCGCCAGACGCGGGCTGAGCAGGTGGATCACCGCCAGCGCCACCAGATAGGCGCTCGCACAGATCGCGAAGAGAACGTGGTAGCTGTGCGTGGCGTCGAGAATATACCCGGCAAACAGCGCCATGCCCATGCCGCCAAAGGCCCCGACCGTCCCCCCGATCCCGACGACCGAACCGACCGCCCCGCGCGGGAAGACATCCGAAGGCAGGGTGTAGAGATTGGCCGAAAAGGCCTGATGCGCCGCCGTGGCAAGGCCAATGATGCCTACCGCCGCCCACATGCTCTCGACCCCCTGCACGAACCAGATCGGGGTCACGCAGACTGCGCAGATCAGCATCGTGATCTTGCGCGCGAGGTTGGGCGTGCGCCCGGCGCGGATCAGGCGCGAGGAGAGCCAGCCCCCGGCAATGCTGCCCAGATCGGAAATCAGGTAGATCGCGGCCAGCGGCAGGCCGAACGTCTTGAGATCGAGATCATAGCGGGAGAACAGATAGCCCGGCAGCCAGAACAGGAAGAACCACCAGATCGGATCGACGAGGAACTTGCCGAGCGCATAGGCCCAGGTTTCCTTGACCACGAGCAGCCGCGCCCAGCCGATCGGCTCGACCGGATCGGCCGGGTCCTGCGCGATCCAGGCCAGTTCGGCCTCGCCCACGCGGGCATGTTCGCGCGGGTGGCGATAGAGCAGCCACCACGCCGCCAGCCAGGCCACGCCGAAAAAGCCGGTCACGAAAAAGGCCATGCGCCAGTCGAACCACAGCACCAGCAGCGGCACGAGCAGCGGCGTGATGATCGCGCCGACATTGGCCCCGGCATTGAACACACCGATAGCCAGCGCGCGTTCGCGCTGGGGGAACCAGTCGGTCACGGCGCGAATGCCGGCGGGAAAATTGCCCGATTCGCCCAGCCCCAGCCCGAAACGGGCGACCGCGAACGAGACAAGGCCGGTGGCAAAGCCATGGGCCATGTGGCTCACCGTCCAGATGACGATGGCGACCGTGTACCCCAACCGCGCGCCCAGCGCATCGACGACTTTGCCGAACGAGAGATAGCCGATGGCATAGGCCACCTGAAACCAGAACACGATGCCCGCAAAATCGGATTCCGACCAGTGGAAGTCGGCGGCCAGCGTGGGCTTGAGCACGCCGATCATCTGCCGGTCGATATAGTTGATGGCCGTGGCCGCAAACAGCAGCGCCACCACGCCCCAGCGCCTGCGCCCGACATGGGGCGGCGCCTTGCCCGTGGCCGCGAACCGCGCCCCGGATGCGCCTGCGGCCCCGGATGGACTTTGCACGGACGCCCTTTGCTCGATCTGCGCTTCCATTGCATCAACTCCCGTGTCGGCGGGCTTTTGCCCTGTCCGTTCGTACTCGTCCGTTATATTTTCGGCTGCGGCAGGCCGGTGCTCAGCCGGCTCCCGCGCCAAGCGCCGCAATCGTGCAGGTCACCTCGCCGTGCCCGGCAAAGCTGGCCCGCACGGCCTGCCCCGGTGCGACAGGGTGAACCCCGGTGACCGCCCCGGTCGAAACCCATAGCCCGGCGCTCGCATCGATCCCGCGCATGGCCAGATTGCCCAGCAGGAAACGCACCGCGCCCAGCGGACCATCGAGCATCGTGGCGCTCGTCGCCTCGCCCGCCAGCACGCCGTCGATTTCGAGGCGCACGAGGATAGAGGCGAAATCGACCGTCTGCCAACCGGCCAGCGGCGCCCCGACGACAAGACCGTAATTGTTGCCAAAGTCCGAGACCGTCACCGGCGGACCATCGGCATTGATGCCCGGATAGGGCGAACTGGCAACCTCGATGCCGATGTGGACGGCATCAAGCAGCGCGCGCGTGGCCGCATCGTCCTGCGGGATCACGCCATCCCAGCCGGGCGCGACATGGAGCAGGAATTCGGCCTCGGCGGCGGCGAAGCCATCGGCAAAGACCGGCATGACCGGCCCCTCACCCGCACAATCCCCGGCAAAAACCACGTTTGCCGCAAAGATCGGCCCGGCCAGCCGGTTGCTGCCCAGCGCCGCATCGTCCGGCGCGTTGATGCGCCCGACCTTCCACCCGGCCACGGCCCCGCCATCGAGCGCAAGCGCCAGATCCTGAATGACATAGGCCTGCGCCAGATCGGCAGGCATCACCCCCGGATAGGCAGCCATGGCGCGCCCTTCGCGCCGCGCCGTCACGAATGCTGCGGCAACAGCCTTTGCCTGCTCGGTCAAACTCATCCCCAGCCAATCCCGGTCAGGTCAGGCGACACCCGGCCACGAAGAACGCGGAAACCGGTGTCAAAACCTGACGCAACACCATTGAACATGATTTTCCGTGCCCGACCCAAAGAGCACAGCTTTGGCCGAATAACGGAGCTTCCATTACGGTAACCGGTGTCATCTTGCCTTTTGCCGCAGGCGAAGGCAAGTCGGAAAATCGCAGCACGACGAGAGGCACAAAACAGACCGATGGCAAAAGCGCAAAAACCCACGATCAACGATGTGGCGCGCCTCTCGGGGGTATCGAAAAAGACCGTGAGCCGGGTGATCAACAAGTCGCCCCTGCTCAACCAGGCCACGCGCGAAAAGGTCGAGGCGGTGATCGCCCAGCTCGACTACGTGCCCAATCCGCAGGCGCGCGCGCTGGCGCTGCGCCGCAATTTCCTGATCGGCCTGATCCACGACAACCCCAACGCGCAGATGGTCCTCAATGTGCAGGAAGGGATTCTCGACACCATCCGCGCGACCGAATTCGCGCTCGTCGTGCGCCCGGTCGACCGCCACTCCCCCACCCTGCTCGACGACATCCGCCACTTCATCGAGCAACAGCGGCTCTACGGGGTCATGCTGCTTCCCCCGCTTTCGGAAAACGACGAACTGGCCCGGCTGTGCCGCGATCTGGGCTGCACGGTCGTGCGCATGGGCTCGGCCCGACTCGACGACGAGGCCCATCTGGTCGCCTCCAACGATCAGGAAGCGGTGTGCGAGGCGGTCGAATGGCTGGCGCACCTTGGCCATCACCGGATCGGCTTCGTGGCCGGGCCAGAAGGCTTCCGCTCGGCGCGCGAGCGCGAACTGGGCTTCATCGCAGGGATGGGGCGGGCCGGGCTGACGATCGACCCGGCACTGCTCACGCGCGGCAACTACCGGTTCGAATCGGGGAAGGCTGCCGGCGAGGCCCTGCTCGATGCCGAAAATCCGCCCAGCGCGATCTTTGCCAGCAACGACGTGATGGCCGCCGGCGTGCTCCACGCGGCCTGCGCGCGGGGGCTGCGCGTGCCACAGGATCTCTCGATCATCGGCTTCGACGACACCGCCATCGCCGCGCATATCTGGCCCCCGCTCACCACCGTGCGCTGGCCGATCCGGGCCATGGCGCGCACCGCCGCGCTCAAGCTGATCCGCCCGGAAACCGCCGCGCGCGAACCGGCTTTCTTCCCCTCCGACCTCGTGCGCCGGGCCTCGGCCATAGAATATTCGGGCGATCCCACCGGCTGAAACGCCCGTGTTGCGCGCCGTTGCAGGAAGCGTGTTCCTTTTGCAAAACAGCGTTGACACCGGTTACCCAAACCCGATACCAAGCACCCGACAGCGAAAAAAGGGAGAGTGCGCCATGTTTGCCAAGACCTATCACGCCACCCATCCGGACATGATGGACAGCGTCTCGAACGAGGCCCTGCGCGACCGTTATCTGGTTTCGGGCATGTTCGTGACGGGCGAGGTGAACCTCAACTATTCGCACAACGAACGCTTCGTGATCGGCGGCGCGGTCCCCGGTG
>Ga0075011_10000887_pt1 | contig 16068 bp, 16 predicted proteins | sample TARM_MetaG_T_14_FD_72354 | JGI IMG/M metagenome (GOLD analysis project Ga0075011, IMG submission 72354) | Freshwater microbial communities from Pennsylvania, USA, analyzing microbe dynamics in response to fracking - TARM_MetaG_T_14 | ecosystem: Environmental > Aquatic > Freshwater > River... | reverse complement strand
AATATTACATGGTAAAACTTTTCTTATAAGCTTTTTATAAGTATAAATTTATTATATTGCAAAACAACGACAACAGGGGGAGAAAAATGAAAGAATTAAAAGCCGACATCATCATAAAAAAGAACGGCAAGCCTTTTATTCTGTTGACAGGAAAAGAACAAGATGGCAGAATGATTGTATCCGATATGGTTTTTCAAAATATAAGTGTAAAAAAAATAAACACTCCAATTTCTCAAACCACGTTAAGTAGATTGTCTGGCATTTCGCCTGTAAATATTGAAGACTTAAGCGATGTCGCAAGGAGAGCACAATGAATGCGCTTATAGAAAAAATTAACCCGCTTGATGCACAAAAAATCTTGGAAGAGCTTCAGGAGATTTTTAAGGCATCACTGCGCCAAATTCAAGAATCATTTTTGCCAATCGAAAAGAGGCGAGCCGAAAAAGCTTTGATTGAGGCGGGCATTATCCCAAAGGAGGGCATTGATGCTACGCTTTCGCTTGATGAAAAAATTACTCTAGCCACTACGAAGCTCGAAGCCGCGCTTGCTGCTATTCCAACAGTAGCAGGCTTAATGAAAAGTGACGAAAATCACTACCAGCATGAAGTGGAAAAAATGGTTCAAGAAGCCGAATTGGCGCAAAAACAAAAAGCAAACAACCAAAGCCAAAATTAAAAATTTTCTCTCCAGCCTGCCTGGCAAACTAAAAACTAGATGCCAGGCAAGTCTAACTTCTTCTCAGAATACTCAACAACTTCAACTTCTACTCCACCATCAAAAGAACGACTGTTTCCGGTGGGGGTAACATTGCTCATTTTAACAAATTGTGCCCTTGCCTCATAAAAGCCAAGGGTCACAATTCCCGTCGGCCCATTCCTGTTTTTGCCGACAATAATTTCAGCAGGGTCAATAGGCGACACTGCCCTCCCTCCGCTCATCGTTTGATTGCTTGGAGGAGGGGTGTAGTGTCCGCCATCTTTACGCGCTCTTTCTTCTTTTTCTTTCTCTTCTTTATCGCGATATACTTTAGCGCGATAAATGAATAATACCATATCCGCGTCTTGTTCAATCGCCCCAGACTCGCGCAAGTCGCTGAGCATGGGCCGCTTATCAGAGCGCACTTCAAGACCTCGGTTGAGCTGGGAAAGCGCCAACATAGGTACTTTAATTTCGCGCGCAAGCAATTTAAGCCCACGGCTAATCTCGCCAACTTCGATATGTCTATCTCTTGTGCCAACAGACATCATTAATTGTAAATAATCAATAACACAAAGAGCGACGCTAGGGTGTTTGGACTTCAGGCGCCGCATTTTTGAGCGAACCCCATGAATGCTAATATCGCCAGAATCGTCGATAAACAAAGAGGACTTTTCAAAAAAACCCATAGCAGCCTTTACCCTAGACAGCTCGCTGTCTGATAAATCACTAGTAATGATTTTCCTCAAAGGAAGCAGCGTTTTTGCGGAAACAAGGCGCAAAAACAATTGCTCCTTTGGCATCTCTAGCGAGAAAAACGCCACACCCTCTCCACGCTCTAGCGCAGCTAGGGCAAGGGTAAGCGCAAAAGAAGTTTTGCCCATTGCAGGACGAGCCGCCAAAACAATTAAATCTGTTTCGCCAAACCCGCCTGTTATAGCGTCAAGCTCTTTAAAACTACTTGAAAGGCCAACAATGCCATCAACCGCTTTTGCGCCCATTTCTTTCATATATGCTTGTGCTAAAACAACCAGCGTGGCGCCATCAGAAAAATCGCCGCCTTGCTTGTGTTCACTTAGAGCAAAGAGTGCTTTTTCAGCACTATCAATAACTTCTTTGCTCCCCTCAAACTTTTCAATATTTTGCGCTATTGTCCCAGAAAGCTCAAAAAGCTTTCTGCGGACAGCTTTTTCCTGAATATCCATAGCGTACTCAATCGCATTGGCGATTGGGTTCGTGGCAAAGACTTCAAGCATTTGCCCCTCATTAAATGCCCCTTCAGAAACAAGGATTTCTTTTACAAATTCTTCATCAATGGGCATATTCTTTGTTTCCAAAGAAAGCATTGCCCGAAAAACTTTGCGGTGAAAAGGCAAATAAAAATCCTCAGCGCCAATATGCATACTAATGTCGCTTAAAGAGGCGGGATTAAAGAAAATAGAGCTAAGTATTGCCCGCTCAATGCTCATATTATGGAAAGGGCTCACAGGCTATCTCCCTGTGCAGGCAAAAGCCCGTCGATGAAGCCTTGCAACAAATTCAATAATTGCTCCTTGTCGTCACAACCATTGATAATCTTAACAATTTTTTTAAGCGCCGCGTCAGGCGCAACTTGCTGCTCCTCACTTTTCTTTTCAATTGTCGTAATTTCTTTTTTGTCAGGGTCGTCATAACCAAGTGCCTCATCATCATTCGTCTCTTGTGCATCAATCCCCTCGCCCTCGTCGCCGACAGTGGCAGTCTCGTCGTCAAAAACAACCTCAAACTCATCAGCATCGGGTTGTTCTTCAAGAAAACTCCCCTGTGCATCTTTGGGAGACTTTTGGGACAAAATACTCTCGACGCTCTCCTTGGCTCCGCGCTCAAGGTCGCGCACGGCTATTTTGCCCTCACCTACAGCCTCAAGCAAGCGAAGCTTTTCCTCGCCTGAGCACTCTTTTTTCGAAATATAGTACAAGGGCGCCAGCGCATTAACCTCAAGCGCGATAGCGCGCTCTTGCAGCTCCCTTGGCAGCTCTGCTACGGCTAAATACTTTATAATCTCAGCACGGCTTCGTACACCAAAACTTTTACCAGCAAGCTCAATATACTCGTTGCGGCTCAACTCCCGCCCTGCCTTTTCATTCATAAGGCGATAGTGCTCAGCGAGCGCATTGGCGGTATCAACAATAAAGGGGTTTTCCCGCCCTGTATTCTCCACAAGCGCGCCAGCAAGCAGGTCAATCGCCTCTTGTCCGCGCCCAACCATGGCAGGAATGGTGAGGTATTTCATTTCATATTCTTTGAGCCCTTGCTCTTTTTCTTTCGCATTTAATGCCCGAAAAGCCAAGAGGCGCTTTTGCCCAGCCACAAGCATGAGCGCGCCGCCTTTTTCAGCAACTCCAATAGGCTGCTGCAGACCTACGGCGCTAATGCTTTCAACCAAATCCTCAACCTCCCCCTCTTTTAAGTGGACGCGAGGTTGATAAGGATTGTCTCGAATATCATAAACATTAACATAGCTCAATGCAGCCTTTGTGTTAGGCGCATCAACCAAGGATGGTTTAAAATCCTCGTTAATATCACGAGAGCGCTTTTCTTCAGTCAAGCGCTTAAACTCCATGGTTTCGCGCGCTGTCTTTTTCTTTTTATTTAATAATTCGTCATAGCGAACTTGATCAAATTGCATGGTCGCTCCTTTTAGTGTTTATTTTTGACTAAATCAATAGCATAGCGGATAAGCTCATAGTCTACGCCCAGCGCTTCCTTTCGGGCGCTATGATTAATAAGTGGTTGGCACGCCATATCTGCGTCCCTTACCACCTCTCGTTCTTCGATGCGATAATGCTTGATGTTTTCGGATTCACAAAAATAAGCAAGCTCGTCGCTAACCGCTGCATAAGTCTTACTGGCGCTATCGGCCTTGCAGCGCGTCATCACAAGGCTACTTGGACGAATCACCATATTCGACCCGCGCGCACTCTTTTCAAGCCGCTTGATTTGTTTTAAAAGATAGCGAAAACTGTCGTTACTCTTCTTTTCAGGGGTCACAACGAAGCTAATAAAATCGCTGCCATAAAAAGACAAAGCAAGCAGGGTGCTGGAAACAGGCGGGGTGTCAATCAGGATGAAATCATATGTATCCTTGACCGCGTCAAGGATGTCGCGCAAGAGAAATTCAAATAAAGAAGCGGTGCCTTTGGCTGCCACCAGTCCACGATCTAGGTCAAACTCGCTAGGAAGTAAGTCAATAGAGATTTTGTCGCTAATAGAGAGTGTGACGATGGTCTTTTTAAGCAAAGTCACATCTACTTCCCTCTCTTTTGCAAACCCCTCAATGACTTGCAAAATACTCCGGCCCTCGTAATAAGAATCAAGTCCTGGAGGTATTTCGCCCGTGCCAAAATGGTCGCTTAATTGGTTTTGCATATCCATGTCAACCATAAGCACTCTTTGTCCAAGCGCCGCTAAATTAGCGGCGATATTGGCAACGGTGGTGGTCTTTGCCACCCCGCCTTTCAAATTATTAAAAGCTATGGTGACGGCTTTTTTTCTTGGAAGCCCATAAACGGCCTCACGAGCAAACCCCTCGATACCAAAATTTTCACAAATTTCGCGAAAAGAAACATCGGCGGGCAGCTTGTGCCAAGAGCGAAGATTTTCCAGCGCAAAATCTAAAATGTTTTGCGTTGAAGCATATTTAATAGGAGTGGCGTCCATGCCAAAGATGGGCAAAAACTCCTTGTATTTTTGAAACGTGGGTCTGCTGATGCCAAGGTGTTGGCAAATCTCATCTTGCGTCGTGTAAACCGACATATTAGCCCCCTTTACTTTTTTTTGTGTTTTCTTAACCACAATATTAAGTAAAGTCAGCTTAATTCTTCCTTATTTTAATAAAAATATACTAAAAATTTCTTTTATTTTGCGATATAGCGTGCCATTGTCTCTTTTTGATTCTCAAATCGCTCCCGATGGAGCACATAATACACATAGTAATAGGCGATACCGGGCCCCGCAACAGAGGTAGTGTCTGGTGCATAATATTCACTTGGCATTGACCCAAAAGCACCCAAAAAGTTTTTATCCTTTTGGCTCTGCACGTATTTTGCCATATCCCCAACAGGGAAATTAACAAATTGGCGCGCCATATGAATCATTAACATGAGCGTAAGTTCAAGACAATAAAGATTGTCTATAAACATCGCCTCAAAGTTAAAGCTAACCTTTAAATCAGGATGCGCCATATCCTTCTTTAAGAAATAGTATACTTTTGAATACAATAAGCTCGTCCCTGCCAGTGCCTTCTCAAAGTCTTTTTCGCATGCGACATCTTTCCTGATAGTAAAAGAGTAGCCATATAGTGATTCTAGGTGCGCTTGCATTTGCCCGCCCTTTGACAAATCGCTGCTAAGAGCGACTATTGCGGCCTGATAAAAAGGCTTTAGCACGCCCATATCATCCATTGACTCGGTTTCAACATCGTCAACATCAAGCTCTAGCGGCTTTAGCTCACCTTTTGCATACTTAATTTCATGTCGCTTTAGCTTTTTGCCCGTAGCAAGGTCTTGGAAGGTCAGCCCCCTATAGGCAAAAGTTTTGCCGAGCGTTAAATCATAGTTCCCATCTTCCCACATCGTCTCTTGTACAATGCGAGGGTCTTCTTTGAGGAACGAAACGGGCGTGGCGCGTTTTGTCGCCCACAGGAGTCCAAAACCAAACAGCACGCCCGCCCCCAAAACAACACTCAATGCAAGAGTGTGTAAAAAAGCATATTCAAACAAGCTGTTAGTAATAAGATAAAAGGCCATGCCCAAAAAGCCTACTAAAAACACTGCGATTAAAAGGTTTTTTCGTGCGTGATAATACTCATCCCGCTCGCTACGCAAAAGAGAAACAACAGCCAGCGCCGTCATAAAAATAGGGAGAAATACAATAATAAAATAAGGATTCACCCAAAATAATACAAGGGCGATAAGCACCGCCACAAGAATTACGCCAAGCCGCTCTTGCGTGTAGTTTTTATTCATCTACCGCCCCCTTATGACTCTAAAAAAACTAGCGCGCAATGCGAGACGCATGAACCCATAAACCAGAAACATGAATCTGGCACCACTCGCCCTCGCATTTTAAAATTAAGTGCTTTTGGCCATCACCCTTCCCCTTCTCGTTGCCTCGTTTAATCTCAGGGGATGTGCGCAAATTTGTCCCCTCCATAATGGTGTACAAATTTTCATTACCAAACTCACCGTGCGCAAGCAAAGGCGCAGCGCTTTGTGTTAAACCAGAGAGCGTTGTTGCCCAAAGGCTGCCGACAAAAACAAGAGATAATAAAAGAAAACGTAACATGGAAACTCCTTTAGTTTTTTTAACGAACTTCGCGGAAATTAGCCATCCGCGCTGCTTCGATAGTGGCGTTGACGCCTCTGTTTGCATAGGATAATTGCGGTGTTTGCAATCGCAACACCGTTTGCACAATATCTTCTGTCACATATAAATTCCCATTTTCCTCAAGGGAAAAATCAAGCAACGCCGAAACCAGTTCTTTAACTTCCCCAGCGGCATAGCAAGCGTATCGCAAATCACCCGACAGGGAGGATTCGCTCACACTCATTACAGGTACTTCTAGGCGAGGATAAATCATGTTAAGATAGTTATATAATTCCTCACCAGAAGTGCCACCAAGTGTCGCTTTTTTGAGATAATAGTTGGTCACATGGACAAAGCTCTCCTTTGACGGATAGTTCACAAAATACTTCAAGCCAAAGCGATTGATAAACTCAGGATTTTTGTTAAGCAACACGGTAATGTTATTTGCTGTAGCAATAACAGGATTATCCCCGATGCAAAATCCGCTATCGCTATTAAAATTGTTGAAAATAGTCAAAAGCTTGCCAATCATCACTTTTGCCATAGAGGATGAGGACTCAGGGTCCGCTGCTTTTTCAATTTCATCAATAAGCAGCACATAATTACCGATTGTCTCAAGATACTTAAAAAAGGAATCAAGCAGCCTCGGCGGGTTGCTATCGCACATAATCATTCCCAAATCAAGAATGATTAACCGGCGGCCTAATTCACCCGCCAAGCATTCAGCAAAAAACGATTTGCCAGACCGCGAAACCCCTAAAAACATTGATAAGTTTTTTTGGATAAATCCGCGTCCGACAAAATCAATGCGCTTAAGCATTTCCCTTTTTGGCGCCTCAAACCCGCCCAAGTCGGAAAAATTTAAGGGTGGGTTTGAAACCGTCATCCCAAACCTATTGTAAAGCGCATCATTAATGTCTTCATCATATAATGCCTGCTGTTTACTCTTAACGCCCTCCTCCTCAGTATTGGGTAATTGTTTTAAAACAAACAACGAAGCTGGCTCAAGGTCGCCAGGATGTAAAAAACACACAGACAAATCATTGATATATTTACCCAAATCGCCAACAGAGGGCATGGGCACAATGCGTTCGATTTTATCAAACCAATTTGGCGCGCCGAGCTTAATGCGAATAGCCTCCACACCCCCATTTTGAAGTGCTTGCTCATAATACCAAGCATCGCTACTTTTAAGTTGTAAATACGCCATAAATCACCTCTTGTCTGGAGAATCAAAAAGATCCTCCATTCGCTTAATATCGCCTGCGTCAACGGCGTTTTGTGCCTTAGCTAGAGCATAATCAATATAGCCCAACTCAATAGCTTTTTTAAACAATTCATACATGTACCCATAAAAACGCTTCGAGTGCCCCGTGTCGCCATGTAAAACATATTCCACATGGTGTGCCACTTCATGAAGGGCAGTAGCAACCAAGTGCTCGCGCGGCTTATTGATAGCGTTGTAAATATTAATGTGCGTTGTTGTAGAAGTGTAGTCCCCATGCGCCCTTGGATTAACCGCTTCATGAAGCTGAAGCGTAAATTCCGTCACTTTTTTTTCAGCAGGGAAAACAGAAATTGCGACCTCTGAGGCAAGGTCGCGCACCTCTTGTTGATAGCTTTTGTCAAGGACATCACGGGCGCGCTCCCTTGCAAGTCGCTCTTCCTCAAAAGCATCGCGAAGCTCTTGAAGCTCTTTCTCGACTTCATCATCAGTCTTAAAGGTCGCCATCAGCTCCTTAAAGCTGATGTTTTTATTCAGGCGCAATCCTGATGATGGCGGCACATTAAAGCTCGCCACCATCTTTTCATCTTTTGCATACCCCTTCACCACAACAATACTTTCGCCCGTCTTTGGGCGAAGATTCTTCTCAAAATAATTTTCTTCATATTTAAACTCTTTATTGCGCGACAGCGTTCGAAAAGACTCATCTTTATCGTCACGCAACCCCTCGTAGCGCTCGGCACTCCAAACATAGGTTTCGCCAACCTTTTCTTTCATGAGCTCTTTCCATCCCTTGTCTTGGATGTTGAGCGTTTGAGTAAAGCCAAGGTTCGCCAAAAGCTGTTGAGAGGCCAGCTTTTTGTCATCATCTATCTTGTCAGCATCCGATTTTGATTGCCCGGTCCAAACCAGCGCCATACCGCCGCCGTCAGAGCCAACAGAACGAATCATGGAAGACATTTGTGCAATATCAGAACTCGCATAGTTGCTTGGCTCGTCAAAAACATAAGAATATGGCAATTTGCGTGGTCGAAGACGTTTGTCGGCAAGCTTACTCCGCCTGTCGCCAATCAAATCACCCTTTTCAAGCATGTAGCCGATGGCAGACTTTGCAATGGAAGTAACCATTTGCCCCATCTTTTTATTCTGCTCTTCTGAGGCAGACATTGAGGGTAGAATCCAAATAATAATTTTGCCTTGCTGAATTGCAGTCAGGGCATCAAAATCACTATTAGTTTTATTAAATACATTGCCATAAAATTTTTCACTACCAAAAATTTCAAGAGCATTAATCCAGTCTTCTGTGGCCTTGGGGTGGTTTCTTTTTACATCCTGTGCTACATCTTTGGCGTAACTAGGCTCAATAGGGCCGCCCATAGGAATATTGTGCCCAGTTAAATTACGGCCCAAGCGCCCAAGGATATTTTCCCTAAAATCTTTTTTAAGGGAAGAGTATTCTTTATTCTTGCGCACTTCAGCCATAAAGGCACGATCGTCAATCAAGCGGTCAATCATATAGTGCAAATCAATTGCCGCTTGAAAGTTTAAGAAATTGAGTAAACTGCCAATATTAAACTCAAAAGTTTCTTGTTTTTTTAAATCCCCAAAGCTTTTAACGCTTTGCATCACTTTGGGATTAATCACATATTTCAAATCTCTCAATAGCACAAGGGGTAACAAAATGGCTTCAAGGAAGGCAATGGCCATATCTGAAACCCATTTATTATCGCCCTTCATAATGTCAATGAGGTTTTTCAAAAGCTCACCAACACTCTTGGAATTGCCAATGGCAAGCGGATTTAGGCCATTGGTGTATCCCCCGCTTGCCGCAGCACCAAAGTCTAAAACAAAAACATCATGCTCTCGCCCATACATATTAATAAAAGCAAGGATGCCTTCCGTGATGGGTCTATCGCCCTTCCCTTCGACATAAAAAAAACCATTCCCACTTTTGATGGCAGGCAAAAAAAGCGTTGAATTAAGTGTCACCGTTTTGCCTGAACCAGTAGAGCCGGGCAAAAGGTATCCCATGGTGTAAATATCTTTATCCAACAGCATGTCGTACTTTGTATTTGATGGTGTCAAATTTTTAGCAATTGCCTCTTTTGCGTCTTTGCCTAAAAAATTATGCACCACAGTGCCAACATGCGCATAATATTTTATAACATCTCGTTTCCCAGAAAAAAGATTTTTAAATTGTGTATCGCGTGCCTCATTGATAACCCCAATACAGGCTGTATCAGGGCGCTCTTCAGTGACCATATAAATAAACAAGAGAGAGAGCAGTCCAAATCCAAGTCCGAGCGTAAAAAAGAATTGAGCGAAACCGCCAAGAGAGGGTGCTAAAACAATACTAATAAACGCAATCACAAAACAAGTAAATGCTACTCTAGGCATAAAGCGAAAATAAGCGGCCATTTTCTCTGAAATGGCCTCCCCAGCTAATTTTCGCTGTATGTCGTGATGAATAAACTCTTCATATCCGCTAACGTCGCGTGGCATACTATGCCTTCAATACGTTGTCAAAAAGAATTTTTTGCAAGTCTGCAAAAATTGGATCTAAATTCGTCTCCTTGTATTGTTTGCACTTACGAACAAACGCAGTACGTGTCACCCACGCCTGGTTCTTTAAATTAGCTTCCTCTTGGGCGACAGGATCGCCACTTGCTACCGCTTTGTCATAAGCTTGCCTATAAGAGGCTCCCTCGTCAAGACTAACCTCTTGCTGGGAAACCTCCCAAACGGTGCAATTGCTTGTATAAGCCGCTTGATGAATAACGGAATCTCTAGGCACCATAAAATAAAGTTGAGGAATTTTGCAAGAAGCAAAAATACTTTTAGAAATAATTTCGCCGTCTTTCTTCCATGAGCCAAAAATGCGCCCGAACTCGCGCTCAATCGCTCCTTCGCGCAAAGAACGACGCTCGTGTTGTGAGTCAGATAATACTAAAACAATAGGGGCCGTAGGGAAAAGCTCTTGCAGAGCAATAATAGTGCTTTCCGTATTGTTGGCGTCCACTTCCGCTTGCTTTGTGGGGACCATAAAGCAAAGATTGTCTATAGAGGTGAGCAAATAAGAGAGGGTTTTGAGTGTTTTGTCTGTAAACCCTACGCCAATATCAATAATAACAGGATAATCTCTCTTAAGGTCAAGCACCTCAGACACAATGATTTCTTGCAGCTCATCTCCTGTGTCTGCAATAACCCGAGTTGACATGATTTGTGTTTTGCTCAAAGACTGTGTAGTGTTGTTTTCGGCGTCCACTTCTAAGACCCGCACAGGCGTGCGTGCCTTGTCCTTTTTTTGATTAATAAAATTATACAAAAAAGGAGCAAGCACTTGAGTTGCGGTGGTTGTTTTGCCAACGCCGCCTTTTGTGCTTGCGCAAACGAAAACGGCGGTTTTTAACTTTTCCTGTGGAGTTCTTTTCATGAAATATTCCTTGTGTATATATTTCAAGGAATATAATAAATATATACTTACAAAGAACTTAAGTGGATATGGGCGGGGAGAAACGAGGCAGAAAGAAGAAAATACGCGCTTAATATCTAGCGTGTCACTTAATTCTCTTTTTCTCCAGGTCCAAGCATTTTATCTAATCCTAGAAAAGCCTTTTGTATTTCTTTAAATTTGACTTCATCGCTTACGCCAACTTTTTCTTGGAATTCAACATCAGGCGCAAAACTTGGAGTCTGTAGGTCGGCAAGCTCCGTTTTGTCTGTGTAAGGGAGAAAGTAGTCTTGGTCTAAAAAATCAACAATAGCATTTCTAAGGCTTTCGCGCGAATCAATAACAAAATTCAAAAAAACAATGCTATGAATATTCGCCTTTGGAATTTTAAATTGCAGCTCTTTTTCAATAATTTCGCAAACATCGACAAAGCGATCATATAACTCAATAGAAACGTCAAAAGGATAGGGGCGTGGCTTCCGCCCGAGTATTTTTCTTAAAACTTTTTTATTTGCAGCACTATTCTTCAAGACATCGTGGGCATAAATTTTTTGGATAACATCTTTTGCCAACACCGGAGATTCCATAACATTGGTAACAAAATTTTTCAAAATGCCGACCAGCATTTTATTGATGGTGTTGTATGGATTTCCGCTCTGCCGATTAAGCTTGGCAGCCATATCAATGACAAGTAGAATCCTTTCATCAATATAAATAGTCATTTTTTTTGTGGGTTTTGTTGGCACCGTCATCCTTTTGGGGTGGTAAAAAAGAGGGGCAAAAGCCCCCTTTTTTACCAATTATAAAACTTTATTAAAAATATACTTAAAAACAGTTTGTGGCACGAATTCTTGTGCCGAACTGGTGCTCGGTTCCGGTAACCGCTCCCAGTCCTTTAAGAACTGAATCTGAAAGGTATGCGATGGCAACTTTTCCAACACAATTGGGCTGGGCATAAGTTTTAGACTCCACAGCTACAAGCCCCATTACAAATAAAGCTCCGACAACAATACCAACGAAGCCCATACCAATGCCCTTCCAGAGCCCCTGGTCTTTGGCTTCCAGTTTCATCATATAAAAACCAATCACCAACAGTACTGGAACAATAAAGGCAGCAATTTTTGCCCAAAAAATACCATGAACCCATGCAATGCCAAGCGCTCCACCGCCCGTTGCGGCAGCCTGCCCAATTTCATTCAGTGTGTTCTCGTAGTTGTTTGCGCTTGCACTGCTAACCCAAATCAAGGCTAAAAGCCCTATTGTTAAAATTTTATTCATCAAACTTCCTTTATATTAAATTTTACAAGGCGCTCTGGCGCCACCGTTCCACCCCTTTGTTTTGTGCTCCTGTCACAACAAAAGGATGCTACCCGAGTCCCAAATTCACAAAATAGCGCAGCGACTGCACTATAATTTGTCCCACACTACTAACAACGCCCACTCCATGGATTGTAGGGGCGCTTGAAAGCAGAAGCTTGCTAATTACTACTGCGTAAATAGAAAATAAAACCACTTCGCCAAACGCCGCGCCTACCCCTGCTAGGAACGCTTTGCCAACTGCCCCTTCGCTCGAATTTCCTTCTTTGCTGAAGTCAGACAAGAGACTAATTGTATAAAAGAAAGCGACGGACGCCGCACCGAGAAAAATAAAAACAATGCTCCAATAGGCAAAACGAGAAAAGATATCCAAGATAAACAAAACCCCTCGCGCTATTTCTCCATTGCGCACTGTTGTTTGCAAATTGCCAACGATTAGCTCATACCTTGCCTCCCAAAAAAAATCAATGCGGCCAACGATATCAATATTATAAATACTTGATAGCGTTGCAGTAATCAGGGAAAAAATTAAAATTCCACTAGCAAACCAACCAAACGCACCCATGTAGTGTCGCACCAAAGTAAAGTCTTGCGAACGACTCCTTCCTTCATTTTGCATTTTAAAAAAAGCAAAAATACTCTTTAGGTGCCCAAACAAAAAAAATAAAACGATAAAAATGTACCCAATTGTGCCAAACAGCAACGCGCCAGCCAAATCGCCAATAACCACCGATTGCCCTACGCCAACATTACCACTAGCAAATAAATCATAGCCGGTGGCATTTGTCTGTGTGCTCCCCATGGGCGACGCAGGCGAAACAGGCATTACTGCGCCCTTTTCGCATGGTCAATTTCAGGGTGTAGCACCCGCAAGGACGTAAATTTCATTCCTCGCGGATTAAGTGTGCTCCCCTCAAGCAAATTAAAATACCCTTTTGCCTCTATTTCTGCATATGCCGCACCTTCATCAAGAACATTATTATTGTTCCTGCTTTTGGCGTATAGTGGCAATAAAAAGCGCACATGGAACGTCTCGTTTTGCGTTTCCCAAACTCGCGTCTCCCACGCACTATCTTTTTTGTCTAAAATGTGAGGCAAATTATTCGCATTGATGGCATTTCTAAAATACGTCATAATTTGTTCAAAATCACGCGAAACAATCTTAAACCCATCACGCTGCTCCTGGGTCGCATTCTTCTGATTTATCATAATGTATTCTTTGAAAAAATCTTGAAAAACACGTGCGCTCTTAAAAAGCTCTTCTGGCGAAGCAAAATAAGCTTTCTTGTAGCCATCAGAGAGAACAAACAGGCTTTGCACCATGTAGCGCGAAAGCACATTTTGAACATTCCCCTGTTCTCGGCTTACATCAAGCCGTTCTGCCTCGTATTGTTTTACAACACCAGCATCACTAACATAAACGACCTTATTAGAGAGCGTTTTAATAAAATCATCTTTCTCTTCCATTTGAGAGGCAAGTTGTTTGTTTGATGAGGCAACATATATAACCGCTAAGGATAAAATCACGGCGACAAACCCTTGGTTGTATCGCATAAACCGCAAAGTAACCTCTTTAGCTTTTTGCTTTAGGCGCTCTTTACTGAGCATAACTATCTCCTTTTGGTAGCGGACAAGCCTGTGATTAAAGGGGCTATACGCACCCTTTTTTTCTTGTTTTTTAATCTAATAAATATATACTTACAAAATGCTTAACATTACTAAGAAAGCTCTTGTTTTTGGCCTGTCGCCCTCGCCTCTTGCGTCTTCAGCGCATCAAAGTCTCTCTCGACTTTAGCATGGAACTCTTCGCCGACAATCGCTCCCACCGCCTCAGAAACAGTCTCGATACTTTTCCTGAGCTCTGTGTTTACAATCTCAGCAGAAGCGCCCCCGGTGCCCATGCTTACATCAACCGCACGTGCGGCAATGGCTTCTGCGTTTTCTCGCATCAAAGCGACAGGGTTTTCCCCTTCGCCAAGCACTGGTTTTTCAGTAGACTCAAAAACCGAATGTAGTTCTTTTTCGTCTTTCGCATTAAAAACTTCCATAACATCCCCAATGTCACTCGTGACTTTCACGAGTTCCTTGTTGATATTCTCTTCTTTTTTATCATTATCTTCTTCCATTTTATCAAGGTGCTTTTCAGCCGCCTTAATGTCCCACTCCAATTTTATTAATCTATCCTTGAGCTCAACCATTTCCCCAGACGAAAGGCCCGCGCTTTCAATGGTTTTGCGAAGCGCTTCCGCTTCCGTCTTCATCGCCTCAATTTTTTCTCTTTGTTCTGCAACAGTTTTATGTAAAGCCTTAATTTGCTCAAGCAACACATTCTTTTTCAACAGCAATTCTGGATACTTGCTGTATGCGTTGACTTTTCTCTCCAGATAATCAATATTTTTCATACTGCTTTTAAAACTTTCGCGCTCAGCGTTTGAGCTATTAAGGCTCACTTGTTCGCGCCACATGTCATAGCGAAGCTTTAGCTCTGTAAAGCCTCGTCCAATTCCAAATAAAAGAGTGAGCACAATCGCCTCTTGCGCCTGTCCGTGTTCGGTTTGCCCAGCGGTATTAGCCTTTGCATCTCTAGTAGCCTGGGCAAGCTTCTCAGCCTTAGACCGTAATTGTTGTGTCAGATAAGCGCTATGCTCTTTTGCTTTTGCTTCTTTTTGCGCATAAGAGGTTTTTAGTGTTGCTAAATTCACGTTTTCTCCTTTTGTTTATATTTTCTTAATTTAATAAAAATATACTTCTTATAAACTTAATTATTATCGCTCGCCAACAGCTTTGATAGCATAATGTTCATATACATCAACTCGGAGGCAATTTCCTTTGCTGTCGCATAGGTCAATTGCCCCTCTTTGGCCGCCTTGTTGGCTGCATAGGCAATTTGGTTCAAGTTATTGCCCACCCGTGCCAAATGATAAATTTTCGCATGACTATAACCCTGTGCCACAGGACTTTTTACTTTTGTTTCGCCGCGCTCAATGCCATCAAGCATTTTTCGCACAAGCTTTGATAAATCAGCATACCCCAACCGCGCCGCCGCTTTTTTCCACCGCGCGACCTCTTCACCATCAGCGCGGATTTCAAAGCGTGCTTTCTTTTGCGTCTTCATGGCCGCGCAGGACCCTTGGCAAAAAGGTTGTAAGAAATAATTTCAACAACCAAATAAGCCACATAGAAACTAATAGGCTCTAAAAGCGGAATGGTTTCAAAAAAGAAACTCAACATCCATGCAAAAAACACTTTTACAAAAAAGCCCCACAATGGCGAAAAGATTGTTTCCCATATGGGGGCTTTATAGTGTTGCCCATCAAGCAGCTCTCGTTCAGAAATTTTATTTTTTTGGCTAAAAAACATAAATAATCTTTCGTAGCAAAACTATAATAACAGACAAAACAAGAGACAAAACGCTCCATTGGGCTATCTCTCGCCATGTGCCCTTTTGCTCTTTATTTGCAAAATAAAAAAGGATTCCCTCGTCTTTGTGTATCCAAAGCTCGCGGTAAAGTCCGGTCAACAGTTCTTTGGCAAAAAGAGCAATAAAATAAAAACCTATGGCGCTAGGAATAAAGTATAGAACAGGCGCCCCAACTTGCGAAAATGGCAAAACATTTAAAAGAAAGAGTGAAAACACAAGCGCCAAAAACCCAAAACCAAATACGCTAAAAGCCAAGGCTCTTGCCTTCCCTCTTAGTAGCGCCGTGCCAGTCCCTAGTCCAAAAGCAGGAAGATAAATCAAAAGTGCTGCTTTTAGTCCAATTAATGAGGGCATAAAAAGCAACCCTAGTAAAAAAGGTGCGCCAAGGCGCCCCGCGGCGCCATAAAAAGTAGAATAAGGCACCGTCTTATAGTGACGTGCATTTTCTTCAGGGTGCTTAAGCGTCAGCGACTCCCCGCTTTGCGCCACCACTTCCAAATCGCTTTTGCGCGTCGCTCCGCCCAAGAACCAAAAAAACTGTCGCAATAGTGTCGTTTGAACGACAGGAGCAATAACTAAACTCAATAAATTCTCCTTGCTGGTCGGGTTTT
>Ga0075011_10000885_pt1 | contig 16089 bp, 18 predicted proteins | sample TARM_MetaG_T_14_FD_72354 | JGI IMG/M metagenome (GOLD analysis project Ga0075011, IMG submission 72354) | Freshwater microbial communities from Pennsylvania, USA, analyzing microbe dynamics in response to fracking - TARM_MetaG_T_14 | ecosystem: Environmental > Aquatic > Freshwater > River... | reverse complement strand
CATGTGTGCCACTCTCACGGAAGCTGATCCACTAGTCGTTGTAACTAACTGCTAATACTCAGAATCATCGTGACCATGAGCAAGGCGACAGATATGTTCGCACCACTCATCGGAGTCCATGGGATCCTGATTATTATAAAACATCTGTATATATTGCTGATAAGCTTCGCTCCAGTAATAACGATCTGCCAGATTTGACAGAATATCACTGCGGAGATTTTCTTTTTCATGATCAGGCAGATAACAACTCAATGCATAGCGATAACGAACTGTTTCTGATTCCAGATGTTTGATGTCGTTGATCATCACATCGATTAGTTTACAAAATTCATAGATATTATCTGAGTTGTTGTACGCGTTACTCATGGCGAACACCGGTTTCACTTAGCGATGTATTTAAACCATGACGTTCACGCATGGACATCTTGCCATTGATCATAATTTCATAGGCATTATGGATGATACGGTCAATGATAGCTTCGGATACTGTTGCATCCGATTCGGTACCGATCCGTTCATACCAGCCCTGTGGTTCAAACTGGGTGCAGAAGATAACCGAACCTTTGACGGTTCGTGCTTCAATGATTTCAAGCAGCTCTCTGGCCTGGTCACTGCCTAAGGGACACAGCAAAAATTCATCCAGGATCAGGAGATCGATTTTCTGATAACTTTTGATGATTTTCTGGTAGGTACCTTCACCGTGGGCGATAGCAAGTTCATTAAGTAAATCGGGAAGCCTGACGTATTTGACTTTTATAAAGTTACGGCAGGCAGCAATCCCAAGTGCACAGGCGATATAAGTTTTGCCATTTCCAGAAGCACCTTTTAAGATGATATGGTGGCTGTCGATGATATAGCCGCAAGTGGACAGTTCCAGCAGTTGTGATTTATCCAGTTTTCGATCCGGATGGTATTCGATCGCCTCCATACAAGCGTTCGGATGCCGAAACTCGGCCATACGGATCAGTTTGGCCAGTTTCGTGTTTCGCCGTTGATCCCATTCCTTATCGACCAGCATTGAAAAACGATCCTCAAAGGAAAGCGCATCAAAGGCATGACTACGACACTGAGATTCAAAGGCATCCGCCATGCAGGAAAGACGGATATCATGAAGTTTATCAATGGTGGACTGTTTAATCATTATCGCTGCCTCCTTTGAAATAAGAAGCGCCACGGGTAATGCCATACTGTCCGCTTGTTTTAACAACAGACGACTGAGAATGAACCTTATCCTGGCCATTCTTTAGAATGGTCGAGATGTTTTTGAGACTTGGATTCGGCGTATAGGACAAAGCCCGGTTACAGGCAGCTTCCAGACGCTCGGTTGAATAACGGTCGGCCAGTTTCATCAGTGAGGCACAAGATTTATATCCTTGCTGTTCAACTTTATGGGCATAGAGAAAGGTTTTTACCACACCCACTGTTGCGATACCAATACTTTCACCCCATTCCAGGAAGGATTCGGTATTATAACTCAGATATCTTCGGTGGTTTTCCGGCATGTGTTCCGGCAGATAAATGGGATCTTTCGCATAGGCAACTTTCACATGAGAAGCGATCCGATTATTATGGTAGAAAACTTCGATACATTTTTCAGTAGTGCGTATGTCTACCTGTTTGCCAATAAATTCATAAGGTACCGAATACTTGCAATTCCCGGCAGCTATGAGATAATCAGGTTGGATGGTGGCAGTTGACCAGACAGCCGTTTCATATGGGGCAGCAGGTAAAGGCATGAGGAAGGATTGCTCTTCTTCTTCGAATGCTGAGAGCCGGCTGCCTTTCTTTTTCTGAAAGGATTTCGCATTGAATTCCGCCAGCTTTTCCAAAATGGCATGGTTGAGTTCGATAAAGGAAAAGAACGTCCGATTACGGAGAGCTGCAATAATCCATGTTGAAATCACACCGACCGTTCCTTCGGCACCTGGCTTATCCTTGGGTGAGTACGGTCTGGCTGGAATAATCGCTGTTCCATAATATTCAGCCATCTCATAGTAGGAACGGTTTAGAATCAAGTCTGTTCGGGTATTCTTAATGATCCCGGTTTTCAGATTGTCGGGCACAACAATACGGGTTACACCGTTAAAGTAACGGTAGGCATGAACATGTGCTTCAATCCAGTGGGGTGATTTCATATCCGGAAAAGCTTCGGCATAGCTGTAAAGGCTACAAGGCAAACAGGCCACAAAAACATAGGCCGTCACAGGCGCCCCAATGGCTTCATCAATGACTGTGAGTGTTTTTCCCGCCCAGTCGACTTCCATGAGTTCACCCGGCTTACGTTTAATGCGCAGCGTCGCTTTCTTGGATGCGGCATAAGCATGATACTTCTCGTTAAACTGGGAATGCTGGTAAGGTATCACCTGCTCATTTCGACACTGCTCGCAATACTCAGCCCAAAGCAGGGAAAGCGTCACCCCGGGTCTGGCCAGTTCATTGTGCATGGTTTCAAAGTCAGGAAGTTTCCTGCCATTGATGCTGGCACGGCCGGGATACAGAATCGTCTGAAGATCCGGATTGGTCAGTTCATCCGGAATCGGCCATGAAATATCTTTGTCCTGTGTCAGCTGCCAAACTTCAGCAACCGTGTTACGTGAGCTCCTGGTGCTGGCAGCAACACTTGTATTAGTGTAACCCTGACTTTTTAGCCGGATTATTTCTCGATAATTTACCATAATTATCGACCTCCATAATTGTATTTACACAATTGCTTGTGCATAAAACAATTATAGCGCAACTGCACTGGCTCCGGAAAAGGGTGCTTTGAAATATCGGAAATACTGCTCTGAATCACCGGAAAGAGTGCACTATCAGATTGGAATATTCACTTAAATACTCAATTTTACTCCTTTATCCTGTTTATAATAGCCATCGCACTGTCATTTATTGTAGCACCCTCATATGTCACAACTAATTGACCTTTGAAGTATTTATCATATACGTCGTTTTCTCGAGCCATCTCTTATCATAACTTTCTCGACCTAACATACCCAAGTGCTCCCAGTAAAGCGTTTGACCATCCTTTTGAAGTATCGTGAAATCGGGCTCAACCATTTTCCGTTTTGATAAGCCAATTCCTTTTCATATTCATAATCAATATTATTTGAGTAAAAAAGATTAGCTATACTTACATATTCTAATCTACTTGTATCTATTTCAATTTCTTTGGTATGCGACTTTTTTTAACAATATGCATCCTTCAAAAGATTTTTCAACAGACCCCTCAAATTGCGGTTCTCCCATTATATAGACCTCTTCTAAAGAAATACAATCCTTAAATGCGCGAGAACCGATTGTTTCTACAGACTCTGGTATAATAATTTTACGAAGACTCACACAATTATAAAATGTTTCAGATCCTATTTTTTTTAATCTCGAATCCTTTGGAAATACTACATTTTCCAATGAAAGACAGTTTTTGAATGTCCAATACAGACTTTCCACCGAAGCAGGCAATTGAAACTCTTTTAAACGTGTACAGCCACTAAACGTGGAATCCAACTCCTTCAGCGCATCTGGTTCTTTCCAAAATTCAACCTTAGTTAAATTTTTACAATCGCTAAAAGCCGATTTCAGTTCTACAACTGTGCTTGGTAATTTACATTGCTCAATTCCAGTCTCCGCAAATGCATAATATAAATTTTCAGTTTTACATCTACTCGAAAAAACAACATTTTTTAAATTCGAATTGTAGCCAAAACCTAGAGATACATCTTTTATATTAGGCGGAATTTCTATAGCTTCTATATTACTCTTGCTGAACGTACAACGCTCTTCTTCCGTTGTACCATAAAATGTTTCTATTATATCATCGTCCCTTACCTCAATGAACTCATCTGTCTTATCCAAGAACTCATCTGGCTCATCCAACTTTTTCTTAACCGTAAAATCTGTAATTTTATCAATATCATCAAAATATACAAATTTTAATTTATATAACCCGTCCGAGGTTAAGCCTATCGTAGTAATATTAGATGCATATCGTAATATTTCTGTATCTCGTGGAATTTTCTCCTGTGAATCTGTAACTATTTTTTCTTTCACACTTTTAGATACTGGGTTCTCATCTTCTAGCGGTTCATAAAACTTATCAGCTTGTGAATATAAATTATCCCAGTAGTCAGGAGTGCTTTCCCACGCATCTGTGTCCCAGCTATAATCATCTTCCCGATAATCACTTCTTTGTTCGAAATCATCATCCGGTTCTTCATAACGATATGGTTTTACCTTCAATACTTTTTTTACTGTTTCTGGATACAACTCAAATCCCTGACTATCTATAAATATAACACCGTCATAAAATTTAAAATCTTCATATTCATTGAATGGAAATACATACTTTCCTAGTTCTTGTTTTGGGATATCCCAAGGTGGTACACTGTATTCGGGTTCATTAGATGTTGCTCTAAATTGTTTTAAAGAATCGCAACCCCAAAAAGCATAATCGTCACATTTATAAATCACTCCTTCAACTGTATGTAGGTTTTTGCAATTCAAAAAACAACGTTTTCCTATACTAGTCACCCAAAATTCTTTTAATTCTGTTAATTCTATACAATTCATAAAAGCTTCTTTTTGCCACATATGCTTAGGATTCCCATAATATTCTTTATAGGCATCTGAATGTTTCTGCCATCTTTCATCGCTAGCAACAAATTTTATTTCTTTAAGTGCGGTACAATCCTTAAATGATTGCGCTCCAATTAGTGTTCCGTTTACGATAGATATGCTTTGTAGTTTACTACACTTTGAAAATGCGCCCTCGTGAATAACAAATATACCATTATTTAAAAAAGTAACCTTTCTTAAATTTACGCAGCCATAAAACGCTTTAGCACCGATACTCCTTACTTCACCATGAAAGACAACTTCCTCAATATTTTCATTATTTATAAAAGCTCCTTGATTAATCTGGTCTATGTCCTCCGGAATAATTACTGTTGAAGCTTGCCCTAACTGTCCTAAATCTTTATATGTATATAGCTTGCCAATCAAATTTAATCCACAAGCTTTGAATAATCCAGGGTAATTGCAATCAACCTTCTTCAGCAGTTCAGATTGGATTTCATCTTCATATAAATCATATTCACTAGGATAATTTTTGAAAACAATAGCTTTTAATCCATCTTCAATCTTCTGACTGTTTGGATCTAAGATTACCCCATTTTCCATCATATACATAACAATTTTCATATTGCAGCCCGTGATTTTACGCATTAAAAAACTTTCAATACATGATTCACCTTTTTTATTTCTAGCATTGATGTCAGCTCCGCTATCGATTAAGAGTTTTCCTATTCTAAATTCATCCGCCTTAAACAAAGGCATATCTCCATCGTTATTTTTAGCATTTACGTCAGCTCCGCTATCGATTAAGAGTTTTGCTATTTCAAACTTACGTTCATATTTAACCGCCTGAAGCAAAGGCGTATTTCCATCGTTATTTTTAGCATTGACATCAGCACCTCTATCGATTAAGAGTTTTGCTATTTCAAACTTAGATTCATATTTAAACATCTCCTGAAGCAAAGGCGTATTTCCATCGTTATTTTTAGCATTTACGTCAGCTCCACTATCGATTAAGAGTTTTGCTATTTCAAACTTACGTTCATATTTAACCGCCTGAAGCAAAGGCGTATTTCCATCGTTATTTTTAGCATTGACATCAGCACCATGTTTAATTAAGATTTTTACTATTTCAAATTGATTAGCAAAGAACAAAGGAGTATCGCCATTGTTGTTTTTCACATTGACATCAGCACCATGTTCAATCAAGATTTTTACTATTTCTAATTGATCAGCAAACAACAAAGGCGTATTTCCATCGTCATTTTTAGCATTGACATCAGCACCATGTTCTAATAATATCTCCCTTAACTTGTCATTAAATATTGTCTTAAAAAAAACTGTTTGATTATTTTCACAAATACACTCGGTATCTGCACCATTTTCTAATAAAAGTTGAACAACCTTTATTTTTGTCTTTGGCCCTTCATAGCACTCTATTATGTTCCATAATAGAGTGTTTCCGTTTCTTCCTCTTTCGTTTACATCCGTCCCTATCTTAATTTCTTGTTTTATCCAATTTATGTTCCTATTATGCTTTAGAACTCCATCTTCGCCGTAAAAGCTCATACTTCTTACCCCCTAGAATCATTTTAATTTTCACTTTGCCCTTGATAGGTTTTATTTTAAATCTACTAAAGTCGTATTAATTTATGAAATTCGAGATTTCAAAGTATCCTCTAAACCCTTTAAATAAGCAAAACTGTGTTAACGTCTTTACTGCTGTTTAAACTCTCTTGTTATAATATAACAATGTCTGAAAAACTAAACATACATCTCAGTAATTAACATCATACGATTGTAACTCGTTCCGTGATTATGGTTTTAAACTTTTCCCGGCCATGTTTACCATTATCTCTATTCCACCAGGCACAGGTAGGATGGGCACAGGCATCAATATACAACTCATTTAATTCCGCTGGTTTATGGGCTTCAAAAGCCCAATGTGCTTTTTTTGATAAAAAGATGATCGTTTCAGGCTGAAGCACATTTACAACCTGTCTCAAATTATCTGCTGCAAATAAATTATCTTCAATTGTCGGTTCAAAGCTTTGACCTTTTTCAGTGGTAGGTTTTTGGAAATAGTTCATCGAAGCAAAATAGCTAAAGGCAACCCATGGGTGTCCGATTTTCGGAAACACTTCAAGAAAGGCTTTTGCCGGATTAATATACATATTATGGGCTTTTGAAACTGATGTACCGTTCTTTTTTCCCTCAAACGTGTATTTAATAATTTCTCGATTATCACACCATTCAATACAACGATCATAGGGAAGTTTTTCTTCATCCCTAGAATCAGTGGCATACCAGGCTGTGCTATTTATTAATTGAATGACCTCAGCACTCAGGTATTCCTTATCGACGTAATTGGACTCCCCAAGCAGTAGTATTTTTGTCTTACTATAGTTTTTCCCTATATAAGGCAAGTATTCGGGATGAAAGCGACCGTAAAATACGTTTTTCTTTAAATCAACATCATAATCATAAATTGTATCCATTGCAAAGCCTCCTCATATTTTCTTACTGTTCTATGCATAGAAACGTTGAGCACACTAAATTTTGTCGCAAAATATAACAAATTTTTCTGATATTTATAACGTTGCTTTTAATTATACTCTTCGTCAAATATAAAAACCACCTTTAATTGAATAATTAATAAAATGATAGGATGCCATTTAGTTGGCCCAGTCACAGAGAAGCGGCGACTGGGCGCAAGTCATCACGGCAGTAAGGGGTGGCCGGCCAGGTCGAAGGCGACACGGTTGCAGCAGCAGTAGCGATAGCATAGCCAGCGCGCAGGAACGACGCAGTTGAAGAGGCCACGAACAGAGCCCCGGCGTGAAGCCCGGGGCGTGGGTCGAATCACCGCAGTTAAGGGGCGGCCGGGGATAGTCGGCGGTGCGCCGGCGGCGGAGGCCGGACGCCCCGGAGCCAGCAGCGAACCCAAAACGCTGATAAGCCGCTCGCTCTGGCCAGCCGGCCAGGACGAAGGCGCGAAGAGGAACGTTGATATAGCCCGGTCGCCGCGGCTGTGGCGACTGGGCGCAAGCCATCACGGCAGTAAAAGCCAGGGGCGTCCCAAGTCACCGGCGCGAGCCGGTGGCGGTGGCCAGAAGAACTAAAGTAACACTAGCCGTGCCGCAGCGAAAGGGCAACGACAGCGAAGGCAGGGCGGCGCCGGTCGACGGCAGTGGTGGCCAGGACGAACAAAGCCCCGGGCGGGGAGCCGGGGGCGTGGGGAAGAGGGTTAAACTTTAGTAGGCACGGTGAAAGCGATAGCGACCACGGTGCCAAACCCCGCTTCCGTCAAGCTGGGGCAAAAAGTAAGCCCCGGGCAATTCTTCTTTTTAAAAAATTGCCGGGGGCGTAGTTCTTTGGTCTATATTAACAACCTATAGGGCTCTTTCTTTAATTACTGTAAGTGTGGATCATCCGCTCTTACATGTAAAAACGTGCCCGTAAATTGAGGATCTTTCCGGTTAAACGTTTTTATAGTATCACTTTCATACATATAGCATTCTACCATTTGTGCGCCATCTGAAAAGCCCATTATTGTTGCATATTTTATACCTTCCTTGTTGCTATTTAAATAATACAAATCAACACCTACCCACAAGTGTCCCCAAGCCGTTACCCATTGCGTATTTGCAGGCAATATTTCATTGCCATTGCTATCAGTTGCCGTATTTGCTGCTGCTTGTTCAGCCGCCTGATCCGCTGCTGCTTTTTCCGCTGCTGCCTGATCAGCTGCTGCCTTGTCTGCTGCTGCTTTTTCTGCCGCCGCCTGATCCGCTGCTGCCTTGTCTGCCGCTGCTTTTTCAGCTGCCGCCTGATCTGCTGCGGCCTGATCCGCTGCTGCTTTTTCAGCTGCGGCCTTATCCGCTACGGCCTTATCTGCCGCTGCCTGATCCGCTGCTACCTTATCGGCCGCTGCTTTTTCCTCTTTGGCTTTAGTTTCAGTAGCTACTTGGTTTTTTATTTGATTGTCAGAATTACTTTGTTTGTTTACAAAGAGCGGTGCCCAAATAAATACAAGCAGTACTAGAGAACCAGCCGAAATTATATATTTTATTTCAGTTTGCAACTTTTTATCATATTTCCACATCAGAAATATACCCGCTGGTGCAAAAATTACCAACATCAACCACATAAACCATTCTTCTTTTAAAAATGTAAATTTTTCTTCCATAACCTACGCCCTCTCATTGTTCCTTTAATATTTACCATCGATTACTTTGCTCACACAAACCACGCCCTGAATAATTAGGCAGCTACCATTGCCGTTTTAGCTGATCATTAACCTGTCAATTTAGTCTGTCACTACCAATCCACACCTCAAACTTCTAAACGATTTCAAAGAACTACATTTGCCATTAGCTTATCAAACTTCTCTTTATCAACGCCTTTTTTCAGATTGATTTGAATGCGACCTACATTTGTCCACAACTCCGCTTCAGTATTACAATCAACTTTCTTACCGACATTTTCAGTTGACCACATCACGATTGATGAATATGGCAAGATATTAACATTCAACTTTTTACCGGTCAGCCCCTGTGCTTCCCGTACGATGATGCGCTTATTCGTGAAAATTGCATTGTCACAATATGTTTTATAAGCCGCAATTGCTTTTTCACCATCTATTAAAAACCCATTAATATCATCTGGCACTGAACATTCCGATAGAAATGTCCAGCACAATATTGTTGTAATTACTGCTTGAACAGCCATAACTTTCTCCTTTAAAATTAAGTTTAATTTAAGTATAAACCTATTCTATGGCAACTGTAAATCTCAATAACATATAAATTTTAGCTCAAATCATAATATTTTATTAAAGTTCATCATATTCTTGACATATGTCAAAGAAAACCATTATTTAAGACCAAAATTCTGGCCACCAGGCCAACCGGCCAGGACGAAGGCGAAAAGAGGAACGTGGATATAGCCCAGTCGCAGCGAAGCGGCGACTGGGCGCAAGCCATCACGGCAGTAAAAGCCAATGGAGACATTAAGCCGGCGGCGCTGGTCGAACACCGCAGTAAGGGACGGCCGGGGGTAGTCGACGGTGCGCCGGCGGCGGAGGCCGGCCGACCCGGTGCCAGCGTCGCACCCAAAACGCTGATAAGCCGCTCGCTCTGGCCAGCCGGCCAGGACGAAGGCGCGAAGAGGAACGTTGATATAGCCCTGTCGCAGCGTGAGCGGAGACTGGGCTTGGGGCAAAACGGCGGTAAAAGCCACGGGTGAACTAAGTCTCCGGCATGAAGCCGGGGGCGGCGGCAAGAAGATTAACGTAACCGTAGCCTTGCCGCAGCGAAAGGGCAACGACAGCGAAGGCAGGGCGGCGGCGGTCGATGGCAGTGATGGCCACCACGAACAAAGCCCCGGGCGGGGAGCCGGGGGCGTGGGTAGCAGGATAAACTTTAGCCGGCACGGTGAGAGCGACAGCGACCACGGTGCCAAACGCCCACGAACGTCTCGCCGGCAAAAAAAGTAAGCCCCGGGCAATTCTCTTTTTCGAAAATTGCCGGGGGCGTGGGTCGAACCTTTTATCTTTTAATCGTCTAGTGTGTCAATCAATTGACCGGTGCTGTCATATAACTCGGCAGGATCACTCTCGCTGTTGTTCCAGGTTCCGCCGCCATCGAGCCAATGAAAATCGATACCGGTATTACTGGTTGAATCGCCGATCTTAACCGTGGCCCCGGCCGCCAGACTATAGGCCGGAAAGATAAAGGTCTGATTGCCTCTAACCGATACAATTTTCCAGCCGGTCAGATCAACCGCACTGGCACTGGAATTTTTAATGACAATATATTCAGCTTTTTTACTCAGTTCACTGATCGCAACACCGCCGTTACTCTGTCCCTCTTGAGTGGTCAGGCCCAGGGCCTGATTGACCTCATCGGGATTGACATTATCAAATTCATCATTGATCACGTTGCCCAGCAAGGTGTAGGTATAACTGTAATGGCTGGGGATCTGGGTCGAAGTCGACGGATAGGTGATCACTGCCGTAAAATTGCTGCAGCCGCCGGCATCGCGAATGACCTTTTCCATATAGGCCTGATCACCATCACGATTCAGGGTACTGTCCTGTGGGGTAATATTGTAAGCATTGGAGACACCGCCCAGCGAATCGGCGATAACGTGGCCTTCATCCAGCGTGGGACTTTCAACGCCTGGTACTTTGGCTTCATCAGGATAATATCGTCCCGTGTCGAGGACTGGTTCGGTGGCATCATCCTGTAAAATAATTTCGGCTGCTGTGACCTTGATCAGTTGCCCGTATTCATTGGTGAAGGCATAATACAGACGATCACCAAAGCCAATATCGACCACCACATTGGGCTGTCGTTGACCGGGCAGATCCCCGCCATCAACTTCAATGCGGGTATAACCGTTAAAATCCGTTTCATTGACGACCGCAGATTCACTGCAACCGGCAAAGACAAACAAGGATAGCAGGACCAGTGTAACAACAGCAGCTTCCTTCCATGATCGGTGTTTGCATAAATCTCTAATTTTTTCCATTTTTCGTTCCTCTTATCATTTCTCATTTTTCAATCGCATCATCATTTGCCTTTCAGTTTACAGGTAAATCCTTAATAAGGACAATAGCCGACAAGATTGCTCTTTGATTGCCGTGGCCATCACTTTTTATTTTTTTAAGCATCGCAGTTTATAATAAGCCCGAGGTGATGCCGTTGCAAAAATACTTTATTGATGTCAAAACAATTTCATATCAGGAAGAGGATCTGCCGATTGCGGTGATCTTTGATCATAAGCTGTATTTGATCAGTGCCATTACCGCCGTCCAGCGTAAGGTCGTTTTTTCCGGCGGCGGCACGGGCACCAAGTACACGATCACTGTGAACAAGAAAGAAACCTATCTGTTTCACGACAAACATTCGCTCAAATGGCACGTCTATAAAGAATATGCCAATCCGCCATCCTATCGGATGGAGAAGGATGACCAGCTCCAGATTTTTGCTGCGGATTTTGATTATCTGTCGTAAGTGAACGGTTCCTCTGCAAACTCACCGGAATAAACCAGTTCGCCGTTCTGTTTATAATATTGACCGCGGCCATGCCAGAAGCTGTCAAGAAATTCGCCCTCGTAACGGATCTGGCCATTGGGATAATATTCTTTGCCTTTGCCCCGCCAGTGATTATAATAAAACTCGCCTTCGTACAATAACGCTCCAGTTACACAATGATACTCTCGCCCCTGGCCATGATAGGCCGATCCATAATCATTGGGCTTTTTTGCGTGGTTTCCCTCATAGGTGACAAATCCCTTATACGAATAGACTTTCCCTTGACCGGAAAGATAGCCGTCGACAAAATTACCTTCACACATGATTTGGCCATTGACGAAGCGCTTGCCAAACCCCGATAATTTGCCATCGACAAAGCGACCACTGCCGACCAGTTTGCCTTCACAATATTTATTACCTTCCACCGAACCGTCTTCCAATACCGTGCCACAAATGTAACAACCATCCACACATGGAATCGCCCCGGCCGGTACGACCTCTTTATTACCCTGAAATAATTTACTAAAAAAATTCTTTGCCATCGGTTACCCCTTTCAAACTGGTAAAATCATCGACAGTTTTATAACTGTATTACCCCAAATTTTTATGGATTAATCGTAATGAAGAGGTTTTCCCGGTGAAAGATCGAATGTATGACCTCTTCCCACGCCCCCGGCTACCGCCCGGGGCTCTGTTCGTCGCTGGCCCAACTGCCGACGACCGTGCGCCATGCCTCCGCTGTCGTTACCCTTTCGCTGCGGCAAGGCTACTGTTACTTTAATCTTCTTACCACCGCCCGGCCACAAGCCGTGGCTTTTGTTCGTGGCCGCTTCTAACTGCGACGCCCTGCGCGCTGGCTGCGCCATCGCTACTACCATTGCACAGGTGTCGCCGGCGTTCTGCTTTCATAAGCAGCACGCACGGCTGGCCATGACGTTTGGGACTTCCTTGGGCTCCGGTTCGTCCGGACTGCGCTGGCAGACGTCTGCCTAGCTTCGCCCCGACGCCCCTTACGGCGGTGATTCGAGCCACGCCCCGGCCACAAGCCGTGGCTTTTGATCGTGGCCGCTTCAACTGCGACGATCCGGCGCGCTGGCTGCGCCATCGCTACTGCTGCTGTCACGTGATCGCCCTCGCCCTGCCTTAATAGGCAGAACGGACGGCTGGCCTTAACGTTTGGGTCTTCCTGGGGCTCCGGTTCGTCAGGCCTGCGCTGGCAGACGTCTGCCTAGCTCCGCCCAGACGCCCCTTACTGCGATGGCCGACCCCGCCGCCGGCGTCACGCCGGAGGCTCCCCCGGCGATCGTGGCCTCTTCCACTGCACCGCCTGCGTGCGGGCTATGCCCGAACTACTGAGAGTGTCGTTTTCCGCCTTCGTCCTGCCCGGCCGGCCAGAGCGAGCGGCTTGCTAATACGTTGGGGTTGGCCTAATGCACCGGTTCGTCCGGCTTTCGCTGGCGGCGCCCCGCCAACTTCACCCCGACGCCCCTTACTGCGGGACCGAAACCACAACTTTGTTTTAATTTAAGCGCCAACGATTAATGGGGGCGCTGCCCCCAAACCCCGGAAAGGGGGAACCCCCCTTTACCCCCAACGCCGGTGGTTGTTGGTTACCAGCCCCCAAGGGGTCTGGCCTGCCATTATACCGGGGTGATCACGTCAAGCGGCAAGCGGTTGTATTTGCTATCGCAAATCTCCACCGCCAGGCCTGGCCGCTTGACGTGCTGGCTGCCATGTCGCTTCGCTCATTTAATGGCGATAACAGCCGATAATCTCGGAAATTTCTTTCATAAATACCGGGCCGATCGCCAGATCAAAACACAACACTCCATTGTTGCCGCTGAGAATAATCAGCGAATCCTCTTTGACCACATAGCGCACCGCACTCGGAAAAGCATCGGAAGCAATCAAGATGCCATTTTTCCGGTCATCGGTGGGCCAGTGGGTGACATTGAAAATAATTTTGTTGATCTTTAAATATTCGGCCATCAGCCACCTTCTTCATTCCAAATAATGAATCCCGACCGAAACACCGGGCACTTCAGCATATTTTTTAGTTAAGACCATACACACCACCTGCTTGTCATCCTGCCAGGCGACATGGTTCAGGGCATCCAGCACAATTTTGGCAATGTTATCAAGATCCGGTTTTTTTACCGGTCGGGCGCCGTCACGGATATTCTGCTGTTTCTTTTTGGTGTAGGAAGAGGGGATTGGGTAAAAAGCGGTAATATCCACCGCCACCTGCCCGGCATAATTAGCCTGCCGCTGTTCACACTTTTCGATGCAGGTCACCTTAATTAGATTTTCATAGTTCATCGTATTTTCAGGCGTAAAACAAAAGCCGCCCTTGGAGATCCGTACCCGGCCTTTGCCCATTGGCGAGCCGGGGATCGTAAAACGAATGCTGTCACCCATCAGGCCAGTACCTCCACTTTCACATCACAGCTACGGGGCGTGATCTTTAAATAATCGCCCAGCAGCCGGTCATATAGCACCGGTTCAGTTTTCTCGAGCTTTTTATTATCAATCCCGGTCGTCAGGGTTTCGCCGATAATCATAAGCTTATAATTCTCGTTTTCCGCCCGTTGTAAACCGGCGGCCACTAGTTCGCTTTTTAATTCCGCCTTGAGACTTTTGAGAATGTCCTCTTCAGACTTGATTTGATTGCTTTTCAAAATAATGCTTTGAATCAGGGCGACATTTTTTTCTAAAAATAATTCCGCGGTCATTAACACACCAACTTTCTAAAATCAGCCACCGCCACATCGACCTGGGCTTTTAGACCCTGGTATGCCTGATGCCTGGGCGAAAGACCGGCTATTAATTTTTGCATCAGCTGGATCTGGAAATCGGCTGCCATCATCTGCGTCATCAGGATCACATCGTCTCTGAACTTGGCCAGCTGTGCCTGGGCGATCAATTCTTCTAAAATCTTGCTTTGTTCGGCTTTCGTCATTATTTTGCCCGCCGCTTAATATCCACCGACTGTCCGACGATAATTCCGATCAACAAACCCAATAACAAGGCGCTGAGATAACTAAAAATCATTTCTTCTTACTCCTTCAAAGTTTTAATACTGCTCCACCATCAGCTCCTGAAAGGCCTGCTCGGTTTTTTCCCGCTCGTCATTGTCAATCCAATTGAGCAGCGCCGCATAATCATTGCTGTAGCGATAGCCTTTTACTTCTTTACCGCGATCCAGTCGCCTGATCCAGTCCTCCCAGGAATCGGGAAACTCCGCCTGAAGCTTTGCCACTTCATCAGCGGTCAATAAAACATTGCCAAACTCACCGTAAACGGCTTTTTCTTTTTTTGCATTTGGTTTCGTTTGGTTTAGTTTATATAAGTGACCCGTTTGGGTACCCGTTTCGCAACCCGTTTGGGAACCCGTTTTAGAACCCGTTTGCGGTTCAAAATTTGAACCACAACGATTTGCGCTGTCGAATAAAATGAATTGGTATTTATTCGGGGCTTTGTGTTTGCCCTTGGCAACCAACAGCAAACCGGCGCTGACCAGTTCATCCCTGGCCCGGATTAATGTATTCTTTGATTTCATTTGAACCATGCCCATCATCCGCAGGGTGTCTACTTGCAGCCAATCGGGAAAGCCCGCTTCATTCCAGTAACAAAATAAATGAAACCAGAGCAGCTGGGCGTTATTGGAAAGATGACTGCTTTTGAGCCAGCGATAGAAAGCGGTGATTTCCGAAACAAAATTGACCTTCATCCGGTTACCTGTTTAAACTGAACGGCGGCTGCTTCCTACATTTCAAGTTCCAAACCATGTTTCACACGATCATGGTTTTGGCCTCTGCGCATCAGCCACTGATCGAGCCGATCGGCATTGATCAGCCACTTGCAATTGGCGCCGGTCTGCACCGCCGGAAAGGTTGGGTCCGTCAGCAGAATATTATTCAGCGACGTCCGGCCGATCTTTAAAATCTTGCAGGCTTCTTTGGTTGTGACAATATTTGGTATCAAGTTTCCACCTCACTTCGATAACTTTCTAAACGCCAAAATCTATTCACTGTAAAATATTTCCTGTACCGTTTTGTCGTAGAATTTTGCAATGTTTTCTTTGATGTCATCCCTCGGTATCCGGTTACCACATTCATACTGGCGAATCGCCGCTGGGCTCAAGCCCAAAGTATTGGCCACCTCTCGCAACGACTGCTCACCTCTCAGCAGCGTCAGCATCTTGCCAATTTTTATACTATCCATGTTTCACCTCCTTCAAACTTAAATCAATTATACACGTTTCGTGTGATTTTGCAACACGTTTCGTAAATTTTTCATATACTTACGACACGTTTCGTGTTATAATAGAGATATCAAAGGAGGACGGAACAATGAAATATGATAACCCGGATTTCGAGTAAAAGCATAGAAATTAAGCAATTTCAGCCAAATCAGTGCTCACAAACCGCATAAAACGGTAAAAATAATCCAAAATCACAAATGTAGTGACCGAAAATAGAAT
>Ga0075011_10000884_pt1 | contig 16091 bp, 11 predicted proteins | sample TARM_MetaG_T_14_FD_72354 | JGI IMG/M metagenome (GOLD analysis project Ga0075011, IMG submission 72354) | Freshwater microbial communities from Pennsylvania, USA, analyzing microbe dynamics in response to fracking - TARM_MetaG_T_14 | ecosystem: Environmental > Aquatic > Freshwater > River... | reverse complement strand
AGGTGCTCCTGATCTCTGGGTGAAACGAGTTTCGATAACCCGTATTCTCCCTGGTCAGGAGCACTTCTGTTCGGTCAGACCGCTATCCGGACGGCCTCAACGATGAAAGCCCGAGGTTAGAGAGCCACCGGCCGCGGCGCCATCACGTTGCCGGTCCGCATCACACCGATGGTCGACCACGTCGTCTGGCTGCCCCTGGCCAGCAGGGGCTCGCGCGTCCACGACCAGCTCGGCGCGGCGCCGGGCGACGTCGTGCGGATCGCCGCAGCGATGCCGACTCCTGAGCACGGAGGTGTCTCATGATCCCCGGGGTCGTCGCCGACTTCAGCAACGACAGCTTCTGGACGTACCTCGTCAAGGCCGTCCTGATCATCGTCTTCCTGCTGGTCAGCGTGCTGTTCGCCATCTGGTTCGAACGCAAGGTCGTGGCCCGCATGCAGGTGCGTCCCGGCCCCAACGTGCACGGCCCTGTCGGCCTGCTCCAGTCGCTCGCCGACGCCATGAAGCTCCTGCTCAAGGAGGACGTGAACGTCACGGGGGCCGACAGGGTGGTCTACCTGCTCGCGCCGATGATCTCCGTGTTCTGCTCGTTCCTCGTCTTCGCGGTCGTGCCCTTCGGCCCCGAGGTGACGCTGCCGTTCACCGACTGGTCGACCCCGGCGCAGCTGACGGACTTCCCCGTGGCCACGCTGTACGTGCTCGCGTGCGCCTCCGTCGGCGTCTACGGCATCGTGCTCGGCGGCTGGTCCTCGGGCTCCACATACCCGCTGCTCGGGGCGGTGCGCTCGACCGCCCAGGTGATCAGCTACGAGCTCGCCATGGGCCTGTCGCTGGTGTCGGTCTTCATCCTCGCGGGCTCGATGTCGACGTCGACGATCGTGGACCAGCAGACGTCGCGGTGGTTCTTCATCCCGCTCGTCCCGGCGTTCATCATCTACGTCATCGCGATGGTCGGTGAGACGAACCGGCTGCCCTTCGACCTCCCGGAGGCCGAAGGAGAGCTCGTCTCGGGCTACATGACCGAGTACTCGTCGATGAAGTTCGCGTGGTTCTTCCTGGCCGAGTACATCAACATGCTCAACGTCTCCGCCGTCGCCACCACGCTCTTCCTCGGTGGCTGGCGGGCGCCGTGGCCGCTGTCGACCATCAACGACGGCATGTTCAACCAGGGCTGGTGGCCGATCCTCTGGTTCCTGGTCAAGGTCTGGGCCCTGATGTTCTTCTTCGTCTGGGTCCGCGGCACCCTCCTGCGGCTCCGCTACGACCAGTTCATGGTCTTCGGCTGGAAGGTGCTGATCCCCTTCGCCCTCGGCTGGCTCGTCCTACTCTCGGTCGTCCAGTACGTGCGCCTCGACACCGGCGTCAGCACGCAGGTGCTCGTCGCCGCCCTGGTCGCGATCGGGCTTCTGTCCGTCATCGCGATCACGTTCTGGCCGCAGCGCACGAAGCCCGGCGGGGCGGACCGCGCCGCCGGCACCGCGCCGTTCGACGCCTTCGCCGCCGGCTACCCGGTGCCGCCGCTGCCCGGCCAGACCCTGCCGCCGTCGCCGCGCGAGGGTCGCCGCGCCGTCACGGTCGAGGTTGTCGGCACCGACACGAGCGGTGCCGTCGGCACCGACACGAGCGCGGCGCCTGACACCGAGGAGGTCGGCCGATGAGCGACACCATGCCCGCGGGCGAGTACCAGCCGATCCGGCCCCGGAAGGGTCCGATCGGGCGGCTGCTCGCCCCCGTCGCCGGCTTCGGCGTGACCCTCGGGTCGGTGTTCCGGCCCACCGTCACCGAGCAGTACCCGTACGAGAAGGTGCCCCCGGCGCGGCGCTACCACGGCCGCCACCAGCTCAACCGGTACGCCGACGGCCTCGAGAAGTGCATCGGCTGCGAGCTGTGCGCGTGGGTCTGCCCGGCCGACGCCATCTACGTCGAGGGCGCCGACAACGCCGACGTCCTCGCGGACACCGGCGGCGGACAGATGAGCCCCGGCGAGCGGTACGGCCGCGTCTACCAGATCAACTACCTGCGCTGCATCTTCTGCGGGCTGTGCATCGAGGCGTGCCCCACCCGGGCCCTGACGATGACCAACGACTACGAGCTCACGGGGCCGACCCGCGAGGGCCTGATCTACGAGAAGCAGGACATCCTCGCCCCGCTGGCCGAGGGGGCGCTGGCCGCGCCGCACCCGATGGTGCCGGGCACCACGGACACGGACTACTACGCGGGCACGGTCACAGCCCCCACGGCCGAGCAGGTCGACTGGGTCCGGGAGCACCGCCCCGAGGACCCCAGCCTCGACGCGGCCACCGCCGTCGTCCAGGATCTCGCAGCGGGCAAGGACCGTGTCGTCGAACCCACGGAGCACACGCTCCGGCCGCCGGCCACCAAGAGGACAGCCACGCAGGCTGCCGCGAGGGGAGGTCACCGATGATGACGTCGACCGGCGAGGCCGTCCTCTTCTGGGCCCTCGCCCCGCTCATGGTTCTCGCCGCCCTCGGCCTGCTGTTCGTGCGACGGGCCGTGCACGCCGCCATCGGCGTCGTCGCGGTGATGATCTCGCTGGCGATCATGTACATCGCCAACGAGGCGCCGTTCCTCGGGGTCGTGCAGGTGGTCGTCTACACCGGCGCGGTCATGATGCTCTTCCTCTTCGTCCTCATGCTGGTGGGCGTCGACTCCGCCGACTCCCTCACCGAGACCATCCGTGGCCAGCGGTGGATCGGCCTGCTCTTCGGCGCCGGGCTCCTGGTGGTGCTCCTCGGCGTCCTCGGCCGCACCGAGCTGCCCGAGGCGGTCGGCCTCGCCGAGGCGAACGCCGCCACCAACCCCACCGGGCTCGCCGCGATCCTCTTCGGCGACTACGTGCTCGGCATGGAGGTCATCGGCGTCCTGCTCGTCACGGCGGCGCTCGCGGGCCTCGTGCTCACGCACCGCCGTCGCATCGGGCAGCGCCGCACCCAGCGCGAGCTCTCGCGCGAGCGGGTCGCCGGTGTGGCGGGCGGCCGGGCGCTCACGCCGCTCCCGGCCCCCGGCGTCTACGCGCAGAACAACGCGATGGACACCCCGGCGCTCGGACCCGACGGCCGCCCGCTCGAGCACTCCGTACCGCGCGTGCTGCGGATTCGTGGCCAGCAGCGTGACCCGTTCCCCGTGGTCGAGGCGCCGACCACCGGGACGTCCGCCGTCGAGCAGGCCGAGGCGCCCCAGCAGGTCGAGGAGGCGCACTGATGCCCATCACCCACTACCTGGTGCTTGCGGTCGTCCTGTTCTCGATCGGGGCGACGGCGGTGCTGCTGCGCCGCAACGCCATCGTCATCTTCATGGGCGTCGAGCTGATGCTCAACGCCACCAACCTCGCCCTCGTGACGTTCGCCCGCATCCACGGCGACCTCACCGGACAGGTGCTCGCGTTCTTCGTCATGGTCGTGGCGGCGGCCGAGGTCGTCGTCGGCCTCGCGATCATCGTGACGATCTTCCGCACCCGGAGATCGGCCTCGGTCGACGACGTCAACCTGCTGAACGGATAGCGGCCATGATGACCACGGCTCTCTCACCCTGGCTGATCGGGTTCCCGCTTCTCGGCGCCGCGATCCTGCTGCTCGGCGGGCGTCGGCTCGACCGGTGGGGGCACTGGATCGGCGTCCTCGCCTCGGCGGCGTCGTTCGTGCTCGGCTGCGTGATCCTGGCCGACACGCTCATGCAGGCGCCGTCGGAGCGGATCGGGACGGGCACCCTCGGGACCTGGATCGCCGCGGGTCCGCTGCAGGTGGCCGCCGGCTTCCGGGTCGACCCGCTGTCGCTGACCTTCGTGATGCTCGTGACCTTCGTCGGCACGCTCATCCACGTGTACTCGGTGGCGTACATGGAGCACGACGTCGGTCGGCGCCGCTTCTTCGGGTACCTCAACCTCTTCGTCGCCGCGATGCTGCTGCTCGTCCTCGCCGACAACTACCTGCTGCTCTTCGTCGGGTGGGAGGGCGTGGGCCTCGCGTCGTTCCTGCTCATCGGCTTCTGGGACCACCGGATCGAGAACTCGGTCGCCGGCAAGAAGGCCTTCGTGATGAACCGTATCGGCGACATGGGCCTGATCGCCGCGATGATGCTGATGTTCGCGTACGTCGGCTCCGTGTCGTTCGACGACGTCCTCGGTTCCGCGGAGACCCTCGGCACCGGCGTCGCCACCGCCGTCGGCCTCCTGCTGCTGCTCGCCGCCTGCGGCAAGTCCGCGCAGTTCCCGCTCCAGGCGTGGCTGGGCGACGCGATGGCCGGCCCGACGCCGGTCTCCGCACTCATCCACGCGGCCACGATGGTCACCGCCGGCGTCTACCTGCTGGTGCGCTCGGCCGCGATCCTCGAGGCGGCCCCGAACGCGCAGCTCGTCGTCGTCATCGTCGGCGCCGTCACGCTCCTGTTCGGGGCGATCGTGGGCTGCGCGAAGGACGACATCAAGAAGGCGCTCGCTGCCTCGACGATGTCCCAGATCGGCTACATGATGCTGGCCGCGGGTCTCGGCCCCATCGGCTACGCGTTCGCGATCTTCCACCTGGTCACCCACGGCTTCTTCAAGGCCGGACTGTTCCTCGGCGCCGGTTCCGTCATGCACGCCATGGACGACTCCGTCGACATGCGCCGCTTCGGCGGCCTCGCGCGCGCGCTGCCGGTCACGGCCGTCACCATGGGCCTCGGCTGGCTGGCGATCCTCGGCATCCCGCCCTTCTCGGGCTTCTGGTCGAAGGACCGCATCATCGAGGCGGCGTTCGTGGGCGAGGGCTGGCGGCCGTGGGTCTTTGGCACCGTCGCTCTCGTCGGCGCGGGCATCACGGCCTTCTACATGTCGCGCCTGTTCTTCCTGACCTTCGCCGGCCGGCGCCGGTGGGGCTCGTTCAGCGGCGCCGAGCACGCCCCGGGTCCCCACCCCCACGAGGCCCCGGCCCTGATGCGCTGGCCGATGATCGTCCTGGCCGTCGGCTCGGTCGCCCTCGGCGGGATCCTCGCCATCGGCGGGGCCTTCACCGCCTGGCTCGCGCCCGTCGTCGGCGAGGCGGAACACCACCACGACCCGGTGCTGCCGGCCTGGCTGCTCGTGGTGCTGACCCTGGTGCTGGTCGTCGCCGGCGTGGTGCTCGCCTGGCGGCTGTACGTCCTGGCGTCCGTGCCGGCGCAGGCGCCGCGCGGCAATCTGCTGGTCCGCGCGGCCCGCCGTGACCTGCACCAGGACGCCGTCAACGAGTCCCTCGTCCTGTTGCCGGGCCAGATGGCCACCGCCGCGGCCGTCTACGCCGACCGGTACGCCGTCGACGGTGCCGTCATGCAGGTCGCCGCGGGCGTGCGCCGGAGCGGCGAAGGCCTGCGGCGCGCGCAGAACGGCTACGTCCGGACCTACGCGGCCACCTCGCTCGGTGGCCTGCTGGTGGTCGCCGCCATCGTCTGGGCCCTCGCAGGCTGACGCGGATCACGGAGGACTCGATGTTTCCCTGGCTGACCGCCCTCATCGTCTGGCCCCTGGTGGCCGCGCTCGCGACCGCGCTCACCGGCCGCGGCACCGGTCGCCCCGCGGGCAGGTCCGTGGCCGGGCTCGCCGGCTCCGGCTCCGGCCGCTTCGGCGCCGGCTCGGCCCGCACCGTGGCCCTGATCGGGGCGCTCGGCGAGGTCGCGCTGCTGGTCGGCGCGTTCCTCGCCTTCGACGCCGCCGCCGCCGGCACCCACCAGCTCACCGAGACGCACCAGTGGATCCCCGCCATCGGCGCCTCCTACGCGGTCGGGGTCGACGGCGTCGGCCTGCTGCTGGTCGCCCTCTCGGTGGTCCTCGTACCGCTCGTGATCCTGGCGGAGTGGAGCGATCCCCTCGGCGGGCCACGCGGGGACCACCGCAGGTCCCGCGCGTACACCGCGACGGTGCTGGTGCTGCTGTCGTTCATGGTGGCGGTCTTCTCCGCCCGGGACGTCTTCCTCTTCTACGTCCTCTTCGAGGCCATGCTCATCCCGGCGTACTTCCTCATCGGCGGGTTCGGGCAGGGCGCCCAACGGCGCTACGCCGCCGTGAAGTTCCTCCTCTTCTCGCTGGTCGGCGGGCTGATCATGCTGGTCGCCGTCGTCGCGCTCTACCTCCAGGTGCCCGCCGCCGAGCGCGGCCCCGACACCTTCTTGACCGTGAACCTCGCCGAGCTCGCCCCGGGCCTCGACACCACCGCGGGACGGCTGATGTTCTGCGCCTTCTTCCTCGCCTTCGCGATCAAGGCGCCGATGTTCCCCGTGCACACCTGGCTGCCCGACGTCGCCGAGAACGCCAGCCCCGGCACGTCGACCCTGCTCATCTGCGTCCTGGACAAGGTCGGCACGTTCGGCATGCTGACCCTCTGCCTGCCGCTCTTCCCCGAGGCATCGCGCTGGGCGGCCCCGTTCGTCGTGGTGCTGGCCGTCGTGTCGATCCTCTACGGGGCCGTGCTCGCCATCGGGCAGAAGGACGTGCTGCGCCTGATCGGCTACACCTCGGTGTCCCACTTCGGCTTCATCGTGCTGGGCATCTTCACGTTCACCCAGACGGGCACCGCGGGCTCGAGTCTCATGATGCTCAACCACGGCATCTCGACCGGCGCGCTGTTCCTGATCGCCGGCTTCGCCATCGCCCGCCACCCCGAGCGCTCCCAGCGCATCGGCGACTACGGCGGGCTGCGGCTGGTGGCACCGGTCCTCGGTGGCACGTTCCTCCTCGCGGCGCTGAGCGCCGCGGCCCTGCCCGGCCTCGCGACCTTCGTCTCCGAGATCCTGGTCTTCCTCGGTGCGTTCGGCGTGAACCGGGCCGCGGCGCTGGTTGCCGTGCCCGCCGTGGTCCTGGCGGCCGTCTACGTGCTGCTGACGTACCAGCGCATGTTCACCGGAGCCCTCTCGCCCGCCTTCACCACGGCGGTGGTCGAGCCCGTCCCGGTCACGCGTGGCGGCGGCGCCGACGCCCGCTCGCCGAGCGTCGCCCCGACCGGTGTCGCCCCGACCGGTGTCGCGCCGACCGGTGTCGCGCCGACCGGTGTCGCGCCGATCCCGGTCCCTGCCCACGTCCGTGACCTCGACGCGCGTGAGCGCACCGTCGCCGGCGTCCTCGTCGCTGCCCTCCTGCTGCTGGGCTTCGTGCCTTCGCTGGGTCTGCGGTACGTCGACCCGCCCGCGGCGACCACGACCGAGTCCATCGCGTCCCAGGAGGTGGCGGCGTGACCGCTTTCAACGCACCCCACATCGACTGGGCGGCGCTCTCGCCGATCATCGTGGTGCTCGGCGCCGGCGTCCTCGGCGTGCTGCTCGAGGCGTTCGTGGCCGAGCGGCGGCGGCGCACGGTCCAGGTCGTCCTCTCGCTCGCGGCCACGGCAGGTGCGGGCGTCGCGGTCGGCCTCCTGTGGGGCCGGGTCCAGGACGAGGGCGCGATCCTCGTGGTCGGCGACAGCTTCGACCTCACACCGTTCGGCCTCGCGATCCAGGGGATCGTCGCGCTGCTGGCCTTCCTCGCGATCGCCGTGATGGCGGACCGCACCGGTGGCCAGGACGCCTTCGCGCCGACGGCCGCCGCCGTGCCGGGATCCCGCTACGAGGAGCAGGCCCGCCGGGCGGGCTTCCAACAGACCGAGGTCTTCCCGCTGGTGCTCTTCTCCACCGGCGGCATGCTGCTCTTCTCGGCGACCGACGACCTGGTCATCCTCTTCATCGCCCTCGAGGTGCTCAGCCTGCCCCTGTACGTGCTGTGCGCGACGGCGCGGCGTCGTCGCCTCCTGTCGCAGGAGGCGGCCCTTAAGTACTTCCTGCTGGGCGCCTTCGCCTCGGCGCTGACCATCTTCGGTGTCGCGCTGCTCTACGGCTTCGCGGGCTCCGTCCACCTGCCGGCCATCGCCGACGCCCTCGCCGGCCGCAGCGACTCCCCGCTCCAGGGGGTGCACGCGCTCGCCATCACCGGCATCGTGCTCGTGACCGCCGGCCTGCTCTTCAAGGTGGGCGCGGTCCCGTTCCACGCCTGGACCCCCGACGTGTACACCGGCGCACCGACGCCGGTCACGGGTTTCATGGCGGCCTGCACGAAGGCCGCGGCCGTGGGCGCCCTCGTGCGCGTGCTCTTCTACCTGGGGGAGGGATTCGACGCCGGCACCCGCCGCGAGGTGCAGGTGCTCCTGTGGACCGTCGCGATCCTCACGATGGCGATCGGCACGATCGTGGGCGCGGTGCAGACCGACATCAAGCGGCTCCTCGCGTACTCGTCGATCGCCCACGCCGGCTTCATCCTGGTCGCCGTCGTCGCCTTCTCCGAGCAGGCGTCGAGCGCGATCGTCTTCTACCTCCTGGCCTACGGCCTCGCCACCGTCGGCGCCTTCGCTGCCGTCACCCTGGTCCGCGAGCGGCTCGGCTCGGTGGCGGGCACCGGTGTCGCGGCAGACGGCGGCGGAAGTGGTGACGGAAGCGGCGACGGAAGCGGCGACGGAGACGCTCCGGTGATCCTCGGCGAAGCGACCCACGTGGCGCAGTGGGCAGGGATCGGGCGCAAGGCCCCGTGGCTCACGGCCGCGTTCGCCCTCTTCATGCTGTCGATGGCGGGGATCCCCCTGACCGCGGGCTTCATCGCCAAGTTCGGCGCCTTCTCGGCCGCCGTCGACGTCGGCGCCTGGCCGCTCGCGCTGATCGGCGTCATCGCGTCCGCGATCTCCGTCTTCTTCTACGTGCGCATCATCGTGCTGATGGTGCTCACCCCCGCCCCCGACGCCGCCGTGACGGCCCGTGCCGCCGGCGACGCCGGCGACGCCGGCGGTGCAAGCGGTGCAGGCGGTGCAGGCACCGGCGCGACGGCGACCGCCGTGCGCCCCGTGACCCGGGCGGTCGTCACCGTGATGACCGGCTGGGGGCCTGCGGCTGTCGTGGTGGCGCTCTGCGCCATCGGAATCGTCGTTCTGGGCGTCGCGCCGCAGTGGGTTCTCGATCTGGCGGCCCAGGCGGCTAAGTTCGTCCCGTGACCCTGCCCACCCAGCCTGCCGAGTCGATGACGTCCGCCATCCCCCTGACCGACCCCGTTCTTGCCGAGCGGCTGGCCGATCGGATGGAGGTCGTGGAGCGCGCGCTCGCGGACGCCGTCGCGAGCGCGGACCGGCTGGCCGACGACGTCTCGCGGCACCTGGTCTCGGCCGGGGGCAAGCGGCTCCGCCCGTTCCTCACCCTCCTGGCGGGCGAGCTGGGCGACGGCTCGCGCCCCGAGCTGATCGATGCTGCCGTGGTCGTCGAGCTGACGCATCTCGCGACGCTGTACCACGACGACGTGATGGACTCCGCGCCGCTGCGCCGCGGTGCCCCGAGCGTCCACTCGGTGTGGGGCAACTCGGTGGCGATCCTCGTGGGCGACCTGCTCTTCGCCCGCGCGTCGAGCCTCGTCGCGGGGCTGGGCCCCGACGCGGTGCGCGTCCAGGCGGAGACCTTCGAGCGCCTGTGCCTCGGCCAGCTCCACGAGACCACCGGCCCGGCGGAGGGTGACGACCCCGTCGAGCACTACATCGGCGTCCTCGCCGGCAAGACGGCCTCCCTGCTGGCCACCTCCGGCCGTTTCGGTGCGCGCTTCGGCGGGGCGCCCGAGGTCGAGGAGGTCCTCGCCGCGTACGGCGAGAAGGTCGGCGTGGCCTTCCAGCTCGCCGACGACGTCATCGACCTCGCCTCGACCGGTGATGCGACCGGCAAGACGCCAGGCACCGATCTCCGCGAGGGCATCCCCACGATGCCCGTCCTCCTGCTCCGTCAGCGGGTGGCCCGCGGTACCGCCTCCGAGGACGACGTCGCCCTGCTCGCCGACCTCGACGGCGACCTCTCCTCCGACGAGGCCCTCGCCGCGGTCGTCGACAGGCTGCGCGCACACGAGGTGCTGGCCGAGACGCGGGCACTCGCGGCGCGCTACGCCCGCGAGGCCGAGGCCGAGCTGGCCCCGCTGCCGGAGGGCCCCGTCAAGGAGGCGCTCGAGTCCTTCGCCATCGCGCTGGTGGACCGCGCGGCCTGACCGCGAGGGCGCGTCGGCACGTCGGCTCTCGCGAGTCGGTTCACGCGAGTCGGTTCACGCGAGCAGCCGGGCGACGCTCAGCGAGACCGCCGTGCCGAGCACCATCCACGGCCCGAGCGGGATCGCGCTGCGCAGCGTCGCTCGCCGCACTACGAGCAGCACCACTGCGGCCACGCCGCCCAGGAGGAACGGCAGCACGCCGGCCCACCAGACGGCGTCCCATCCGGCCCACCCGGCCGGGAGGCCGAGGAGGACGGCCAGCTTCACGTCCCCCCGCCCGAGCCCCCGCCGGTTGACCAGGTGCAGCAGCAGGTACGCGCCGCCCAGGGCCGCTGCCGCCAGGAGCGCTCGTCCCAGCGCCCGCCCGTCGCCGCTCACCAGCGCCGCGAGCCCCAGGAACGCCGCCGTCGTCCACAGCGCCGGGAACGTCACGGCATCGGGCAGCCGGTGCGTCCGCGCGTCGATGACGGCGTGGGCGGCGCCCGCGACGGCGACGACGACAAACGCCGGGGTCGCGGCACCCGGCCCGCTCGCCCAGACCGCCCACAGGGCCGCCGCCACGGCGAGCGGGGCGATCGCGCGGCGGTACGGTGCGAGCTCTGCGGGGATCCGCCGCGCGAGCGCCAGGGGGCTGGTCGCGGCGGCGGTCCGGGCACGCGTCATGAGGCCGAGGGTAGGGCGCCTGCACCGGCCGGCCGAGCCGTCCTCCACATCCGTCGTCCGATGCTCGACGAGCCACTCCGGCGGTCTGCGCCGCGCGGGCCCGTAGCCATTGTGTGAGCGTGGCGTCCAGATCCTGGAACCTCGCAGGCGCTCCGGCCGGTGTCCGGCGCGGCGGCCGTAGGATTGGAGCCCGAGAATCAAGCAGGGCGCGCCCGTCACCCGCGAGAACCCGCGGGGTCCGCGCCACCCGATCGGAAGGCCTCGTCCGCTGTGACCAGCACCCGTCCCCTGCGCGTCGCGATCGTCGGCGCAGGTCCCGCAGGCATCTACGCCGCGGACATCCTCTCGAAGACCGACCTCGACGTCTCGATCGACATCTTCGAGCGCCTGCCCGCCCCGTTCGGGCTGGTGCGCTACGGCGTCGCCCCGGACCACCCGCGCATCAAGCAGATCATGGTGGCGCTGCACAAGGTGCTCGCCCGCGGTGACGTGCGACTGATCGCCAACGTGGCCTACGGCGTCGACCTCAAGCTCGAGGACATGCGCCAGTTCTACGACGCCGTGATCTTCTCCACCGGATCGATCCAGGACGCGCCTCTCCCGCTGACCGGCGTGGAGCTCGAGGGCTGCTTCGGCGCCGCCGACTTCGTCTCCTGGTACGACGGCCACCCCGACGTGCCGCGCACCTGGCCGCTCGAGCACCAGCACGTCGCCGTCCTCGGCGCGGGCAACGTCGCGCTCGACGTCGCCCGCGTGCTGGCCAAGCATGCCGACGACATGCTGCCCACCGACATCCCGGCCAACGTCTACGAGGGCCTCAAGGCCAACCCGGTCACCGACGTGCACGTCTTCGCGCGCCGCGGCCCGGCCCAGGTCAAGTTCTCCCCGCTCGAGCTGCGCGAGCTCGGCCACGTCCGCGACGTCGACGTCGTCGTGTACCCGGAGGACTACGACTTCGACGAGGGCTCGATGGCCGCGATCGAGTCGTCCAACCAGACCAAGCAGGTCGTCAAGACCCTCACGGACTGGACGCTGACCGACCCGGCGACCCAGACGGCGTCGCGCCGCATCCACCTGCACTTCCTGCACCAGCCGGCCGAGATCCTCGGTGAGGACGGCAAGGTCGTGGGCCTGCGCACCGAGCGCACCGCCCTCCAGGGCGACGGCTCCGTCAAGGGCACCGGCGAGTTCCACGACTGGCCCGTCCAGGCCGTGTACCGCGCCGTCGGCTACTTCGGCTCGCCGCTCCCGGAGATCCCCTTCGACCAGGACAAGGGCGTCATCTCCAACCGCGGGGGCCGCGTCGTCGACATGGTGGGTGACCACCTGCCCGGCGTGTACACGACCGGCTGGATCAAGCGCGGCCCGGTCGGCCTCATCGGCCACACCAAGTCGGACGCCTCGGAGACCGTCCGCCACCTGGTCGAGGACCTCACCGGCGTGGGCGGCGACGGCTCGACGGGCGACGCGGACGGCGGACGCACCGCCCCGCACGCCGACCCGCAGGCGATCCTCGACTTCCTCGCCGAGCGGGGAGTGGAGTTCGTCGAGTGGCACGAGTGGGAGCTGATCGACCAGCACGAGCAGACCCTGGGCGAGCCCCACGGCCGCGAGCGCATCAAGGTCGTCCCGCGTGAGGAGCTCATCGCCCTCGCCAAGGGCCGCAACGCCTGAACCTCGGCGGCGTGGTGGTGCCGGTCCGGTCGACACCACCCGTTTCCGGTGTCAGCGACGCGCCGTCGCGGGTCCCCTCGCGGGGGCTGCGACGGCGCGTTCGTGCTCCCCGACGCCGGGACGACGGGGCGTCCCGTGCGGGGCGGACACATGGCTCCGGCACGAATCGTGCACGGCTACAGTGCTGCGGTCAGACCAGGGTTTCCGCCTGCTTCGAGGCAGGCCGGGACGAGGTTCTGCGGCCTTCTTCCAGACGACGAGGTGTGAGCTGATGACCGCTGCCCAGTGGCTCCCTGCGTGGGACCGAGAGACAGGTGACGCGCGGGTCCGTGCGCTGTTCTCCGAGGCCTTCGCCGGCCCGGAGCCCGACGGGGCGTGGTCCGCCCCCGGCCGGGTGAACATCATCGGTGAGCACACCGACTACAACGGCGGCCTGTGCCTCCCGATCGCGCTCCCGCACCGCACCTACGTCGCCCTGCGCCGCCGGGACGACGACGTCGTGCGGCTCGCCTCGGCGCAGGCCGAAGGGCTGTGGGAGTCGAGCCTGGCCGACGTCCGCCCGGGCGCGGTCGAGGGCTGGGGGGCGTACGTCGCCGGCGTCGCCTGGGCCCTGCGCGAGGCCGGGCACACCGTGGGCGGCTTCGACGCGGTCGTCGACTCGTGCGTGCCGTTCGGTGCCTCGCTGTCGAGCTCGGCCGCCCTGGAGTGCGCGGTCGCCGTTGCGCTGGACGAGGTCTTCGGGCTCGGGCTCGGGGGAGACGCGGCCGGCCGCCGGGTCCTGGTGGACGCGTGCCGGCGGGCGGAGAACGACATCGCCGGTGCCCCGACCGGTGGTCTCGACCAGAGCGCGTCGATGCTGTGCGCCCCGGGCCAGGCGGTCGAGCTGGACTTCGCGCCGGGGGTGGCGCCCGAGGACTTCGTGAAGCCGGTGCCGTTCGATCTTGCGGCCGCGGGGTTGAGCCTGCTGGTGATCGACTCGCGTGCTCCGCACCAGCTCGTGGACGGCCAGTACGCCGCCCGCCGGCAGGCGTGCGAGCGTGCTGCCGGGCTGCTCGGGGTGGCGACTCTACACGATGTCCCGGCCGCCGGGCTCGACGCGGCCCTCGACGCGCTGGGCGGTCATGAGGACTCCGACCTTCTGCGCCGTCGCGTACGGCACGTGGTCACCGAGATCGCTCGCACGGCCGACTTCGTCGAGGTGGTGCGCCAGAGCCTCGGCGCGGACGGCGTCCCGGACGAGGCGGCGGTGGCCCGCGCCGGCGCGCTGATGAACGCCTCGCACGACTCGTTGCGCGACGACTACGAGGTCACGGTCCGGGAGACCGACCTCGCCGTCGATGCGTCGCGCGCGGCCGGCGCGATCGGCGCCCGCATGACAGGTGGCGGCTTTGGTGGGTCCACCATCGCCCTGGTCCGGGCGGACCAGGTCCACGCCGTCGCGGAGCACGTGGCGAAGGCCTTCGCGGACGCCGGCCTCACGGCCCCGGCATTCCTGGAGGCCCCGCCCTCCGGCGCCGCCGCCTGAGCCGCGGCACGACGGGGTGGAGACCACGCTCGAAGAACCAACGGCTGAGGCCGGGACGGAAGCTCCGTCCCGGCCTCGGCCGTGCCGTGGGTGCTGTCGTCAGCGCGTCCGGCGCAGTACGCGGACGCCGCCGGCTGCGACCTCGACGGTCTCGGCCACGGCCTCGCCGCTCAGCAGGTCCGCAGAGCCCCCGGCGACCGGCATGGCCACCGGCTCGATCGTGTGGTTGATCGCGACGGTGAACTCGACCTCGGCGCCCGACGCGTCCGTGCCGACGCGCTGGATCACCTCGACGTCCTCGGGGAGGCCCGACGGCGTCACGTCGGCGTCGGCGTAGACGCGCTGCATGAGCGGTGCGAGCTGGTCGGCGTCGAGCACGGTCGACAGGTACCAGCCGGTGCCCGTGCCGTGCGTGTGGCGCGTGACGGCGGCCTCGCCGGGGGCAGGCCCGTCGGCGTAGATCCCCACGACGTCGGCGCCATCGAGCACAAGGGCCTCGGCCCAGATGCTGCCGGTGACGGGGCCGGCATCGCCCAGACCGGAGACGGACAGCGTCTCGCCCTCGCGCAGCGGCAGGAACTCCTCGACCTGCACGCCGAGCGCGGCGCGCAGCGGCGCCAGGAAGCCGCCCTCGTGCACACGGTCGTTCTCGTCGACGACGCCGGAGAAGCACGACACCAGCAGGGTGCCGCCGCCCTCGACGTACGCCGTGAGGTTGGCCGCGGACTCCCGGGTGAGCAGGTACGACGCCGGGGCAACCACGAGCTTGTACCGCGACGGGTCCTGCGACGGGTGGGCGAGGTCGACGGTGACGCCGTCGCGCCAGAGCCGGTCGTAGAACGTCTGGATCCGCTCGCCGGCCTGGAGGTCCTCGCTCGGGCGCCACTCGAGGCCCTGGGCCCACAGCGACTCCTGGTCCCAGAGCAGGGCGACGTCGGCCTGGGTGCGTGAGCCGCGCACCTCGTCGAGGTCCTTCAGGATCCCGCCGAGCTCGACGACCTCCCGCCAGACCCGCGACGACGTGCCCGCGTGGGGGACCATCGCCGAGTGGAACTTCTCGGCGCCGGAGCGCGAGGCCCGCCACTGGAAGAACATGATCGCGTCGGCGCCGCGGCCCACGTGCGACATCGCGTTCCGGAGCTCCTCGCCCGGCTGCTTGGCCACGTTGCGCGGCTGCCAGTTCACGCCCGAGGTGGAGTGTTCGAGGAGCATCCACGGCTTGCCGCCCGCCACCGAGCGGGTGAGGTCGGCGGCGAGCGCGAGGGTGACGTAGTTGCGTGGATCGGCGGCCCACAGGTAGTGGTCGTTGGAGACGATGTCGACCTCGCGACCCCAGGCGAAGAGGTTGGTCGCGGGGCATGCCACGGCCATGAAGTTCGTGGTGATGGGCTTGTCCGAGAACTGCCGGATGGCGTCGCGCTCGAGGATGTAGCACTCGCGCAGCATCGCATCGGTGAACCGGGCGAAGTCGAGCTTCCAGGCCGGGTTGGCGACCGTCGGCGTGGCCTGCGGCAGGCCGATCTCCGAGAAGTCGGAGTAGACCTGGCCCCAGAAGCGGGTGCCCCAGGCGTCGTTGAGGGCGTCGATGGTGCCGTAGCGCGCCTCGACCCAGGCGCGGAAGGCCCGCTGGGAGTGCACCGAGAAGTCTTCGCCGACGGGGGCGCCGTATTCGTTGTGGACGTGCCACATGACGATGGCGGGGTGGTCGGCGTAGCGCTTGGCCAGTTCGGTGGCGATGCGCACGGAGGCCTGGCGGTACTGCGGCGACGTCGGGGCGGCCATGCCGCGTGAACCGAACTCCTGGACCTGCGCGGCCTTGTTGACGACGCGGGCCTCGGGGTGGTTGCGGAAGAACCAGACGGGCGGGGACGCAGTCGGGGTGCCGAGGTCCACCTTGATGCCGCCGGCGTGGAGAAGGTCGAGCAGGCGGTCGAGGTGGGAGAAGTCGTACTCGCCCTCGCGGGGCTCGATGAGCGCCCAGTTCCAGATGCCGACCGAGACCAGGTTCACCCCGGCTTCGCGCATGAGTGCAACGTCCTCCTCCCACACCTCCTCGGGCCACTGCTCAGGGTTGTAGTCGCCGCCGTAGCACAAGGCATCCAGGCCGGGAAGGGGTCTGTACGGTGATCGGTGTATCTCCTGACCAGGAGGAACACTGTTGAGCACGCAGGTTGAGACGGCCGCGGGGGCGGCCGGGCAGGAGCAGGACACGATGACGACGACGCCGTT
>Ga0075011_10000883_pt1 | contig 16099 bp, 12 predicted proteins | sample TARM_MetaG_T_14_FD_72354 | JGI IMG/M metagenome (GOLD analysis project Ga0075011, IMG submission 72354) | Freshwater microbial communities from Pennsylvania, USA, analyzing microbe dynamics in response to fracking - TARM_MetaG_T_14 | ecosystem: Environmental > Aquatic > Freshwater > River... | reverse complement strand
CGATTTATTCAAATTATATACTTGATGCTTTATTTTACTCATAACAACTCCATAGATTATGAAGAATGCTTATTTATCCAGTCTGCTGCGGCATCGCAAGCTTCTGAAGACTCTTGATAATATAGTCCATCCATGGATGAATTATATTTTTCATTACCAAGACTTGTGAAGAAATAGTACCCATGTATCGAGTCTTTGACGGTTGCAATGGGGATACCTAATATTCTTAGTGTATACCCAAACCTATCCTGCTCCCATTTATGCTGCGTACCATTAATGATGCTTTTAGCCATGTTGATCCTAAAATTAATTAATTTCTAGCAGTGCCCGAGTTGGGCATTTCCTCAAATGCCGCGATACCTTGGTGTGGCTTATCACTGACATTCTTGGAAATTGCGAATCCCGGACTCTGGATTTTTTGGAAATATCAAAAAAACAGAGGTTTCCACTGTTGAGAACTACCCCTAGATACCAAAATTCGTTACTTAAGCCAATTACATATTTTCTGATATCCTTGAAAGCAAGGATACCGAAATTCAGGTATCACACGAATTAAAGCAATCGCACAATCTTTGAAATTCTAAGATCCTGACAATCTCGTCTTTTCCTATTTATTTCATGAAGTCCTGTTTACTCTGATAAACATGATAATCGAAATAAAACAACCGTCCACACAAACCCTACTTCTCTCGGCCGTCCACCTTTCGATGGACAGAGGTGGTCTCAGTTCTTCGGACCGTTTGGCGGCGAAGCTAAGGTGGTCTGTTTCACAAATCGCGCCGCCCAATGGGTGCAGACATGGGCGCGCCGTTGCCGATGTTGCCGAAAGTCTGGGGATCGGCCCAGATCTAATGGTAATCCCCCCGAAAAATGATGCTTCTGAAAAGTAGAATTTTCTCGTAAACCCCGAAGAGGAGATCCTACATGAAGAAATCGCGCTACACCGACAGTCAGATCCTGAGCATCTTGAAGCAGGCAGAGAACGGCGTCCCTGTGCCCGAGCTTTGTCGCGAGCATGGCATGAGCAGTGCTACGTTCTACAAGTGGCGAGCAAAGTTCGGCGGTATGGACGCCTCGTTGATGGCGCGTATGAAAGAGCTTGAACGCGAAAACAAGCTGCTCAAGCGGATGTATGCCTAGGTAAAGAAGAAGCTCGACAGCTGGTTTGAGGGCAGAGCGATGCGATATGCCGGGGGACAGAGTCTTGATGATGGTCTCTTGGACCCATTGGTGGTCAATGGTGTACAGTTCGGCATAGCTGGCAGGGCAATCGACCGTGTGACCGTCTACTGGATGGGAATAGCTGACCATGCCCGGGGTGTCGGATCGGAAGCATTCGACTTCGCGTTCGCCTTCGTCATCTTGGATAATGAGCGTTTGGCAGAGTTTCTTGCGTATGATGTAGCCGCCTTCCCGCAGCATGTTCAGGTCCATACCCCGGGACTCAAAGAATTGCCCTTGCACCTCCTGACTCGCGTCATCGTAGAGCGCAAGAAGCGTCGGCATTAGGCGCATCTGCTCTTCTCGGGCCAGGGTGCGGACTGGTTGGAGAATGCCCCAGGCCGTAAGGAGCGCGTTGCCCAGGTCGCGTTGCTCCGCATGACGATTGCTGCGCAGGTTGCATCGATTGGGCTCCGTGAGTGTGATGCTGAAGGTTTTGTGTTTGTTCTTTCCTCGGGGCAGATAGCGGACGGCAATGCCGACCTTGCAGATGCCGGTTGCCATTTTGATAACGCTGTTTTGGCCGAAGTACCGCTCGGCCATGGCCTCAATGTCATCATCCATGGTCACCTTGAGCGATACCCTATGTTTTACGTTGTCGGGCTTGATATGGATTTCGACCACGGCCGCATGATCAAGGTCAAAGCCTTCAATGTCGGGTACATTCAGATGCAGTGATGTGAGAAATCTTGATAGGTTATACTGTTTGAGGGTCAAAGGTTTGGCTGACAGGTCCAGTTGCAGCGCCGACTCAACAAAGCAGGCCGCCAGTTGTCTGCGGATGCCTGCAATCGGGGAAAAGACTTCAATCAGACCTTCGGCGGGCGTGTAAAGGAGGATGGCTTCATTCAATGGGCGGTAGTAGATGTCTTTTTTGCGGCCGTTGTCTTCGACGAATTCCGGAACGCTGGCCAGCCTGCCTCCATGGCGGACGACAAGCATGTGTTGGATGTCTTCAGCATTTTGCTCTGGAACCAGAAGATGGCTGAGGGCGCAGCGGCCAGGAAGTAGGAGGGCATTTTTGATCTGTCTCTCCAAGATTTCCTGGTCGATGTTGTCCCATGAGAATACCTCAAGGGGCTGGGCGTCGATTTCAAAGGCGTCGTACATCTTGCCACAATTTCGATAGTGATTGGCGTAAAAAAGATTTTCGGCGTCTTCGAAGAGGGTGCGGTGATGCTGATAGAGCCACAGGCTGCGGGCCAGGCTGTCCGGCTGGGCATCAAAGATACTTCGGTCTGCGTCATTGAGTTTGTCGCTGACTAAATTGATGGACTCCTCGCCGCGTTCTTCACTCAAGGTGAGTATCCGTTGGGCGTGGTTGTCCAGCACGCTCGCAGGATCGGACTCGAGCTGATTTACAACGTCGGTCAACAACGCACGGATCGCGTCAACATATTCAGGATCGGCCAGCTGTTCCCGCGCGAGGTCGCGAGCTGGTTGAGGAATCGAGATTTCTACAGAAGAAATAAAATCAATGAGTTGGGAAAGAGGGGCGGATTCGATCAGCTTGTGCGTGTTGATGCCGTTTTTGAGTGATCGTGACATGAGACGGGGCTCTCCAAAATGAGGTTTGAGTTTTTTTGCGAAAACATCATCTTCGAAGAGAAGGTAGGAGACTTCTGGAACGCCCGTCAACTTTATGCGAAACAGCCGGGGATGAGTGGTTGGCGTGTCGCAGTGGAGGGTTCCTAGTCAGCTGAAATAAAAGCGGAAAGTTAGGATGAGTTATTTTGGGCGGCGGGGTTTTGTGGACTTGGAGGGTTTGGAGTGCATGTTATCCCGTAGCAATTTTGGTTCATGCGGTATCATGGCGTTTCAGGCAGAATTTCCTTGAAGCGCGACACATTGAGCGGCATGATAGTGTCGCGCTTTGTCGCGCTTGCGTGACATCCTGCGACACAATACCCCAAGGAGTCAGAGCGAATGCCGCGCACCACATCCGTCGAAGAATTGAAGCTGATCGAATCCATCGTCACTGCGCATCCGAACGGCATCGGTATTGCCGACATTGAAGCCGAGATAGCTCGGCGCCAAGGTGGCAAACCCAATCGTCGCACATTGCAACGCCGTCTGAAGAAGCTCATTGATGAAGAGTGTTTGACTACCGAGGGCGAAAGTATCGCCTTGGTCTACAAGCCGACCTCCAGCACCGCCATTCTGGCCCGTGCGTCAGTGACTCTCGCTGCCTCGGTAACGGCCGAAGCAGAGCTCTATGTGCCTGTGTGCCTAGAAGGAGCCGCCATCCGCGATCAGGTCCGGCTACCGCTGATGCTCCGCCGTCCAGTGGGTTATCTGCGAGAATTTCTTGAAGCCTACCAGCCAGGAGAGACGTTCTACTTGCCGGAGGCGCTACGGAGCCAATTACATGAGATGGGACGCACCTCTGTTACGGAGCGGCCAGCAGGCACCTATGCTCGGGATATTCTGGGGCGATTGCTCGTCGATCTGTCGTGGGCCTCGTCCAAACTGGAAGGCAACACCTACAGCCGCCTCGACACCCAGAACTTGATCGAGTTCGGCCAAGTCGCCAAGGGAAAGGATGCCATCGAAACGCAGATGATCCTCAACCACAAGGCAGCTATCGAGATGCTGATCGAGGAAGCCGACGAGGTGGGATTTGATCCTTTCACATTGAGAAATCTGCATGCGGTCTTGTCTCAGGACCTGATGCGTGACGAACAAGCCAGCGGTCGTCTGCGTCGTCGACCAGTAGACATCTCGGGAACCGTGTTTCATCCACTAGCTATGCCGCAGCTGATTGAGGACTGCTTCTCCTTACTCCTGAATAAAACCGCCGCTATTCCCGATCCGTTCGAGCAGGCTTTTTTTCTGATGGTTCAGTTGCCCTACCTCCAGCCGTTTGAAGATGTGAACAAGCGTGTGTCCCGAATTGGCGCGAATATTCCGCTGATCAAGCATAACCTTTGCCCGCTTTCCTTTATCGACGTGCCGGAGCGTGCCTACATTGAGGGAACGCTGGGGGTGTATGAACTTAACCAGGTTGAGCTGTTGCGTGATGTTTTCGTTTGGGCCTACGAACGGTCGTGCCAGCGGTATTTGGCCATCACGCAAGAGATGGTCGAGCCTGATCCTTTGAAGATCAAGTACCGTGTGGCCTTGGTTCACGCGGTTCAAGCGATGGTCAGGGGGCTACGGAAACCCAGTCGTGCGGCCATCGCGAAGATGGCACGAGATCACGCTGCAGAAGCAGACTTGGCAGCATTCGAGCAGATGCTTTCCAGCGCGTTGCATCAACTGCACGACGGGAACGTTGCTCGTTATCGGCTGCGTCGGTCTGAATATAACGCGTGGCGGCAGGCGGTTGCGAATCAAGCTTAGAAGAATTTTACGTTTGTTCGTGTTACGCCAGGGTGAAGAAATTCTTTGCCGTGATCTCTTGAGCCATTCGTCCTTCTTGCCTTACCCATATGTTTTCCCGTAGGGCCTCCGCCCCAGGGCCGAGGATTGGTCTTGGCCTGCATAAGCAGGAGGCTATATGGGTTTGTTTTGGGCGCTGAGCGCCTCGTTTTTCTGTGGATATGTCATGGCGCTGTGGCATTTGCCTCGAAGGTACCGGCGAATTTGGCACACATCGCTTATTCGCAGGAGCCAGAATAAATGGCTTCAAATTGAAGTTGCCCGGATGCGGCACGCCCAGGTGGCTGCAAGATCCAGAGGCAAGCGTACAGTGCCGCCGTGGAAGGTTCGTCTGAAAAAGATTCGGCCGCAATGGAGTTGTTTGCATAAATTGATGCTGGGTATGGTTCATCGCTGGTATCCGCGCGTCACCAGTGTGCTCAGTGTTGGGCCGAACACTCTGGTGGGATGGGGTAAGCGATGGCAGAAGATATTTTGGACTCGCCTCATCCAGCTTGGAAAAAAGAGAAAGAAGATGAAGCCGCGCGGACGTCCGCCTGAGTATGCACATCTGTACGATGTGGTCAGGTGCATCAAGGAAACCGATCCCAGCTATGGGCATGTTCGGATTGCGAATATCATAACCCGGGAGTTGGGCGAAAAAGTCAGCGCGGATACTGTGCTGCGGATTCTCAAGAAACTGGGCTTGAACTCACGACCTGGTAAACAGGATAAGCGGCGGCAGGAGCAAACGTGGCGGGAGTTTCTGAACAAGCATAATGTTTGCTCCATGGATTTTAAGACGGTTTTCGATCTGCGTATTCGGCCAATGTATGTGCTCAATATCATGGACCATGCCCGGCGGGTTCTCGTTTATTCAGCTTGCACCTATCATCCAACGGCAGAGTGGGTGGCGCAAGTTCTCCGTGAGGCTTTTCCGTTTGATACCGCGCCCAAGTATATGGTTTTGGACAGAGACAGTATTTTTATTCCGATTGTCCACCGGGTTTTGCCGTCAATGGGCATCACTGTCCGGCGGATTGGGTTAAAATGCCCATGGCAGAACGGCGTGGTGGAAAGATTCCACCGCACCATGCAGGAAGAGTTGTTGGACTACGTCATTCCGATCGGAGAGGCTCATCTTTCGCGGCTGCTTAAGGAATATCGTGAGTTTTACAACACGGCGCGGCCGCACATGAAGTTGGACGGTGAGTCGCCGGAATCGGCTCCGGTGCCAGCCCACCAGCCTGCCACGGTGCATGAGTTGCCAGACGGAAGACGTCTGGAAGCGGTGTCGTGGATTGGCGGTTTGCATCACAGCTACCGCTGGGCTGTTTAGCTAAACCTGTTGAAATAATTTAAGGATCGGCGCACGGCGGCCGGGGCTATGTTGCGCCCAAAATTTGGGAGTAGGTGGATTTTGACGGTTAGTGAAGGTTTGCGTAGAGGTTTTGGAGTAGCTTTTCCGGTTTCAGGACGAAAAATCCCTCCGTGTTGGCGCTACTGAGCTCTCGAAAAATGAGAGTTTTGTGGCTCGGAACGGAGGGTTCGTATTTTTGCGGCATTACAAATTCGACGTCTGCTTGGATGGGGAGGGCTCGACAAAGCCGTCCTTTTTTTCGTGGAGGATGAGGACGACAAGCCACTCAGGGCAGTCCTCCGGCAGTGGCCGGAGCTTGCGCGGCAGATCGCAGTGTGTCGATGCTTTGGCATAGACAATCTTCCACGAGATAAATTTTTAAAGGGCCTCTTGCTTGACGGGAAGATAAAAAGTCGAGCTCTGCTTCATAGAGATGGCGATTTCATGACTAATGAAGAGAGTGATCGGTGGGCTAAAAACTTTAAGACCCCCGGGGTTTTCCCTTGGGTCACTGCCGGATCAGACATTGAGGCTTACTTCTGTCAGTCAGATTATCTCTCAGCCCTCTATGGCGTTTCGGCTGAAAAGGCCGAGGGCTGGCGAGTAGAAGCAGCGCAGCGAGTAAGCAAGGCACGCGACACATTCCTAGAAAAAAGGAAAAATGTCGTTCGTGCTGTTTGGCCAAATGGCGGATCGCCAGATGCTGAAGCAATGTGGGAAGAAGCAAGTGGCCTTTCCCCTAGTACGGTTAAAGGCAAAAAGTTGCTTGCCTCGCTGAAACCAGTTATCAAAACCGCTGGGTTTGATGACTCACGTTTGAATTCCTTGACGATTCCAGCTGGTTATACGGTGGCTCCAGAACTAAAACAACTGATCGAAATTGCTATTTCAAATGACACCTCCGACCAGTAGCGATTGGCCGGAGTTATCCATGATTGGGCTTACTATGCCAACTTCACGCCATTAGACCAGATCCGAATGACATCGGGTTGAATGGTTTTAAAGGGTCGATAGCCATCATCTCACCCCACCACAACCACCTCCACCGCCTCCCGCAGCCGCTCCCGGGTCAGGTGGGGATAGCTGTAGCCAGCCTTTTCTCAACCCAACGTTGCACAGCTGCTTCAACGTGCTGATTGCTTTCGCGCTTGAATTTTGTCCGATGGACATACGGTTTTTTGGAGTTCCAATCCACGGCCAATGAACTGATGGTTGCGTGGATGCCATCGCTCTCAATCTCGCAGGCAACAAAATTATCACGAGCAACAACGTCAATAGGTTGCTGTACTCCATCTAAATCCACCAAAATCACAATGAGTTCTCGGGGCGATGTGGTATCTGATGGTCGGGACGATAAACCTAAACTTGCCAATGCGGTATCTGAAGGTGTTGTTAACCGATTGATTAGCAAATGGAATCGAGCTGGATCCATTTGTCTTGCACCAGTCTCCCAGTGAGACCAGGCTCGAGGAGTGGCGTATACCAAGCCTGCAGCTTCAGCAATTGACAGACCAAGCCCTAAACGGGTGTTACGAATAGCCTCAAGGGTGGGGGATTGAAGTTGAAACATTGGAAACTCCATGTATGAACAATGTTCTATATTTTGAACAATGTTCAAATCGAAGTCAATAGCTTTGTCCATTAAAAAACCCTGCCCCTCGTGAGAAGGACAGGGTTTCGAAGGCTTTCACCGCAAGCCCCTACCCGAGGGCGGGGGCTTGTCTCCGGGGGAGATTAGAACACGTACAGCGTGTTAGCAGTACCAACTTCGTCCAGACCAGCCAGACCAGTCACACCTGCCAGCTTGACAACGATGTCAGAGGCAGCGTCGTCGTTCACGAACACGTAGCTGTTACCAACGTATTCGAAGACAACTGCATCACCAGCAGTCGTCAACTGAGTGTCGACCGCAAGGATTGCGTCAGCCAAAGTGGCAGGACCAGTACCGTTGAAAGTGAACTTACCATCTTTGATGGTCAGCGTGGCTGTTGCGGCAACGTCTGCAGCCTGAGCGACTGGGGCTCCGGTAGACAGGACATCAAACGTACCCTGCAGGGTGGCATCTTCCACGGTGCCCTTGGACAGACCAGAAATCACAGCACCTTGAGTGATGGTGATAACGTCAGCGCCGGAACCGAGTGTCAGCACACCACCGTCAAAAGTGTTGGCAGCGGATTCAGCCTTCAACTCAGCGGTGCTGATGGTCAGCTTACCAGTCAACGCAGAAGCGTTGATAGAGGTCACTTGGCTGGTGCTAGCAGCAGACTCAGTCACGGTCACGCTCAGAGCCTTGTCACCGGAAATGGTGATCGAAGCCAACAGATCCTTACCAGCGGTAGCGCTGACATCAGAGGTGTAAGCCAGCGTGTTGGTGGCATTGGTACCGCCGGACACCACTTCCAGAGCAGTGGCCTTGGTGCCGGTCAGAGTGATGGTCTGGTCGTTGGTGTTGGTGGCAGGATCGTTGTAACCGGAGTCAGCAGCGAACACAGCCTTCAGGGAAGTTGCATTAGAAGCAACCGCCTTCAGATTAGTGTCGTTCTGAGCTGTGGTGCTGGTGCTATCGGCATCCAAGGTCACAGTCAGCGCGCCAGCAGTCTTCTGGGTCAGCGTCAGCGCGTTCGTGGTCATGTCACCAGTAGCACGGAAGTTCACACCAGCACCCAGGTTGGTCAGAACAGCGGCAGCGCCAACGTCAGCGGTAGCAACGAACTCGGTCACGGTGTTCTTGGCAGCCAGGATTTCAACGTCCAGGGTCTTGGCCAGACCAGCAGCGTCGAAGGTTTCGAAGTTGCTGAAGGCACCGATGTTGGCAGCACCCACCATGTTCAACAGCAGGGTATCGGTACCGTCGCCACCGTCGATCACGTCGGTAGCGGCCACAGAGCCAACACCCTTGAAGGTGTCATCGCCAGCGCCCAGATTCACGGTCAGGATGCCGGTACCGTCTGCGGTCAGGGTAACGATGTCGTTGCCGTCACCTGCATCCACAGTGGTCTTACCAGCGGCGCTAGCGGCTGCATCCGAGGTATTGATGGTGATGGTGTCGTTACCAGCACCAGCTTCCAACAGAGCAGAAACCGTTTCGTCTGCAGCAGTGGTGGCGTCATCCTTGGTGGTGGCCGTAGCGATGGTCACGGTGTCTGCACCAGCACCGGTCTTGATGGTGCGAACGTTCGCGCCGCTGGTCACGGTGCCCAGATAAGTCACACCGCCAGCGCTAGCCGATGCGTCAACTACCTTGACTTCCTTGGTGGCAGCAGTGCCAGCACCTTCGGTGATGGCCAGCGTGGAATTAACAGCCGTGTTAACGGTCAGGGTCTCAACGTCCTTACCGGCAGTCACATTCAGCTGCAGATTTGCGGCAGCGGCAGCAGCAGTGCTAACAACAGCTTGAGCCAGAGTACCGGAGACAGTGACGCTAGCCAGTGCATCGCCAGCAACGGTCAAGTGAGCGGTGTTTTCGCCAACAGCGAACGTGCCGAGAGGAGCAGTGTCAGTACCCTTGACACCGTCCAGAGCAACATTCACTGAGGCAACACCGGTAGCTGCAGTGGCAGACAGGTCAGCAGCTGCAGTGGTGTTTTGGCCTTTGAAGGTAGCGGTGGTCGCAGCTGCCAGGTTGGTCACGTCAGCAGCCAGCGTGGCTTGCAGCAGGTTGGTGACACCAGCAAATTTGGAAGCATCAACAGTACCTGCAGTACCAGTGTTGAAAGCAGCACCATCGTTGTAGATGTTGATGTTTTCAACATTCTTGATGGTCGCGGAAGCTGGCAAGGAGGCGTTTTGCGGACCAGTGCTGGTGCTGTAGATGTTCAGGGTATCGGTACCCGCACCACCGTCGATCGAGTCAAAAGCGCTGAGGGTAGTGGCGGCAGTACCGTCAGCCTTGATGGTCAGGGCATTGATGGTGTCGTTGCCAGAGGTGGTAGCGGGAGTGTCCGCACCTGCAGTGAGCGTAAAGGTGCTGCCAGAAACAGCGCCCATAGCTATCGCCTGGGCATCCGCTGCGTCCAGGGCTGCCAGCTTAGAGTCGGCGGTGTAAGTAACACCAGCCAAAACTGCACGGGCACCAGCAATGTCATCAGCTTCATAGGAAGCAGAGCCAAGCTTCTCGGTGAAGTACTTAGCAACGTCAACCTTCTGCGTCAGGGCGGTAGCATCGGTACCCACAGCACCATCAGCAATGTTCTTTACGATGGTCTGCAGGGTCATTTCGCCAGCATCCAGCTTGCCAACATAGAAAGCTAAGCCGGTAGCATCGGCGGCACGACCAAACAGGTTAGAGTAAACAAATTCAACCAGCTGGGTGCTGGTACGGGTAGCGCCAGCAGAATCCTTGAAGACATAGCTGGTTGCTTCTGCGGAAGTCGCAAAAGCGTTCAGTACGGCAGAGAAGTCGCCGTTAAACTGATCAACACGGCCAGACCAGTAAGAGAGGCCTGCGGCGTCCGCGGGACGACCGTAAAAGCCTACATAGAACTGCTGAACCAAAGATACGTAGTCAGAAGCTGCCATAAAATCTGCTCCTTGCAAGGTTAATTAAGATTTTCTGTGCCTATCTGCCAAAATGCTAAGCATCATGGTCAAATTAATTGGTTAGATACATAAATACAAGCTGGCGGTCAACTCGTGCTCATGTTTTTTGTTGACGTTAAAGTCTAGAATAATGCACAACGCGATGACGGTACCAAATACGGAACCATGGAGAGCTACAATGAAAGACATCTACAGCGGCCAACTGCGCCTTCGCATGCCGACCTCGCTACACCGTGAGATAGCAGAGCGCGCAGAGAAAGAAGGCGTCTCGCTTAACACCTACATGCTCTACTTATTAGCAAAAGGTGTTGGGGAAGAGACGGCAACCTCACAAGAACAGCACCGGGACGGTAGCCTCATATATGTTGGAGGCCGTCAACTTTATAACTCAAAGTCGCCGATACTCGTTATCGACGCAAACATACCTCGTCAATAATTAAGGGAACCATATGATTTCGGTTTTTCATTCTGTTCTTTGCTCAGACGCAATAACCGACAGCCGAAGTGGACAAATTTCCTATGTTAAAGTCATCGACACGGTTAATGCCCAGCAATTCCCCATTGCGTTGAAAGGAGTCGTCTTGGGCATGCTTTGCCGCTCAGTCACTCTCGAGCCCTCTGCCGTACGCATTGATCTTGTTGCGCCAGATAACACTACCATGAATATAATGATGTTCAAGGCGGATATTACCTCTGCCCCACATAAAATCCTCATCAACATCGAGCAGCTTCCGTTCACCATGGAAGGCCTGCATACGCTCCTTGTAAGCTGCAAGGACACCAACGTATGGAAGGCTGTGGCTTCAACACCTATTAACGTCATAAGCAATAGTTAAGGATACACTCATGTTTTTTGATCCTCGTCCCGTAAGCAAAGAAACCGACTCTGGACTGCGCATATCCCCTCTTACCAATCACACCTTTTGTGCGGAGCAATCCTCGTGTCTGCTCGGATTTTCAGAAATAATCCCTTGTTCTAGGGAACTCCCCATTCTTTTTGCACACATTGAAAACTCGCTCGCCCCCGTAGTACTTTTAAGTACAGCCGATGGCGAAAATGCGGCTGTCCGTAACGGACAGTGGAAGTTTCGGTATATCCCCGCCGCCTTCAGAGCCTATCCGTTCTTATTAATGCAAACGGATGAAAAAGGCGAACAGTTCTCTGTCGCACTTGAGCGCTCTTCTGACCTCATTTCTGATTCTCCCGAGCAGGGAAATCCCCTTTTTGAAAACGATGCCCCTGCCCCTCTTCTTCAAAACGCCGTTAAATTTCTTCAAGAAATGCATGCCGACCAACAGCGGGCGCAGGTCTGGGCAAATATGATCAACCAGAAATCACTCCTTGCTCCCTTTGCCATTACGAGCACGCGAGGCGAAGAACAGGAAACCATCCCCATGGAAGGGCTCTATTTTGTAAATGAAAAGGCTCTGAATGACCTGCCTGCGGAAGATTTCCTTGATCTTAAAGCAAAAGGTGTTCTGCCAGCTTTGTATGCCCACCTTATGTCTCTTGGAACCATCAACAACATCGCCGTAGCTTCTCCGAAGCAAAACTAACTTGTCGACAAACTGCCACAATAATCACCAAAAGGAGGGCCGCAATCTTCCCCCATCATTCGAGAGATTTTGCGGCATGACAATATGAAGCAGTTCCTGCAAGCATGGAAAAAGTACCTGATGTACGCTGGTTTTTTCAGCTTTTTCGTCAACTTGTTCCAACTCACTTTTTCCATATACATGCTTTTAATTTATGACAAAGTTCTCACAAGCTACAGCATGCCCACGCTGGTTGTGATTACTCTGATTGCGCTTGTCGCGGTCGCGACCATGTTCCTTTTGGATATCGTACGTTCCAGAATTCTCGTACGCATGAGTATCGCGATGGACCACCAGATGAGCGAACCGGTGCTGCAGGGCATGATCCGTAAATCCGCTTTTGCTGGAGAGGGAGAAAGCGAAGCAACCCTTAAAGATGTGAGCCTGCTGCGCAATTTCCTTAGCGGCAGCAGCATTTTCGCATTCTTTGACTTGCCTTGGACGCCCATATTCATCGGCATGATTTTTATACTGCACCCCCTGCTTGGTCTTGTTGCCATAGCAGGCGGCATACTCACCACGATAGCTGGTATCCTGCAGGACAAAGCGACACAAAAGCCTCTGCTCCTCGCCAACAACATCGCTACTGTTTCGCAAGATCTCATCAGTATGGGCATGCGTAACGCCGAAGCAGTTAGAAGCATGGGCATGCTCGATGCGCTTACAGCTCGGTGGCACAAGCTTAATGACGTTGTCATCCAGCTGCAATCCAGCGCCAGCGATAAGGCCGGTGTTATCCAATCCTTCACGAAAGCACTCGGTACGCTGATGCAGATTGCCGTATATGCGGCTGGCGCGTGGCTTGCGGTTTCCGGCAAATGCACCCCCGGCGTTATGATAGCGGCATCAATCATTATGGGCCGAGCTCTTGCTCCCATCAACCTTGGGATGGCAGCCTATAAACAAATTGCCGACACTCTGCAGGCATATAGGCGCCTTGATCAGCATTTTAAAACTGCTGCCGATCGAGAAACCATGGAACTCCCCCCCCCCACAGGCGCTTTGTCCTGCGAAGGGGTCACCTTGGTCCATGGCGGGAAGCAACCCGTACTCTTTGGCATAAGCTTCAAGCTCAACCCTGGCGAATCCATGGGGCTTATCGGACCTAGCGCCGCGGGCAAGACCACTCTTTGCCGCCTGCTCATTGGCCTTTGGCCGCCGACGTCCGGCTCCGTCCGGCTTGATGGCGCTGATGTCTTTGCCTGGGATCAGGAAAAGCTTGGCAAGCACCTTGGATATCTGCCTCAGGATATCGAACTTTTCTCTGGCACTGTAGCGGATAACATCGGACGCTTTGGTGAATATAGCGCTGAAGCAGTTGTTGCCGCAGCCCAAAAAGCTGGTGCACACGAAATGATCCTGCGCCTTCCTGATGGGTATGACACCAAGATCGGCATGGGTGGAGCTCGCCTTTCCGGTGGACAGCGCCAGCGAATCGGCCTTGCCAGAGCCCTGTATGGCAACCCCCGCTTTGTCATTCTTGATGAACCTACATCAAATCTGGATGAAGAAGGGGTACATGCTTTCGTCAACACCCTTGCCCAGCTGAAAGAAGAACAGGTTACCGTTGTCGTCGTGTCACATCAGATGAACGCCCTTGCCAACGTTGACAAGCTTCTGCTCTTGGCCGGAGGTAAAGTCGTTCAGTTTGGTGATCGCACACCCATCTTGCAGGCTCTGACTCAGGCCGCAGCACCACAACCTGTCCCGCAACAAGCCCCCAAGCCTGCTTTCCCTAGACCTGTCGGCGGCGTTCTTAAAGCACAAGGAAATTAACATGCGTAATAACGATACGTTTTCAACTTCACCCAAGCCGTACATCACCTTCGGCCTCATCGTTATTCTTGTCTTCTTTGGTGGCTTTGGCCTTTGGTCTGCCTTCGGGAAAATGGAAGGGGCGATTATTGCTCCCGGCATTATCAAAGTTGAAAAAAATCGAAGAGACGTTCAGCACCTTGAAGGTGGCATCGTTGATAAAATATGGGTCCGTGATGGTGACAAAGTCACCAAAGGAGAAAAGCTCTTAACCGTCAGAAGCGCCACTGTTAGTGCCAATGTGGATTTACTCATTGGCCAGTTGGATGCCACGCTGGCGATGCGTGCACGTTTGACCGCGGAGCGGGATCTTGCAGACAACATTACATGGCCCGATGAACTCTCCTCAAGACTGCAAGATAACAATGTCCAAGAAATCCTTCACGCAGAAGAACAAATATTCAAGTCTCAGCGGGATTCATTGAAAGGACAAATCAAGCTCTTTGAAACGCAGATTCTCCAAATCAAGGAGCAAATGACCGGACTCCGTGAACAGGTTCTTTCCGAAACGAATATCCTTCGCATCCTTCGTGAAGAGCTTAAGGATAAACAGGAGCTGCTTGCAGAGCGGTTCATTGATAAAACCCAAGTGCTTGCTCTTGAACGCGAAGTTGCCTCCCACGAAGGCCGTAAAGGTGCACTTCAAGGCGACATAGCTCAAATGCAGGAAAGAATAACAGAATCCCAAGTTCGCCTTAGTGAACTTCGTACCCAGTACATACAGCGAGCTGTTGGCCAGTTGGCAGATGCGCAGAACAAGCTCTTTGACTTGGAAGAACGAATACGGCCACTTGTTGATGCAAAAGAGCGCCTGGACGTCATCGCTCCGATATCTGGAACGGTCGTCGACCTGAAGGTGTTTTCTGAAGGTGGTGTTATTCGCCCCGGCGAGGTGCTGATGCAGATTGTGCCAGCCGAAGAACCTTTAATCGTCCAATGTAATGCTCGCCCGATTGACATAGCCAAGGTTTTTGTAGGCCAATACGCGCGAATTGAGCTCAACGCGTTCAACCGCAGAGAGGTTATGCCCGTTGATGGCAAGGTAACTTACGTGTCAGCTGATAGCATTGTAGAGCGGACACCATACGGCGAGCAACGACTCTTCCAAATACATGCTGAAATAGAACGAGGCCAGGTGGAGGCCCAAGGAATCGCTCTTGCTCCAGGGATGCCGGTAACGGTGTTTCTGAACACTGGTGAGCGCTCCTTCTTTGACTACATCATGGATCCGCTTCTTGAAAACTTCAGACACGCCATGCGTGAATAGGGCATGGTGGTGCTCAATATGAAAATCCAAACAATACTCAACGCTCTGCTTGTCGTTTGCCTTACTATCGCCCCCATTGGAGCTCTCGCAGACCAGACAGAGGAATGCGGCTCAACAAGTTCAGCAAATGGTGTGCTGGTATACGACCTCAAATCGGCTATCAAACGGGGACTTGACGCAAGCCCGGATATCAAGGCGTACGAATCCGAACTGGAAGCATCATACTCCGAATCAAAGGAAGTAAGGGCTGCACTGTTGCCCCAAGTCTTTCTTTCGGCTTCTAAAAGTCACATAGGCAATAGTGGGCAAAGCGAACGGGACGCAGACTATCTGACCCAAGATAGCACAACAACCCGCGTGGGCGTGGAGCAAAAGTTATTCGACGCCCCGGCTTACTTCCGCTTCAAGGCCGCTGGGTTACGCTCAGAATATTCTCAGATATCTCTGGATAAGAGGCGAATGGACATTGTCCTCTCCATTCAGGAAAACTTCTTTCTGTATTTCAAGGCAAAGGAAGATGCCAGCAGCTATGCCAAATCTATAGAAAGACTTGAGAAGCACCTAGAGTCTGCAAAAGCTTTCTATGCCCGCCAGCTGGCGCCCAAAATTTCTGTTTTGCAAGCGCAAAGTGAGCTGGCAAAAGCAAAGCAGCTCTTTTCGGCAGCCCAAAATGACATTCTGATTCAAAAAACTCGACTCGCACATCTTCTTGATTTGCCAAACCATGAGGACGTTGATTTCGAGGGAAATCTCCGGGACTTTATGGAGCCCATGCTATACTCCCTGCCGGAGCTCTTGAACCTTGGTATAAGCAATAGACCTGATATCCATCTCGCACAGAAAGAAGTGGCGATTTACAATCAGGATGCCAATGCTGCCGGAGCTGAAATGCTCCCCGTAGTCTCCGTATCCGCCCAAAAAATCATGAATGATATCGACTA
>Ga0075011_10000882_pt1 | contig 16110 bp, 19 predicted proteins | sample TARM_MetaG_T_14_FD_72354 | JGI IMG/M metagenome (GOLD analysis project Ga0075011, IMG submission 72354) | Freshwater microbial communities from Pennsylvania, USA, analyzing microbe dynamics in response to fracking - TARM_MetaG_T_14 | ecosystem: Environmental > Aquatic > Freshwater > River... | reverse complement strand
TCAATACATCAAAGCTCCACACCGGAGTCGGACATTTAATGTCGGGAGAATAGAGGTGGGTCAGACACATAATGTCCAACGGTTAAAATGCAATCAATTCGTTTCATAAAAGTGTGAATTGATTAACATTAACGAGGTTTATGCTTGTCACTGAGCTCGGCAATGGCTACCAATAATCCAATCAACAGCACCACCAGAAACCCTAAAGTGGATAGGGCTCCGATGGCACCGAAGAACGGAGATAATGAGAACAGCGTGATGAGAGCAGTGACAAGTTTGATGATTTGTAGAAGAAGGGAAGTCATGAGCTATTGCGGGGTGACGGCTATCTCGTTGTAAGCGTCCATATCGACATAGGCCAGAAAGTTATTCTCCCATAGGCGATACAGCTCTTTGGCATCACGGCTACCTTGCATCGGTAGCCAGCCACGATAGGCCACAAAGAACTGTTCAACCCGAAAATCAAAATCCAAGTTGCGCTCTAGCTCTGGATAGTAGTTTCCCATGTAAGCAAAGTCGGTGATGTACTCGATGCTCCATTCTCCTGTTGAGGTCTGGCAAATCGCCATCTCAACCGGATGGAAGCCGCCTTCATCCGCGCTGTAACTTTTATCGCGAAAGTTAAACACCAGATAACGGCTGGTGGTCAGTGTTTCATTACTCAGTAAATGAGTGGTCAACTGCTCACTTAACAGCTTATGCAGTTTCTTAGACACAGGTAGTAATGATGCTGTGAAGGTTAATTTGGACATAGTGAGTCCTCCTTGTTTCAGGATTCAAATAAGAAATACAGAGTGAGAGTTATTGGAACGTTCCGACCATTGTCAGTTGCAGGTCATCAAAGACATTGCGAGAAAGGTGACGAGCAAACGCTTTCATCCAGACCGAGAGCAGTTCTTGTACCTCTGGGTGGGATAAATCCGTGCTCCCCACATCGGGTTGATAGCACCAGCGATTAGCTAGGTGAAAGTACAACTCAGGCTCAACGGTTGTGCTGTTGTCATCGGGATAAGAGAAGCTGGCAAAGAACACCACCAGCCAAGGGCTTGAGGTTGACTCTCGCTTAAACTGTACCTCTATCGGATGCAAACCTTGTCGATGTCGGTAGTAACTCATTTGACGGCAGTTCAGCACGAGTCGTTCAGCGTTCTCTGGGAGAGTGTATCGATTCAGAAGTGCTTCCAGTGACGAATGTAAAGCATCATCAATAGAAAGCTCTCCATAATGTTGTTCAATCATAACCACCCCCTTTCAGCAAATGAGGTGCAGGTATCGCCTGTCACGATATGGTCGAGAACTCGTACATCCACCAGCGCTAAAGCATCTTTGAGTCTTTCGGTTATGCGTCTGTCTGCTTGAGATGGCGTTGAGTCTCCAGATGGATGGTTATGGGCGAATATCACCGCTGCGGCATTGACTTCCAAGACTGCTTTCACCACTTCTCGCGGGTAGACGCTGGCCGCATCCACCGTTCCATGAAACAGCTCTTTAAATTCAATCAGCCGGTTTTGGTTATCCAGTAGCAGTAAGGCAAACACTTCACGCTCATAGCTGCCTAGTTTACAGCGCACATACTCTTTGGTGGCATCAGGATTGGTTAGGGCATCACCACGCACGTAGCGTGTTGCCAGTATTTCAGCCGCATGCTCTAGGATTTCATTTTCCTGATAGCGTTGCTGCTTTTGGTAATCGGAAGTTTTGGGATTCATTTCAGGCTCCTGTCGGAATCAATGATGGGTATTCACATTGATGACATATGCCTGAATATTTTTGGGTTGAGAGATATGCGGGGAGTATATAGGTCTGCATCTCCCTTTGTAGATGGCGAAGCTAAGGTGTCGTTTGATGAGATTTTCGTCACATAGCTAGTTCGGCTACCTGTATAGAAATAGTTACTAACTAACAGATATTATTTTTTTTATTAAGATCATTGAACTCAGAGCTATGAATTTAACGATGCTCTTAAACTTGGAGTCAGCTTTTGCCGGATAGGTTTTATTTAAGTAATCAATAATGTTTTTTCGATTAAACATTAAAGCCCAATCACGCGCTGTCATATTGGTTTTGTTGGTTAGCTGTGGATTTGAACCAAATTCTAATAGCAATTTGAAAATTTCTAAATTGCCCTTGTAGGCACTGGCCATGAGCACTGTATTACCTACATTATCCGCTGAGTTTACATCAGCGCTACATCTTAATAATGCTTCGCAGCAATCTTTTTCGTTATTGTAGACAGCCAGCATCAAGGCAGAATACCCACTTAAGTTTGTTTCATTAATGTTTATATCCGGGGTGTTGGATAATAGATTAACCAAACTATAAAAATCACCTGAACGTGCACAATCAATCAGCGTAGTATCGTTGCGGTAGGTTTTTTTATAATCGTCCCATTTACTCATAACTTCCCCAAAAAAGGGGCTTTTATCAATCAACACAGCCACTGATAAAAGCCCTTCAATATTAAATGATGTCAGAAATTTTTAGCTTTAGAGCATCTGCAACCCCTTGGGCATAAGCAGGGTCTGCTTGGTGACAGTTTCTGATATGTCTATACTGAACTTCCAAAGACGCAGAGCCGATGCTTCGAGCAGTATTTTCAAACAACACCGTCTTTTGTTCCGGCGTCATTAAATTAAACAACGCCCTTGGTTGACTAAAATAGTCATCGTCATCTTCGCGAAAGTCATAGCTATAGGCACCACCTTGAATTGCTAGTTCAGGCTCTTTAGTGTCGAGTTGCTCTTGCCATAAATCAAGGCTATTTGGTTCGTAAGCTTTTGTGCTTCCGTAGTTACCATCTACCCGCATTGCACCATCTCTATGGAAAGAATTCACCGGGCATTTCGGTTGATTAACCGGGATATGAGCATGATTGACGCCTAATCTATAACGCTGTGTATCTCCGTATGAAAACAATCGACCTTGTAACATCTTGTCTGGCGAAAAGCCGATGCCAGGTACAATATTGGCAGGGTTGAAGGCCGCTTGTTCTACTTCGGCAAAATAATTGTCTGGGTTTCGGTTCAGCTCAAGAACACCTACATCAATTAAAGGAAAGTCATTATGTGGCCAAACCTTAGTTAGATCAAAAGGATGAATAGGATAGGATTTTGCTTCTTCTTCAGTCATTATCTGAACTTTCATATCCCAACGAGGGAAATCTCCATTTTCAATGGATTCATAAAGATCTTGTTGATGACTCTCTCGATTTTTACCAACAATTTCTTCGGCTTCTTGATCCGTTAGGTTTTCTATTCCTTGTTGGGATTTAAGGTGGAACTTAACCCAACAACGTTCATTTTTATCATTGATAAAGCTAAACGTATGACTACCAAAACCATGCATATGGCGATAACTTTTTGGGATCCCTCTATCACTCATTACAACCGTGACCTGATGAAGTGCTTCAGGTAAAAGCGTCCAAAAATCCCAGTTGGTATTGGCACACCTCATATTGGTTCTCGGATCGCGTTTCACCGCGTGATTCAAATCGGGAAATTTGAGTGGATCTCTTAGAAAAAAGACTGGAGTATTGTTACCAACAAGATCCCAGTTTCCTTCATCAGTATAAAATTTTATCGCGAATCCTCTAATGTCTCTTTCTGCATCAGCTGCTCCGCGTTCACCTGCTACTGTCGATAGGCGAACAAAAACATCCGTTTTTTTACCTACAGATGAAAAGATATTGGCTTTAGTGTACTTAGTAATATCGTGGGTGACAGTAAATGTCCCATAGGCACCAGAGCCTTTTGCGTGCATTCTCCTTTCAGGAATAACTTCGCGATCAAAATGGGCTAGTTTTTCTAAAAACCAAAAATCTTGTAGAAGCATTGGCCCTCTAGGGCCAGCTGTTTGTACGTTTTGGTTGTCGGAAACGGGGCATCCGCTCGTTGTAGTAAGTTTATTTTTATCTTTCATTGCAGTCCCTTTTATTTGCTTACAGTGTGAAAACTTAATCTCTGAAGCTAACAATAATTATTGATATTTTTGCGACTTTGATTAGGGTGTTTACTCTAGTATGCAACCCTGTGTTAACAGCTTAGATATATGTAAACTACTTTTCCAATCACTCGCCCTCAATCAACCCGATAACCACAGTCTATTATTGGCTCGATTTTCTGTAGTAAACGCTTATTGACGCCTCTAGTTGATGTAATTCGGTGATAGATACATAATTTTAATTATTAACAAAACTCGTTCACGGCAGCCAACGCTTGTGTTCCATAAATTACAGCAGGACCACCTCCCATCAAAATTGCCACATTAATGGTCTCAATCAACTCTTCTCTGGAAGCACCTGCTTTAACCGCTGCTTCAACGTGGGAACCGATGCAGCCATCACAACGGACATTGATGGCAATCGCAACTGCGATAAGCTCTTTATACTTGGTTTCCATAGCGCCCGGAGCAAAAGCTGCCTTGTGAAGACTTAAAAAAGCGTTGAGAGTATCAGGGCTCTCTTTTCGAAAAGCGGAACCTAATTTGCGTTGTTGCTGATTAATGTCTGTATAATTTTTACTCATGATTTTACCTTAGTTGTATATTCAAATTTTTACTCTGGCTTACATATTTCACCGGCTCTTATGGCTTTGAATGTATTAAATGAAAGCCACAGAATTAAAAGATTTAGGCATCCTAATAGCGCTATACCCATATAGAAGTATTCAGGTGACTGAGCTAGCTCGGCATATCTAAACAGAGCGACATTAAAAGCTGCTACCGGAAATGAAAAAGCCCAGGATGAAAGGTAAAACCCACCTTTTCGAAATTGATTGATATTGAGCACCAGCAAAATAGCGGTGAATAGTGCAACAGAAGCAAGTATTCTGGATAAGTCAGTCAGTTCTGGCACTAGTGAGCTGTAGGACACAAAGCCAATGGATGGTGGTGCTAACAAGATAAACAGCATAGGTTTAAAACGTGTTGGCAGAGCTTCATGAAAAATCAAACGGTTGGTAATGATGGTTAATAGCACCATCCAGAAAACAATACCAACGCCGAAAAAGAACCAGCTTATTTCGATAAAACCCAGCTTAGCGCCTGTAATTGGAGCAATGATGTTGCCGACAACAGGGATAAACCAACTTGGGTTAGCGTGCTCAAACCGATAGTGATCGTGGTGTATCCAGCTATGCATAACTAGTAAAGTTAGCGATAACTGAACGATCGCCCCAAAACCCCATAAAAAATATGAAAGCGATTCAAACCTGTGCCAAACGACGGAAAGAAGCAAAAGGCTGATCGAGAAAGCTGCAAAGAAATTAATCTTAATTGGATGCTTTGTTTCTGCAATCACAGCATTTGGATAGCGAAAGAGTTTTAGTAGATAAAGACCACTCACCAGCAGCATAACGATACTTGCCAAAGCACTGGTGAATGTTGTCACCACAGGAAAGGACATCCCCAGAGCTTTTTGCCATGCGATTGAAAATCCACTCAAACCCATAACGACAGAGAACATTGAAATAGGGAAATGTATTAGTCGGCTTTCTACCTGTGCAGAAGGGGAGTGGTTTATAGATAAATTGTTCATATCAAGCCTTTTCAGTTGGTCGCTTTGACCATCAGTTGACTCTAATATATCTCTATCTGACTGACGTTTTTAGTTGTCAATATGACAATATATATTCCTAACACGACAAATGGTTTTTTAGCAAAATGAACTGTTATAGAGTGGTTGTTATAGCCGCTATAGAATTATTTATACTTATGTGCTGTATGTTTTAATCAATCAAGGAGTCACTATGGATACTATCAATATAGGAATTAATGAAGCTGATCGCATTGCTATTGCTGAAGGCTTGAAACGTTTGCTGGCAGACTCTTACACCCTTTATCTGCAAACTCACAATTTTCACTGGAACGTAACCGGGCGACAGTTTCGCGATCTCCATTTGATGTTTGAAGAGCATTACACAGAGCTTGCAACTGCCGTCGATGATGTCGCGGAACGTATTCGTTCATTGAATATTGTTGCTCCAGGCACTTATAAATCGTTGGCAGCTTTAAGCTCTATTGAAGAAGTGGAAGATATTCCGCCAGCAATGGAGATGGTAAAAATCTTGACGCAAAGTCATGAACAAGTGATCAGAACTTGCCGTGAGATATTAAAAACGGCTCAGGATGCCGATGATGAATCTTCCGCTGCATTGATTTCAGATCGAATGCGCGTGCATGAAAAAACGGCATGGATGTTAAGAGCTATGTTGGTCGCATAAAAACAATTCATTACTTATTGGGGTTAACGGGTCGTTAGCCCCATTTTTTAGCATCAATATTAAGTGAATGGTTATGAACAAAGTAAATCAGACATCTCTACCTACACTCACCACCGATATTCTGGAGAGTATTTCAGACGGAGTGTTTACGGTTGATGACCATTGGCAGATAAGCTTTTTTAACCGGGCTGCGGAAATGATAACAGGCATTCCCAGAGAAGAGGCTTTGGGCAAGCTGTGTTCCGAAGTGTTTAAATCCAGTATGTGTGAATCAGATTGTGCGTTACGTTGCACTCTGAAGAACCAGTCCCCGATAGTTAATAAGCCTTGTTTCATCATTGATGTAAATGGAGAACGAATTCCTATTTCGGTTTCCACGGCAGTCCTTAAAGATGCTAACGGTAAGGTTATCGGTGGTGCTGAGACATTCCGGGATTTGAGCGAAGTTGAAGCGCTTAAATGTGCACTTCAGGGGCGTACCCAAGTCGGGGATTTTATTAGTCATAGTCCCATTATGCGTAATCTTTTTGAACTACTTCCTGCTATTGCGCAAAGTCCGAGTACGGTTCTGATTCAAGGGGAAACGGGTACGGGTAAAGAACTGTTAGCGCGAGCTGTACATAATATGAGTAGCCGTTCGGACAAACCTTTTGTTGCTGTTAACTGTGGGGCATTACCCGATAATCTACTTGAATCGGAATTATTTGGTTATAAAAAGGGCGCTTTTACAGGAGCGACACAGGATAAACCTGGCCGATTTAAGTTAGCAGAAGGAGGCACTCTATTTCTGGATGAGATAGGAGAAATAAGCCCCGCACTTCAGGTTAGATTGTTGCGTGTGTTACAGGAACAAATCTATGAGCCTTTGGGATCTGTTAGGCCGGAAAAAAGTACAGCAAGAATCATAGTCGCGACTCACCGCAATCTGTATCAAATGGTTGCTGATGGTGAGTTCAGACAAGATCTTTATTACCGAATTCATGTTGTGGATATGAAATTGCCACCTTTGCGGGAACGCAAAGAAGATATCCCTTTACTTGTTGACCAGTTCATAACTAATTTCAACCGCCGACATCACCGCACAATTCAACGTATTACCCCTGAAGCTATTGCTTTGCTTATGGCACACGATTGGCCGGGTAATGTGCGAGAGCTGGAAAACGTTATAGAGAGTGCATTTGTTTTATGTTCAAACGATGAAATTAGTCCGGCTTGTCTGAAAGCCGGATTAGGCTTTGACTATTTACAGAATGAATCAAGTGAGCAGATAGGTCCTGTAAGGCGAGTTGCTGAAAAACAGTCGATTCAGGCTGCATTGAAACGTAACCACTACAACAGAGCTGCCACGGCAGATGAACTCGGTATACATAAAACGACGTTATACCGGAAAATGAAATCGTTAAATATTCCTTTTCCTGAGCAAAACGGTAGAAGTCGGATTATTTGATTTGGATGGTTGCAATGATTGCATCTGTGAATCTATCTGCAATTACTATGGTTGCGATATTGCAACTATAGTGATTGTCTTCAATTTTTCCTATTCATAATTATCATTTAAAAACAGATAGATAAAATTTATTTGTTTTCGTTCTTAAAGTGGAATGCTTGTTGCTCTATATGGACTATCAGCAATGGAGTCCAGAATGAAAGTAGCATTAACTATTTGGAATAATCGTATCTCTCCGGTTTTTGATGTTGCACAACATGCATTGTTGCTGGAGGCGGAACAAAGTGTAATCCGGCATCAACAGGTATTCGATTTACCAGTGGATTCGGCAATGAATAAACTGACTTTTTTGATATCTCAGAATGTCGATTTGCTGATATGTGGCGCGATTTCCCGTTCCTTGCAGTTAGCCATTGAAGAACATGGCATCAAAGTCTATCCGTTCTGTTCCGGAGAGGTTTCGGAGCTCATTGAATGCTGGCAGAAAGACCAGCTTGAACAGGTGTCTTTTGCTATGCCTGGTTGCGGTAAGAGGCAGCGTATGGGGCAGAGGAAACAAGGAAATGGCTGCCGGAATTCAGATAATCGCTGTCGAAGACAAATTAAAAATTTAGGAGGCAACGATGCCTAGATATGACAAAACAGGACCACAAGGTAATGGACCACGTACAGGTCGCGGCATGGGGTTGAGTCGTGGGGAAGATCAAACACGTATGAGTGATGGTGAAACCTGTAAACGCATCAGACGACGTCAACGAATGAGAAATGCCTGTGAAGAAGGACCAAATTGTAACCGAAGAGGTAATGCCGGGGCTGGAAATGGTCGAAGAGCCGGACAAAACGTGCAGGGTTCTCAGGGAATGAGACGAAGAAACAAGGTTCAAGGGCAGGGAAGAAATGCTGTGGGACAAGGCCAAATCGGCTTTGTTGATGTTGAGTAGCACAGATCACTTTCTACGGCTTAGTACGAATAAAGACATTAACACTGGACATCAATAAAGGGGCACATACATGAAAATTGCTTTTACTACCGCATCATCCACTTTGAATGGTGAATTAGATCCTAAGTTTGGTCGAGCTCCTGGATTCCTGATTTACGATACTGATCAGCAAAATACTCAGTATCTGAATAATAACCTTAATTCAGATTCAGCCCAGGGAGCCGGTATTCAGGCCGCTCAGGATGTTATTGCTGCTGGAGTTCAATATTTGGTAACAGGATCTTGTGGGCCAAAAGCAACTCAAGTGCTTAAAAGTGCCGGCGTTAAAATCTTTAACAGTGATTCAGTCACGCTGAATGAGTGCCTTGAATTACTCAATAGCGGCAAGCTAACAGAAGCCTGATGTTGTAACTCAATCTCCGGGGGACAAGCCCGGAGGCTGATCTCTTATCAAATTGAGGAGAGTTATGAAGTTAGCAATTGCTTCTGGTAAAGGTGGAACCGGGAAAACAACGGTATCTGTAGCATTGGCTCTGTCAGCAGAGAGTGCAGTGACTTATCTGGACTGCGATGTTGAAGAACCGAATGGGAAGTTATTTCTCCAACCCGAAGTGGAATCAAGCCAAAACGTTTCCGTATCTGTTCCTGTCGTTAATCGCAATCGTTGTACAGGCTGTGGTGATTGCGCTGATATCTGCCAGTTTAATGCCATTGTGACTCAGGGTGAATACGCCATGGTGTTTCCTGAGCTTTGTCATAGCTGTGGTGGATGTGTTTATGTCTGCCCTGAAAGAGCCATTACGGAAGAAATGCATCCCATTGGCTCGCTTAATCGTGGGCAAGCAGGAAATGTCCGTTATATAGAAGGTTTATTGAATGTCGGTGTATCAATGGCGACCCCTGTGATTGATGCTGTAAAAGATCATGCGTCTGAAGGAGTGACTATTATTGATTCTCCGCCGGGCACGTCCTGCTCAATGGTAAGTACGGTACGGGATGCGGATTTTGTTTTGCTGGTGACTGAGCCCACTCCATTTGGTCTGCATGATTTGAAGATTGCAGTAAAAACACTTGAAGAGTTAAAGCGACCCTTTGCAGTCATTATCAACCGTTTTGAAGAAACAGATAACTGCGTTGATCGGTTTTGTGCAGATGAAGGCATCGCTGTTTTACTTCGCATTCCTGACAACAGGAAAGTTGCTGAAGCTTATTCCAGAGGGGAATCATTACTCTCGGCACTACCTGAATTAAAAGACGAGTTCAGTCAGTTGTTGTCTGCGATACAACTTGCATTGGAATCGGGAGAGAGTGCATGAAAGAAATAGTGATTCTAAGTGGCAAAGGGGGGACAGGAAAAACGAGTCTTACTGCGTCATTTGCCTCTTTAGCCAATAAGGCCGTATTAGCAGATTGTGATGTCGATGCTGCAGATTTACACCTGATCCTTAAACCGGATATCCAGACAACACATACCTTTACCAGTGGGCATGAAGCGGTTATTCGTACTCAAGATTGTTCGCAGTGTGATATCTGCACTGATTACTGCCGCTTCGGCGCCATTCTGCGTAACGAACAAAGTGGTGAATACAATATCGATCCAATTGCGTGTGAAGGATGTGGTGTCTGTGTCCGTTTTTGTCCGGATCATTGCATTGACTTCCCTATAAGGGAATGTGGTGAATGGTATCACTCAAATACGCGCTTCGGTCCCATGGTTCACGCTCATCTCGGTATTGCAGCAGAAAACTCCGGAAAGCTGGTGAGTCTGGTGAGGGAGGAAGCAAAGAAAAAAGCCAGACAAGTTCAGGCGGACGTCTTGTTGGTTGATGGGCCTCCCGGGATAGGGTGCCCTGTTATTGCGTCCATGACCGGAGCGGATTTTTTGGTGTTGGTAACCGAACCAACGTTATCAGGCAAGCATGATATTGAGCGTGTTTTACAGTTGGCAAAACATTTTAATCTGCCGGTTTCTGTAGTGGTGAATAAATGGGATATAAACCCTGCCATGACAACAGAGATTGAAGATCTGGCATCCACTTATAGTGCTGATCTTCTTGGACGAATCAGATATGACAAAGCCATCACTCAGGCTCAAATAGAAGAGAAAAGCGTTATTGAACTGGGTGAGAGCGAAGTATCAAAAGATATTCAGATTATTTGGAATCAGATACAGGCAATAGCCTGTTAATTAAATAAAGGAAATACACAATGAAAATAGCTATCCCTGTAGCAGACGGAAAACTGGATCTACATTTTGGCCATTGTAAGAGTTTCGCATTGTTAGATGTTGATTTAGATAATAAACAAATTGTTTCACGAAATGATGTTGATGCACCGCCACATGAACCAGGGTTATTGCCTACATGGTTGGGTGATAAAAATGTAGAACTGGTTATTTCCGGCGGAATGGGACAAAAAGCGAAACAACTGTTTGAAGCGCGCTCAATTCGGGTTGTTGTTGGTGCACCATCTGAAACTCCGGAATTATTAGCTCAGGCCTATCTTGATGGTGGTTTAGCTTCTGGCACCAATGCATGTGATCATTAAGGTTTCGATGTGGTTAATAATCTAAAATTTTGCATCTTAATTGATAATACCAGTGATAAAGGACTTTTAACTGAACATGGTTTTTCTGTATGGATCGAATGTGATGGAAAGACCATTCTATTTGACACAGGGCAAAATACCGACGACTCCGGAATTCTATTTAAAAATGCCAAAGCGTTAGGTTGTGACTTAACCACAGTCGATACATTAGTTCTTAGTCATGGTCACCATGATCATACTGGTTCGGTCAGTCAACTCTTAGTGGTCAACCCAAACGTTAATGTGGTCTGCCATCCTTATGCGCTTAGGGAAGAACGCTACAGTATCTATCCGGATAAAGAGCCTCGACAAATCGCTATGCCTGAAAAGGATCGGAATGCGCTTCAATATCTTCAACCTTCTCAATTGCAACTATTAACCGATGCACAAATGCTGTTCTCAGGCGTTGGTTATTCGGGCGCGATACCTCGTCAGCATCCGCTAGAGAATACAGGAGGCCCATTCTTTACGGATAAGCACAAGATAGAACCGGACACGATTTATGACGATATCTCTCTGTGGTTTGAGACATCTCAGGGGCTGGTTATTTTAACCGGATGTTGTCATTCGGGAATTATGAACACTGTCCAGCATATTCAGAATGTGACAGGAAAACAGAATATACGAGCTGTTGTCGGCGGGTTGCACCTAAATCGGGCTTCTGAAAAAAGGCTAAAGGCGACCCGGTATGCCTTCGTTAAATGGCAACCACAAGTCATTATCCCGTGCCATTGCACGGGAGAGCATGCCACTAGTTATTTAAAACAAACGCATCCAGATATTTTTATGACTGGAGGCAGTGGGACATGTATCGCTTTTGGAGCCTGACCACATTGAAGTGGTCAGGCTCTTTTTATTTGTATTGATTGTATAAAGTATTAGTGGCGGGGGCTATTAACTAATCCAGCCTAGTAGTTGCCACCATAGGAAATCTAAAGGCATCAGCACAACAATAGTAATGGCGGTTAACGGCAGAGTAATTTTTAACAGCTTAGACAGAGGCTCTTTTGATAATTGCATTGCAACGACCAATGGTCCCACTTGATATGGGAAAATTACGGTCGAAAAACCAATTACCTGAGTCATGATAACGGCGGGCAGAGAGAACCCGGTTATTTGAGCGAAATCTCCAGCCATAGGCGTTAATACCGTTGGAACTCCAGGGATTGTTGCGATTAATCCGGTGAGAGTTGAAATGATAGACAGTGCCATGAAGCTCAGGAATGAGCTGTTTTGGTCTGCTGGAAGTATATGTCCGAATAGCTGCCCTAATGCCGAGCCAATTCCTGATTCATTAACCAGCGCTCCCAGTCCTAAAGCACCAGCAACGAAAATCACTGTGGCAAAATCAACGGAGCTATTAAATGCTTTTGGCTCGACAACTCCCCATTTAGGGAGCAGGAGAATAATTGCTGTTACTAAACCTACCCAGGCCGGATTAATGCCGTGAATAGTATCCGTTATCCAGAATAACAACGTGATAGCGAGCAAAATACCCACTTTCTTCTGCATCTTTTGATCGGAAACGAAACTTTCGTTACTGGTATCTTTATTGGCTGATGGGGCTGAAACTTTGTCAGGGAAAATACGCAGTACTAGCCAAATGACGACCAAAGATTTAACGATACCTAATATGGGAAAGTGAAGTAGCAGGTATTCAGTGTAGCCAAAGGTAATATTAAAAAGGTTTTCACTGGAGCCAGCTAAAATCATGTTGGGAATATTGGCAGGTAACACTGCAAAACTGGGCATATTGCACGAAATTGCAAGGGCAGTAGCAATGCCAATTCGGCCATTACTGCCTTTTTTCAGTCCAATGGTGTCAGCTAATGCCATACCAATAGGAATTAACACCACCGCTCTGCCTACGGAAGAGGGCATGATAAATCCCAGTAACATGGCGCTAAATACCAAACCGGCGATAAGGCGCGGATAACTAACTGTTAAGTAGGGTGAAATCATTGTCGCAAGTTTTTGGCCCAACCCGGATTTGGAAATTGCCGTGCCTATGATAAACCCCGAAATGATGAGCCATACTGCGGTAGAGCCAAAACCCGCGAATACTATCGATGGTGAAATCAGACCCAATATCGTGACTAAAGCAAAGAAGATCAAACTAGCCAGAAAGGGCGGAACGAATCCTGAGCTCCAAAAAACGAGTGTCACTAAGACAACTGCGGCACTCCGGGAAAATATCTCGGACTGACCTGGAAACGGGTAAATACTAATAACAAGTGCAAATACCAAAGCGATAATTACAGCGACTGACTTTACATTTAGCCGGTTGACCATGAGTGTTTTTCTCCTGAACTTTTATAATTATTAGGCTCTATTGACCCAAAAGCTCAACAGGTTCTGGATATATTGTTGAGTTATTTCTAAAATACCTTTTTTTGATACGTTTTAACGAGACAGGATGTCAAAATATATTCCTAACACGACAATGTTATCGCCCAGCGACGTTGCCTTTGTCTTAGACCCAACTCAACCCGTGCTTACCCACAGTCGCAGTATGGTTGCTGAGTCTGCTATCGAACCGCATTCACATCCCAGAGGCCAACTACTTTGGGGCTGTAAGGGTATTTTGCGTATAACCAGTGAAAAAGCTATCTGGGTTGTTCCATCTACGCATGCTGTATGGATTCCGGGAGGGTATCCCCATCAGGTAAGTAGTGAAACTGCTACTCAAACCCGTAATCTATACGTTGATCCCTCGTATTGTGTTCGTCAGAACTCGCAGAAAGTCGTCATGTTGAAGATGAGTTCATTAATGCGGGAGGTCATACTCAGGCTTACAGAAAATTCAGGTTCCCTGACAAAAGAAAGGGTACATAACTTAGGCTTGGTTGCTCTTGATGAACTTGAATCTTTGGAAGCATTAGAGCTCTATATCCCATCAGGACATGATCTACGCTTGCAACGTTTGATTAGCCTTATTGTCAATCAACCTGATCAATTACTATTGCTTGAACAGTTAGCCACTCAGGTAGGAGCAAGTGTCCGTACTATCGAAAGGTTGTTTAAATCAGAGACGGGACTCACATTCCGTCAATGGCGTAGCCGTTTTCGTTTGATGAATTCGTTGGAGAAGATTTCTCGGGGGGATAACACGACCTTGGTTGCGCATGAGCTCGGCTATAGCAGTGTAAGCAGTTTTATCTCTTCTTTTAAAAAATTGTTTGGTTGTACACCTCAGGAATATGCTCAAAGGTAATTGTTTTGTTTTATTACCCTTCCCATATCTACAATATGGGGCAGCAATTATCAGCACTCCCCCGACTATCTAGGTGTGCTTCCAATTATAAATCTGAAGGTGCCGTGCAATCAGTCCAGAGTTAAAATATCCTATAGTAAGAGCTGTATGGAAGGAAATGAGTATGGTTGGAGCTGCTGGCTTAACTTCAGCAGCTCAATAATATGTTTACTGGTTTGTTGAACAGACAGATAAACTTCCCTTAGAAGCCTCCTCGATATAGTTACTCCACCAGCGTAGCATTTCTCTACGTTGATTAAGATATAAAGCCCGGTTGTAAATACCTCGAATTTGGTTTTTGTCCACGTGAGCTAGTGCTAGTTCAATGACGTCATTATGAAAGAGTTTAGTTTCATTTAGTGTCGTGCTAGCTAGAGCTCTTAGACCATGGGAAACCAAACGGTCTTTAAAGCCCATACGTTTAAGGGCAATGTTAGCAGTTTGGCTGTTACTCGGCCTCATCGGGTCTTTATAGGAAGCGAATATGTATTCGCTTCCACCATTTATTTTTTTCATCTCATTCAACAGATTTAAAGTCTGCGGGGTTAGAGGCACTAGGTGATCCCTTCGTTTTTTCATTCTATCTGCTGGAATAACCCATAGATTTTCATCCCAATCAATTTCATCCCAACGAGCTTGCGCTGTCTCAATAGGTCGGGTCATGGTATGCAGTTGCCATTCAATCATACATCGAGTGGTATACATGATACTGGCCCGTCCTAGGGTTCTCATTAACTCAGGAAGTTCGTCGGCACTTATTGATTTCATATTGGTGACGGTAGGTTTCAAGAACGCAGAACTGATTTTGGCTAAAGGGTTGTACTCAATAAGTCCCTTATTCTGAGCAAAACTCATAATTTCGTTCACACGTTGGCAGATCCTTTTCAGTGTTTCTAGGTGTCCTTTAGCCTGAAGTGGCTGAAGGGTATTTATCACTAGAGGTGCAGTAAGCTCAGTGATAGGAGTGTTGCCAAGCTTCGGTAGCAGATGAAGATTTAAAGCTCGCTGAAGGTTCACCTTTGTTTTTTCACTGATGGTTGCGCTCTTTACTGTTAACCAACTGTTTGTGACTTCAGCTAATGTGGATAGTAAGCGCTGTTGCTCTATCGTTTGTTGGTTCTTGAGTTTGACTTGAGGATCAATACCAGCTTGTAGCGATTCTATCGCGCCTAGAGCCTTCTTTCGTGCATTTGTTAGGGAAAGGCTAGGGTAACTGCCAAACGTCATGTTAGCGCGTTTACCGTTGTGTGGGCGTGTATAGTTGAATAGCCACGTCTTTGTACCGTTTGGTTTTACACGTAGACGAAGGCCGTTACCATCAAAGAGCGTGTACTCTTTATCTTGTGGTTTAGCGTTAGAGATTTGTTTATCTGTTAAAGATTTAGTTGTTCTTGCCATGATTGGTACACCGTAAATTGGAACATACGGACAATGTACCTATTTGTGTACCTAAACTTCTAAGCTAGTACGAGTCAGGAAAAGACGTTAAGAGAATGCAATCCCTTGAAATAGCTAGGTTTAGATACAAAAAAAGACGTCCTGGGACGTCTTTCTTCTGGAATTTGGCTCCCCCTGCAAGACTTGAACTTGCGACATACGGATTAACAGTCCGCCGTTCTACCGACTGAACTAAGGGGGAATTGCTTAGTGCGGTGCGGATGTTAC
>Ga0075011_10000881_pt1 | contig 16121 bp, 13 predicted proteins | sample TARM_MetaG_T_14_FD_72354 | JGI IMG/M metagenome (GOLD analysis project Ga0075011, IMG submission 72354) | Freshwater microbial communities from Pennsylvania, USA, analyzing microbe dynamics in response to fracking - TARM_MetaG_T_14 | ecosystem: Environmental > Aquatic > Freshwater > River... | reverse complement strand
ACCTTAAAAGCTTCGGTTTGGTTGTTTTGGTCTCGGTAACGCTCATTTTGTACAACAAATACTACTATCTCGGCACGAAATTCGGTACGGCGTCTTTGGGCGGTGCGATGGTTACGACGCTGATTCCGATTTTGACGTTTGTCTTTTTAGCGATTTTGGGAACGAAAAAAGTCACGCGCAAAGATGCGTTTGCGTTGATGATAGGCGCACTGGGCGTTTTAACGATGTTGCATATCTGGACGTTTGATCCGGCGCATATCTGGGTTATCCACAACCTTTACTTTTTACTGGCGGCGATTTTGTGGGCGGTGCTCACGATCATCAGCTCCAAGTCGACCAAGATTTCGCCGATCGTGTTTACGTTTTACATGTACGTCGTTACGGTTGTGCTCGATTGGGTTTTCTTTGCCGATATCGGCGCGTTGCCTTTTGCGTCGTTTGATCGTATTTTTTGGATCAATATCGCGTTGATTTCACTCGCCGCGTCTACGTTTGCCAATACCATCTATTTTTTAGGCATTGAAAAGCTCGGTGCCGCGGAAGTGAGTTCGTTCGTCTTTTTCGTGCCCTTCTCCGCCATTATTTTAAGTGCGCTCTTTTTGGACGAGAAGCTGGACGTCTTTATCATTTTAGGAACCGTTTTGACGCTTTATGCGGTTAAATTGCTCAACAATATTACACTTTTAAAGCGACGCCGAAAAAACGTTGAATAGCCTCAAAGTGGCGCTCAAGTCCCTCAAAACTGTGAGTGCCGCCCTCTTCGACGATCATCTTCGCTCCTTCTAAAACATCAAACGCCTCTTCGTAGTCGAGCACCTCATCGCCTTTTTGAAGTAAAACAAAGAGGTTTTTGAGATTGGGCTCTTCAATCTCGTAACTCTCTAGCATTTCAACATGTGAAGCGTTCCACTCATACGCCGAGTTATCGTAATAATTGACTCCGTGTCCGATGGCGCGATCTAAAGTTTCGGGTGCATTGATCGCGGGATTAATCAAAACGGCTTTGAGATGGTACTTATCGCTCAAATAAAGTGCGTAATACCCGCCCAAAGAAGAACCCATCAAATAAACCGTTTCGTTCGCGAGATACGACTCGATCAATTCGTCAAGCGTGTGAATCGCAAGATCGGGAATCGTCGGCAAGGATGGCGCAATAAAGCGAATGCCCTTTTCGTGAAAATGCGCACGCAACAATTTTGCCTTGTTCGCTTCTCCGCTAGAGCCGAATCCGTGAATGTAAATAATCATAAGCGCTCCTTTAAAAGTTCATTTTCGTATTGTATTCAAAACCCAATTAATAACACCGTAGCGGCTTTTGATTTAGGCGTGATTTTATATAATTCGCACACGATAACAGGCGGAAGAAGGCAAAACAACATGGAAAACAGTGAGGTCATCGACAGTGTTTGCACGTATTGCGGTGTGGGATGCGACATCGCGGCAAACGTCAAAAACAATCAGATTGAAAGTATTTTCGCCCATGCCGAGGGCGTGGTATCCGAGGGAAAACTCTGCGTCAAAGGCAAGTACGGCTACGAATTTTTAAACGCGCCCGACCGGCTCAAAGTGCCGCGTATTAAAAAAAAGTTTTTAAAAGAGAACCCAAAAATCGCCCAAGCGATAGCCTCGAGACTCCGATCGCTCGATCAAATGTGGTTTGAAACCGACTTGGAAGGCGCGACGACGGCGTGCGCGATGAAACTCCAAGAAGTGCAAAAACGCTACGGTAACAAAAGCATTTGTGCGATCGGAGGAGCGCGAACCTCGTGTGAAAGCTCCTATCTTTTACAAAAATTTACGCGTTTTACGCTCGGTTCGCCGCATGTCGATAACTGCGCGCGCATTTGCCACTCCCCTAGCCTTAAAGGTATGCGAACGACCATCGGCGAGGGTGCGGCGACCAATCCGTATAACGACATTTACCATGCCGAATTTATCGTCGTCATCGGCTCTAACACGACCGAAGCGCACCCGATCATCTCCAACCGTATCGTCGATATGGCGACCAAGCACGACAACCTTGCGGTGTTCGACGTCCGAGAGATTACCTTGCACCGTTTGGCGAAATACAAAGGCATTATTCCGCACGAAGCCAATTTGCTGATTTTAAATATGATGGCGTACGTGATTATTACCGAAGAGCTTTACAACGAACATTTTATCGCCGATCGAACACTGGGCTTTAACGACTTTAAAGAGCGTATTTTAAACGACCCGTTCGCCAATCCGAAATACTTTGAAAAGCTCGAAGGGTACGAGTATTTGAGCAAGATGATCCCGAAAGTCGCACGCGAATACGCACTCAAAAAATCGATGATCTTTTGGGGTTTGGGCGTGACCGAACATGTCGACGGATCGTTTGCGGTTATGGCAATCACGCATTTGGCGTTGATGACGGGAAATATCGGCAAGCAAGGAGCGGGACTGATGCCGCTTCGCGGACAAAACAACGTTCAAGGCGCCTGTGATATGGGGATGTTGCCCTATTACGCTCCCGATTATCAAATACCCGACGAGATCGGATTGATGACGCCCGAATTGATCGACGAAATGATCGACGGGCGCATCAAAGCCGTGATCAATATGGGCGAAGATTTAACGCATGTTCATCCCAATACCTCTAAAATCGAAAAAGCGCTTCAAAAGACCGAATTGATCTTCGTGCAAGAACTCTTTATGACGAAAATCGCCGAATGCGCCGACATCGTCGTAGGCGTCAAATCCGCTTATGAAAAAACGGGCGTTTACATCAACGCCATGAGACGCCTGCACCTTTCGCAACCCTTGGCGCGAACCGATCTTCCCGACGATTGGGAAGTGATCCAGCTGTTAGAAAAAAAGATCAAAGGAACGTACGCTTACGCCGATTCGAAACAGATATGGGACGAAGTGCGCGAAGTGGCATACCGCCGTTTTTCAGGTGCGAGTTACAACCGACTTGAGCGACACCGCGTACGAGGTCTGCAATGGCCCGTTCATACCGAAGACACGCCGATTTTACACCAGCTCGATTTTCGTACCGAGGACGGTTACGGACGTTTTCATTACCACGCGTACGAACTTCGGGGCATGGTCGAAGCGTTGCATGAAAAGCGTTTAAGCGGTTATTATTTGACGACCGGACGAACGCTTGCTCTGTACAACAACGCTTCGCAAACGTTGCGCTGTGAAAAGCTCGCCAAGCGTTACGAGGAGACGGTGCTCTTGGTCAATGAAGCCGATGCGGCGGATTTTACAAGCGAAAGAGTCGTCTTGAAAACCGAATTCGGACAAAGTGCGCCTTTAAAAGTTCAATTGACCGACAAAGTTCGACCCAAAACGCTTTTTTGTACTTTTCATCATGCCGATGCCGACATCAACCGACTCTTCGGCGACCGATGCGACGTCTTCACGCTGACGGCAGCATTTAAGTCGATCAAGGTCGAAATCGTCAACCTTTAGAACACTGCGTGCGACACCGAAACGATCTTAACCAAAACATCGATTGGCGTTAAGATCGTTTCGATACGACCAGCGTTTCCCAAAGTTTAGCGGTATACCTTAAAAAAAACATTAACCTCGTTTTAATCTATTTTCACTATAATGTCTCCAATTCAAGACTTCGAGAAAAAAGAACTTCAACGAAAACCTACCGGATTTGGGATATCCTCAGTGAGTATGTAGGTTTTTACATACGATATTGACGGGTTGCTCCCCATTAAATTTTTATGTATACGAGTTTGTGCCGCGCCGCACTTTAAGTTTGTTTTGAAAAATTAATCACAACGGAAATACATTATGCAAACATTTGAATCTTTCGGTTTACACCAAGATATTCTCAAAGCTATTACCGAGGCCGGTTTTAAAGAACCGAGTCCCGTTCAACAACAAGCCATTCCTTTGGTTCTCCAAGGTAACGACATCGTCGCACAAGCCCAAACCGGAACGGGTAAAACCGCGGCATTCGGCCTTCCGACCATGAGTATGATCGATGCGCACCTTAATAAAGTCCAACTTTTAGTTATCACCCCTACGCGTGAACTTGCGACGCAAGTCAGCGACGAGCTTTATTCGCTCGGTCGTTTTTGCGGTATTAAAACCGTCACGATTTACGGAGGCAGCTCCTATTCCCGTCAAATCGGTTTGATCGAAAAAGGCGCTAGCGTCATCGTCGCCACTCCGGGACGAATGCTCGATCTTCTCAAAAACGGTAAATTACCCGGTTTTGCACCTAAAATGGTTGTCTTAGATGAAGCCGACGAAATGCTCGATATGGGCTTTTTAGAAGACATTGAAGAGATTTTTACCTACCTTCCTAAAGAACGTCAAACCCTTCTTTTTTCAGCAACCATGCCAGATCCTATCAAACGTCTCGCAACCAAGATTTTGCACGAACCGCAATTTGTGAGCATTACGCCCAAAGACCACACGACGAATGAAGACATCGAACAACTCTATTACGTCATTAACGAATACGAAAGAGACGATGCGATGATTCGTCTTTTGGATGCGCTTGAGCCTGAAAAAGCCATCGTTTTCTGTCGTACGAAAAAAGAGGTCGACAGACTCTCCACCCAACTGATGGCAGTAGGACATGCGGCCAAAGGCTTACACGGCGATATGGAACAAAACCAACGTGAAAGCGTTATTAAAGGCTTTCGTAATTCCCAAATCGAAATTTTAGTCGCAACCGACGTCGCCGCCCGCGGTTTGAACGTCGCCGACATCAGCCACGTGTTCAACTACCATATGCCTTTTGATCCGGAAAGCTATGTTCACCGCATCGGCAGAACCGGACGTGCGGGTAAAAAAGGAACGGCGATTACGCTCGTAACGCCGATCGAATTTCACTCTATGCAACGTATCGGCAAAAAAGTCGGCTCAAAAATGGAACATAGAATGGTTCCAAGCCTTCGAGACGTTAAAGAAAACAAGCTCGTCAAAATTGCCGACGAGATCAAAAATGCCGAAGTTAACGACAGCGCAAGCAAACTTCTAGCCCTTTTGGAAGAAGAGATGGATATGTCGCAAATCGCGCTTAAACTACTCTCTAACCTTCTACGCGAAAACAGTCCCGTAGGACCGGATAAAATCGGCTTGGATAAAAAAACATTCGAAAACGTCGTCAAAAACATCGAAGAGCGCGAAAACAGTCGCGGCAGAAGCGGCGGCAGACGCGATAGCAGAAGCGGCGGATACCGAAGTTCTTCACGTGAGGGCGGCGGCTACAGAGGCAGTCGCGAAGGCGGCTCCCGCGATAACGGTGGGTACAAAGGCTCACGTGAGAGTGGAAGCAAAGACGCGCGTCCTCCAAGAGGCGAAAGCCGTAACCCGTTTGCCAAAGAAGGCGGCGGATACAAAGGCAGTCGCGACGGCGGCGAGAGCAGAGCTCCGCGCGCACCCAGAGGGGACAAACCAAGCGGCGCACCGCGCTCTGACGCAGGACGCGCACCCAAAGCCGCACCGAGAAACGCTTACAAAAAAGACTAATTTTTAAGAAGACGGCGTGAAATAATCACACCGTCTCACCCTTTTATTTTTCTCGCTCAATCATCGCTTTAAGTGCTTCAACACCATCTGCATATTCTACTTTTTCAACTTGTTTATTTTTGAGTGTCACCACGGTAATGCCATCGACTTTTGCTCCATTTTTCAAAGAGGTAGCGATTGTCTCATCCAAAATGAGATTGACGCTGTAGGGTTGTGTTTTAAGATCAGGAAGTGCAAACGTATTGCGTATCACCACAGGCATCGGACTGATGTCTGCTACAAACGCCACATGATGCGTCGTGAGATAATCCGCACTTTGTGCTCCAAGATACGCTTTAACGACATGCCCCGTATCTTTTGCAAACACCAAAATCAACGTATGAACTGAATCATCCAGCGTATGTGCTTTTCCAAATTGGTCAAAAAGCGTGTACGAGATCGTCGAGCCAACGTTCAATCCATCGCTTAGCGACACCGAAGAAGTTTGCCCCGCATACGTATCTTTACCTTTCAAAAAAAACAGCACTCCCGCCGCAACGACCAGAAGAACCGCCAAACCCAATACTATCTTCTTCATATCAAACCTTATATACTCAATTTACGGCGTAACGTACCGTAACCGTTTTTGACGCTATACCCTATCAAATGCCAGTTTAAGACCTAACAACCCCAGCACACTTCCGGCGATTCTATCGATGTATTTCTTCGTGCGCAAGTAAATCTTTTGTGCTTTTTGCGTCGATAAAAGGCCTACAACACACGAGTACCACGTAGCATCGATGATAAACGCGATGAGGCAGATAAACAGCGTTCCAAAAGGCGGTACCTCTTTAGGAAGCAACGCGGCAAAAATACTTCCGATGATGATCGCCGTTTTGGGGTTGCTCATCTGTGTCGCAAAACCAAATAAAACAGCTTTGAAAAAACTCTTGGGTTTTTGCTCCAAACTAAGTGTGGTCTCCAAAGGCGTATCGGCGTATTTCCACATTTTATAGGCTAAATAGACCAGATACATCCCTCCTGCTACCTTTAAAGCACCGTACAAAAAAGGCACCGTTTCTAAAATGGCGTAGAGTCCAAAAATGGCTAAAAGCGAAAAAACCACAGCACCCATTCCTAAACCAATCGCCACGCCAAACCCCTCTTTGCGGGACTTTGAAACAGCCGTTTTGGCGATCAAGATAAAACTAGGTCCCGGACTCATCGTCCCTAACATAAATACCGTCGCTATCGCTAAAAGAAACGCATATTCGCCCATGATGTGCCTTTACATGTAAAAAGTTTGACCAGAATTTATGGCTTGTGAAAGTTTAGCACGTGAATGTGTACAACGATATAAGAAGAATATATGAGGTTGGTCGAAAGCATTATTTTGCTTTTTGAAAATCTTTACATGTAAAGGCAAACCGCCGTAAAACTACTACTCCTTCAGATGCTTACGTGACACCATCACACCCTCATACCCCGTCGTTTTCACCACTTCTAAAAATGTCTTATCGTCGATGCCATCTTTGGCGATGACGACGGCTAATTTTGTCTCTAACGTTACTTTGGATGACTCAACACCCTCAACGCTTTTCAATGCTTTTTTGACCGCCGTTGTACACAAAGGACAGTGCATTTGCGCCACTTTGATGACGACTTCTTCTTTGGCAAAGAGCATCAACGGTACAAGGAGTATCAACCATGTTTTCATTCATCTATTCCTATCAGATAATTTATCCATTCAGGATAGAGCAATATCACGACAATCAGCCCTAAAATAATCGAGTAAAACCACACATACTGCTTTCTCTTTTGAAGATTACATGTAAAAGTCTGATGCGCGTAAGAGCGCCATGAAAGCCACAAAACAAAGAGCGATAAAAGCGAGAGCGGTATGCGAAAGGGGGTGAGGATTTCTAAGAAACTTAGAAATCCAAACGAGATTCCAAAGAGTAAAAACAGCAGTGGAGGCAGACAGCATGCGGTTGCCGCAAAGGCTGAAAACAGAGCTGTTAGTACGCCTAGAATCTCTTTTTTCATCGCTTAGAGTTTTTCTTGTGAGACAAAACTGTACGCAAATGCCGCTGGTGCGTAGTAGTCTAGAACATCGTCTTCCACTTCTGCATACGGGTAGCCAAACATATTGAGTGGTTTTTGCGCTGGTGTTGGGGCAAGTACGAAGTCACGCGCGGTGTTGTAACCCATCCAGTTCATCTCCCAGTTGCCGAAGAAGTATTCGCGAACCTCTTTGATGAGTGGATCGTTTAGCGTCATTTTCTCGGTCAAGATGACTTTTGCGACATCGGCAGGATCGCATGGAACCCAACCCGCGCCATCAAGGTAAAACTCTGCCCGACAGTGCTCGCCTCCCGTGATCTTCGCGAGTCCGTTTTCATCACTGCTTCCGCACGCTTTGGAGTAGCGAGAACTGCCCAAACGAATACCAAAGATCTCACGCGCAGGAACGCCCACACTTCTAAGAAGTGCTACAAAAACAGAGCTGATGTCGGTGCATTTTCCACCCATGATGTTCTGCTCAATTGCTTTGCCTGCATCACCTACGCCACAACCTACAACAGCGTTGTCACGGTACATATTCTCCGTCACCCATGCGTAGATCGCTTTGGCTTTATCAAGAGGTGTTTTAGCCTCAGCGGTGATTTTAAGCGCTAACTCTTTCACTTTACCACTCGTTGGGATGTGCGCCGTTGGTTTGAGGTAGTGTGCGACATCTTTAGGGTATTTGGTAGAAGCGGTTGCTTTGCTAAGATCGGCATTGCGCTCATTGGTTGTGATGGTGTAGGTGACTTCAAGCACTTTTTCGCCGCCATTTTTCCACTCAGCGTAAAGTGTTCTAGCTTTGTAGCTGTTTTTGTCGGTCACATAGGCACTCGTTGCATTTGAGCTAAATTTAAAATCGCTCACCTTTTGATAGCTACTCTCTAGTGGAAGCGGAACCCAGAGTTTAGTCAAGCCATTTTTGTTTTCGTGTTTGAGATTGTAGCTGTTTGTGACGAAAAAAATACGCGTTTTGCTCTTTGGCTCACTCGCTTCTAAGATCGAAACCTGAGGGAGAATGACCGAACTAGCTCCTAAGGCGACGCAGCCTTTCATAAACGTTCTTCTTTGCATAAAAGATCCTTACATGTAAAGTCGCACGAAGAGGAGAAAAAACATAATAGCAGTCAAAAAAAGAGTATTACGATTATGTTTGTCTAAGCCTTAGACTCGTGCATTGATAGGATTTTACAGTGAGTTTGCTTAAAAAAACCGTTTGGAGTTTTTCTAAAAACGAAACCTCTAAACGGTTTAATTTGCTTAAGAGACGGTTGCGCTCTTATGGCTTTTTGCGCTCTTTTTCTTAGCCGCAGCTAAGGCTTGTTTGGAAGATTTTTGCGTTGGTTTATGAGCTTTGGGCGTATTTTTCGATGCAACTTTTGATGCGGAATGCGTTGCATGTTTGACGTTTTTTTGAGGTGCTTTATGGGCTTTTTCTTTAACCGTATGTTTTTTGGTTTGAACCGTATCGCTTGTAGCGCTACCGCTTGCATAAACGCCTGAACTTAACACTAAAAGACTGACTAAAATCGCTAAGAAACGTTTGAACATCTCTTTTTTTCTCCTTGCTGAAAAATAAAATCGCATTGTACTCCGATTTCATAAACAATGTGTCATTTCCCGTTTTTTTACCTCACATCAAAAAAATCTTTATGCAATCTTTAATTAATATAGTAAACATATACCAAAAATTTTATATAATTTAAAAGAGTGAACGCTTTTTGCTTACAAACATCAAAACTCAGTTTAAAGGATACCTCGATGCATTTTTTAGTTGTTGACGATAGCTCAACCATGCGTAGAATTTTGTGCAATACCATCAACAGTATCGGCTATACGACCACAGCCGCCGAAGACGGAATCGATGCACTGGAAAAAGCGAAAGATCAAAAATTCGACGTGATTATGACCGACTGGAATATGCCGCGAATGGACGGACTGCATTTGGTACGAGCACTCCGAGCGATGGAAGAGTATAAAAAAACGCCGATCATTATGGTAACGACCGAGGGCGGCAAGCAAGAAGTCCTTACCGCAATCAAAGAAGGCGTGAACAATTATATCGTCAAGCCTTTTACCGCATTTGTTTTAAGAGAAAAACTCAAAGACATCGTCTAAAATCTAAAAAGCCTCGGTTATGATACCGAGGCATCAAAATGAATCGTAAAGAAATTCTGCCCTTCCGCGTAAAGATAACTCAAACGAAACCCGTGTTTTTCGACAATCGCGTTTGCGATGTACAAACCAAGTCCCAAGCCGTTGCTCGCTCCTTCCGTCGTGCGGTTGAACGGACGCGAAAAATCGCGACAACTCTCCAAAAGAGCTTCGCCGAAACTTCCCACCGTTAAAGCGTGTGCGTCGACATCCACTTCAATCGCTTCACACGAATGTTTCAAAGCGTTGTCAAGCAAGTTTTTGACCGCCGTCGCAAAGAGCTCAAAATCGACGTTTATCAAAGGGGCTTCTTCATGATGACGAAAGTGAATGCGTTTCGTATCGCACAACAGTAAATCCATCGCATGATCGAGTACGTCCACCAAACGATACTCCTTAGCTTCGAGCACCCATTCGTTGGAACTTAACTTCTCGATTTTTACCATTTCGCCCAAAAGCGTTTCCAAACGCTCGAAAATACGCTCCATCTGTTCTTGTTTTTGATTGTTTTCCAAAGTGTTTGAGAGCAGTTTCCCTTTCATAATCGGCGTTTTGAGTTCGTGAAGGATATTGCGTAAAAAAAGCGTTCGCGCCTCTTTTAACATGTGAATCTTTTCCATCGCCAAGTTAAATTCGACCGCGATTTCGCCTAACTCGTCTTCGCTTTCAATCGCAATAGGGTGAAATTTTTTTCGTTCGCCCACATACCGGATGTCGCTTTTCAGCTGTCGCAAGCGAAGCAGCTTTTGAAGTACCATCGTAAAAAAAAGAAGCAATAAAACATTAATCACGCCGCCTAAAATCCATAAGCGATACGGCGAGTAGCTTTCGGTATTTTCCAAAACCGACTCTTCCGCAAACCTCGGTTTCATGGGCGCATCAAAAGGCATCGGATGTTCTTTCGCAAAAGGCGGAGGCGGCGGAGGGGGATTGGGAACGAAAAAGAGCCGCTTTTCAAAAAGTACCATATGGAAAAACGGGTCTTCCAAGAGTTTTTCTCCCACGTTATCGAGCAAGTGCTTATCGAGCAAAGAGATACGAACGCCGAGTTTTGCGAGTGACGCGTCTTGATCGTCGGGATGATCGTGTAAGATTTTAACCGCCATAATAAAACGCTGAAACGTAAAGTACCGCAAATCGCTTTGCTGGCGTTTGTATTCGATCATTAAAGCGATGTTAATGACCGTGAACGTTAAGGCAAAAAAGATGCAGATAAGCGTTAAGATAGAAGCTTTACGCATTGACGAATTTATACCCGACTCCTCTTACGGAGACGATAAAACGGGGCTTTTTAGGATCGTCGCCTATTTTCTGGCGAATTCTACCCATAATCACGTCGATACTTTTTAGACTGCTTTCGTATTTGATCGAACCGATATTGAGCAGTAACTCCTCTCTGGAAATCACAAAACCCTCTTTTTTTAACATGTACGAAACGATGTCGTATTCCGCCATGGTTAAACGAAGCTCGCGATCGGCTCGCGTGATCGTATGACGTTCCTCATCGATACAAAACGTTTGACATGTCGCCTCGTGATGCGTACCGTTTGCCGTGCCTCTTCGTAAAATGGCCCGTAAGCGAAACGCTAATTCTCTAGGATCGTAAGGTTTGGGTAAAAAGTCGTCCGCGCCCCGCGCAAAACCCATCTCTTTGTCGTTCATATCGGAGCGTGCCGAAGAGATGATGATCGCAAGGGAAGGAAACGTTTCGCGAACGATGCGGCAAATTTCAAGTCCGTCGATTTGCGGTAAGGAGAGATCTAGCACCAAAGCATCGAAATTTTCGTTTTGCAACGCGACAAGTCCTTCCAAAGGCGTACATGTCAAGAGCGTTTTGATCTGCTCTTTCTCAAGCGCGTTTTGAAGCAGTTGTCCCAATTCGACGTCGTCTTCGATCATTAAAATTTTAATCATGGTTTGATTATAGCAAAGCGCAAGTAAATGAAGAGTAACACAAAAACCGCGCTTTGCTTAGAGCGCGGTTCCTAAACTAAGCGTTAAAGCTAACGGACGTTCCCGACAAGGTATTTTGAGAAGCATAGTTGGAAATGATTTGCGCTAAAAGCGTTTTCATCATCTCGTCGTTGCGATCCATCGTACGCTCTTGCGTAGAAGCTACCTCGGAAGTATTTGTCGTCGTATCGCTTGAGTTTTGCGAATCCCGATAAGCACGCGCTTCTGCGGCACTTACCTTACCGTCGCCGTCGGCATCGGCATCGTCAAAGTTCGAAGCCAGCGTCTCAAAAAGCGAAGATAAAGCACTATCCGTAGAAGAAACGTCATTTGCCATAGCCGAAAGTTCATCTTCGGTATAGCCCGTATCCTCTTCCTCAGAAGAAGAAGGCGGCGGTGGAGGCGGGGGCGTGCCTCCGGCCGCAGATACGGTACTCATCTTTGTCATATCGGTGCTAGCTTCAGTCGATTGACTATAGCTCATCGCTTCGGCAAACGTCACTTTTCCGTCTCCGTCGGCATCGGCGGCGTCAAAATTTTCGACCACCGAAGAGAGCAAATCTGCCAAAGGATCGTCCGTAGAGGAAACCTCTTTCAATAAAGAAGTCATCTCCTCTTCGCTCAATCCGGTATCGTGCTCAGACGAAGATGAAGGCGGCGGAGGTGGGGGCATAGAACCTGCCGCCGAAGAAGACATTTGCGCTAGCGTAGAGTTCAACTCGTCAAAACTAACGGAACCGTCTCCGTCGCTATCTATAGCAGTAAAAGCACTACTGATAGCACTTTCGTCACTGATGGAAAGCGCCAAAGCGGCACTACTAAACTCGGCACTATCGATTGATCCGCTTGAATCGCTGTCCATAGAAGTAAGCAACGCTTCTGCGAACGAGGACTCGGACGTAGCGGAATTTTTAGTACCGTAACCGTACGTTGCGCCCAAAGACGCTCCGTAAAGAGAATTTGAGCTAAGCGTCATCTTCTCCTCCTGTTTTTGGCTTGGGAATTTCCCGATAGCAATCCTAACGCCAAAGCGGTAAACGGTGGGTAACATCGAAAAAGTTTTTACATGTAAGGGGATTGGGAGAAAGAAAAAGCTTTTTAGAAGATACTCCGTAGAGTAGTGCTTTACGAGGAAGCTTCGAAACCTCTTATTATAGCCCATGATCTCACTCGGTTGTGCTATGAATGTGATATTATATGAAAAAAGCTTAATTCACAATGAAAAGGCGGCATTATGATTGAGAGGATTTTAGGAGTCGATTTAGGTATTAGTTCTTTAGGTTGGGCGGTTGTAGAATACGACAAAGATAATGAGACAAACAACAAAATCATCGATTGCGGCGTAAGGCTTTTTACTGCCGCCGAAACTCCCAAAGAAAAAGAAAGCCCCAACAAAGCAAGACGTGAAGCAAGAGGGATTCGACGCATCATCAAACGCCGTCGCGTCCGTATGAACGAAATTAAACGTCTATGCCAAAAATACGAACTTATCGATAAAATTGACTTGCTAGACAATGAGGGGATGTTCCATTCGAACCAAAATCGAACCGATGTATGGGAACTACGCCACGATGCACTTTATCGCACACTTACCGGCAAAGAACTTGCCCGCGTTTTGATTCACATCGCTAAGCACCGAGGGTATAAATTTTTAGGGGATGATGAAAGCGATGACGAGAGCGGAAAAGTTAAAAAAGCCGGAGCCGCCCTCAAAGATAAATTTTATGCTACACACTGCCAAAGCATTGGTGAATGGCTCTGGAAAGAGCGCGGTAAAAACGGGAAAAAACGTAACAAAAGTGGTGATTACGAAATTTCTATTCCCAGAGATTTTTTGGTCGATGAAATTCAAACGATTTTCGATGCGCAACGCTGTTTTGGAAACTGTTTTGCAACGCAAGAACTTCAACAAGCCTATACCGACATCGCATTTTATGTTCGACCGATGCAAAGCATAGAACATATGGTCGGCAAATGTACCTATTTTCCCGAAGAACCTCGTGCCCCAAAAGCCTCACCTACGGCTGAACAATTTGTGGCTTTAGGTAAATTTTACACTACGGTTGTCATCGACAAAGAACATAAAGAGCAAAAAATAAGTGAGCTAACTCCCGTTAAAGAGCTGATGGAGTTTGCAATTAGCAAAGAAAAACTCACTTACAAAGAATTACGCAAATTCTTAGCGCTGGATGATAAACATATCTTCAAAGGGCTCGCTTACAAACCCAAAAAGGCAAAAAAAGAAGAAGACAAACCTCAAGAGTGGGAATTTGACAAAGCTGAAGCTGAAAAAAAAGTGTGGATCAATCTCAAAGGACATGCGAAATTTAAAGAGACCCTTGGAGATGGGAAATTTTTGGAACTGCTCAAAACACAGGATTTAGCCGATGAAGTTGCCAAAGTATTAACCTACCACAAAGATGAGCGTGCTAAAAAAGAGGAACTTGCTAAACTTCATTTAGAAGCTAGCACTATCGAGAAACTCTCTAAAATCAGTTTTACCGACTTTAACCAACTCTCTTTAAAAGCGATGAAAGCCATTTTACCCGAAATGCAAAAGGGTAAACGTTACGATGAAGCCATCGGTATTTTAGGAAAACCCACTTTTGAAAAATCACGTTTTCTCCCACCTTTAAAAGAGACGAATATCGCCATCTTAAATCCAACCGTCATTCGTGCGTTTGCACAGTTCCGTAAAGTCGCCAACGCCTTGGTCGATAAATACGGTGCTTTTGACAAAGTGCATTTTGAATTGGCACGTGAAGTCAATACGAAAGGCGACATAGAAGAGATAAAAGAAGCGCAACGAAAAAATGAAAAAGAACGAGAAAGCGCCAAAGTCTGGATCAGTGAAAACTTCGGTGCAAGCATTCCCGTAACGCGTAAAAACATTCTGAAAAAGAGGCTTTACGAACAACAAGACGGCAGATGTGCCTACACGGGTGAAGTCATTGCACTTGAAAGGCTATTTGACGAGGGCTATTGTGAAATAGACCACATCTTGCCTCGAAGTAGAAGCGGCGACGACAGCTTTGCCAATAAGGTACTTTGTTTAGCAACAGCTAATCAAAATAAACGCAACTTAACTCCGTTTGAATGGTTTGGAAACGATACGGCAAAGTGGAATTACTTTGAAGCACGCATCAGTTCTCCCTCAAATTTTGCAAAAATGGGCAAAGGAAAAATCTCGCGTCTTCTTAAAAAGAATTTTGATGAAAACTCGCAAAAAGAGTTTTTAGCGCGCAATCTCAACGACACACGCTACATGTCAAAAGCGATTAAGACCTATTGCGAAAATTATTGGAAACTTTCAAACGATGACGACAAACTACGCATTCAAGTCCGAAGCGGCAAGCTTACCTCTACCCTTCGCCATCAATGGGGACTGGACAGCAAAAACCGTGATACCCATACGCATCACGCGATGGATGCCATCATGATAGCCTTTAGCACTCAAAGTATGGTTAAAAAACTCAGCGATTACTTCGCCAAAAAAGAAAAAAAAGACGAAAAAGAAAAACCCGTTATGCCTACACCAATGAACTTTTTTAAAGAAGAAGTCGAAAAAGCAACTGCTCTTGAACGTCAAGAGTGCATTCAAACCAAAGCGGGAGAAAGCAAAATCTTAAACCGCTTGCTTATCAGCCGACCGCCACGTGCAAGCGTAACGGGTGCGGCACACAAAGAGACCATTCAAAGCCCTAAAGAGTATAAAGGGCGTGGTGTAAAAGTGAATGAAGGCAAGGGCATGTGTGATAATGGTGATATGCCCCGTGTTGATGTGTTTTTAAAAGATGGAAAGTACTATCTTGTGCCAATCTATGTAGCGGATTTTGCTAAAGGAGAATTGCCAAATAGAGCAATTGTAGCTCTCAAACCATACGAGCAATGGGAACAGATAGATGAAAGTTTTGAATTTTTGTTTTCTTTACATAAAGAGGACTTAGTAGAATTAAAAACAAAACAAACACCATCTCGTCCTTCCGTTATAGCAAAAGGGTATGTTTCACAGGTTGTAAGCTCAACAGCTCAAATCATTATTGAAAACCCAGATAATATAGAAAATGAAATTTTTTCAAGAGATAAGGACAAAAACGGCAACATCAAAGGAGATAGCATTGCACGTTATGGAACGAAAACGTTGATTTATCTCAAAAAATACACCATCGACCCCCTCGGCTACTACCATGAAGTTAAAGGTGAAAAACGCTTAGGAGCCATACCGCAAGAAGCCAAAAAACACCCAAAACGCCACAAATAATAAAATTTGCCGATTTACGCCCATCCTTACATGTAGGAGGGAGTAAATGGGCTGGCGAACGTTATTGATCACGCAACCGGCAAAGTTAAGCCTTTTGCATCATTCACTGGTTCTCAACAACGGCGAAGAGTATACTATTCCATTAAGTGATCTTGCATGTGTCGTGGTCGAGTCGCGTCATGTCACGCTGACCTCACCGCTCATCGATGCACTCTCCTACAGCGGTGCTGTCGTCTACTTG
>Ga0075011_10000880_pt1 | contig 16121 bp, 18 predicted proteins | sample TARM_MetaG_T_14_FD_72354 | JGI IMG/M metagenome (GOLD analysis project Ga0075011, IMG submission 72354) | Freshwater microbial communities from Pennsylvania, USA, analyzing microbe dynamics in response to fracking - TARM_MetaG_T_14 | ecosystem: Environmental > Aquatic > Freshwater > River... | reverse complement strand
GCGCTGCCCTTGCGGGTCTTGACCAGCGTGGGGGTGAAATAGTCGGCGATGCCCTTGCGCTGCTTTTCGGTGGTCGCGCCCAGCAGCCACATCAGCAGGAAGAAGGCCATCATCGCGGTCACGAAGTCGGCATAGGCGACCTTCCACGCGCCGCCATGGTGCCCGCCGGCGACCACGGTGATCTTCTTGACGATGATCGGCTTGGGCGGTTCCTTGCCCTTGGGCGGCTTGGCCATGGCGTGTTGTTCCTCAGCGGCCGCGCAGGGCGTCGAGCAGTTCCGACAGGCCGGGGCGGAACGCATGGCCCAGCCCCGAGCGCGCGCTCTCGACCACCAGCGGCTGCGGCCAGCCATGGAGCGAGGAGACGATCACCTGCTTGGCCGCCTGAAAGATCATCGCATCCTGGTCGAGCACCTGCTTGAGGCGCCCGGCCAGCGGGGCGACGATGCCATAGGCCAGCAGCACGCCCATGAACGTGCCGACCAGCGCCGAACCGATCATCGCGCCCAGCACCGTGGGCGGCTTGTCGATCGAGCCCATGGTCTTCACCACGCCCAGCACGGCGGCCACGATGCCCAGCGCGGGCAGCGCGTCGGCCAGCCCCTGAAGCGCGTGCTGGGCTTCCTCTTCCTCGTGGAAATGGGTCTTCATGGCATGGTCCATCACGTCCTCGACGGCATGGACTTCGAGCGTGCCCGACGACACCACGATCAGCGTCAGCGTGTCGCAGATCAGCGAGACCAGCGCATGGTTGCCCAGAAGGCGCGGATATTCGGCGAACAGGGCCGAGTTCTTGGGATCGGCGACATGGCTTTCGAGGGCGACCGGGCCATCGCTGCGCAGGATCTTCATCAGCTTGGCACACAGCACGATGGCGTCGATATGGTCCTGCTTGGTGTGCTTGGGCCCCTTGAAGACTTTGCCCAGCCCCGCGCCGATGCCCTTCAATTCGTGGAGCGAATTGCCGGTGATGGTCGCGCCCAGCGCGGCCCCGCCGATGATCAGCATTTCGTGCGGAATGGCCTCGGCCACGGGGCCGATGGCGCCACCGGTGATGATGAAGCCGCCAAAGACCATGGCGAGCAGGACAACGATGCCGATGCCAGCGTACATGTAAATCAGCCTTGTCGATTGAGCCGGGGGCAGCGTGCGCAAGAGGCGCCTGCCATTCCGAAGAACGGCAGATGCGCGCGAAAATTCACGCCATCATGGTAAATAGCGAGAGGCCCGAGATCTTGGTGAAGGCGGCCTGGCTGGCCTGAAGCACGGTGGCCAGTTCCTGAAGCCGGGTATAGGCGGTGGGAATGTCGGTGGCGCCCAGCGTCGCTTCGTCCTGCGCGCGCGCCTCGCTCATCGTGGTCTGGCGCTGGGTGGCAAGGTCGATCCACGACAGGCGCGTGCCCACCACCGTCTGCCCGGTCGAGACCGCGGTGATCGCCTCGTCGAGCGTGGTCAGCGCCGCATTGGCCGCGCTCTGCGCGCCGCTGCCGCCCGCGCTGATCGCGTCGGTGATGGTCTTGAGCGCGGCGAACACGTCGGTCGGCGCACCGCCCGAGGTGAACGAGAGGAATTCTGGGCCGGTCAGCGTGCGCTGGACACTCTGTCCGTCGCCCAGCGCCAGCGTGCCGGCCGTGCCGCTGCCGATATAGCTGACAAGGCCGGTGACGGGATCGAGGCTGTAGGCATCGCCCGCCGCATCGCCGCCGAACAGCGCATGGCCCGCGCTGTCGCGCGAATTGGCCAGCGAGATCAGGTTGCCGCGCAATTCGCCCAGTTCGTTGCCGATGCTGGCGCGCTGCTCGTCCGAGACGGTGCCGGTGGCGGCCTGGTTGGCCAGCTGGCGCACGCGCTGGAGCGTGTTGATGATCTCGGTCATCGCCGAATCGCCAAGGTTGAGGTCGGCGGTGGCGCGATTGGCCGCGCCCGCGTCGATCTTGCCCAGCGTGTCCTGACGCGCCAGATTGCGCAGGCGCGAGGCGGTCAGCGGATCGTCTGACGAGGAGACCAGCTTGTGGGTGCTGGCGATCTGGGTCTGCGTGCGCTCCATCTGGACGCGCAAGTTGGCCAGATCGTTTGCGGATCGGTCGTAATAGGCCGAAGTGGTCGTCGAAACGCTGGTGGTCATGGCTGTCCTACCTGATCGCGAGGAGGGAGTTGAACAGGTCGCTGGCGACCTGGATCACCCGGCCCGAGGCCTGGAACGCCTGCTGGAACCGGGTGAGGTTGATGGCTTCGGTGTCGAGATCGACGCCCGATTGCGCCAGAAGCGCGGTCTTCGCGGCGTCGGAAATGGTCTTGAGCGCATCGCGCGTGGTCGTGCGCGACTGCACCGCCGCCGAGGCATGATAGAGGATGGTGTCCATCGTTCCGGCCGGATCGGCGCTGGTGAGCGCGTTTTGCAGGGCTTTCAGGTTGCTGATGTCGCGGCTTCCGGCAGGGGCGCCCGGCCCGGCGGTGGCGATGGCCGACCCTTGCGTGGTGGCCATGGCGATGGTGGCGGCGGTGCTGCCCGAAAACAGCGCGCCGCCCGCCGTGCCGTCGAGCGCGGTGCCCCCGGCCTGCGCGGTGTTGACCGTGTTGACGACGGTCCGGGCCAGATCGTCGAGCCGGGTGTGGACATCGGCCACGTTGACCAGAACCTGCTGCTGCCCGGCCAGCGACCCGCCCGAAAGCGTGACCGCGCCGCCATTGACGGCATACGTGATCGTGCCGTCGGCTGCGGTCGTGATGGCCACGCTCTGGGCACTGTTGCCGCTGACCAGTGGCGCGCCCGAGGTGCCGCCCAGCGTCACCGCCACGCTGCCATCGGGCGCAAAGCTGGTGGCGATATTGGCATAGCGGGCCATCTGGCCCAGGATCTTGTCGCGCTGGTCGAACAGGCCCGAGCGATCGGTGGTGACATCGGCCATGCGCGAGAGGCGCGCGTTCACCTGCGCCAGTTCGGAGGCCATCGCATTGACTTGCGCCACCCCGTCCGCCGCGCCCGCCTGCTGGCCGGCGGCCACCGCGTCGAGCTGGTTGGAGGCGATATTGAAGCTGGTGGCCATGGTCTGCGCCGCCGCGATGGTCGCGGCGCGCAAGGGGGTGTCGGTGGGCGCCTGGGTGAGCTGCTGGAGCGCAGCCTCGAACCCGGTGATCGCATCGTAGACACCTGAATTTTCAAGCGCGGCGTTGATGTTTTCGAGCCCCGTCACTTCGGTATCGGCGCGCGCGGTGTCGGCTCCGGTGCGGCGCACTTCGGCCTGACGAAACGCGTCGGCATTGCGGATCACCCCCGAGACACGCACGCCCGAAAGCGAGACATCGCGGTTCTGCCCGAGATAGCCGAGCGAGACGACTTCTTCGGTGGCGACCGAGCGGCGGACGTACCCTTCCGTCGAGGCATTGGTGATGTTCTGGGCGGTGATGTCGAGCTGGATGCGCGCGGCCTTCACCCCGCTGCGGGCAATCGTGAGAAGATCGGAGGCCATGGCGCTCAGCCTTTCGCGGCGCTGGAGGAAAGAAGCGAGGACACAGAGTGCGCCGCCGATTGCACGCCGGACACCGCGCCCGAGACCACACCCGAAACCGCGCGTGAGGCCGTATCGGCAGCCGTGGCGGCCAGATGGCTGGCGAATTGCGCTTCGAGGCGGGCGGCCAGACCCAGTGTGCCCGATTGCGCGATGATCTGGGCAAAGCGGTCGTCGCGCATCTGGGTGAAGGTGTCGTCGGGTTTGTGGCCGAACAGGGCCTCGCTGCCTTGTGTCGAAGTGCGCGCGCTGGACAGGATCTGGCGCAGGAACATCGCCTCGAAATCCTGCGCGGCCTTGTGCAGGCGGGCGCGGTCCGTGCCGCTCGCAGCGGGGGCAGCAGAGGGGGCCGAAAGGCCTGAAACCGGGGTCGTATTGGTCATCAGATCACCACCATTTCGGCCTTGAGCGCACCGGCCTGCTTGAGCGCTTCGAGGATCGCCACCAGATCGGACGGCGAAACGCCCAGTTTGTTAAGGGCGTTGACCAGCGAGGAGAGCGAGGCCCCCGGCGCGAAAAGGGCGACATGGGCAGTGTCCTCGCTGGCGCTGATCTGGCTGTTGGGGACAACCGCGGTCTGTCCGTTGGAGAACGGGCCGGGCTGCGACACACGCGGTTTCTCGTCGATTTTCACCACCAGCTTGCCGTGGCTGATCGCTGCGGGCGACAGGCGCACCGCACTGTTGATGACAACCGTGCCGGTGCGGCTGTTGACGATGACTTTGGCCGCCGCTTCGGCAGGGGTCACCTCGATCGCCTCGATCTGGGCCATCGTGCTGGCCCGTGCATCGACCCCGCCGGGCAGCGTCAGGGCGAGCGTGACCCCGTCCTCCACGCTGGCCATGCCGGGAAAACGGCGGTTGATCGCATCGCGCACGCGCGCGGCATTCAGGAAATCGGCGTCGAACAGGTTCCAGCGCAAGGTCGGGTCGCGATCGAAGCCGGTGGCCACCGCGCGTTCCACCGTGGCCCCTTCGGCGATGCGGCCGACCGTGGGCACGTTGACGGTCAGTTGCGAGCCGTCCTTGGCGGTAATGCCAAGGCCGCCCACCGCCAGATTGCCCTGCGCCATCGCATAGATCTGCCCGTCCGCGCCATAGAGCGGGGCGAGCACGAGCGCGCCGCCGCGCAGCGACTTGGCTTTGCCGATGGTCGAGACGGTCACGTCGATGCGCTGGCCCGGCTTGGCAAAGGCGGGAAGGTCGGCGGTGACCATGACCGCGGCGGCGTTCTTGAGGCCCGGCGAGACACCGGGCGGCAATTGCACGCCCAGCCGCCCTGAAACCCCGCGCATGGCCTGGGTGACATATTCGAGGTTGTCGTCACCCGTCCCCGGCAGGCCCACGACCACGCCATAGCCGGTCAACTGGTTCGAGCGCACGCCCTGGAACTCGCCCAGATCGCGCACCCGCTCGGCATGGGCTGCCGCCGGAAGCCCCAGCACGGCGGCCAGCAGCGCAGCGAGCAGGGCCATCCACGAAAGCCCGGTTTTCGGGCCGGGCGCCTTGCCCCCACCCGCGCGAGGCGTGCTGACCAGAGGCCGCAAGGCAAGGCCGGCGAGGGCGGCCAGGGCCAGATCGGGGAGGGAATCGGGAAGGGGCAGCATGAAGGACCTCGGCTGGAAGGGCGCGGGACAGGAACGGCGCGTCAGAACGGGCTGAAGAACGACAGCAGCTTGGTCAGCCAGCCCTCGCGCGAGGCGCGGCTGATACTGCCGCTGCCCGAATAGGTGATTCGCGCATCGGCCACCTGGCCCGACTGGACCCGGTTGGTGGTGTCGATATCGGCCAGCCGCACGATGCCCGAAAACTGCACCCATTCCTGACCCTGGCTGAGCAGCAGGCGCTTGTTGCCCCGCACCAGCACGGTGCCGTTGCGGCGCACTTCGGCAATCGTGACGGCAATTTCACCGCCCAGCGAACTGGTCTGCGAGGCATTGCCCGAGCCGTTGAAGGTGCTCGCCCCCGAATTGTTGAGCTGGTTGCCGCTCAGCAGCGAGAGCGGCCCCTTGTTGGGGGGGGTGAAGCTGAACGAGGCGGTCTTGCCGGTCTTGCTGGCCGCCGATTTCGACGAGGTGAACTGTTCGGACAGCACGATCACCAGCGAATCCCCGACCCCGTGCGCGCGGGCGCCCTCGACCAGCGCGGCATAGCCGCTCGTCAGGTTGAGGATGCCGCCATCGGCGGGCTTGGGCGCGGGCGGATCGGGCAAGGCGGCCTCGAAGCCCGGTTCGATCCGGGTGCGCGCATGGGCGGGCCGGGCGATCAGCATCAGCGCCACCAGCAGCGGGGGCACCATGACCAGCACCATCAGCCGATAGCCGAGCGAGGTGGCGCGGGGGGCCAGATGGGGCGGAGTGGGCACCGGGCGATGGCGGGGCTTGCGTGCGTGCAGCGCGGCATCGAACAGCGGATCGAACGGGGTCATCATGGGGCGGGGTTCCCGGCGTTCTGGCTGGAAGATCGCGCGTGCATCACAGCGTCTGGTTGGCGTTGCGCAGCATCTCGTCGATCGAGGCGATCATCTTGGAATTGATTTCGTAGGCGCGCTGGCACTCGATCATGTCGACCAGTTCCTCGACGACATTGACGTTCGAGCCTTCGAGATAGCCCTGCTGGATATGGCCGCGCCCGGCGTCACCGGGATTGCCGATCTGGGCATTGCCGCTTGCGCCGGTCTCGATCAGGAAGTTGTCGCCGATCGCGCGCAACCCTTGCGAGTTGGGAAAGCTGGCGATGGTGATCTGGCCGAGCGTGGTGGCCTCGTTGGCGCCGGGCAGGGTGGCGGTCACGGTGCCGTCGGGGGCGACGGTGATCGTGCCTGCGCCTTCGGGAATGGTGATCGCGGGCTGGACCTGATAGCCTTGCGAGGTGACCAGCGTGCCTTCGGAAGAGCGGCTGAAATTGCCCGCGCGGGTATAGGCCAGCTGGCCGCCGGGCAGGTTCACCTGAAAGAAGCCGTCGCCATCGAGCGCGAGGTCGAGCGCGGCACCCGTGTTCTGCAACGGGCCGGGGCTGTCCATCCGGCTGGTACCCTGAAGGGTGACCCCCGTGCCCAGATTGAGCCCGGTGGCATAGGCCGTCTCGTTCGACGACTGCTGCCCGGCGATGCGGGTGTCCTGATAGGTCAGCGTGGCGAAATTGGCGCGGTCGCGCTTGAAGCCGGTGGTGCCCACGTTGGCCAGGTTGTTGGCGATCACGCGCATGCGCGTGTCCTGTGCTTCGAGACCGGTACGCGCGACATGAAGGGCGGAACTGGGCATGGGAAACCTCGCGTTCGAAAATCAGCGGAAGATCAGAGCGGACGATAGGCGGCATGAGCAAATGGGCGCGCCGCGCGATGTTCGATCCCTTTCTCGTCATCCCCGCGCAGGCGGGAATCCAGCTTGGCGCTCTGTTTGCATGGGCAACCCTGGGCACTGGATCCCCGCCTGCGCGGGGATGACGAATGACATCATGTTTTCACTTCAAACTTTAGCTAGGACGGCAGGCGCATGAGCGAGGTCGATTGTTCATCCACCTCGCGCGCGGTGGCGATCAGCTTGGTGCGCATGTCGAACAGGCGCTGCGCCTCGACCATCTCGACGAGGACTTGCGTGGGATCGACATTCGACTGTTCGAGCGAGCCGGGGACGAGTTTGGCTTCCTCGTCCTGGGGCAGGGCGCCGATGGTGCCATTGGCCCCGGTCACGCGGAACAGCCCGTCGAGCCCCTTGCCCACCTGGCTGCCCTCGGTCGAGACCAGCTTGATCCGCGCGATCACTTGCGGGATCGCGGCCGGGTTCTGCGGGTCGGAGGCCATGACCGAGCCATCGGGCGAAATCGTGATCTTGCCCTCGACCGGCACGGTGACCGGTCCGCCATCGCCGATGACCGGTCGTCCGTCGCCATTGAGCAGCAGTCCGTCCGGGTTGACCGAAAGATCGCCGCGCCGGGTATAGGCCTCGCTGCCGTCGGGCGCCTGCACCGCGAGCAGGGCCGTGCCGGTCAGCGCCACGTCGAGCGGGTTGCCGGTGGGCACCACGGTTCCCTGCTTCATGTTCGAGGCGTGGACGAAGTCCTGCGTCATCGCGCGCGCTTCGAGCGCGGGCCCCTTGAGGGTCATCGGCACGCCGTTGAGCATGTCGGCGCGAAAGCCGGTGGTCTGGGTATTGGCCATGTTGCTGGCGATCACCCGCTCGCGCACGAGCGAGGCGGTCATGCCCGAATAGGCGGTATAGATCAGCCGGTCCATGCGCGGCGCCCTCCCGTTCAGTCAGTCGTTTGGATCAGCTGCGCAAGTTGAGGATGGCCTGGGTGGCCTGGGTCGAGGTGTCGATGGCCTTGGCATTGGCCTGATAGGCGCGCTGGGCCACGATCAGGCCGACCAGTTCGTCCGACATTTCCACGTTCGAGCGTTCGAGATAGCCCGACATGAGCTTGCCGTACTGGCCATTGGTCGGCTGGCCATAGCTGGCCGCGCCCGAGATGCCGGTGGAAGTCCAGTCCGACGATCCCTGCTGGCGCAGGCCCTGCGGATTGAGGAACGTGGCCAGCCCCACCTTGCCGATGATGGTGTTGGTGCCATCGGCATAGGAGGCCGTCACATTGCCGTTCTCGCTCACGGTCAGCCCGGCGAATTCGGAGCCCGCGCCATTGGTGGCCGGCACGATGCCGTCGATCATGGTCGTGCTGGTGACGGCGCCGGTGGCATCGGTCGGGAAGAGCTGGAGGCGGTTGTCCGAGCCATCGATGATGGCGCCCGCCGGATCGAGCTGGAAGGCGCCGTTGCGCGAATAATAGGTCTGCCCGGTGGTGGGCGAGACGGTGGTGAAAAAACCGTCGCCGCTGATCGCCAGATCGAGCGAGGAGCCGGTCGATTCCATCGGGCCCTGTTTGAAGTTCTGGGTGATCGATTCCACCTTGGCGCCGATCCCCTCGATCAGGCGCGGATTGGTGAAGGCCGTGCCGGCGACCACGTCGGCAAAGATCACGCGGCTGTTCTTGAAGCCGGTGGTTTCCGAGTTGGCGATGTTGTTGCTCACCACGTTGAGGCTGGTCTGGGCATTCTTGATGCCGTTGAGGGACGTGTAGAACGACATGGGGGTGTGCTCCTTGGAAGAAGGGGGATCAGGCCGCGGCGCCACGCGCCGCGCTGATGGCGGCCAGTTGCTGCGAGATGGTGGCCAGCGTGGCGGCGATCTGGCTGTCGGTGGCCGAGCTGCCCGCATTGGCGGTGTTGAGGGTGTCGAGCTTGCCGGCGATGGCGCTCAATGTGCTGCTCATCGTGGTCGAGTTCGACAGCGTCGAGAACTGGGCGAGCTGGGTGACCATCTGGCTGTTGTCGACCGGGTTGGTCGGGTCCTGGTTCTGGAGCTGGGCGGTCAGCATCTTGAGGAAGTCGTCGGCGCCCAGGCTGCCCCAGCCGGTTGCGGTCGAAGCGCCCGACCCGGTGGCGTTTGCTGAAGTGGCGCTCGCGGCACCATTGGCCGATGTGCCGTTGGCTGACGTGACAGTGGTCATTATTTCATCCTCATCGTGTCGAGCATGAGTTGCTTGGCGGTTTGCAGCGCCTCGACCATGTTCTGGTACTGGCGGCTGGCTTCGGTCATCTCGACCATCTCGGCGCTTTCATCGACCGGGGCGGACCAGACATCGCCGTTGGCATCGGCCATCGGGTGATCGGGATCGTGGGTGCGCACCGCTCCCACGTCGGCGCGGAAGACCCCCTGGACCTTGACCGTGGCAAGGCCGCTCTTGCGGTCGAGCTCTTCGGCGAAGACCGGGCGCAGCGGGCGATAGGCCCCCGCGTCGCTGGTGGCGACAGTGCCCGCATTGGCCAGGTTCGAGGCCGCCGCGTTCATTCGCACGAGCTGGGCCGACATCGCCCGCCCGGCAACCCCGAACAGGGTGAGCGGCCCCTTGGGAGAAACGGTGCCCATGGTCAGTCTCCCCGCAGCGCGCGGGTCACTTCGTCGACCTGCCCCTTGATGAATTGCAGCGTGGCCGAATAGCCGACGGCGTTTTCGGCAAAGGCGGTCTGCTCGGTGGCCATCTCGACGGTGTTGCCGTCGAGGCTGGGCATGACCGGCACGCGATAGAGCGTGGCCCCCGCCTCGGCCTGGGCCTGGCTGGCCCCGGCCAGCCGGGCTTTGAGCGCGGCGCCGAAATCGATGTCGCGGGCCTTGTATCCGGGGGTGGCGGCATTGGCGATGTTCGAGGCCAGCAGCCCGAGGCGGCTGGCACGCAGTTCGAGCGCGGCACCATGAATGCCGAACAGCGCGCTGGAGGGTGGGGTATCGCTCATGGGCTTGGCCTTTGCTGTGCGGGACAGAACCCTTGCCGGTCCCGCTGTCGTCCCTCGCTAGGCAAGGGGCGTGCCAATCGCGCAAAATCCGGCCCGGTGTTCCCCGTGCGCCCATTCTGCCCGGCCCATCCGGCAAACCGCTGCCGCCCCGGCAAGGCAGGTCTTCCCGATGATGCCGGTTGAGCGGAAGCGGAGGGGAAGGCGCGCGGCATCCCCTGAATTTCCCTCCCTCCGCGCCGTCCTTGGCCCGAGCGGCTCCACCCAAGGGGCCCCATGAAGGACTGGCCATGGACCTATCCCATCTGCTCGACGGCTTCTCGGCCGGGATCGTCGTGGGCGGAACCTTGCTGGGCACCGTGCTGCGGTGCGGCTGGCGCGACAGCGCGACCGCGCTCGTGGCCGTGGGCCATTTGCTGCGCCCCGGTTTCAAGGCCGATGCGATGCGTGCCGAACTGGCCCACGAGGTCATGCTGATCTGTCAGGACGGGGTGATCCGCGCCAATCCCCGGCGCCTGCCCGACCCGGAATTCGAGGCCGCCACCGGGGCGCTGTTGCGCACCCGCTCGCTCGACGGGCTGGTCGAGCAGCACGAGGTCTGGCGCCGCGCCCGCCTGCGCAAGGCGACCGCCGCCGTGCGCACTTTGGCGCAAGGGGCCGATCTGGCCCCGGTGTTCGGGCTGGCGGGCACGCTGGTCGCGCTCAGCCAGCTCAGGGTCGACAGCCTCGCCCACGGCAATTTCATCGGTGCCATCGCGATGTCGGTGCTCACCACGCTCTATGGCCTGTTGCTGGCCCATATCGTGCTGGGCCCGCTGGGCCGCGCGGTCGAGCGGGCCTCGCAGGAAGAAGAGGAAGCCCGCGCCAGCGTGATGGAATGGCTGGCCCGGCAGGTCGGCCCGGCCTGCCCGGACAGACGCCCGGACCGGCGCCCCGACCGACGCCCCGACCGCAGCAACACGGCGCCTTCGCCCTCGACACCGGCGCCCCATGGCGAGGGCTATGCCCTCGCGCCGTTCGAGCCGGGCGAGGGGCTGATCCCTCCCGAGCCCGACGATCCGCCGGAGGAGGAGGGCCGTCTGGCCGATCAGGAAGCCCCGGCGCCCGGCCCTTCCACCCCCGATCCGCGTGAAGCGGCATGATCACCCGGCCCGGACAGACCGGCTGGCAAACCATTTTGGCCGATCTCTCGCTGATCCTGTTCATGATCACCGCCTCGGCCCTGTCGGTTGCCGAAGGCCCCGATCCGCGCGCCCGAAGCCAGCCTCCCCCGCCCAAACCGGCCCCTCCGGCCAGCATCGCCGCCTCGCTTCAGGCCGAGCCGGTCGGGCTCTGGCGCGATGCGCCCGGTGCGCCCCCGCTGGGGCAGTGGCTGGCCGATCAGGGGCGCGATCCGCGCCTGCGGCTCTCGGTGGTCGTGCGTTATGCCCCGGCGCCCGGTGCGCGCGAGGCCGCGCTCGACCATGCCGCCGTGCTGGCACGGATGGCGGGTGCGCGGGCGCAAGGCGCGCGTCTGGTGATCGAGCCGGGCCTTCCGGCCGGAGCCAGCGTGGCGCTGGGCTATGACCGCGAGCAGCCCTGAGCGGCTTGCCCGCGCGCATCTGCTATCATCTGGCACGAACCCTGCTTTCTTCCGGCTATCCGTCAACCAGATATCGAGATCGCCCGATGCCCGTTTCCTGTTTGCGTCCCTTGCGGGGCGCTGCCTGTGCCGCTGCTTGCGCTCTTGCCGCCTTTCTGGCCGGATCGGGCTTTCAGGCCCCCGTGCTGGCGGCGCCGGCCGGTTTTGCCGACCTTGCGATGATCGATCTGGCCGTGGCCCGCTTCACGGGCCGCGCCATCGGCGTGCCGGGGGGCGCGGCCCAGCCGATCGACCGGCGCCTGCGGCTGGCCGCCTGCCATTCACCGCTGCTGGTGGGCTGGCGCAACGCCGGTCTGGATACGCGCTCGCCCGCAAGGGACAGCGTCGTCGTGCGCTGCCCGGATGGCGGGGGCTGGCGTCTCTACGTACCGCTGGCCCAGGCGCCCGCTCTCGCGGAAGGGGCCAGTGCGCCGCTTTCGATCCAGCGCGGCGAGGCTGTCACCATCGCCATCCGGGGCGAAGGTTTCTCGGTGGAACAAGGCGGTGAGGCGCTCGATGCCGGGGCCGCGGGCGCGTGGATCCGCGTGCGCACGGCCCCGCGAGCCGACCCGCTGCGCGCACGCATCGTGCGCCCCGGCCTGGTCGAGGTTCCCGTCGAATAAACCATGATGATGACGCGAGGCGAAGAGATGCGGCAAAATTCCGCCGCTGCCCCTTAAGAACCCCGGCATGGCACCGTCCTTCCCGGCATCACCCCGAGGAGCTTCGACCATGTCCAACATCGAAATCGGACCGTCGTGGCCGGTGGGCGCGGTCCAGGGCAAGACCAACCCACCTGTCACCACCACCACTGCCGCCGCCGCATCGACGGCCCCAGCTTCACCGCCCCCTGCCGTTGCAGCCACCGCTGCCGTTGCCGGGGGCGCTGCCACCGTCACCACCACCGATGCCACCCGTGCGGGTGACGTTCCGGTGGATACCGATCGCGTCGCCCAGATCCGCCGGGCCATCGAGGAAGGATCCTATCCGGTCCTCCCCGCCCGCATCGGCGATGCCATGATTGCCGCAGGCCTGCTGCTGAGGACCCCGCAATGACCGTGACCGCCCTGACTTCCGATGCCCCGATCCGCTACCCCGCCGACCTGCACCAGGCGCTCGAACAGATGCTCGCCGTTCTGGCGCAGGAGCGGCAGGCCCTCTCGGGCCTCGACATCGACGCGATCATGGGCTGCGCGGTGGGCAAGGCTGCCTTGTGCAGTCGCCTCGAAGCCGTCCCGGCCGAGGCCCTCGACGAGGAATGCCGGGGCATGGTCGATGCCGCGCGCCGCCTCAACGAGGCCAACCGCCGCGTGCGCAACCTGATCGCGGCCAATGTCTCGGCCCGGCTCGATGCCCTGACCGGGGCCCCCGCGATCTATCGGGCCCGCGCCGGCGAGGTCCGCGCCCATCATGCCCGGACTGCCCGCGCGCGCTGAGCGGCATCCTCTTTTGTCTCCCGCGCCATTTTGTGCGCAGCATGAGGGCGGCATTGCAGCGCGCAATGCCGCCCTTTCGCATGTCTGTCGGGCGCGGTTTTCCGCCGTTTTTGCGCAGGGCGCCCGCATTTGGCACGGGCTTTGCAAATTCTCCCTTGCTCCGGGCGTCGCATCTGGCTCGCCCGTTTGAAGACAAGGGAATTGGCGTTGAGCTCAGTGCAAAACCCTGCCGCCCGGAATGCAGCATCGGTTGCCGGTTCCCTGCCGCCGGGCGCCTCGAGCGATGGTGGTGTCCATGGGGCGATTGCTCATGCCGCCGATGAAACCGGGGTGGACTTCGGCTATCTGCTGGCCCAGGCCCGGCTGGAATCGGGGCTCGACCCGCGCGCCCGCGCCCGCACGTCGAGTGCGACGGGGCTCTACCAGTTCACCGGGCAGACCTGGCTGACCACGCTTGCCCGCCATGGCGCCGAGCATGGGCTCGACTGGGCCGGGCAGGCGGTGGGCAATGCCGCCAGTGATCCGGGGCTGCGCACGCAGCTTCTGGCGCTGCGCAACGATCCGCGCCTTTCCGCGCTGATGGCGGGCGAACTGGCCAACGACAACCGCGCCGCGCTCCAGACCGTGCTGGGCCGCGACCCCGACCATGCCGAGCTTTACCTCGCACACTTTCTGGGAGCAGACGGGGCCACGCGTTTCCTGACCGGCCTTGGCGCCAATCCCGATGCCAGCGCCGCCGCGCTGCTGCCCAAGGCGGCGGCGGCCAATCGTCCGATCTTCTACGATTCCACCGGCGCCCCGCGTTCGCTGGCCGGGGTCATGAGCCTCCTGCGCGACCGGCTGGAGGCTGCCGCGACCGGCAGCAGCCTGCCGTCGCTCCATGGCGACTGGGCCCTGGCGAATCTGCCCTATGGCGATCCGTCTGCGCTCGACGGCCCCTGGGCCACGCTGCCTTCGGGCGCGCCCGAACTGGGCGCGGGCAGCGCGAGCTATACCGGAGGCCCGGTGGCACAGGCCTTTCAGGAAGCCGCCTTCGATGCGGGCGCGGCGCAGCCGATCGCTGCGCAGGGCCGCACCTCGATGGCCGACACCTTGCGCGAGACCTTCGCGCTGGGCGGGGGATCATCGCTGGCGGGCGCGGGCAGCGAGCATGTCCGCCAGGCCTATGGCCGGCTCAAGGCCATGGGGCTGTAAACGGTGATGTTCAGGAAGCTTGCCCCTCTTGGCGGTTCGCTCGGTGCCGTGGCCCTGCCAGGGGGTATCCTCACGCTCATCGTGCTGATGATCGTGCCCTTGCCCTCGATGCTGCTCGACATGTTCTTCGTCCTCAACATCGCCCTGTCGGTGGCGATCCTGATGGCGGCGATGAACGCGGAAAAGCCGCTCGATTTCAGCGCATTTCCCTCTGTCCTGCTGTTTGCCACCCTGCTGCGCCTTGCGCTCAACGTCGCTTCCACGCGCATCGTGCTGGTGCGCGGGCACGAGGGCGGGGCGGCGGCGGGCCATGTGATCGAGGCCTTTGGCGCCTTCCTGATCGGCGGCAATTTCGCGGTCGGGCTGTTCGTGTTCATGATTCTGGTGATCATCAACCTCGTGGTCGTCACCAAGGGCGCGGGCCGCGTTTCGGAAGTCTCGGCCCGCTTCACCCTCGACGCCTTGCCCGGCAAGCAGATGGCCATCGACGCCGATCTTGCCGCTGGCCTGATGACCGCCGACGAAGCCAAGGCCCGCCGCCGCGAAGTGGCGACCGAGGCCGATTTCTATGGCGCGATGGACGGCGCCAGCAAGTTCGTGAAGGGCGATGCGATTGCCGCCCTCCTGATTCTGGGCGTCAACATCATCGCCGGTTTCTGCCTCGGCATGCTCAGCCACGGGCTGACCGCCGGGGAATCGGCCCAGCGCTATGTGACGCTTGCCGTGGGCGACGCGCTCGTCGCGCAAGTGCCCTCGCTGTTGCTCTCGATTGCCGCCGCCGTCATCGTGACCCGCGTGGCCGACACGCGCGATCTGGCCGGGCAGATCGGCCACCAGTTCGCCAATCCGGCCACATGGTTGCCCGTGGCGATCATTCTGGCAGCCATCGGCGTGATCCCGGCCATGCCGCAATCGGTGTTCCTGCCTGCGGCGGCGGCGGCGGGCTGGCTGTGGTGGGCCTTGCGCCGCCGCGCGCACCGTCCGGCCCCGGTGCTGGAGCCCGAAGCCCCGCCCAGCGACCCCTCGCGCATCACCCTCGACGAGGTCAGCGACCACACGCTCGTCACCATCGAGCTGGGCTATGGTCTCGTCCACCTCGTCGACGAGCGGCGCGGCTCGCCGCTGGTCACCCGGATCACCGGCGTGCGCAAGCAGTTGAGCCAGTCGTTCGGCTTCGTCGTCCCGGCCTTCCGCGTGCGCGACAGCCTCGAACTGCCCCCTAACGACTATCGCATCCTGCTCGGCGGGGTGCCTTTGGGCGGGGCGATGGTGCGGGCCGACCGCGTGCTGGCAATCGACGCGGGCGAGGCGCGGCCCGACCATGCGCTGGTTGGCGAGGAGACTCGCGACCCCAGCTTCGGCTGTCCGGCGCTGTGGATCGAGGCGGCCTTGCGCGACCAGGCGATTGCCGAGGGCTTCCTGACCGTCGACGCCAGCACGGTCATCGCCACCCACCTCAACCAGCTTCTGGGCGAGCGGCCCCAGCTTCTGCTTGGCCCCGACGAAGTGCGCGCGATCCTCGATGCGGTGCGCGAACGCACGCCGGGCCTTGTCGAGGCGCTCCATCCCCAGCCGCTTTCGCTCGCCGCGATCACCCGCCTGTTCCACGCCCTGCTCGAAGACGGGATCACCATCGCCCATCCGCTGCCGATCCTTTCAGGCCTCGCACAAGGCGTGCTCCAGACGACCGAGCACGACAAGCTGGTCGATCTCCTGCGGGCCGAGCTGGGCGGGCTGATCGTGGCGCGTGTCTGCGGGCCGACCGAGCGCCTGCCGGTGCTCACCCTCTCGGCCCAGCTCGAAGGGATGATCGTGGGGGGCATGCACGATCCGGTCACCGGCCAGCCGGTGATCGAGCCCGATCTGGCGCGCACCATCGGCGAGCGGGTGGGGGCGATCATGGCCGAACGTGGCATGGGCGCGATTGCCCCCGCGCTGATCGTCCAGCCGCGCGCGCGCCGGGCGCTGGCCGCGCTGATGCGCCAGCGCGCGCCGGGCTGCGTGGTGCTCTCGATTGCCGAACTGCCGCCCACCCAGCCGATCGAGGTCGTCGCCGTGATCGGCGAGGAAGCGCCCCCC
>Ga0075011_10000878_pt1 | contig 16130 bp, 9 predicted proteins | sample TARM_MetaG_T_14_FD_72354 | JGI IMG/M metagenome (GOLD analysis project Ga0075011, IMG submission 72354) | Freshwater microbial communities from Pennsylvania, USA, analyzing microbe dynamics in response to fracking - TARM_MetaG_T_14 | ecosystem: Environmental > Aquatic > Freshwater > River... | reverse complement strand
TGTTTACCAGAATTACGGGGAAAATTAGTGCACTTACAATCCTTCAATATATAAACAAGATTAATAACAAACCCATTGGACAAATTAAATATGCACTAATTTAATTCCGCCAACGGGTATTTTTATATTTTTCTTCATTTTCTTTTAGGGTAGTTTCTTCTTGAGTCGTTTCTAATAAAACAGCATAGAATATGAATCCTGAATTATTGCAAAAATATATAGCCGGAAATGCTACTGAAGCCGAAAAGCAGCGTGTGACCGAATGGATACAGGAAAATCCTGAGAACATGCGTGAATATATGGCACAACGGAAGTTGCATGACATGGCATTGTGGCGTACGGAATCTGTGGCGGAGGAGAATAGCCGGGAAAGGAAACATTTCTCGTTACACGGAGTATGTATGGAAGCTGCCAAGATAGCAGCGGTATTGGCGATTGTCTTGTTGGGTACACATTATTGGACAGGAAAACATCAGGTACCGGAAGACAAAACATGGCAGTCTATTTATGTGCCGGCGGGCCAACGGGCAGAATTGATGTTGGCGGATGGTACGAAGGTTTGGTTGAACTCACGCAGTACCTTGACTTTCCCGGGAAGTTTCAAAGGGAATATCCGAAATGTGAAATTGGATGGTGAGGGTTACTTTGCGGTGACAAAGAATGTGGAACAGCCTTTTATTGTAGAAACGAACAAATGTAATGTGAAGGTGCTGGGTACAGAGTTCAATGTAATGGCTTATGCAGCGGATAGCGTATGGGAAACTTCTTTGTTGGAAGGTGCTGTAGAAATTTTAGTGCCCGGTTCGAATAACAGTGGAATGAGGCTGGAACCGAACATGATGGCCAGCTTGAAAGGCAACAGACTGGTGAAAGGACGCATCAAGGAGGTCGATTATTTTTTGTGGCGTGAGGGCTTGCTTTGTTTCAATGATATATCCGTACGTGATATTATAGAGAAACTGAAACTGTATTATGGGGTGGATATTGTAGTAAATAATACCCGGATTCTAAAGAACCGTTATACAGGTAAATTCCGCACGAAAGATGGGGTGGAACACGTACTGAAAGTTTTGAAACTCAATAATAAGTTTACTTATACAAAGAATGATGAGACAAATGTGATAACAATTAATTAACCCTTAAAAAAGAATATGCCTATGAAATAACACACCTGGTCTAAAAAGGAAATGGGATAGTGCTGCAACACCATCCCATGGAATGTCAATGACTCATTGACAATTTTTTCTCAAATAATCTTAAGTTGAACCTAAAATTAGTAATGCAAATATATGAAAAATATTTTGTATCAGGAATCTATTGTAGAAATTAAACATTTATTCCGTATGATGAGAAACACACTCTTAGCTCTGTTTGTCTTTGCCGGAACAGCCTTTGCCACTGAGTCTTATTCTCAGACAATGAAGGTGACTGTTGTGGCGGATAACGTGTCAACAGGCAAGGTAATCAGTGAAATAGAAAAACAGACAGATTATCTGTTTGTGTATAATGTGAACGAGGTGAATCTGAAGCGCAATGTGAAGGTGAATGCGCAGAACAAATCTGTAGCCGAAGTGCTGAATAAGGTTTTTGAAGGTACTGATATTTATTATGCCATGGAGGGTAAGAATATCATGCTGATGAGTAAGGCGAAAGACGGGGAAGCTGTCCAACAGGCAAATAAAGTGACAGGTATTGTGAAAGATGCGAATGGCGAGCCGGTAATCGGTGCCAATGTAATGGTTAAAGGTCAGTCAATAGGTACGATAACAGATATAGATGGGCGGTTTGTGTTGGATGCCCCGAAAGATGCCGTTTTACAGATTACGTATATCGGGTATGTTTCTCAAGAAGTGAAAGTTTTTGGAAAGAAAGAACTTAATGTAGTATTGAAGGAAGATACAGAAACTCTTGATGAAGTGGTGGTGGTTGGATTTGGTACGCAAAAGAAAGTGAATCTGACAGGAGCTGTAGGACTTGCTACTGCTAAAGAATTAGAATCTCGTCCTGTGACTTCAGCTACACAAGCCTTACAAGGATTGGTACCTGGTTTGCAGATATCAACAAGTACGGGTGAACTGGACAAGACCGCAGATATCAGTATCCGTGGTACAGGAACTATTGGTGAGGGTTCCAGCGGTGCACCTCTTATTCTAATTGATGGAATGGAAGGAGATTTGAATACAGTCAATCCTCAAGACATAGAAAATATTTCTGTATTGAAAGATGCTGCCGCATCATCCATCTATGGTTCCCGTGCTCCCTTTGGGGTCATTTTGGTAACAACCAAATCGGGTAAAAAAGGAAAGACCAACATAAATTATAATAACAGTTTCCGTATATCTACTCCAATAAATATGCCGGAAATGATGGACTCTTATACATTTGCCAATTTCATGAACAGTGGTTCTCTTAACCAAGGTGGCGGACTTATCTTTACCGAAGACCTGATGCGGGAAATGTTGAATTGGCAAGCTGCTGGTGGAGGCAGTACGGGAGGAGTCAAGGCTTCATCCAACGGTCAATGGGGTAAGCCTGAATATGATCCGTTTACAACAGCTTGGGCAAACACTAACTGGTATGATGAAGTTTATAAATCTTCAACCTTTTCTCAAGAACATAATGTCAGCCTTAACGGAGGAAGTGATATTGTTGCCTATTATGCTTCCTTCAATTATTTAGATCAAGGAGGTTTGTTAAAAGCCGGCGATGACGGACTTCAACGTTATAATGTGACAGCTAAAATCAATGCCAATCTGACTCCATGGTTAAAATTCAACTACAGCACACGCTTTACTCGCAATGATGTATGGCGTCCTACCAGCTTTAATAGTTCTTTTTATGATCAGTTGGGAAGAGCTACTTGGCCCAATTTACCTGTTAAAGATCCCAATGGATATTACCTTGACAATGGTTGGACCAATCCTGTTCAAAACCTGTCTGAAGGAGGAAAACGTAATGCGCAAACAGACCGTCTTTACCAGCAGGCTTCTTTAATCATTGAACCAATAAAGAATTGGACTACCCATGTAGAATTCAACTATAGTATAAAAAACTCTTCAGTAAAAGAAACTTCTCTTCCTGTTTATAACCATGATATAGAAGGAAATGTGATAAATACGAATAAAGATTCTTACCTTTATCAAGACCAGACAAAAGAGAATTATTTGAATTTGAATATTTATAGCGAGTACTTCCATTCTTTTAACAACGTTCATAATACGAAAATTATGCTTGGTTTCCAAACCGAGAGTATGCAACAAGAATTTTCATCCACACAAAAATATGGTGTCATGATAGGGGACATGCCTTATTTTGATATCACAACCGGATTGGACGGGAAAGGTAATGTCAAGGCAACTAAAGCCAACGGAAATGGTAAGAGGTGGAAAACAGCTGGTTTCTTCGGCCGTTTAAACTACGATTATATGGGTCGCTATCTAGCAGAAATCAACATGCGTTACGACGGTTCTTCCCGTTTCCGTCGAGGAAGTCGCTGGCAATGGTCTCCTTCATTCTCTTTAGGCTGGAACATCGCTCAGGAAAAATTCTGGGAGTCACTGACAGATATAGCCAACACATTAAAATTGCGTGTCTCTTATGGTGAATTGGGTAACCAGAATACTACAGCATGGTATCCTACCTATCGTGACATGATACTAAAATCATCTAACGGAACATGGTTGCAAGACAGCCAGGAACCTAATACAGCAGAACCTGGTGATTTAGTCAGCAACTCTTTAACATGGGAAAAAGTCCGTACTTGGGATGTCGGTTTTGACTATGGTTTCTTTAACAACCGTCTGACAGGTAGTTTTGATTACTACATTCGTTATACAGACGGCATGGTGGGACCTGCTCCTGAGCTTCCTTCTACACTAGGCACCTCTGCCCCTAAAACCAATAACTGTAATTTGAGAACAAACGGTTGGGAATTATCTATCGGTTGGAGAGACCGTTTAAATAATGGATTGGGATATAGTGCCACTTTCACCCTTTCAGATGCTAAAACTATTGTCACCAGCTATCCAAGCAATGCCACTAACACTATTGGTTTGAACAAATATGTTGAAGGACGAGAAATAGGTGAAATCTGGGGATTGCAAACAATAGGAATAGCTAAATCTGAAGAAGAGATGCAAGCTCATCTATCTTCATTACCCAAAGGAGGACAAGAAGCGATTGGCTCCAAATGGTCTGCCGGTGATATTATGTACCGTGATTTGAACGGTGACGGAAAAATATCTAAAGGTGCCAGCACACTAGACGATCATGGCGATCTGAAAGTCATTGGTAACAGCACTCCTCGATATTTCTTTGGTATTGATCTGAATGCAGATTGGAAAGGCTTTGACGTTCGTCTTTTCTTCCAAGGAGTAATGAAGCGGGATTATTGGGGAAAAGATAATTTCTGTGGTTATCTATTTGGTGCAAGAGGAGATAAAGACATATGGCATGCCCGTGGCTTGGTAGAACATCAAGATTATTTCCGCGCTCAGGCAATAGGTATCGACGGACACGAACTTCCGGCAAATCTAGATGCTTATTATCCACGACCTGTATTCAAGGAAGGAGCTAAAAACCAAGAAATCCAAAGCCGTTATTTACAAGATGCATCCTATATTCGTTTAAAGAATTTCCAGTTGGGTTATACTCTCCCAGCCAAATGGATGAAAAATATAGGATTGACCAAATGTCGTGTGTTTGTTTCTGGAGAAAATCTTTGGACTGGAACGTCATTGTCTTCTTTGTTTGATCCGGAAACAATTAGTGGCGGCAATGGTGGTAATGCTTATCCGTTATCAAGCACCTGGTCTTTTGGTTTAAGTTTAACACTTTAATAATACATATATAATGAAAACAAAACATATATTCTTATCTGTACTAATCGCTTCATCAGGATTTGCATTTACTGCTTGCGATGACTATTTGGATGAAGTACCTGAGGCATCTATTTCCCCAGAAGTATATTTTACAGAGGCGACCCATATTCAGGCTTCTGCAGATAATCTGTACTCTGATATTCTTCCCTCTCACGGAACCGGAAATACATACGGTATCTACAAAGATGATGCAACAACGGACAATCAAATAGAAGTTACAGCTCCCAATCGTTTTACTTCCACCTTGTGGAAAGTGGACAATGTGGAAACCGGCAATTGGAATTTTGATAAAATATACAAAATCAATTTTGTATTATCGAATGTGTTGCCCAAATTTGGGGATAATAATGCTAATGGGAACGACCTGAGCGGTAATGCCAATACCATCAATGGTGACCTTAACAGCATAAAACACTATATCGGTGAATTATTTTTCCTACGTGCTTGTGAATATTTTAAACGTTATCAGTTGTTTGGAGATTTTCCCATAATTATCTACCCATTGCCAGATGACAAAGAAGCATTGAGTGAAGCCAGTAAACGATCACCACGCAATGAGGTGGCTCGCTTTATTCTAAGTGATTTGGATAAAGCTATTACTTTATTAAAAGCTAAAAACATGCCGACGACTAGAATTAATGCGGATGCTGCCATTTTATTAAAGTCGCGCGTAGCTCTATTTGAAGGTACTTGGTTGAAATATTTTAAGAATACGGCTTTTGTACCCAATGGTAACGGTTGGCCTGGCAAGGCAAAAGATTACAATTCCACTTATCAATATCCCAGCGGGAATATTGATAGTGAGATAGATTATTTCTTAGAAATCGCCATGACAGCTTCTAAAGATATTGCAGAACGCTACAAAAATAAACTTACAGAAAATACAGGTACCCTGCAACAGTCAACTAGCGAAGCTGCAAACCCCTATTTTGACATGTTTGCTCAAGAAGATTTATCTTCTGTCGATGAAGTTTTGTTATGGCGCAGATACGCTTATAACTTAGTACACCACAACGTAAATGTCTATGCTAGCTGGGGAAACAATGGCGTAGGCGTCACCCGTAGCTTTGTGAATAACTTTTTGATGGCTGACGGCACTCCTGTTTATACCCACGGTGATTATATGAACGGAGACGGGTATTATATGGGAGACAAAACCATACACGACGTTCGTCAAAACAGAGACAGCCGATTGGTTATCTTTCTGAAAGAACCCGGACAACATAACATCTTAATAAAAGATGTGGTTGGTGAGACAGCCAATGTTGAAGAAACTTATCCATTGATTACCATTACAGATGGTGCCCGTCGTTATGTAACTGGGTATGCTTTACGCAAAGGAGGAGCTTTCCATCAGAAATATTATTCCAATTCAAAAGGATATACCGCCTCTATTGCTTATCGTGCGACAGAAGCCTTGTTGAATTACATGGAAGCCAGTTATGAAAAGAATGGTACCTTGGACGGAACAGCAACCGAATATTGGAAAATTATTCGCCGTCGTTCTCATGTAGATGAGGATTTCCAAAAGACCATTGCTTTAACGGATATGAGTAAAGAGGCTGAAAATGATTGGGGAGCGTATTCCGGTGGTAAATTAATAGACGCAACTCTCTATAATATACGTCGTGAGCGCCGATGTGAATTTATGGCGGATGGGCTTCGTTATATGGACTTATGCCGTTGGCGTGCTATGGACCAGTTGATTGAACATCCTTATATACCGGAAGGTTTCCATTTATGGAATACCCCCATGCAGGCTTGGTATACAGATTTGCTGTATGATGGATCAGACGCATCCAATGTATCTTCACCTAATGTCAGCGAATACTTGCGCCCTTACCAAAAGAATTCTAAACAGACCTGTTATAATGGTTTTACTTGGCGTATGGCTCATTATCTGCACCCCATTATGATTAAGCAGTTTTTGATCACCGCCCCCGATAACAAAACAGTAGAGAATTCTCCTCTCTATCAAAATCTATATTGGCCTATAGTACCGGATATGCCTGCTGAAAAATAAGTTTCAGGGCATTCCAATATCTTATGATTGGAATGCCTTGATAACTTGATATCATACGACTGATAAGAAAAGAGTAGCTATTGTATGTATTTTTCGTACGATAATACAGGTATTGCAACTAAATTCCATGTCTGCAACTCTTTATAATTCCGATATTTGCGTAATAAACGAGCCGACACAAATCGGTGTGCATTCTTTATAATAATGTATCAAATGAAAAACATCATTATCGCTTTCTTCTTGATGCTTGCTCCTGTCGGAGTAACAGCCCAATATCAGAAAGCACAGGAAAAAGCTCCTCTGGTCAATGTACCTTTGGAAAATTTTGCATCACAGCAGAAAGTCCTTTTTAACTTTGGCTGGAAATTCCAGTTGGTTACAAACGAGAATAAAAATACCGATTTCGCCTCACCTGTCTTGGATGACTCTTCCTGGCGTACACTGGACCTTCCTCATGATTTCCAGTTCGAACAACCTTGGACTGAAAATGGTGGAGGTGCACGTGGATTTAAACCCATGTGCGAAGGATGGTACCGCAAGTCTTTCCCTACCGATCCGTCGTGGAAAGGGAAACGGGTGGTCCTGGATTTCGGAGGTATCATTTATCTAGGCGATGTCTATCTGAACGGTACAAAAATAGCCTCGACAGATTATGGATATGTGGGGCTTGAAGCGGACCTTACCCCTTTTCTACGTCACGACGGAGAAAACGTGGTAGCCGTTTATGCCTCCACCGGTCCCAAGAAAGGCTCACGCTGGTACACGGGAGGCGGTCTGTTCCGTGATGTGTATCTGCAGGTGCAGAATCCCACACACATCGCCCGCCACGGGGTGTATATCACCACCCCCGAAGTTTCCTCCTCCCGGGCAACGGTAGCCGTACAGGTTGAGGTGGACGGCTGGCAGAAACATGACGTACGGATACGGACCACCCTCCGCAATCCGGAAGGTGTCATAGTAGGCTCCGTGCAATCCGGTATGCCCGAACATACGCACCAGACCTGTACGGAAGTGAAATTACCGGCGCTTACTCTGGAGAATCCACAACTTTGGTCATGTGACTCTCCGCAACTTTATAGTGCTGATGTAGTTGTGATGGCGGACGGTATGGTAGTGGACAGTCTTACGGAACAGTTTGGTATCCGTAAATTGGAATTCTCTTCCGAATTTGGTTTCAGACTCAATGGTGAGAAAATATTCCTAAAGGGAAATGCCAACCATCATGACCTTGGCGCATTGGGAGCTGCCAGTTACGACAGGGCCATCGAACGCATGATGCTACAACTCAAATCCTTCGGTTACAACTGCATCCGCTGTTCACATAATCCGTACAGTGACAGTTTTGCCCGCATTGCAGATCGTGTGGGGATGTTAGTAGTGGACGAACTGACGGACAAATGGAGTGACAATGACTATTGGGGCGGACGTCAACCGTTCACCCATATCTGGCACAAACTGATTACAGAATGGATCAAACGAGACCGTAATCGTCCGTCCATCATTTTGTGGAGTTTGGGAAACGAGCTTCAGATTCGTGAAGGATGGGCAGGTTTTGAAGGAACCAACGATTGGGGAATCACTACCTATAACATCTTCAACCAGCTGGTAAAGAGGTGGGATAATACACGCCTCACTACTGTTGCCATGTTCCCTGCTCGTGCGGGAGCTATAACCCGACGTGACAAGGAGTTCAACGACTATTTGGTGCCGCCCGAACTGGCTTGTGCTACAGAAGTGGCATCGTTCAATTACCAGTCGGATAAATATGACGCTTATTTGAAATATAAACCTGACCTTATCTTGTTCCAGAGTGAGGCTGAAACAAGTAATCTGTTACAGCCTTATTATAATATGGATAGAAAACGGACGGTAGGCATGGCCTATTGGGGATCCGCCGAGTATTGGGGAGAATCCAACAAGTGGCCCAAGAAAGGCTGGAATTACTCTTTCTTTGACCATACCATGCGTCCCTATCCCCAAGCCTACCTTATTAAATCGGCTTTCATGCCAGAAGTTCCCGAAGTACATATCGGAGTGGTCGATGCGGCGGGGGCGGAAAGTGTCAGTTGGAATGATGTGATAGTGGGGCGTATGGCGCTGAACGAGTGCTGGAATCATACTCCGGGCAGCAGACAGTCACTCTTCACCTTCACTAATGCACATTCTGTAGAGTTGTTGGTAAACGGTCAGAGCATGGGAGTCCAAGAAAACGATACGACACGGGCAAACCTGCGTAATATGATTTATTGGAAGGATGTTCCTTATGGTAACGGTGGATCTGTGGTGGCAATAGCCCGTGACAAGTCGGGCAAAGAAGTGGCTCGTCATCGTATCGAAACTGCCGGAAAAGCCGTGGCACTCCGGATTGAGGCGGAAACGCCGGCGGACTGGAAGGCAGACGGTATGGACTTGCAATATATAAACGTGACGGCTATAGACAAAAAAGGTCGTCCGGTATGGGACTACAACGAGCCGCTTGCCTTACAAATGGAAGGTGCGGCACAGTTGGTGGCATTGGATAACGGGGATCATTATACGGACGACCTCTTTCATGGCATAACTTCCAAACGAATGTATCAGGGAAGGATGCAAATCATTCTCCGAAGCACGAAAACTCCCAGCAATGTGAAGCTGAAAATTAGTTCTGCTGATTTGAAAGAGAAACTCTCATTAAAGACTTCTTTGAAATAAAAAAGCCATATCTTTATAAAACAGGCAGTACAAATTAATAGTCTATGGTTCAGGTATCAATGACTAGAACGGACTATTAGGATATTATTTACCAATGAAAAGATTAAAGAACATGATGAAATATTTACCATTCTTGCTGTTCCTCTTATTGAAAGCAGGAACAGCTACAGCTCAAAACAATTTAGTAGTCAACGGTATTCCATGGTTTGATGATAAGGGAAATATAGTCAATGCACATGGTGCTTGTATTGTGGAAGAAAACGGAAGGTATTATCTTTTCGGAGAATGGAAATCGGACAAAAGTAACGCTTTCCCCGGTTTCTCATGTTATTCTTCGGATGACCTTGTAAACTGGAAATTCGAGAACATTGTCCTTAAGGTCCAACCCGAAGGCATTCTCGGCCCCAATCGCGTAGGTGAGCGTGTAAAAGTGATGAAATGCCCTAAAACGGGCGAGTATATCATGCTGATGCATGCCGATGATATGGGATACAAGGACCCTTATATCGGTTTAGCCACCTGCAAAACGATTGCAGGTGACTATCAGTTGCAGGGACCGTTGCTCTATAAGGGACAACCGGTAAAACGCTGGGATATGGGAACTTTTCAGGACACCGATGGAAAAGGATATTTACTGATTCATCATGGCCCTGTTTATCGGTTAAGTGATGATTACCGTTCGATAGAGGCTGAAGTGGCCCACATTAAAGGCATGGGCGAATCACCGGCCATGTTCAAAAAGAACGGTGTCTATTTCATGCTTACCTCAAACCTGACCAGTTGGGAGAAAAATGACAACTTTTATTTTACGGCTCCCCAGATAGAAGGTCCTTGGACGAAACAAGGGTTGTTCTGCCCGGAAGGCAAACTGACCTACAATTCGCAAAGTACATTTGTATTCCCACTGAAATGCGGTAATGATACCATACCTATGTTTATGGGGGATCGTTGGTCTTATCCGCATCAGGCCTCAGCCGCCACATATGTATGGATACCTTTACAAGTGGATGGAACAAAAATATCCATCCCTGAATATTGGCAGGCATGGGACATCAGGAAGCTAAAACCGGCGGACGCTCTGAACAAAGGGAAAAAATTGTACGGGGCGTGGAAATCCAATCAAAAAGGAGACGTGTTGGAGATAGCGTTCAAAGGAACTCATGCCGCTATTGTTGGAGAAACAAACCCTCATGGCGGATATGCCAAAGTAAGTGTATTAAATGCCGAGAAAGATACTGTATATTCTTCATTGGTAGATTTCTACAGCAAGTATCCGGAAAAAGCAATTCGAATTATAACACCGAAAATGCCGAAGGCAAATTATACTCTACAGGTTGAAATTACAGGGGTACGACCGGTATGGGCAGACAAAACAAAAACAATCTATGGAAGTGATGACACATTCGTGACAATAGACGATATCTATTGTTTTTGATTCATTCCCAAAACGATAGATGGATGTCTTATTGATGGGGCCCTGTTTGTTGTTAGAAAGACTGATAGGGGAATAAAGGACAAATAAAATCAAGTAAAAAGAGAACATGAAAAAAGGATATCTGATTAATATTATAATGGTTCTATCCATTGTTGTTTTGTTCACGTCGTGCGATTCTCGTTCGGCTGACTATCGAATAATTTCAGTGGAAGCACCTTTTCCCATGAAACCTATTTGTGAATATATTTTTCCAGAGCGTGACTATGTAATCACAGACTTTGGTGCTGTGGCTGATACAATGTATGTAAATACAGAGGCTATCAAGCAAGCTGTTCAGGCTTGTTCCAAGGCAGGTGGAGGACGGGTGGTTATTCCTGCCGGTGAGTGGGTGACAGGCCCTATTCACTTGGCCAATAATGTAAACTTGCATTTGAAAAAAAATGCGTTAGTACGTTTTACCGATAATCCGAAAGACTATTTACCTGCTGTGATGACCACGTGGGAAGGTATGGAATGTTATAATTATTCCCCACTTGTCTATGCGTACAACTGCGAAAATGTGGCAATTACAGGAGAAGGAACACTTGCTCCGAAAATGGAAACATGGAAGAAATGGTTTAAGCGTCCGATTGCTCATATGAATGCTTTAAAAAAACTTTATACAATGGCATCAACTGATGTTCCTGTGCAGCAACGGCAGATGGCGGTATCAGAGAATAATTTACGTCCTCATTTAATTCAGTTTAATCGGTGTAGAAATGTATTACTTGATGGTTTTAAAATCCGGCAGAGTCCTTTTTGGACTATTCATTTCTATTTATGTGATGGGGGGATTGCCCGTAATCTTGATGTTTATGCACATGGACATAATAATGATGGAATAGATTTGGAAATGAGTCGTAATATCTTGATTGAAAAGTGTAAATTTGATCAGGGGGATGATGGTGTGGTTATTAAATCGGGACGTAATCAGGATGCTTGGAGATTAAATACACCAACAGAGAATGTAGTAATTCGTGATTGTCATATAGTTAATGCGCATACTCTTTTGGGGATCGGAAGTGAAATGTCAGGAGGGGTTCGTAATATTTATATGCATCATTGTGAGGCTCAAGATTCAGTATTTCGTTTGTTCTTTGCCAAAACAAACCATCGTAGAGGTGGATTTATTGAAAATATTTGGATGAAAAATGTTCGGGCTGGTCGTGTGCAGCGAATCATGGAAGTAGATACAGATGTGCTCTATCAATGGCGCGATTTAGTACCTACTTATAAGGATAGTGTTACAACTATCCGTGATCTTTATATGGATAGTGTTTGTGTTAATCGTGCTGAGGTTATTCTTGATTTGAAAGGTGATGAACGATTACCTATTAATAATGTATCAGTTAAAAATATTTATGTAAAAGAATTAACAGATAGCGTGAAGTATGTAAAAAATGCGAGAAATATTATATTGGAAGGACTGAAGTATAATAATTGATAATCTATTTACAATGAGAGGGCGTTTGGGTAAATAGTTTACTTAAAAATGATATATTTTTGAAGGTAATAGGCTGTAGAATATAAAGGCTATATCAGAGAAACAAGTTATTTTAAAGGTGTTTATTTAAACCGACAAGTTGCAAGTTCTTGAATTTCTTCCTAGCTTTGTATCCGTTTGTCTTTAACAGGGTACTTGCGTGAAGAATATGAAAAGCATAGGAAGGATATTATTACCAATCATTATTTTGTTATTGACTGTGCGGATAAATGCCGTTCCGGTCAAAGCATTTGATATGATAGTAAGAAACCTTCCTAATTCGGAACAGTTGCCGACCAAAGAATTGCTTTGTATCTTCCAGGATTCGGAAGGATATATGTGGTATGGTACTGAAGGGGGAGGCTTGTGTCGTGATGATGGATATACGGTGAAAGTATTCCGTTCTGATTTTAAGAATCCGGGAGTTTTGGAAAGTAATAGCGTGACGTGTATTACTGAAGACAGTGAAGGGAAAATATGGTTTGGAACGAAGCGTGGCGCCTATATTTTGTCAAAAACAGATTATGAGATAAGGGGGCTTGCTGATGAAACGATAAAGAGCTGGACTATAACTACAATGACAGCGACGTCTGATGGTACGATCTGGATTTCGACTAACAGGCATTTGTTTCGATACAATGAGTCAGGGGAAAGAACTGGAAAATACATTCTTAAATGGAAAGGACGGGAGAATACCGTCAATTCTATTTATGAGGATAAGAAACAGACTGTTTGGGTAACTCAAGCAAAAGGCGGGCTTTTTTGCTATGATAAGGTAAAGGACTCTTTTATTTCATATCCTTGGCCCTATGATGAGTATCCCACAAGCATGACGGAAGATCATAACACCCCGTATTATTGGGTTACTACTTGGGGAAAAGGTATTGTACGTTTTGACCCCAAGGCACAGGATACGGACAAAATGTTTGGATTGCATTTGGCGCATAAGGACAAACGCCCGCATGATGGATATATTCACGTCTATGGCGGTCTGACTGCGCAACACGCTGCTAAGCATGGCAACCCCCTGTTCTGTGAAACAATCGGGAAGTACATAGCTGTGTTTCAGGCTCTCCGGCAACTGGTCACAATTTGTGACCAGTTCGTCCCATTCCTCTTTCGTCATGGTAAAGCGGAAATCGCCGGGGAAACGCTTTTCATTACGCTTTACTGCCTGTTTCAAGGCTTTTGTCTGTACTCCGTAAAGTTCTGCCAAATGAAAGTCAAGCATTACACGGTAACCCCTGATTTCAAAAATTTTGTTCTGAATGATTTGTAAGTCCATAATTCTATTATTTATAAATTAAACATGGTTTCCATATCTTTGAATTGCCCGGAAATAGCGGACATATCGCTGGCTATCTTGTTTTCCGTAAAGCAAGTGACTGAAAGCGTACTTTTCAAAAGGCTATGCCCCAACATCTTGGCTGCGGTTTCAAGGGGAATGCCGTTTTCCGAAGCTATCGTGGTGGCAAACGTCCGGCGGGCTGAAAAGGTGGTGATAGTTTTGTTTATGCCACATTCAGAAGCTATTTCCCGTAACCGGATATTCATTACAGGCAAGGGAAAAAGCGGAAACAATCCGCCGTCCTCTTGTTGCCCTTTGTATTTCTCAATTATTTTATAAGGAATATCCAACAGGGGAATAGTACGGGGAAAACGGGTCATAGGAACATATATTCGCAAATAGTGGCTACCACTGGGTAACGTCATAAGTTGCTCTGCACGTAGCTTTTTTAAATCTTCATAAACCAGCCCGGTGAAGCAAGAGAATACAAAAACATCACGGACTTTTTCAAGACGTTCGGAAGAAAGTTTAGCCTTTAAAAAGGCGGTTAGTTCTTCACGGGTCAGATACTCTTTATGATACTGTCTTTTCATGTGCTTATTTGTTTTAAAGTGAGTAATAATAAGGTAGAGAACCTGCCGTTTTAACGGCAAGTTCCTTGTTTGAATGGTTACAGGGCTTCTTTATAAATCTTCTCAATACCGACAAATTTCTTATCAAGTCCCTGCATATCGTTACCTATCTTATTATTGGTAATGCGGGCGTAAATTTGCGTGGTTTCTATATTGGTGTGTCCCAGCATTTTGCTGACCGTTTCGATGGGAACACCTTTTGTAAGCGTGGTTGTGGTCGCAAATGTGTGCCGGGCAAGGTGAAATGTCAAGTTCTTTTTAATCCCGCAAACGTCCGCTATTTCTTTCAAGTAGGCGTTAAGTTTTTGATTACTGATTACCGGAAGTATCTTACCGTTCGGCAGCTTGCCCTTATACTTCTTCAATATCATTTTGGGAATATCCAGCAAGGGAACATTTACGTCCGTATTGGTCTTTTGGCGTTTGGTGATTATCCATAACTTACCGTCAAAGGATTTGCGAACATTCTCTTGGGTAAGGTTGGCGACATCAATATAAGCCAAACCTGTGAAACAGGAAAAGACAAACAAGTCCCTGACGTTTTCCAACCGTTCGGAAACCATCTTCTTTTTAAGGATGATTTTTATTTCGTCCTCTGTCAAATACCCTCTATCCACTTTCTCCAAACGGATTTTATAATTGGCGAACGGGTCGCCAATCAAGATGCCGTTATTACGGGCTATCAGGATAATGCGTTTGAAGAACTGCATAAACTTGGCAGTCGTATTATAACTGCATTTGCAGGTAGTACGCAAATACAACTCGAAGTCTGTTATAAACATCGGAGTGATTTCATTAATGGCAATATCCGATATATTGTATTTGCTTTGGATAAACTCGGCAAGGTGGCGGCGGGTCACTTCGTATTTACGATAGGTGGCAATCGTCTTGGATATGCCGACCAACTGTTTCACATCGTCATTGTGCTTTTTGAAAAGGTCTAAAATGGTTTCGTGTTTTTCACTGTGTCCCAAAAATTTATTCTTCACCTTTTCGGCTGTCACATAGTTATCACGCCGTTGCTGTTCGTGGTAGATATTATTCAAGGATGCTTTTATATCCTCCAATAAGGCATTTATTCTGCCTGCATCCTTACCTTTGGCTTTACCTGCTGCCATATTCCAGTTTTCGGGCAGGATGCTTTGTTTCGTACTAAACTGGCACAACTTACCGTCAATGGTAATTCTTGCCATAATCATAACCTCGCCGTTCTTCTTTTCAGAACCTTTCTTTAAATAGAAAAGGACTTTAAATGTACTCTTCATAACCTCACATTTTTTAAGTTACAAAACTAATGATAACACTTTAAATGTGAGATATTTAGACGGTGGACAAATTCGGACTTCCTGCGGTCATTTTCGGACAAATCGTTACCGTTTTTGTCCGGTAGGGAATAGGTAACGATTTAGTAACGAAACTATGTCTTTTCAAGTCCTTTTGTTGTCTTGGAAACAAGACTTACAGGCAATAAAAAAACCTACAAATCGCTGATTTGTAGGTTTTTGTCCTCTTACTGTCCTGTTTTGTCCAGTAGGTTTTGCGGAGAGACAGGGATTCGAACCCCGGGAACCTCGCAGTTCAACGGTTTTCAAGACCGCCGCAATCGACCACTCTGCCACCTCTCCAATACTGTTTTATTAGTGCTTTCCGTTGAAAGCG
>Ga0075011_10000875_pt1 | contig 16142 bp, 11 predicted proteins | sample TARM_MetaG_T_14_FD_72354 | JGI IMG/M metagenome (GOLD analysis project Ga0075011, IMG submission 72354) | Freshwater microbial communities from Pennsylvania, USA, analyzing microbe dynamics in response to fracking - TARM_MetaG_T_14 | ecosystem: Environmental > Aquatic > Freshwater > River... | reverse complement strand
CCCTTGACTTCGCCCCAGGGTCCCGTGCGGAAGGTGACGTCGCGACCCATGGCGGCCAGGGCGGCACGCAGCAGTTCAACGGAAAAACCGTCCGCGCGGCCCGTTTCGTCAACAATGGAAAAAGGCGGGTAATCGATCTCGGCGGCTGAGATGACAGGTGGCGATGGTTCGGATGCGACGGCAGGACGTGGCGCTTGCAGGATGAAGACGAGCAGCATGAACGCGAGCAACGCCACGACGTGTCGCCGGGGTCTGGAGATATGCATGCCCGAATGGTTCGAGTCGCCGCCCGCAAAGAAAATTCGTTCGCTCATGTTTTTTCCGCAACACCTTGGGATATTGGCCGGGGTCGTCCTACACTCTTGTGGACTACATTCGAGAAAATCTCAAGGCATGCCGCCATGTCAGCCAATCCTGTACCAGACCCCTCTGCCTTGGCCCTGCATGGTCAGCTGCCTGTTTTCCACCAGTTTGCGGAAGTGTTCTTTCAGTGTATTCCTGCTGGCCCCGGTCAAGATGACCATTTCTTTCAAAGTAACCCGGCCATGTTCTCGGGCGTGCTCCAGAATGCGCAGGGAGAGTACCGACAACGCTGCCAGCACGAGATGCTCTTTCTCTACCTTCTTTTCCAACCGTTTCATCTGTTGATGCAGAAAACGTAAAAAAAACAACAGCCAAGGCTGCCAGTTGGGGGCATCCGTACGAATCGTTGTTTGTGTCTGACGCAGGGCAAGATAGTAGCCATACTTGTTGTTCTCGATGACATTTTCGAGAGAACTGTACGGCGTGTAGGCATAGCCGCAACGCAGCAGCAGGAGCGTGGTCAGGATGCGGGATAAACGCCCGTTCCCGTCTTGAAAAGGATGTATCGCCAGGAAAGTCACGGCAAAGATACCAATGACCAGCAGAGGATGGAGGCTTCGAATTTCCAACTCGGCATTTGTCCACTCGACCAACTCGCGCATGAGGCGGGGCGTATCAAATGGAGCGGCAGTTTCAAAGACGATATCTATTTGTTGTCCGTTCTCTTCAAAGGCGGCGATGTTGTTCAGCAAGGTTTTGTAATTGCCCCGGAGGCGTTCATCCCTATCGCTGTGGCGCAGCAAGTCCCGATGAAGCTGGCGGATGTGGTTTTCCGTCAGGGGAATGTGTTCCCATGACTGAAAAATCTGCTCCAGGGTTTGAGCATATCCGACCACTTCCTGTTCGTCGCGCGTGGCAAAGGAGCGGACGGAAAGGTTCGCGAGCAGCTTTTCCACCTCGCTGTCAGAGAGCTTACTGCCCTCAATGCGGGTAGAAGAGCCGCTGCTCTCAATGGTCGCAATCCGGCGCAAGGCAGAAAGCCGCTCCGCAGGGAGCATACCCAGAGCTTTCCAGGCGCCTTTGAATTCATCGATTTCTGCAATAAGGCCAAGGAGTCCAGGCGTGATATTCAGGGTATCAGTGGTAATCATACCCGTTTATACATCCGAAATCATCCATTCTGTCAAGTTGCAAATACATCCGTTTTTATCCGATTGCCTGATGTAATGAACTCCGTTTGCATTACGCCATCCCCTTAAGCCTCAAGTTATTCCGGCAAAGCTTTCACCCTTCCGCCTCAATTCCTCGAAAACCCGGCCTGCGTTGTAGCTGCTGCGCACCAGCGGGGCGCTGAAAACGTATTCGATCCCCGCCTCCTTTCCCCAGAGCGCGTAAAGTTCGAACACGTCCGGATGCACGTAGCGCAGCACCGGCGGATGATTGCGGCTGGGGCGCATGTACTGGCCCACGGTGGCGATGCGGCACCCGGCTTCCGCCAGATCCTTGAGCACCCCGCGCACCTCCTCGTCCGTTTCCCCCAGCCCGACCATGAGCCCGCTCTTGGGCACGCCGCCCCCCTGCCGAACGCGGTGCAGCAACTCCAGGCTCTGCTCATAATCGGCTTGGGGCCTGATCCGGCTATAGTGCGCGGGAGGGGTCTCCACGTTGTGATTGATGATCTCCGGCGCGGCGTCCAGCACAGCCTGCAGGGCCGAAAGAGAACCCTTGAAATCAGGGACAAGCACTTCGATGGAAGGCATGCTGTCCTTGCAGGCCTCGCGCACGGCGCGGATCACGGCCGCGAAATGCGCCGATCCTCCGTCCGGCAGATCGTCGCGGGTGACGGAGGTGATGACCACGTGCCGCAGGCCCAAAGTCTTCGCCGCCTGCCCCACGCGGCGCGGCTCGTCCATGTCGAGCGGTTCCGGGAGACCTCCCGTAATGTTGCAGAAAGCGCAGTTGCGGGTGCAGACATGACCGAGGATCAGGAATGTGGCCGTGCCCTGGGAATAGCACTCGAACATGTTCGGGCACTTGGCATTGCGACAGACCGTGTGCAGCCCCAGGCTCTCCACCAGCCGGTCTGTTCCTGCAAAGGCGGGGTTACTGGGCAGCCTGGTGCGCAGCCACGGGGGGATGCGCAAATACGGCGCTGAATTCTCGGGCGCAGACATGCTTGACCTCCTGCATGGATATGGATTCGTCATGGAGTTCACGGTGGAGCGAGGTGGGTTCGGCATCGGGCAAGCCGCACAGGGTGATGAGCCTGAACAGGGATAGATCCCGCCCTACGTTCAAGGATACTCCATGATAGGAAGTCCAGCGTCGCATTCCGATGCCGATGGACGCGATCTTGCGCGAACCGATCCATACGCCGGGACGGCCTGCAGCCCTGCCTGCGGCCAGGCCGAAATGGTCCAGGGTGCGGATGACGGCCTCCTCCAGATCGAAAAAGAAGCGGCGCATCCCTCCGGGCCGGGAGGCGATGCGAAACACCGGATAGATCACCAGCTGACCGGGAAAATGGCAGGTGATGTTCCCGCCGCGCCGGGTCTGAACCAGCTGCACGCCCTGCCGGACAAGCGCCTCGTCCCCGACCAGCAGGTTCTCGCGCCCGCCATTTCGGCCCAGGGTGATGGTCGGCGGGTGCTCCAGCACAAAGAGCGTATCCTCGGCCCCTTCCGAAACCAGGGCCAGCCGTTCCAGCTGAACGGCCTCGGCCCGCGCATGGCTGACGAGACCCAAATCGACAATCTGCATCCTTCCCCCCCCCGAGCGTGACAGACGGAAGCCTTCGTCACGCAGGCAGACATGACGTGTCAAGGACACAATTCCGACTGAACCGGGAAGTCACGGCCCGGCCCGGCATTTTGCTTGTGCCCGCAACGTCTCCCGCGCTATGGGGATGGCCCGATAAAACTTCAAGGAGAGACCATGAATATCGACTGCATCAACTGCAAAGCCCGTATTGATTCCTTCGAAGCCATCATGACCGGGAACGAGAATCTGGCCGGCATCCGCCTGGCCCCGGACAAGTGGACCCTGAAGGAGATGATCGCTCACCTCATCGACTCCGCGTCCAACAACCACCAGCGCTTTGTCCGCCTGCAGCTTGAACCGGTGCTCGTTTTCCCGAAATATGACGCTGAAGAATGGAAAAATGCGACCAAAATCGCATCATTCGACTTCAAGGCCCTCGTCACTCTCTGGAAAACCTACAACGCGCTCATCCTGCACCTGATCGAAAACATGAATCCGGCCACCTTGAACCACGTCTGGAGACGCGAAGACAAGGACATCTCCCTGGAAGCGCTGATCCACGACTATTTCGCGCACATGGAGCTGCACCGGAAACTGTTCGAGGATCGGGTGGAAGAAATCAAACGTTAGGGAAGCAGACAAAACATGATCCTTCGGACTGTGCGCAGCGCCCGGTCTTGGCCAGCTTCGCGCCATCCAAGCCGCACCCGCCCCGGAACGCCATCATTGCGCCTTCGCCCCGGCAGCCCGGGGGTGCGCCTTTACGGAGAGGCATGGTGCACATTCTTCAGGCTATCCTGCCTTTTTCCTGCTTATTCTGACTGAATTCGGGCTGCGAAAGGCAGAGCTCCCAAGCGCCGGGTTCCGGCCTCAGGCCGACATCGGCCAAAAGATCGGCCAAAATTTGACTAATAATGCCCTCTAACGCAGCATTTCTTTTTTTAGAATAAAAGGTTAAGCCTCTTCATTATTGGCCAAATATCGGCCGAGGAGGCCACAATGGGATACGATTGGAACCGCCCCCCTTTAACGCCAATCCTGCCGGACAGAAAATTGATCGGCCCGCTCAAGGACATGGCCACGGAAGTCGCCACTGCCTCGGCCGCGCTCGAAGGAAGCATCGCCCTTGAGACCGCACGCACCCTTGGCGACCGGCTGAGGCTGGTCAACAGCTACTACTCCAACCTGATCGAAGGGCACAAAACCACGATCCCCGAAATCGAGGACGCGCTGGCGCGCAAGTTTGTCGACAAACCGGAGCGCCGCTATGCCCAGGAACTCTGCGCGGCTCATGTGCATACGGAACGGGAATTCATGGAAGAATTGAGCCGAAACCAAGCTGCGGAGGTCTGCAGCGCGGACTTCATCAAAAAGCTTCACAGGGATTTCTACAATCACCTCCCGCAAGAACACCAACGCACGCACCACGCGGATGGATTTACGAGCATCCCCGTCTTGCCCGGCCAGTTGCGAGACACGGCGGTATCCGTCGACGGCGAAACCTCGCATGGGCCCGATGCATCGTCCCTACAGCGATTCATGGGGATCTTCCGCGCAGAATTCTCACCCGAAGCGTTCCATGGCGACGAACGCCTCATTGCCGCGGCAGTCAGCCATCATCGCCTGACTTGGCTGCACCCTTTCCGTGACGGCAACGGCCGCATCTCCAGGCTCCAAACCGGCCTCTACCTGGCCCGCATAAGCGTGAACCGGTGCAATCTCTGGTCGCTGTCGCGCGGCTTGTCGCGCAACAAGACCGGATACATGATCAACCTGCGCGCAACGGACAGCCCGGAACGAACGAACAGAAAAATCTTTTTCGACCGGGGTCTAACGGCCGACTTCTGCCGATTCTTCTTCGAGATATGCCTGGATCAGATATCCTTCATGCGCAACTTGCTGCGAATGGAGGATATCGACCAACGCATCGAATGGCTGGTGCAGACACAGATCAGAAGCGGGAATGCGGAGTTGGCGCCGGAGGCGGAACGGCTGCTCAGGGCCGTCTTCAGGGAAGGGCTGGTGCCTCGGGGCAGAATCCCTGAAATCGTGGGGATGCCGGAACGAACGGCCAGACGCAGGGTCACCGCTCCGCTGGAACGGTTCGCGCTCCTGAAATCCGCATCACCGAAAAAGCCGGTTTCCATGGGCATGCCCGTAAGCGCCCTGCCCTTCCTCTTTCCGTCGCTCTTCGATCCTGCGGTCATCGGTCAGGAATACCGCGAACAGATCATCATCTGAGCGAACCCACTGCCAATCGCGGCGACCTCGGGATCCTGGAGGCTTCAATTCCATACGGCAAAAAAAAACGGGAACCCGCAACGCCGGGTTCCCGCCTATGATGATTGCCAATCCCTCTTCAGGACAGCCGGCTCCTGAAATCCTCGTATCCGAAGCTCCGCACCACCCGCATGGAGTCGTCCTCGGGTTCGAAGACCGCGATGCCTGGCAGCTGGATGCCGTTGAAGGTGTTGGTCTTGACCATGGAGTAGTGGGCCATGTCCGTGAAGACCAGGCGGTCTCCGGGAGTAAGCGGCTGGTCGAAGGAGTATTCCCCGGCCACGTCGCCTGCCAGGCAGGACTGGCCGCCCAGGCGGCAGGTCCAGGGTTTTTCGCCCGGCAGGCCTGAGCCGACGATGTGCGGGCGGTACGGCATTTCGAGCACGTCGGGCATGTGCGCCGGGATGGACGTGTCGAGGATGGCGATGGGCATGTCGGCCTGTGTCACGTCGAGGACCGTCGAGACCAGATAGCCCGTGTTCAGGGCCACGGCCTCGCCGGGCTCCAGATAGACCTGTACGCCGTGGCGCTCTTTGAACTCGTTTATGAGTCGGCACAGGAGGTCCACGTCGTAATCGGGCCTCGTGATATGATGCCCGCCGCCGAAGTTGACGTACTCCATGCGCGGGAAGAACTCCCCGAAACCCTTTTCCGCCGCAGCGATGGTGCGCTCCAGGCAGTCGGAATTCTGTTCGCACAGGTTGTGCCAATGCAGACCCGTCACGCCGTCCAGCAAGTCGGGGCGAAAGTCCCTGCGCCGGATGCCCAGGCGCGATCCCGGCGAGCACGGGTCGTAGATGGGCACAGCGCCCTCGGAGTGTTCGGGATTGATGCGCACGCCCAGCTCAATCTCACGCCCCAGACGCCTGGCCTCGTCGGCGACAAGGCCTCGGAATTTCTCCAGCTGCCCGAAGGAATTGAAGACGATGTGATCGGCCGTGGTGCACAGGTCGAAGATGTCGGACTGGGAATAGCCTGCCGCGAAGGCATGCACCTCGCGCTTGAACTCTTCCCGTCCGAGCCTCGCCTCATGCGGCGAACTGGCGCAGACCCCGTCGAGGACTTCGCGCAGGACCGGGAAGACGCTCCACATGGCGAAGCCCTTGAGCGCCAGAAGGATCTTGCACCCGGTGCGCTCCTTGACCTCCGCCAGCACGTCCAGGTTGCGCCGGATCAGGCCCAGATCGACCACGAAGGACGGCGTGGCGACCTGGCGGGGATCAAACCGGTACGCGGTACGGCCGTCCATCACAGATCAACCACCACCCAGGGCAGGCCGTGGATGTTCAGCTTTTCCATGAATGGATCCGGATCGAGCTGCTCCATGTTGAAGACGCCTGCGCCGCGCCACTTCCCGGTCAGCATCATCATGGCGCCGATCATGGCCGGCACGCCAGTGGTGTAGGAGATGGCCTGGGAGCCGACCTCACGGTAGGCCTCCTCGTGGCTGCAGATATTATAGATGTAGGCCTTGCGCTCCTTGCCGTCCTTCACGCCCTTCATGACGCAGCCGATGCAGGTCCGGCCCTTGGTCAGCGGGCCCAGAGAGCCGGGCTCAGGCAGCACGGCCTTCAAAAACTGCAGAGGCACGATCTTCTGGCCTTTGTAATCCACGGGCTCGATGGAGGTCATGCCGATGTTTTCGAGCACCTTCAGGTGGTTCAGATAGTTCTGGGAAAAGGTCATCCAGAAGCGGGCGCGCTTCAGGCCCCGGATGTTCTGGACCAGGGATTCGAGCTCCTCGTGGTACATGAGGTAGCAGTCCTTGGGGCCGATGCCCTCGGGGAAGTCATAGCTCATGCGCCAGGACAGGGGATCGGTCTCGACCCACTCGCCGCGTTCCCAGTAGCGCCCGCGCTGAGTGATCTCGCGGATATTGATCTCGGGGTTGAAATTGGTGGCAAAGGGCTGGCCGTGGTCGCCCGCGTTGCAGTCGATGATGTCGAGTTCGTGAATTTCGTCGAAAAGATGCTTCTGGGCGTAAGCGCAGTAGACATTGGTCACGCCGGGGTCGAAGCCCGAACCCAGGAGCGCCATGAGGCCCTTCTCCTTGAAGCGATCCTGGTAGGCCCACTGCCATTTGTATTCGAACTTGGCCTCGTCGAGGGGTTCGTAGTTGGCCGTGTCGAGGTAATCCACGCCTGTTTCGAGACAGGCGTCCATGAGCGCGAGGTCCTGGTAGGGCAGGGCCACGTTCAGGACCAGCTTGGGCTGGAAGGATTTGATGAGGGCCACGGTCTCGGCCACGTTGTCGGCATCCAAGGCGGCCGTCTGTATGGTGCGACCCGTGCGTTCCTTGACCGACGCGGCGATGGCGTCGCACTTGGATTTGGTCCGGCTGGCCAGCATTATTTCGCTGAACACCTCGGGCACCTGGGCGCATTTGTGGGCCACCACATGGCCGACGCCGCCGGCGCCGATAATGAGCACTTTGGACATGGCACTCCTCCTTAAAAAAGCATTTTTAAATTACAATCCGCTCGTCAATCCGGTTGCGCAGGCATCGGGGTTTTCGCAGTCCCGGCCCACGTTCAGATAGGTGTAGCCGCGCATACCCCGCTCGTAGGCGCGCATGATCATGAAGCGCTCCTGGGGGCTGATCTTGCCCGAGCGCACGCCCTGCTCCGCCACCTTGCGGAAATTTTCCAGGACCTGCTTGGGCTCGAACTCAACGTAAGACAGCACGTCGGCCACGCTGTCGCCTTCGAGTTCGCGAATGAAATCGTAGGTCCCGTCCTCGTTGATGCGCACGCTGACCACGTTGGTGTCGCCGAAGAGATTGTGCAGATCGCCCAAGGTCTCCTGATAGGCACCCACCAGGAACGCGCCCAGATAATAGGGTTCGCAGGGCGAAACAGCATGCAGTTCAAGCACTCTCTTCACGCCGTGGATGTCGATGAAGCTGTCGAGCTTGCCGTCGCTGTCGCAGGTGATGTCGGCCAGGATGGCCTGCTCCCCTGGGCACTCGTCCAGCCTGTGCACGGGCATGATGGGGAAAAGATGGCCAATGGCCCAGGCGTCGGGCAGGGACTGGAACACGCTCATGTTGCAGTAGTAGATGCTCGCGAGCGCCAGATCCACATCTTTCAAGGCCGAAGGCGGATTCTTCATTTCCGGAATCTTCTCGGCGATGTTTCGGATCACGGCCCAGAAGATGGTGTCGCTCATGGCCCGCTGCCGCAGGCTGCACTGGCCGAGGCGGAAAAGCTGGCGCATCTGGTCGCGGTAATAGATGGCGTCGTTGTAACACTCCTGCAGATTCTTGAGCGAGAGGGAATTGTAGACCTCCAGCAGGTTGTGCACGGCCTCCGGGTCTTCCTCGTCCAGGGTCTGGGGCACGGCCCGGGTCTCCAGACGGCTGACGTCCAATACATTGAAGAGCAGCACCGAATAATAGGCCACCGTGGCCCGACCGGATTCGGTGATGATGTGCGGGTGGGGCAGTTCGTGCTCGTCCACCGTGGCCATGACCGACTCGACTATGTCCGTGCAGTACTCTTCCAGGGTGTAGTTGCGGCTGCTGGCGTAGTTGGTGTGCGATCCGTCGTAGTCCACGGCCAGGCCGCCGCCCAGGTCCAGAAAACCCATGGCGCAGCCTTCCTTGGCCAGCTCGGCATACATGCGCACGGCCTCGTGCACGGCGGTGCGGATGTCGCGGATATTGGGGATCTGTGAGCCCAGGTGGAAATGCAGAAGCTGCACGCAGTCGAGCATGGATTCGGCGCGCATGAGGTCAATGACGTCGACCACCTCAGAGGTGGACAGCCCGAAGATGGACAGATCGCCGGCCGACTCGGCCCAGTGCCCGCCCGCCTGGGTGGACACCTTGATGCGCACGCCGATGCGCGGCTTGATGCCCAGAGCCTTGGCCCGGCCCAGAATGAGCGGCAGCTCGCTTGGCATTTCAAGTACCAGGAAGCACAGGAAGCCCATCTTGCTGGCGTACAAGGCCAGGTCGATGTAATCGTGGTCCTTGTAGCCGTTACAGACCAGACAGGCCTTGGGGTTCTTCAGGAAGGACAGGGCCGCGATGAGTTCGGCCTTGCTGCCGACCTCGTAGCCGTGGTTGTAACGGTCGCCGACCTTGGCGATCTCTTCGAGTACCTGCTGCTGCTGGTTGACCTTGACCGGATAAACGCCCCGAAATTCGGCTTTGTACTCAAGCTCCTTGATGGCCTTGGCGAAGGAGTCGTGGAGCAGGGAAATCTGGGCATCAAGCAGATTCTCGATACGCAGCAGCACCGGCAGACCAAGACCCCGCTCCTGCAGCCCGCTGATGATGGAGGGAATGGGCACGCAGACATCCTTGCCCGGAAAGGGGGTGATGCCGAGCTTGCCGTCGGGAGTGACCTTGAAATAGCCCCCGCCCCAGTTGTCCACGCCGTAGAGTTCCACGGAACGGTCCACGGTCCATTTTTCGAGATTACGAGATCGCATCAAAATCCTCCACCATATGCCTGTAAAGTACAGGCCCGGAGCGAATCCGGACCAGCGCACCCATCTAAACAGCAGGGGGCGGGCCGTCAATAAATCTTATGCCCCCGCGAGCGCTTCGAAAGCACGTGTATCCGGGGGCTCCAGCTGCCGGGACGGGCGCAAATTCGGCTTTGCCATGGGAACCGCACTGGGCTATCTGCCTAGTGCCACATCACCTGCAGGAGAGCAGCATGCCTTTTGTTGAAATTCTGGCCGTGTCCATCGCCCTGGCCATGGACGCCTTTGCCGTGGCCATCGCCGCCGGCGTGGCGCTCAAGGTCGTCACCGGCCGCCAGACTTTCCGCCTGGCCTGGCATTTCGGCCTCTTCCAGGCCGTCATGCCGATCATCGGCTGGTTCGGGGGCTTCCTCGTGCGCGACTATTTCCTGCGCTTCGGCCACTGGATCGCCTTCGGCCTGCTCCTCTATATCGGAGGACACATGCTCTGGGAAGGGCTCCACCGCGATGAAGGCGACACCTGCCAGGACCCCACCTGCGGCTCAAGGCTGATCATGCTCTCCGTGGCCACAAGCATCGACGCCCTGGCCGTGGGCTTCACCCTGGCCATGCTCGGTGTGTCGATCTGGTTTCCGGCGGCCATCATCGGTCTGGTGGCCCTGCTCTTTACCGCCGCAGGCATGCACCTGGGCAAGCTTCTGGGCTGCCAAACCCGTCTCGGCCAATACGCGGAGGTGCTCGGGGGGCTGGTGCTCATGGGCATAGGGGGAAAGATTTTGTGGCAGGCCTTTTTGTAGGAATGGGACGTATGGGACGTATGATTTTTCTTCACTCATACGTCCCATAAGTCCCATTCTTCAAATCATTCTTTCCTGAAGTCCTTTCGTATCTTCTTCAGCTCCCGTCTGTAGCCTTCCGCATCTCCATAATCCACGAACTTGTCGTAGCGCGAGTGGGTGCTCCTTGGCAGCCGGGCGTGGCGGATGGGGCACCAGTATTGTTCCGTGCGTGCGGCGATTTCCCGCAGATAAGCCATGAGTCCATTGAAGTAGCTGCAATACAGGCAGTTGAACTTTTCGACCCAGTTCAGATAGTTGAGCTTGTGCCGGTCGAAGACGATGTAGTCGCTACGCTTCACGCGCGGGATGCCGTAAATCGGAAAGCAGATCAGCTGGTAAAAAGCGACAAAAAAATCCAGCACCAGGGCCGGGATCAGGGCGAACCAGATCACGGGGATGGTCAGAACCTTGAAATAACCGGACTCATAGACATAGCTGGTCCAGCGGGTGGCAAGCTTGCGGTGCGCCTCCTGTACTTCGCGGCTGAACCGGACCCTTTTTTTTTCAACTGTGTAGCGAAATTCCTCCTGCTTGGCCGCCAGTTCACGGCGCAACTCCTGTTCGAGTTCCTCGATCTTCTCTCGGATCTCCTGAAACGTGTCTCTCATCGCATCTCCTTGTCATTCATTTCTTTCCGCCTACACCGTAGCCCTCGACATCACAATCCACCGAAGCGCATGCCATTTCCTGAACCCGAGCCTTCTTTGCAAAACGGATGAGCTACGCTATTGTTGAAGAAGATTCGGCCACGAAACCGTCCCTTTGCCGAGAGGAGAAAGCCATGCATGCCTGGACCGGACGCATCATCGACATCAACCTGACCGCAGGCGTGGTCCGCTCTCTGGCATTGCCCAGCGATCTGGCCTTGGCCTTTCTGGGCGGGAGAGGGCTCAACTCCAAGGTTCTGTTCGACCGCGTCACGCCGGGGCTCGACCCCTTGAGCCCGGACAACGTCTATTGCATCGCCCCCGGCCCCCTGTCCGGGACGGTGCTGGGCATGACCAGTCGCATGGAAGTTTCGACCCTCTCACCCTACTCGGGCATTCTCGGCGACGGCAACGCGGGCGAACGCTTCGCCACCGTCATGAAGCGCGCCCGCGCCGACCAGATCATCGTCACCGGCCGGGCCTCAAAACCCTGCTATCTTCTGGTCACCCCGGAAACGGCCGAACTGCATGACGCCTCGAACCTGTGGGGCAAGGGCGCATGGGAAACTACCGATCTCTTGCAGGCCAAGCACGGAGCCAAGGCGTCCGTGGCCTGCATCGGCCAGGGCGGAGAAAACCTGGTCCGCTTCGCCTCGACCATCGTCGACAAATACGCCTCGGCTGCCCGGGGCAGCGGCGCGGTGCTGGGGTCCAAGAACCTCAAGGCCGTCGTAGTCGTGGGCAATCACACCGTATCCCTGGCCGACCCCGAAACCTTCAGGGAGCTGGCGCGCCTCGACCGGGAGTTCTTCGCCACTGACGAATTTCAGCAAAGCGTGGCCACGAAGTACGGTTCCCTCTACGGCATGATCAACTGGCGCCCGGGCTTCCGAAACTACACGAAATACCTTGAACCGGGCGAGGTGCCGCCGGACCTGCGGCCTGAAGCCTGGAAAAAGTTCGAGACCGGCCGCACGGGCTGCGGCAACTGCTCCGTGCGCTGCAAGAACGTCTACGAAATCCCCTCGGGCAGGCGCAAAGGCGAACACGGCGAGGCCTTGGAATACGAATCCATCTTCTGCATGGGCACCAACTGCGGCGTGACGGACCCCGTGCCCATCATGGAGATGAGCAACCTCGGCGACATTTACGGCCTGGACGTCATTCCCCTAGGCAACACCTTGGCCCTGGCCAAAGATCTTTTCGCGCGCGGCATCCTGACCAGGGAGATGACCGGAGGACTTGACCTGTCCTGGGAAAACTCGGCCGACCAGGTCGAACTGGTCCATCTCACGGCTCTGCGCGAAGGGTTCGGCAACATCCTGGCCGAGGGCCTTTTGTCCATGGCGAAGATCATCGGCCCCCAGGCCATGAGGTACTGCTATCACGTCAAGGGCCTCAGTCGCGGCCCCTACCCCGCCGGACTCTTTGCCCTGGCCCACGCCACATCCACACGCGGGGCAGACCACCTGCGCGGCCGCAGCTGGGCCTACGGGGAGAACGACCCGGACCTGTACCCGAAACTGCAGACCTCGGGCACCATGCACGCCGATATGAACGACCCGGTGCAGGCCATCATCCTCTCCGAGCGGGTCTGCACCCTGGCCGACTCCGTGGGGCGCTGCAAGGGCGCAGTCAATTCCTGGGCCAATGCCCTGCCCCTGGCCTGGAAGTATCCCCTTTTCGACGGCCTAGCCCGTGTGCTGAGCGCGGCTACTGGGGAAACCTTCACCGAAGAGAGCCTTATCGAAACCGCAGATCGCGTTTACACTCTGGAAAAAGCCTTCAACGCCCGCCAGGGCATCACCAGCGCCCACGACGCCATCCCCCTGAACCCGGACCATCACGGCCCGGAAGAAGTGGAGCATGAACAGGCGAGGCACCGTGAACTTCTGCACCGCTACTACCTTCTGCAAGGGCAGGACATCCAAACGGGCATCCCGACTCAAGATCGCATGGCAGAGCTTGGACTCGCTGAAGAAGGGGCACGCCTGCACAGCGAAGGCCCCTACCCGGAATGGACCGGACCCGCGCTGTGGCCCCTGGATGCCTATCCTCACGGAGGCAGGCGGGCATGATCTGCCCGCACCCTGAATCTCCAACGAAATTCAATGCTTGACTGGACAGGATTGCAAAGGCAGAAATGTCATACAATGTCCTTGTCCGGGCAAATGGTTGCATCCGCCATGCCCGGTCTTGAATCAATCAGCGGCCTGTCCCCTCGCGCTGCCAATACGTGCCGCCGTCATTCGAGGACAGGCAACTGGGACGATTCTTGCTTCCGGGCAGAATAGCATGTTAAAAACGACCATGGCCGAACTGTGCGGTCGCCATCTTCATCCACGGAAAGGCTCATGCGCATTTTCCTCGCCCTGCTTCTGCTGCTGACAATGCACGCCCAGTGCATGGCAGGGCCGTCGCTGGACCTCAGCCCCGAGGAACGGGCCTGGCTGGACGAGCACAAGGATTCCCTGACCCTCTCCTTTGACCGCTCCTTTCCGCCCATGGAGTTCGAGACCGCAGATGGCTCTTTTGTCGGCTTGAGTGCCGACCTCGTTGCCAAGATCGAAGAGCGCCTCGGCATCACCTTCCGCAAACAGGGCATTCCCTGGCCCGAGGCTCTTGAGGGTCTCAAGAACGGCACCACGGCGCTGCTTCCAGCGATTGTCGAGACCGCCCAGCGCTCCGAATATGCTTTTTTCACCAAGCCCTACGTGCGCATCCCGCACGTCATCGTCACGCCCCGCAGCGTGAAAGGCCGCCTCGCGCTGAACGACCTCGCCGGCATGCGCGTGGCGGTTGTCCGTGGCTACGCTTCGGCGGGCATGGTCAAAGAGGCCGGACGGGGAAAATTCGAGGTGGTGGAGGTGGAAACCATTCGCGAAGGACTGCGCGACGTCTCCTTCGGAGTGGTCGATGCCTTTGTGGAAAACCTGGGCGTAGCCGCATGGTACATCGAACAGGAGAGACTGCCCAATCTGCGCGTGGCCGGAGACCTCGATGTGGTTCAGGAACTGTCTATCGGCATCAGCAGGCATTATCCGCTGCTGGCCAGCGCCGTGAGCAAGGCCCTTGAGTCCATCCCCGAATCTGAAATGAAGGCCATCACCGAACCCTGGATTACGTTTTCGACCTCGTTTCTGAACAAGCAGACCTTCGAAGCCCTGAAACTCGCGGCCGTGTTCACGGTCGTCATCCTTCTGATCCTGGCGGCAGTCGCCTGGGCCCTCGGTTTCAAGCTGCGCAAAAAAATGAATGAACTCAGGCGTACCCAATCCGCCCTGACCGAACAGGTGGAACGCTTCCGCCTGGCTCTGGAGACCACCCAGGCCGGGTTCTGGGAGCACTACCCGACGGAAAACAGGGAAGTGCACAGCCCTGAATGGTACGCCATGCTCGGCTATGCCCCAAATGCCGTAACTGGAGGGGTGGAAGACTGGACCGACCTGATCCACCCCGAGGACCGGGAAGGGGCTTTGGCCGCATTTACCGCCTATATCCGCGATGGGAGCCAGGGCATGTACGAAGCCCAGTACCGCCTGCGCGCCGAGGACGGCTCTTGGAGATGGATTCTGGGCAAAGGTCGCACCGTCTCCTGGGACGTCGAAGGTCGCCCGACCCGCATCATCGGACTCAACCTGGACATCCAGAAAACCAGGGAAGCCCAGGCGGAAATGCAGCGCTCCCAGAGGCTGAACAAGGCGCTGCTCGAACAGACTTCGCAATTCATCGGCCTGCTCGACCAGCAGGGCAATCTGCTCGTCGCCAACCACACTTCCATGGAGTGGGCCAGGACCTCGCCGCAAGAGGTGCTGGGCAAGCCCTTTTGGGATGGTCCGTGGTGGCCGGACAGAGAAAAGGCACAGTTCCTTCTCATGCAGCTCATGGACCAAGTCAGCAAAGGGCAGAGCTCGCGCCGCGAAGTGATGCATATCGATGCCGAGGGCAAGGAAGCGTTCATCGATTTCACCATGTCCCCATTCCGGGACGACACAGGCCGGGTCGTCAACTACATTGTCGAAGGACGCGACATCTCGGCGCTCAAGCAGAAGCAGCTGGAAATCATGGAGAGCGAAAAACGCTTCCGAACCATTTTCGAGAGCGCGCCCTACTCCATGGTCATCACCCGCCTTTCCGACGGCAGATACATGGACGCGAACACCGCCTTTCTGCGCAAAATGGACATCAGCCGCGAAAATCTGCTCAAGCTTTCTCCACGGGACGTCGGATCCTTCCCCGAGGCGCACCAGGAAGAAATCTTCCTCCGCCTCAAGGCCAGCCGAAACGTTCACAACCTGGAAACCCAGGTGCGAAGACCCGATGGCACCGCCGGACACATCCTCTATTCGGGGGGACTCATCACCCTGGGCGGAGAGCCCTGCATCCTGTCCATGATCGTGGACATCACCGAACTCAAAGAGGCCCAGGAAGAACTGCGCCGATCCAAGGAAATGTTCTCCCGCCTGTTCCAGCTTTCCCCAGACATCATCACGCTGGCGAGGCTCAATGACGGGATCCTCCTCGAAATCAACGAAACCTTCTCGCGCGCCACCGGCTATTCCCGTGACGAGGCCCTGGGAAAAAGCACCCTCGACCTGGGGATATTCGCCGTGCCCGAAAGGCGGACCGAGCTTGTGGAAGTTTTGCGGCAGGGCGGCCAAGTGGAGAACTTCGAATTCAACCTGCGCCACCGGGACGGGCACATCCTGCAGTGTTCGCTCTCGGCCAGGCTGATGACCGTCGACGACGCGCCATGCATCCTGGCCATCACCCGCGACATCACCCATCTGCGGGCCATGCAGGACAGCATGATCCAGTCCGAGAAGATGCTCTCCCTGGGCGGCATCGCCGCAGGCATCGCCCACGAGATCAACAACCC
>Ga0075011_10000874_pt1 | contig 16145 bp, 10 predicted proteins | sample TARM_MetaG_T_14_FD_72354 | JGI IMG/M metagenome (GOLD analysis project Ga0075011, IMG submission 72354) | Freshwater microbial communities from Pennsylvania, USA, analyzing microbe dynamics in response to fracking - TARM_MetaG_T_14 | ecosystem: Environmental > Aquatic > Freshwater > River... | reverse complement strand
GTCTATGTCTAGGGCTCTGTATATTTGCAGTTGGCTTGTTGCGCTTGTGTGCTTATTACAAGTACGGGTTTATGCTGCAAATGATCAAACAAATACTTATCTCGTCGCCACGGAAGCCGACGATGTTGTCACGCGTGTCATTTTTGATGATGTCGCTCATCAATTTAATATTGATATTGAATATGTTAATTACCCGAGCTTTGATGCGATTCTTAAATCCGTTGAAGCCGGGGAAAGTGATTTTGCCGCAAATGTTACATATACGGCTGAACGAGCAGGGCGTTTCAGTTTTTCGCGTCCAACCAATATTGAATATACCTATTTATTCAGTAAATCCAATCAACCACTGGAAGAAATGCAAGTTGTCGGTATTCCTGCCGGTACCATTTATGGTGACTTAATTCGTGAGAACTACCCCAATATCAATATGGTGGAATACTATGGGTCGGAAGCCGCTGATCGCTTACTGAAGTTCTCAAAAGTCGACGGTGTGGTTGATGCTATCAATCAGCTAAAGCCGATGCTCCTGAGTGGTTATGATGCGCAACTGCTGAATGATCGGCTGCCGATTCAACCTGTGTCTATTATTAGCCCACTTGATACACACACCGAATTGTTAAAAGAGATAGAGTCTTACGTTCATTCCTCTAAAGTGCAAAAGTTGTTACGTGAATCTATTCAGAAGTATCAGTTTGATATTCGTAAACATGCGTTGCGTCAGGCTGTTATCGATAGCGGGTTAAATCTGCAACGTCCGCTAAAAGTAAAGCTTGAGAATGTTACTCCTTACACAAATTATCATTCAGATGGTGAGGTAAGCGGTATTAGTGCTGATGTGGTGTTTAAGGCTTGCGATATATTACTGCTGAAATGTGAACTTGTGAGTACAGCGGATGAGCCGTGGGGAAGCATGTACAGCGATATTAAGCACAAGAATATCGATATTATCGCCCCTTTAACCGTCACTGAAGCACGCAAAGAGCTGGTGAATTTTAGTGAAAGTTATTACCACCCTGAAGCCATAATGGTAAAGCGCGAAGGCTATAAGGACTTTGTTTACAGCAACGTTTCAGAGTTGGTTGCAGAGCGAATTGCCGTTGTTAAAGATGATTTCTTTGAAGGTCTTTTGAACCGGATGCTGCCGCGCAAGACATTAACCACAGTCGCAACCCAGGCGGATTTGGTCGATGCACTGCTAACTCAAAAGGTGGATTACATTGTGATGAGCCGGGGCAATTTCAATCAGTTTTTGAGAGAGTCTGATGATTTACTTCCGTTTGTTGAAGATACTATGATTGGAAGCTTCTACTCGTTTGATATTGCTGTTGGCTTTAGCAAAACGCCCCTTGGTGCAACGCTATCTTCTTTATTTTCCCGTGCCATTAAAATGATGGATACGCAGAAAATCGTGAAAAGTTACGATTATCGCCCTGACTGGCGAGCAACGCTGGTGGTTGAACAGCGTTTTACTCGTCAGACTCAATGGTTGTTTATTATCGCGTTAGCTATGTTGCTGGCCGTGGCGTTATATCTGCACAAGCAATCTAACACGGATAATTTAACCAAATTGCGTAATCGTCGAGCCTTGTATCGCAGATACCAACGAGGGGTATCCGCCAAAACGACGCTCGTTTATCTTGATTTGAATCACTTCAAACAGATTAATGATAATTATGGACATGAAATCGGTGACAAGGTTATTAAGCAGTTATCACACAGGATTTCACAAATTTGGAAAGGGCGCGCATACCGTATTGGTGGTGATGAGTTTGTTTTGGTCGGTCATATAGAGACAACTGAGCTTGAAGAATTGTGTGCTTATCTTCAAAGGTTTGTCTTCTTTGATGTTGAAAGAGATGTCAATTTTGAGGTAACTGTGGCTGTCGGTGTTTCATCGAACCGGGATAATTATATGTCTTTGCAGGATGTTATACATCTAGCCGATCAGGCGATGTATGAAGCGAAACATAAACCGTCTGCAATTGTGACACCTATTCGTACCAAGCGAAAAGAATCGCAATAGAATTATACAAATTGTTTAATTGCTGGTCACTTAGTTCGTAAACATAGACATAACCGGGGAATTGGACTTGCAATGCAGCAATTGATGCTTGATAATCCATCCCACTCTTTGGTTACACATCAAAGATGCTCTATGGAGGCTCTGGTCCTCCCGCAACACTAGTTCGTGAACTTGGTCAGGTCCGGAAGGAAGCAGCCACAGCGGATGACGTGTGTGCCGGGATGTGGCTGGGGCTTCCACCCTTTCTGTCGCTGAAACCATAAAGCGTCCCAAAAAAACCATAAAATGTCCTAATAAAACCCATAAAGTGTCCTAAACTTATTTTGGTTGTTTTTTTACAACGAAAAAAGGACAGGTTATGTACGTTCGCAATCTTCGAAAACCATCAGCAAACAAAAACGTTTATAAGTTTGTTAGTGTAAAAAATGGCTGCACCATCATGTGCGAAAGCTCATTGGAATATGATTGTTGCTACTATTTGGAATATTCGGATGATGTTGTTTGTTACCAGTCACAGCCGAAAGGTTACCGTTTCCCTTATCAAGGTAAAGAACATCCATACACCCCTGATTTTTTAGTTTATAAGAAAGATGGAACGTCCTATCTCATCGAAGTAAAACCACTATCCAAAACATTTAGTCCTGAATTCCAAGATAAGTTTCGCCAAAATCAAATTGTGGCGAATGAACTGGGAACATCACTATTACTCGTAACAGACCGCCAAGTTCGGAACGATGTGCACCTTAATAATTTAAAACTCGTGCATCGTTATAGCGGTTGTATTGAAAATACTAGCCATTTGGAAAGTGTTTGGTCAGCCGTTATTCAATCCTCATCGATTTGTATTAAGGCGTTATCTGAAATTCTGAATCTAACCATTGGTGAAGTTTTTGCTTCCGTACTACGTCTTATTGGTTTAGGAAAAGCCAAAACAAAATTGGATGTTTTACTGGATGAAAATTCTTTAATTTCGGTGGCTTAATATGTCTTTTGGGCCATTTGAAGATGAGTTCGGTTCAATAACAAATGACGTTCAGCAACAATATGAGGCAAGCCCTGAAGCTAAGTTATCTCGCCTGAAGTATTCACCACTTGAAACCACCAAGGTCATTGAACGAGATCTATCTTCCTTTCCTGAAGAACAAAAACTAAAAGCGCTGGAGCGTTACAAATTAATTTCTTTGATTGCTAAGGAGATTAATGGTGGTTGGACACCTAAAAATCTTATCCCATTGATAGATAAGCATATAGAAACACTTAATATACCGAAGCCAAGTGATCGTACAGTAAAGCGCTGGTATAAAGCTTTTTGTGAAAGTGATGGTGATATTAAGAGTTTGGTTGATAGTCATCACTTAAAGGGTAACCGGCAGCCCAGAATTGTAGATGATGAACCATTTTTTATAGAAGCAGTTGAACGTTTTCTAGATGCTAAAAGGCCAACATATTCTCAAGCATATGAATTCTATTGCGATAGAATAGAAATTGAAAATAGCAGTATTATCTCGGGGAAGATTCCGAAAATTAGCTATCAAGCGTTCAAGGAAAAGCTTAAAAAACTACCTCCGTATGCGGTAGCATTATCAAGATATGGTAAAAATTATGCTGATAAATTATTTAATTATTATCAGTCATCAATTATGCCGACTAGGATTCTTGAACGAGTCGAGATAGATCATACCCCTTTGGATTTAATACTGTTAGACGACGAACTGTTAATCCCATTAGGTAGAGCTAATTTAACATTGCTTGTTGATGTGTTTAGTGGGTGTATTACTGGTTTTCATCTGGGCTTCAATCCACCTAGCTATGTTTCTGTAGCGAAAGCAATAATTCATTCAGTTAAGAAAAAGAATTACATTCAGGATATGGATGTTGAGTTTCAAAACAGTTGGCTATGTCATGGGAAAATGGAAACGCTAGTTGTCGATAACGGAGCTGAATTTTGGTCAGATAGTTTAGATCATGCCTGTACCGAAGCTGGAATCAACATAGAGTTTTGTAAAGTAGGGCAGCCGTGGGAAAAACCAAGAGTAGAGAGAAAGTTTCTAGAAATTATTCAGGGTATTGCTGGCTGGGTGCCAGGAAAAACGTTTTCAAATATTCTGGAGAAAGATGGATACGACCCTCAGAAAGATGCGGTTATGAGATTTAGTGTTTTTGTTGAGGAACTGCATCGCTGGATCATAGATGTCCACAATGCATCACCCAATAGCCGTTACACCAAAATTCCAAATTATCACTGGAAGAAGAGTGAAGATGTGTTGCCACCGCCAGCATTAAATGAGCACGACGAAAAGAGTTTTAGAGTCGTAATGGGTAAGATTCATAAAGGAACAGTCACCAGTAAAGGAATAAAATTTAAGCACTTAATTTATGACAATGTGGCGTTAGAGCATTACAGAAAGAATTATCCTCAAACGAAAGAAAGTCGTAAAAAAATTATCAAAATAGATCCGGATGATTTATCCAGAATCTTCGTGTTTCTAGAGGAAATGGGCGGTTATATAGAAGTACCTTGTAACTTTGATCCGCTTGGTTACACCAAAAAACTTAGCCTTTGTGAGCATTTAAGAACGGTAAAAGTACACCGTGATTTTATAAAAGGACAAGTTGATTCATTGTCACTAGCTAAAGCACGTCAGGCATTGCATGAGAGAATTAAGCAGGAACATGAAAACTTACGTCAGATGTCGTTACCTCAGCGTGCTAAAAAGGCTAAAAACGGTAAGAAAATGGCTGAACTGGCTGGCATTAACAGCGATAGCCCTAAATCCATAACAACCGATTATCCGATAGAAGACATCATACAACCACACGAATCTACACCTGTCGATGATCTCCAATCACTTTGGAATAAGCGCAGGGCATTAAGGAAGTCGAGCAAATGACATTGCTTCAACCAACGAATAATGATGTCGATGTATTACTAGCTGAGTTCCATCAGTCATTTGTTGTTTATCCTGATGTTGAAAAGGTTTTTGAAGGTTTAGATTGGATTGTTCGTCGCAGCCAGTTCGGTAAATTTGTACCATCAATGCTTCTTACAGGGGGAACTGGTGCTGGTAAGACTTCAGTGGTTGAAACCTATTTGAACAACCATTTTTCCGCTTCAGAAGTGTTAGTCACAAGAGTCAGGCCAAGTTTTGTTGAAACATTAGTTTGGGCAATTGAAAAGCTGAATGTTCCTTACAACAGTCGGTCGAAACGGTCTGAGATTGGCCTACAAGATTATTTCATCAATAGTGTTAAGAAATCTAAGCTTAAGCTGTTGGTTATAGAAGAAGCTCAAGAATTGTTTGAGTGCGCATCTCCCAAAGAAAGGCAAAAAATACGTGACCGACTAAAGATGATCAGTGATGAATGCCGATTACCTATCGTCTTTATTGGCATTCCTACTGCCAAACTTATCTTGGAAGACTCACAATGGGACAGACGAATTATGGTGAAGCGAGACTTGCCATATATCCGAATAACGAACGAAGAGTCGTTAGATGTCTATATTGCTTTACTTGAGGGACTTGAAAAGACCTTACCTATTTCAGTCGCTCCGGAACTGTCTGATATGGACATGGCTATGCGTTTATTAGCTGCCAGTAAAGGGATGCTCGGTTTAATCAAAGAACTTGTAGGTTATGCGTTTGAACTGGCTTTACTCGAAGGTAAACGTCAGATTACTCAAAACGAATTTATTCAGGCATTTAAATCTATTTTTGGCTCCGATATTAGTAACCCATTTGAGATTGAACTGGATAAATTACTAATCCCGCAGATTATTGAGTATGAAGGCTATCTTTTGGACTCAGATAGTGGGGATATCAAGTTTACTCATCAGATATTTGAAGACATACCATTAACAGAATTACTACGTTAACTATTTGCTTTAGTAGATAATTTATCTAGTAAACCTTTTTTATCTTCATCACTTAACTTATCAATCAGACAAGCTAATTCAGCCGTAACTTCATCTTTACAAAAGAAATAATTCAACGGTACATCCAGTTCTTCAGCCATACGGGTTAACGTTCCTATATCGGGAACATGACGACCTTTTTCGTAATGGTTCATTCGACCACTTGCAGAGCTTTCTTCCATTCCAATTTTTACCCCAAGATCTTTTTGGGTGATTTTGGCTTTTTTACGCGCTGCTTTGAGCCTCTCTGGGATTGGGTTTTCCACTTAGACATTCTTTTTTGTACCTATAGATAACTTAGATTGTCTAAGTTTTACTTATTTTTGTATACTTAGCAATCCTAAGTTTTTGTGGTGTTTAGAGGTCATAGTGAAAAGAACCAAAAAGCTCAGTCATCCAATTTATAACCTTTTGATAAATAGAAATTTGGATCGCTTTACAGTGATACAGGCGCGGGACGAACTGCAGCAATCATCAGATCGGTTTGAAGATGATAATGAAGCGAGAAAGTATATATATCGGCAGATCAATCATCTGGTATCTAACGGTTACTTGAAGACGTTGGGCGAAGGCAGAGAAAAGCGCTATATAAAAACGGAAGCCTTTAATCTAAGTTCTTTTTCCAAGAAAACAGTTAAAAGGTATAAGCGCAAGTCATCGGAAGATGAAAAATGTGTGCAAGTTTTTCAAACGGAACAATACATTGAAGCGTTAGAAAAAGAACGAGTTCAGTACAAGAGTGAATTATCTGTCACGTATGCTGAAGAACAGGAATATAGCCGTTTAATGAGTCGTTTTCCTGATAAAAAAGAATTGTTAATGCCGATCTACGTTCAGGCTAAGGAACGTTCGGAAACAACACTTGGGAAAATAAACGCTTTAACCAGTGTGCTTAATGTTATGCAGAGCCATCTCAACTGAAGTATACCTAGTGAGTTTTATATCAATGAAATCTGACACTTATTTGTAAGCAAAAGGAGCGATACCATCCGTTTAGTTCGTTTGCTTCTTATAACCTGCTGACTTATATCATAAACTGTACGATTAGCTCTCGGATTCCCTTTAGTCTTTAGGTATATTGCTACTTATACGGTTTCATATCGAGTCGGTTACATGGAAGCAAAAATAAACAAAGCAAATCTGTCTGAAACAGACATCATTACTAAGTTCATTTTGCCTGCGGTGAAAAGTGCTGGATGGGACAACATGACCCAGATTCGTCAGGAGGTAAAACTTCGTGATGGTAAGGTAATTGTCCGGGGGAATATGGCTGCACGACGTAAAGTTAAGTCGGCTGACATCGTGCTCTACCATAAACCGAGTATGCCTCTTGCTGTTATTGAAGCGAAAGCGAACAAGCACGAAGTGGGTAAAGGCATGCAGCAGGGCTTAGATTATGCGTCTTTGCTTGATGTTCCATTTATATTTGCTTCCAACGGAGATGGTTTTGTATTCCATGACAAAACCAATCCAACCCAGCTTGAAACCGAAATCCGATTAGAAGACTTCCCGACACCTGAGCAACTATGGAATAAGTATTGCGTTTGGAAAGGTTACAAAACCGAAAACCTTCCTGTTATTACTCAAGACTATTACGATGATGGCAGTGGCAAGTCTCCACGTTATTACCAATTGCAGGCAATCAACAAAACGGTTGAAGCTGTCGCTAATGGTGAAAATCGCGTATTGCTGGTGATGGCAACAGGTACAGGTAAAACCTATACAGCATTTCAAATTATCTGGCGTTTATGGAAGGCCAGAGCGAAGAAACGCATTTTGTTTTTAGCTGACCGCAATATCTTAGTCGACCAAACCAAAAATAACGATTTCCAGCCTTTTGGAACTGCGATGACTAAAGTGACTGGTCGTACAGTCGATCCTGCTTATGAAATTCATTTGGCACTCTATCAAGCAATCACTGGCCCTGAAGAATCGCAAAAAGCGTACAAACAAGTTGACCCAGATTTCTTCGATTTGATTGTGATTGACGAATGTCACCGAGGCAGCGCGTCGGAAGATAGCGCCTGGCACGAGATTCTGGAATATTTCAGCTCTGCTACTCAGGTTGGTCTAACCGCGACACCAAAAGAAACCGATGTGGTTTCTAATACCGAGTATTTCGGTGACCCTCTCTATACCTATTCATTAAAACAAGGTATCGAAGATGGCTTCTTAGCCCCTTATAAAGTTATTCGTGTTGACATCAACGTGGATGTGCAGGGATGGCGACCAACCAAAGGTCAGGTTGATTTAAATGGAGAGGTTATCGAAGACCGTATCTATAACCAGAAAGACTTTGACCGAACGATGGTGATTGACGAGCGAACGGAGCTAGTCGCCAAAACTATCACCAATTATCTTCAGAAAACTGACCCGATGGCTAAAACCATCGTGTTCTGTAACGATATTGACCATGCTGAACGTATGCGTCGGGCATTAATTAATTTGAATCCGGAACAAGTCGCTAAAAACGAAAAATATGTGATGAAAATTACAGGGGATGATGAGATAGGAAAAGCTCAGCTTGATAACTTCATTAACCCTAAAAAGAAATATCCGGTTATTGCGACTACTTCCGAGTTAATGACTACGGGTGTTGATGCCAAAACCTGTAAACTCGTTGTGCTCGACCAAACGATACAATCCATGACCAAATTCAAACAGATAGTGGGTCGAGGTACACGTATTGATGATCGCTACGGCAAACTATGGTTTACCATTCTGGATTTCAAAAAAGCGACAGAACTGTTTGCTGATGAACGTTTTGATGGTGAGCCAGAACGCGTAAAAGTGACAGTTCCTGAAGATTTTGATGATGACGAATTGATTGATGACATTATCGAAGGTACGGATGAAGATGACACTAATCCTTTCGATGACGAAGATATTGATACTGAAACGATTCAAGAACCTGAAGGTATTTATGATCCGACTTCCGGTCCATCCCCAACACCGACTGGCGGTGATGACTGGATTGAAGATCCGGAACGCGTTCGAAAATTCCATGTTAAAGGAGTTACTGTTACGACTTTTGCTGAGCGTGTTCAGTACTATGATAGCGATGGTAAACTCGTTACAGAATCATTCAAGGACTACACCCGTAAAACCATCGCAAAAGAGTTTTCATCATTAGATGAGTTCGCTAAGAAGTGGCAGGAGTCTGATCGCAAGCAGGCGATTATCGATGAACTGTCAGAAATGGGTGTTATTTGGGAAGTTCTTGAACAAGAAGTCGGCAAAGAGCTTGATCCATTCGATATGATCTGTCATGTCGTCTATGATATGCCCCCTTTAACTCGCAAAGAGCGTGCAGAGAACGTTAAGAAGCGCAATTACTTCACTAAATACGGTGAGGTCGCTCAGCAGGTATTAGAGAACTTGTTGGATAAGTATGCCGATGAAGGTGTATCCGAAGTCGAAAATATGACAGTACTCAAAGTCGCACCTTTTACCGAGATTGGTAGCATGATGGAAATCATCAAACACGGTTTTGGTGGCAAACCGCAGTACCAACAAGCGATTCAGGAATTAGAAGCGGAAATTTACCGCTTGGATGGAAAGTCTGCTTAATTGCAGAAGTATCACAAGATTCGTCAAACTATACGATAAAAAATTTTAAAACGAGAAAACTATGTCAATCAGTTCAGTGATTAAATCAATTCAAGACATTATGCGTAAAGATGCGGGTGTTGATGGAGATGCGCAGCGTTTAGGGCAAATGTCCTGGTTACTATTTCTAAAAATCTTTGATGCCCGAGAAGAAGAGTTAGAGCTTGAGTTGGATGATTACCAAGCACCAATCCCTGAAAAGTTTTTATGGCGTAATTGGGCGCAAGATGCAGAGGGAATCACTGGTGAACGATTATTGGAATTTGTTAACGATGAGCTTTTTTTCTCATTAAAAAACCTCAATGCTCCAAGTGATATGAACCCTCGTGGTTACGTTGTTAAGGAAGCTTTTAGCGACGCATATAATTACATGAAAAATGGTACTTTGTTGCGTCAGGTTATCAATAAACTCAACGAAATTGACTTTACCAGTTCAAGTGAACGTCACTTATTCGGTGATATCTATGAGCAGATTCTAAGAGATCTGCAAAGTGCAGGTAACGCAGGTGAATTCTACACGCCTCGTGCTGTAACTAGCTTTATTGTTAACCGCCTTGATCCAAAGCTAGGCGAAAGCATCATGGACCCGGCGTGTGGTACTGGTGGCTTCTTAGCTTGCAGTTTTGACCATGTTGAAAAGAACTATGTAAAAACAGCAACCGATCATAAGACACTACAGCAACAGATTCATGGTGTTGAGAAGAAACAGCTTCCTCACTTACTGTGTGTCACCAATATGATGTTGCATGGCATAGAAGTACCTGTGCAAATTAAGCATGGTAATACATTGAATAAGCCTTTATCGAATTGGGAAAGTGATATTGATGTGATTGCTACTAACCCTCCATTCGGTGGCACGGAAGAAGACGGGATTGAGAAAAACTTTCCTGCAGAGATGCAAACCCGTGAAACGGCAGATTTGTTTTTACAGCTGATCATTGAAGTGTTACGTGAGAATGGCCGTGCAGGTGTTGTTCTACCAGACGGTACGCTGTTTGGAGAAGGTGTTAAAACCAAGATTAAGAAGTTGCTGACTGAAGAATGTAACCTTCATACCATCGTGCGCTTGCCTAACGGAGTGTTTAATCCATATACAGGCATCAAAACTAATATCCTGTTCTTTACCAAGGGCAAACCAACCAAAGAAGTATGGTTTTATGAGCATCCGTATCCGGAAGGCGTAAAGAACTACAGCAAAACCAAACCAATGAAGTTTGAAGAGTTTCAACAAGAGATTGAATGGTGGGGTGATGAAGCTGATGGGTTTGCCAGCCGTGTTGAAACCAAGCAGGCATGGAAAGTTTCGATTGACGATATCGTTGCTCGTAACTTCAATCTGGATATTAAAAACCCATATCAGGATGAAGTAGAAAACCACGATCCGGAAGAACTACTTGCTAGTTACCAACAACAACAGCAAGACATTGCAGCTCTGCGTAATAAGCTAAAAGACATTCTAGGTAATGCACTTAAGTCCACTGTTAACGGTGAGGCATAAGTATGTCTGTAGAAAACCTGATTACAAAGCATATTGATATCTGGACCTCTGCAGTACAGACCAAATCAACGGCTGGTCGCGGCACCAGTAGCAAACTCGATTTATACGGAATTAAAAAACTGCGTGAGCTGATTTTAGAGTTGGCGGTGCGTGGTAAATTAGTTCCACAAGATTCACTCGATGAAGAAGCTTCAATTTTATTAAAGCGCGCATCCGAACAGAAAGGGCAATTGGTTGAATTGGGATTAATCAAAAAGCCCAGAAAACTAGATAAAATTTCTGAAGATGAAATACCGTTTGATGTGCCTAAAACGTGGGTATGGACTCGAATTGAAAATGTTGGTCATGATTTAGGGCAGAAAAAACCCGACGCTTCTTTTACATATATTGATGTTAGTGCAATTAATAAAGAGCTGGGGTTAATAGAAGATGCAAATATTCTAAATGCTTCGGAAGCCCCCTCGCGAGCTCGTAAGTTAGTCAAAAAAGGTACCGTGATCTACTCTACCGTTAGACCTTATTTGCTAAATATTGCAGTAATAGATCACGATATATCACCAGAACCAATCGCGAGTACTGCTTTCGCAATCATTCATCCGTTAGATGGTATATCAAGTTCATATATTTATCGATATTTACGATCTCCAAGCTTTATATCTTATGTGGAATCCGTTCAAAACGGAATTGCATATCCGGCAATTAACGATAAGCAATTTTTTAATGGTTTAATCCCAATTCCTCCCCAAGAAGAACAACACCGCATAGTCGCCAAAGTCGATGAGCTAATGGTTCTCTGCGACCAACTGGAACAGCAAACTGAAGCGAGTATTGAAGCACATCAGGTGTTGGTTGAAACCCTGCTGGCAACTTTAACCAACAGTGCCGATGCTGATGAGTTAATGGAAAACTGGGAACGTATAAGTGCCCATTTCGATACCTTATTCACTACCGAAGAAAGCATCGACCAGCTTAAACAAACCATTCTGCAATTGGCGGTAATGGGTAAGTTAGTTCCGCAAGACCCGAAAGATGAACCAGCCTCTGTACTGCTTGAACGTATTGCTAAAGAGAAAGCTCAGTTGGTGAAAGATAAGAAAATCAAAAAGCAAAAACCTTATGTGACTTTCGAAGGATTAGATTCGTTAATGAAAGACTTACCTTTCGGGTGGAAATGGGTTCGACTGGCTGACATTGCTGAAATAGTTAGAGGTGGTTCACCTAGACCCGCTGGAGATCCTAGGTATTATGATGGAGATATTCCATTTTTGAAAGTTGGTGATGTAACCAGAAAGTCTTCCAAATTTGTAGAAGGTTTTAATGCGACGATTAAAGAAGCCGGTTTGCAAAAAACGCGTTTGATAGAAACTAGAACAGTCCTTTTATCGAATAGTGGTGCGACGTTAGGAATCCCTGCTATTTGTGAATTCCCGGCTACTTTTAACGATGGAATAGCAGCTTTTATTAACAAGTCTGAATTTATTTTTGATGAATATTTGTATTTGTATCTCAATACCATGACAGATTGGTTCTTAAATATTGCTTCAAGAGGTCAAGGTCAACCAAACCTAAATACAGATATAATCAAGGCTACTAGGTTTCCTCTAGCACCTATTAAGGAGCAATATCGTATAGTTGCGAAAGTAGATAGTTTGATAGATATGTGTAACCAACTTAAGTTACGTATTGCCGAGTCACAAACGGTTAAATTAAATCTAACTGATGCCATCGTTGATCAGGCGTTATAACCGTGGCAATTGTTTCCAACCAAGCCCAAACTATTTCGGAATTACTGAGCCGAACGCTCACAGTTCCGAAATATCAACGCCCTTACAAGTGGCAACCTAAGCACGTTAATCAATTGATTGATGACATATTTAACCACCGTTCTAAGTCTTGTTACCGACTTGGTACGGTGGTGCTGCATGAACATGGTGAATGTGAAAATGCTTCGCTAGATATAGTGGATGGTCAGCAGCGTTTACTGACTTTAACCCTAATTTGTGCGGTGTTAGACCCACAACAGAAATGCTTATCTCCGACATTACTCGCACACCCTTTTAAGTCTTCTATCAGTATTCAAAACCTTAAACATAATGCGCAGATTATTCATGAACGCCTCGTTGGTTTAACTGAAAGTGATAAAAAAGCGCTACTTGAATTCGTGATGCATAAATGTGAATTAATCGAAGTGACACTTAATAATCTGAGTGAAGCCTTTCAGTTTTTCGATTCACAAAATGCGCGTGGAAAGGCATTAGCACCATACGATTTACTTAAAGCATATCACCTGCGTGAGATGATGGATTCCTCTCAGCAAAGTGAGCGTCTGCATCATGTAGAGCTTTGGGAGCAAGGTGTGAATCCTGATGATGAGTATGCGGTAAATCTGCATACGATAATGGCCGAGTTTCTATTTCGTATGCGTCGCTGGATCGACGGTGATTACGGTATCCAATTTAGCCGCCATAATCTTGAAGTGTTTAAAGGTATTAATTTAGAAACCACGCACTATGCATATGCAGAGTCGATGCTTGCTCTCGATTATGCTGTTAATGCCTACAATGCTGACCCTGTAAGAAAATGGGATAAACAACTCAAGAGTTATCCATTTCAAGTTGATCAAACCATGATTAACGGACAACGCTTTTTTGAGTATATCCAGCACTACATCGCTATTCATAATCAACTATTCAACGTTCAAAATGGATTACTGGATGGTTTCATTAAACAGTATCAACTCAATGAAATGATTTGGAGAAAGGGCGATCGATACGTCAAAAACTTATTCATGTGTGCGGTGATGTATTACTTCGATAAGTTTGGCCCTATCGAACTCGAAAGCGCAGCGAAAATCTGTTATCGCTGGGCGTATTATTTGCGCCTTAACTTGCAACGAATTGGTATGGAATCCATAGACAATTATGCTCGAGGCTTTGAGCAAACCAGTCTATTCCGCGTAATTCGTAAAGCAATTCATCCTCAACAAGTTCTCGCATTTCAGCCTCCTTATGTGGAACAAGTTAGATTCAAAAACGCCTCACATGTAGAGCAATCTATCCACTTGATGATTTATGGCAACAATAATGAGCAATAACGATAAAGACCTTCAGCCATTAACAGTTAAGGAGCTCTTTGAGCCACTGAGTCAGTATGTCATTCCGATTTATCAGCGCAATTACGCCTGGGGTGCCTCTGAAATCGAACAGCTTATTCAGGATATTTACGATGCGGCAGATAGCGATGGTTCTGAGGAAGAAGAGAAGAATTATTTTCTTGGTAGCCTAGTCGTTTATGAGCGTGAACGTCAATCCAATACGCAAGTAAAGGTGTATGAAACTATTGATGGTCAGCAACGGCATACTACGTTGTCTATTTTGTTGGCTTTTTTAAAGCACCAGTCAGCCTTAAATCAAACTGGTTTAGATAATCTAGGGCTGAATTTAAGTTTTGATAGCCGCCCAAAATCAGTACGGGCTTTGAATGATCTATATGACAATGGCAATAAAGGTGAGTCTGAAGAACGTAATATTCATGCCGCTTACGAAATCATTAAACGGTATTTTGAAACTAAAAAGTTAGACATCGCTCGATTCAGTCACTATTTATTCAACCATGTTGTGATATTGCGAGTTTCTGTACCGAAAGATACTGACCTAAACCACTATTTTGAAATTATGAATAACCGCGGTGAGCAGCTTGAAAAACATGAGGTGCTTAAAGCGAATTTGATGTCGGTTTATGCAGATAGCCCTGTAACACGCGACTGTATCTCGGCTATTTGGGATGCATGCGCCAACATGAAACGATACGTCCAATTAGGTTTTGAGCCTTTAGTTAGAACCGCTGTTTTTGGTGATAAGTGGCAATCGTTCCCTAAAAATTTCTCTGTGATCCAAGCTAATTTTATCGAGTCAAAACAAACTGAAGAAGGTATTACGCTTCTTAATATTATTCGAAAAAAGCGGCGCTTTGATAAAACTGATGATTTAGAGAATGAAAAAGAAGAGCGGTTTGAGTCGATTATTGATTTCTCCAATTTCTTGTTGCACGTTCTTAAGGTTACCGTAGACGATAAAGTTTCTTTGGATGATAAAAAACTACTGGAAGCGTTTTATAACGATGCTAATCAGCTTAAGGTGGAGCCAACCGAGTTTGTCTTTAATCTGTTGAAATATCGAATTCTGTTTGATCGTTATATCGTTAAGCGTGATTCAGAAGAGAAATGGAGCTTGCTGACACTTGAAAAATATACAGACAGTTTTAACTATATAAATTCATTTGGTAAGGACGAGAACAACGAAATAAATCAACAGCTAGCAATGATTCTTTCTATGTTTCATGTCTCGAATCCAGCATTGATTTATAAGCGTTGGTTAAACGATGCATTGGAAATTCTAGGTCATTTGGCGAGTCAAGATGCTTTAGAAGTAAGTGGTGAACAATACCTGAAAGCATTGGAGCTATTGAGTGAACAGTACCTCGACGAGATTTGTGGTTCTGGCGAAGGTTTTAATGAGTCGATTTTGCATGAAGGGACAGCTGTTCAGAACTTTATTTTTAATCGTTTAGACTACCTACTTTGGATTCGTCACAAAAATGGAATTAGATACGGTGTTGTAACTGATGAATTGTTAAAGAAATTTGAGAATTTCCAGTTTTCGTTCCGAACGTCTGTAGAGCACTATTTCCCGCAAACTGATCCATCAGGTACACCCGCAAAAGATCTTGGTATGGAGAATGTTGACCGGTTTGGTAACTTGTGCCTTATCTCTCCAAGTAGTAACTCACGATTAAATAACTATTCTCCAGCGGATAAAAAATCGTTCTACCGCCAGAATCATCGTACTGAAAGTTTAAAACAGGCGATCATGATGAGTTATCCGCATTGGGGACCTGATGAGCCTGGGTATACCTATATCCAGAATCATGAAAAAGAGATGATTAAGGTTTTACGTAATCACGAGTAATTCGTTTATAACCAATTTTGGGAAAAGAATGAAAATTTTAGATGATATTTGTTCCTCAATAGCAGGGAACGCGAAAACGAGGATCAGTGATCCGTTTATCGGTGCGTTTATCTGTTCTTGGATTATTTGTAACTG
>Ga0075011_10000873_pt1 | contig 16147 bp, 13 predicted proteins | sample TARM_MetaG_T_14_FD_72354 | JGI IMG/M metagenome (GOLD analysis project Ga0075011, IMG submission 72354) | Freshwater microbial communities from Pennsylvania, USA, analyzing microbe dynamics in response to fracking - TARM_MetaG_T_14 | ecosystem: Environmental > Aquatic > Freshwater > River... | reverse complement strand
CATCCCCTCTCCCTTCCTAAACTTCTTGTGCCGCTTCGCGGGATAAGACGTGCCGGAGTGGAAAAATCGGAAAGGGTTTGCCTTTTTTCCTGCCGGAACGATACATTCACATTTGTTTGGTCACGACGCGAAGCGCGCTAAAAAGTTTTGAGGGGAGTCCAGAGGGGAAACTTTTTCAAAAGTTTCCCCTCTGGCCGCCGGAGGCAACCTCACCATGAGCAAACGCAATATCTACCTGAAGACCGTCCCGCCCGAAGAAGCGGTGGCCCTGGCCAAGGCGACCCTCAACCGCGACGCGCTGCTCGGCACCGAGCGGGTGGCCACGCACGAGGCTGCCAGGCGGGTCACGGCCGGGCCCATCTACGCCAAATATTCCTCGCCCACCAACCATGCTGCGGCCATGGACGGCGTGGCCGTGTTGGCCGAATCCACTTTTGCCGCCCGCGAAGACGAGCCCGTGGCCCTGGAGTTCGGTGAGGGGTTCCTGTTTGTCAACACCGGCAACCCCCTGCCCGAAGGCAAGAACGCGGTGGTCATGATCGAGAACGTAGTCCAGAAGGACGACAACACCGTGCTCATCGACGGCCCCGCCTTCCCGTGGCAGCACGTACGGCGTATCGGTGAGGACATCGTGGCTACGGAACTGCTCATTCCCCAGAACCGGGAGCTGACGCCGTCGGACATCGGCGCGCTCATCTCGGCGGGCATCTACGAGGTGGAAGTCCGCGACCGGGTCCGGACCATCTTCCTGCCCACGGGCGACGAAGTGCTGAATTTCCTGGACAAACCTGAACCGCACGCAGGGCAGGTCATTGAATCCAACTCCCAGGTCTTCCGGGCCTACGCCAAGAGCTGGGGCATCGACGCCCAGTGGTCCCCCCCGGTGCCGGACGACGAGGACGCCCTGCGCGAGGCGGTCGAGGACGGGCTGCGCAAGGGCTGCCACATGGTCGTGGTCGGCGCCGGATCGAGCGCCGGAAGCAAGGACTACTCCAAGAAGGTCTTCGAATCCATCGGCACGGTCCTGGTCCACGGTATCTCGGTCATGCCGGGCAAGCCGAGCCTGCTGGCCGTGACCGACGAGCGCAGCGGGTATCCGGGCAGGCTCCTGGTGGGCGCGCCGGGTTATCCGGTGTCGGCCATCGTCTGCCACGAAAAAATACTCGCGCCCGTGGTTCACTGGCTCATGGGCAAGTCCGCGCCCGAACGGTTCGAGGCGGACATCGTCCTGGCTCGCAAAACGCCGTCCAGACCGGGAATGCGCGAGGCCATCCGACTGGCAGCCGGACGCATCGGCGATAACATCGTGGGCGCGCCGCTGGCCCGTGGTGCGGGTATGATCTCGACCATGACCAAAGCACAGGCCGTGACCTACATCCCGGAAGACGTGGAAGGCTTTGAACAGGGCGAAAAGGTCAAGGCCGAACTGCTGGTCCACAAGGGCGACCTGGACCGGGTGCTGGTCCATGTGGGTAGCCACGACAACACCCTGGACCTGCTGGCCAACGAATTGATGGGGCTGTCCGCCCCCCTGCGTCTGGTCTCGAGCCACGCGGGGTCCATGGGCGGCCTGACCGCGCTCAAGGCGGGCTCGGCCCTGTTCGCGGGCGCGCACCTGTTCGACCCCGAGACCGGAGACTTCAACTTCCCGTTTATCGAGAGATATTTAAGCGGCATCCCGGTCACTACGATCAACCTGGCCATCCGCCATCAGGGGCTCATCGTGGCCAAGGGCAACTCCATGTCCATCCGGGGCGTGGCAGACCTGACCCGCGAGGACGTGGTCTTCATCAACCGCCAGCGCGGAGCCGGGACGCGCATCCTGCTCGATCATCATCTTAAGAAGGCGGGTATCGGTCCGCGCCAGGTGGCCGGATACGATAACGAGGAATTCACCCACATGGCCGTGGCCGTGAACGTGCTCACCGGCGCGGCCTCCTGCGGGCTGGGCATTTACGCGGCGGCCAAGGCGCTGGGGCTGGACTTTGTGCCCCTGGCCCACGAGCGCTACGACCTGATCATCCCGGACAAACACATGGACGACCCGCGCATCAAGACCCTGCTCTCGACCATCAGCAAAAAATCCGTCCAGGCCAGGATCAAGGCCCAGGGCGGATATGAGACAAATCTGACCGGCCGCGTCATGAAGCCGGGGATGGGGTTGGGACAGGACTAGATCAGGGAGGCGGGCTTGGCCTCATCGGCCGGACGGACCTCCACGGCCTTGGGGCCGGTCTCTTCATCGGTCAGGCCGAAGGTGACCTGTTCACCGGGCTCCAGGGTCTGGAACCCGTCGCGAACGATTTCGGTGTAGTGGACGAAGACATCGCGGCCGTCCTCACCGGTGATGAAACCGAATCCCTTCTGTTCGTTGAACCAGGTCACTTCGCCCTTGTGTCGCATGGCTTCCTCCGCATGCTCGCGCATGGAATTTGTCCAATACTACCCGCTGGCCGGGGTCTTGGCAATGAGCCTACCGCCCCGGCCCGACAAATGAAATCAGGACGCCTCACCATCGCCGTCTTCCGCTTCCGCGTCGTCGCCCGGTTCAAAGTCGTCCTGTTTCTTCAACTCCTTGCGTTTCAATTTTTCTTCTTTCTTCTTTTTCTTCGCCAATTCTTTCTGCCGCTTTGCGAACTTGTAATTCGGTTTGGCCAAAACAACTCCCGGTTATGGGTGACCGGCCGGACGCCGGAAAATAAAAGCCCGTCCCTCCCTCAAGAGAGACGGGCACAGATGCCTTTTAAGGGCGGGTGTGGACTACCAGCGGGGGCGCTCCACACGGGGTTTGGCTTCGTTGACCTTCAGGTTGCGGCCGCCGAAGTCCTTGCCGTCCAGCGCCTCGATGGCGTCCAGAGCGGCGGAGTCGTCGTCCATCTCAACGAAACCGAAACCGCGGGGGCGGCCGGTCTCACGGTCTTCGATCAGTTTAACGGAAGAAACCTGACCATGAGCTTCAAAAGCAGCGCGGACTTCGTCTTCGGTGGCGGACCAGGGCAGATTGCCGACATAGATATTCTTGGACATAGTATTCACTCCTGGTGAATGGAATTTGATGCTTGCGCATCGATGAAATAATAAGAGAAGCAGCGTACACGATGCGCACACTGCTTCTCGATATACCTGTTTCCTTTCCCCAGTCAGCGTCGGCCGGAAATGAGACCGTCCCCAGAGGGTCCCGCTGACACACTAATGGGCACAATTCTCCATAAAACAAAATTAGTCAAGGGGTTTTTTATAATTTAAACGGAATTAAATGGCAGGGTTCCAATTTCAGTCCTTCAATCGAAAGGTCTCAAACGCGCTCCAGCCGCCGCAAAAACGCTGCCTCCCGTCCTCTAGCTTCAATACCCGATTGACCGCGGGAACACGGTCCTCGGCATAGTGGGAGACCATGACAAGCGGGGTTCCGGCCTGGGCCAGCCGCTCAATGAGGTCTATGTTCAGCGCCCTGGAGGCCGGGTCCAGCCCGGACAGCGGTTCGTCCAGAAGAAGCAGCCTCGGCCCCGGGGCCATGGCCCGGGCCAGGAAGACCCTGCGCTGCTGGCCGTAGGACATGTGCCGCAGCCGCCGGGAGCCCAGTCCGTGCAGGCCTACGATGTCCAGCCACTGTTCGGCCCCGAGCCGTTCGCGGCTGGTGGGCTCGTCGAGCATGCCCACGGAACCACGGAACCCGGACATGACCGTCTCCTCGGCGGTCACCTCCCATCCCAGTTCGCGAGCGTACCCGGCCTGAAGGTCCGGAGAAACCACGCCGATGAGCGGCCGGGCCTGGTCCATGGTCATGCCGCCGAACCGCTCCACCGTGCCCGTACCCCGCTCGCCGTCGGCATACGGGGCGATGTGACTCAAAATCAGTTTGAGCAGCGTGGACTTGCCCGCCCCATTTTCGCCGATCACGAGCCAGTTCTCGCCGGGCCGAACCTCCCAATGTATATCGTGGAGAATACGCTCGCCGTCGGCCACCACGGACACGTTGGTCATGCGCAGGAGGTAGTCGAAGGATTCGGGCGCGGGCACGGGAGGCAGGTCACAGGCGAGCACATCCGGTGCGGCCTCGCACAGGGCTCGCTCGGCCTGATCGCGCTCCCCTTCGGCCAGGACCTCTCCGTGATCCAACGCCAGGGCGTGGCGCACGCAATCGGGCAGGTCGCCTACCCGATGGGCGGCGCAGACCAGGGTGGTCCGTTCTCCGGCCCGGTTAAGCAGCTCGACCACCTCACCCCGGGATGCCGCGTCCAGCCCGTCCAGGGCCTCGTCCAGCAACAGAATATCCGGCTTGGGTGCCAGGGCGCGCGCCACCAGGAGCTTGCGCACCTGGCCTGTGGAAAGTGTTCGCAACTCGCTCTCGGCCAGACCTCGGATGCCGAGCCGGTCGATGACCGCGTCGGCCGCCGCCTCCTCTTCGGGCTCGGCCCGGTCGTAGAGAATGGGGGTGTCGTAGAACCCGGCCAGGACCACGTCGCGGCCCTTCACCCTGGGGGTATGCAAGAAATAAAAGTCCTGCATGTCCGCCGAGACCAGACCGATGCGCTGCCGCAGCCCGAGCACGGTCCGCTGCGCCCCTTCGCCAAAATCGTAGACACGCTCCCCGCCGATATCCGGTGTGATCTCACCGCGCAACAGCTTGAGAAGTGTGGTCTTGCCCGAGCCGTTGCGCCCGGTCACGGCGGTGTGGCGGCCACGCTCCAATTGCCAGGTCATGGGTCCAAGCAGCCGCCTGCCGTTGCGGGTCACGGACACGTCTTTCAGGGAAACAAGTGGATTCATTCCGCTATTGTCTCCTTTCCCGGCCCCGCTGGCAAGCCCGGACTTGTCAACCTCGCGCGCCGGGCCTATGCTCGGCGGCATGCCTGAAACCGTCGCCATCCTTCGGGTCCCGGAATACCGGCCGGACCTCCTCAGCCCGGCCGTGGCACGGCTGCTCGAGGCCATCGGCTTCACGTCCGCGCCCGGCGACCGGGTGCTGGTCAAGCCGAACCTGGTCAACGGGAGCAATGCGGCCCGCTGCACCACCGATCCCCAGGTGGTGCGGGCGGCCTGCGCCTGGCTTTTGGACAGCGGCGCGAAGGTCACCGTGGCCGACTCCCCGGCCTTTGGTCCGGCCTCGCTCGTAGCCCGCGCATCGGGGCTCGAAGAGGCCCTCAAAGACCTCGGCATCAAGGTCCGAAGCCTGGGCCGCCCGACGCCCCTGCCCCTGACCCTGGGCGGGACCATCGGGGTGTCCCGCGACGCCCTTGAGGCGGACCGCATCCTCAACCTGCCCAAGCTCAAGGTCCACTGCCAGATGACCGTGTCGGGCGCGGTCAAAAACCTGTTCGGCTGCGTGGTCGGATTCCGCAAGGCGTATGCCCATCACCAGTTGGGGCACAGCCACGCGGTCTTCCGATCCATGGTCATGGACGTGTACCGCGCCCTGCCGCGGGCCGCGCACCTCATGGACGCGATCGAGCCCATGCACAAGGACGGACCGATCAAGGGCGAGCCGTTCCCGCTGGGCATGCTGGCCGCGTCCCAAAACGGTGTTGCCCTTGACACCATGGCCTGCTCCCTGCTCTCCCTTTCCCCGGAACAGGTCCCCCTGTGGGCGGAGGCCGAGAGCCGGGGCATGGACGGCGCGGCCCCGGCCCGGCTGGACTACCCCCTTGAATCAATAGAGGGGTTTGACATCACTGGATTCACGCTCTCCGAGGCCCGCGAGCTTTCCTTCGCGCCCATGCGGCTCATCCGGGGACGTGTACGCAGCCTGTTGAAACATCTTGCAAAAAATTGATTCCTCTTGCGCAAAATAGTCTTGAAAGGTATGGACAGCCATGACCATGCGGCAGCGTTTCACCATCACCGGCCAGGTCCAGGGAGTGGGATTTCGACCCTTTGTATACCGCCTCGCTCTTGACCACGACGTCACCGGCTCGGTGAACAACTCTTCGGCCGGGGTGCTCATTGAGGTGCAGGGCGACGCCGAACAGGTCGGCGCGTTCGCCGAAGATCTGACCGGCAAGCTGCCGCCGCTGGCCCGCATCGTTACCCTGGACTCCGAGAGACTGAACCCGGTGGACGGCGAGGACGGCTTCATCATCCTCGAGTCCACCAAGAGCGCGGGTCACTCCGTGCTCATCAGCCCTGATGTGGCCACCTGCCGGGACTGCCTGGACGACGTGGACGCCCCCGGCAACCGGCGCTACCGCTACCCGTTCACCAACTGCACCAACTGCGGGCCGCGCTACACCATCACCCGGTCCATCCCCTACGACAGGCCCCAGACCTCCATGGCCAAGTTCACCCTGTGCCCGGAGTGCGGGGCCGAGTACACCGACCCGCTGGACCGACGCTTCCACGCCCAACCCAACGCCTGCCCGCGCTGCGGCCCAAGGACCTGGCTGACCGATCGCGACGGTCTGGTCATCGCTCAGGGCGACGAATCCCTGCGCCGGTTGGCGATCGAACTGGCTGCCGGCCGGATCGCGGCGGTCAAGGGACTGGGCGGCTTCCACCTGGTCTGCGACTCGGGCTCGGGCAAAACGGTGGCCGAACTGCGCCGCCGCAAGCACCGCCCGGACAAGCCCCTGGCCGTAATGGTCTCGGACATGGAAACGGCCCGACGGCTGGCACGAATCTCCCCGGCCGAGGAACAATGGCTGACCGGCATCCACAGGCCCATCGTCCTGACGGCCAAGAAACGCCCCTTTCCCCTGGCGCAAGAAGTGGCCCCGGACACGGACTTCGTCGGGATGATGCTGCCCTACACCCCACTGCACCACATCCTGCTCCACGACTACGCCGAACTCCAGGGACCCGAGGCCGCCCTGGTCATGACCTCGGGCAACATGAGTTCCGAGCCCATCTGCCTGGACAACGACGAAGCCCGGGAGCGGCTCAAGCACATCGCGGACATCTTTCTTTTTCACAACCGGGACATTCTCATCCGCACGGACGACTCCGTGGTCCGGGTCAATCCGGACAGCAATGATCCGATCTTCATGCGCCGGGCGCGCGGCTTCGTACCCGCCCCGGTCTTTATGCCGGTTAAGGGGCCCACTGTGCTCGGCGTGGGGCCGGAGCTCAAGTGCACCCTGACCCTGACCAAGGCGGATCAAGCCTTCACCAGCCAGCACATCGGAAACATGTCCAACCTGGAGACCCTGGAGTTCCACAACGAGATCCGCATCCATCTCGAAGACATCATGCAGGTCACGCCCGAGCTCATTGTCCGCGACCTGCATCCGGACTACATGACCTCCTCCCTGGCCGATGAACTGAGCAAAGAACGGGGCGTGCCCGTGGCCGCGCTGCAACACCACTACGCGCACATCCACGCGGTTCTGGCCGAGAACAAATTCGACGGGCCGGTCATCGGCCTGGCCCTGGACGGCACGGGCTACGGCGGGGACGGGACTATCTGGGGCGGCGAGTGCCTGCTGGTGGACCCGGCCACCCTGGACCACCAGCGGCTGGCCCATTTCACGCGATTCCGGCTGCCCGGCGGCGAGGCCGCAGTCAAGGAGCCGTGGCGCATCGCCCAAGCCGCCCTGTGGGAACTCGGCGTGAAGGAGCCGGGCAAGTACGCCTGGCCGTGGCTGAAGGATTTCGAGGCCGAAAGCCGCTTCTTGCCGCAGTTGCTCGAAAAGACGCTCAACGCGCCGCTGACGTCGAGTTGCGGACGGCTATTCGACGGCGTGGCCGCCCTGTGCGGGCTGGCCAGCGCCATCACCTACGAAGGGCAGGCGGCCATTCTACTGGAAAAGGCCCAGGACATGGGCGAGACCGGGGCGTACCCCTGTCCGCTCAAGTCCGACGACCCGGTGGCCCTGGACACCCTGGCCCTGGTGGCGGCCGCCCTGGACGACCTGGAACAGGGCGTACCCGTGGGCAAGATAGCCCGGCGCTTCCACCGGGGGCTGATCAACGGGCTGACCGAGATGGCCTTCTCCTTTTCCATGCTCCTGGACATCCACCACGTGGCCCTGTCCGGCGGAGTCATGCAGAACCTGACCCTGGCCCGCGAATTGCCCCTGGCCCTCCGGGGCGCGGGTCTGCTACCCTTGGTCCATACCCAGCTGCCGCCCAACGACGGGTGCATCTCCCTGGGCCAGGCGGCGTGGGGAGTACGCAAGCTGCTGCTCGAACCGTAAGGAGGCCGTATGTACCGGGCATTGACGCTGCTGACCCTTTTTTTCCTGCTGCTCGGCCCGTCAGTGCTTTGGGCCGGCCCGCCCTGCTCCCCGCCGGTCCTGGGCGCGGTGACGATCGCTGAGCAAACGCCCGGTTTCCAGGTGGACGCCGAATACCCGGTGCTCTGCCGGACCAACCCCACCCGAACCGTCCGCGACTACGTGTCCGGGACCATCCATGAGTTCAAGCAAACCGACCCGGACCATGACCTGCGCCATTTTCCGCACCCTTACGAGTTGATCACCCGGTACGCGGTTTGGCCCGTATCGGGGGGCCGCTACGTCTCGGTCAAACTGCACGTCATGGTCTACACGGGCGGAGCGCACCCCAACAACTGGCCCATGACCTGGGTCTTCGACATGGCCGACGGCAGCGGAATCACTCTTGACCGCCTTTTCCCGAACCGCGAAGCCGCCCTGACCAAGGTCTCCACCCTGTGCCGCGAAGTCCTGTCCGAGTCGCTGGGCGGCATGCTCGTGCCGGACATGCTTGATGCGGGCCTTGTGCCCACGGCGGACAACTTCAGCCGTTTCATCCTGACGGGCGAGGGCGTGGCCTTCTTCTTCGGTCCCTACCAGGTGGCCCCCTACGCGGCGGGTGAACAGGTGGTAACCATCCCCTACGAGAACCTGGACGGATTCCTCGCCCCGGACATCGCGGCCGCGACCCGAACAAACCGGCCACCGTTGCCCGAAATGCAAAAAAGCGGTAAGAATACGCACAACTAAACTCAACACCAAGGAGCCTCCATGGAAATCCTGCGCATCATCATCTCCATACTCGTCCCGCCGCTGGGTGCCTTCCTCAAGGTCGGCCTCGGGCTACAGTTCTGGGTCAACCTGCTCCTGACACTGCTGGGCTACTTCCCCGGCCTGGTCCACGTCATCTGGCTGCTGTCCAGGCGCTAGACGCAAAAAAAGGCCCGGTATATTCTTCCGGGCCTTTTTTGCGTCTAGGGATCAAAACCGTTCCAGGTCGGCCTCCGAATCATCGTCATGGGCGGCGGGCAACGCCTTGGGCGGCCCGGAATCGGCCGACGTGGCCGCTCCCCCCAGATCAAAGAACCGGATAATGCCCTGCAATTGCATAGCCTGGCCCGACAATTCCTCCGCCGTCGAGGCCAGCTCCTCGGAGGCCGAGGCGTTCTGCTGAATGGCCTCGTCCAGACTCTGGATGCCGTGGTTAATCTGGGCGGCTCCCTGAGACTGCTCGGCGCTGGCCGACGAAATCTCCTGAATCAGCTCCGAAGTCCGCTGGATGTCCGGGACCATCTTGGTGAGCATGTTCCCGGCCCTCTCTGCCACGGCCACGGAATTGGTGGACAGCTCGCTGATCTCGGCCGCGGCCTTGCCGCTGCGTTCGGCCAGCTTGCGCACTTCAGCCGCAACCACGGCGAATCCCTTGCCCTGCTCACCGGCACGCGCCGCCTCGATAGCGGCGTTCAAAGCCAACAGATTGGTCTGGCGGGCTATTTCCTCGACAATGGAAATCTTGTCCGCAATGTCGCGCATGGCCTGCACGGTCTCGCCCACGGCCCGGCCGCCCTCTTCGGCGTCACCGCTGGCCTGGCGCGAGATGGACTCGGTCTTGGACGCGTTTTCGGAGTTCTGCTCGATGGAGCCCACGATCTCCTCCACGCTGGCCGACACCTCTTCCACCCCGGCGGCCTGCTGATTGGCTCCCTCGGCCACCAGCACGGCGGTGGCGTTGAGTTCTTCGGCCCCGGCGGTCACGTTGGAGGCCGCGGCCGACACCGTTGCGACCACCTCCACCAATTTCTGAGTCATGGCCCGCATGGCCCCGTAGATGGAATCGTGCTCCTTCGATTCGTCGAATGAGACGCCGAGCTTGCCCTCGGCTATGAGCCGGGTGATGCGCACCAGTTCCATGGGGTCGGTGCCGAGCTGGCCGAGAACGCTGCGTACGATGAGCACGGCAAAAACCAGGCTGACGAGGATGGCGGCAAGTCCGATGATCATGGCCAGCCGACTGAGGTCGGCGGCCCGGGCCTCGACCTCGGTGGAACGTTCATCGGCCAGACGCGCGCCTTCATTCGAAAGAAGCTCCACCACGGGCTCGATGGCGTGCACGGCCTTGCGCATGCGCTCCGTGACCTCGGTGATGCGCCCGTCCTCGGCCACCAGAGCGTCGAATGCTGCCGAATAGGCCTGGGCCTTTTCCCTGGCCTCCTGCACATAGCGCTTTTCCACTCCTGACTCTTCAAAGGCCGCAACGAGCTTGTCCAGGCTGGCGTGGGTCTTGCTCACGTATTTCTCGTCGCCGCGCAAGAGGTAGTCCTTTTCGCCGCGCCGGACCATGAGCAGCAGTCCCTTGACGTCGGGCACGAAAATGGAATCCAGCGGTTTCTGGATATCGCTCGCGGCCTCGCGCACGGCCTGATAGTCCTCTTCGGAACGGCTCGAACTGAAACGGTCGAAAGCGGTACGGTATTGCGTCAGCCCCTGGGCCGCGGACTTGAGGAACGCGCTCTCTTCACCGCGCAGGCCCAGATCGTGCTCCAGGCGGTCCATGGTCTCCCGAACCCGGGTCAGATAACGATCGGCGCCCGTGCGGAGGAAGTCCTTTTCCCAACGGCGCAGGAACAGCAAATCAACGTAGAGGTCCTGGACCTGATGCCGTTCGAAAGCGGCTTCCGCCTCATGCACCACATCCCGGAAGGTGCCCTGCAACCCCGAGTCCGGAGTCAGTCCGCGCCGCTCCCAGGCGGCAACCAGCTCCATGAATGCGGCCCGGTATTCGGCTGCCGCCGACTCCACCGACCGCGCCTGATCCGCCAGTTTCGGCTGGCCGATGGCATGGGCCAGAGGAACGATGGCCGCGGCCCGTTCATTCACATTGCCCAGATTCTCCTCGAAAGAGGGCAGATACTTCTTGTCCAGCCGGAGAAGAAAATCCTTCTCGTTGCGCCTGCATTGGAGCATGGCCACTTCCGCCTTCCGCGCCAGGGTACTGATCTCCTGCTGCTCTTTGAGCAGTCTGTCAAAATCCCTAACCGATGCGGTGTTGGCGTATTGGTACAACCCGACGACGACGAGCAGCAACAAGCTTGCGGTGCCGAAGCCGATTAAAAGCTTTGTCCTGAGTTTCAGGGCGTGAAACATGAGTTCTCCTTGTACGGGGCAATTCTTATTTTCTCATCATCAAGGAAAAACACACCGTTATACATTATAATTGTGTTACAGCACTGCGACAATTGCCGAAGGCAACCAAAACAAGGTGCATCCAGCCTATTTTTATTTCCATCCCAAAAGGTTAAATGCTGACGCGGCTCACGCCTTGGACCTCGCTCAGGGCCTCGCGGACCGCCTCGGTGGGCCGGGAATGGACCATGTACACGGTCTGGACGTGGTCGCCGAGCTTGCGGGAATTGTTCTCGCGGATGTTGACGCCCATCTCACCCATGAGGGTACCGAACTTACCGAACATGCCGGGCTTGTCCTTGTGGGTGATGAAGATGGTGTAGATGTCGGCGCCCTCCTCTTCCACGGTCTCGCCCACGTTCACGGAGTTGCCGTACTCGCCGCGCTTGAGGTACCCGGTGACCACCTCGGCGATTTCGAGTCCGGTGCGGACGGTCGCGTTGTTGGTGGACGCGCCCAGGTGGGCGGACATGACGATGTTGTCCAATCCCTGGAGCTTGTTCTCAAAGGGCAATCCCTCGCGCTTGGGCTCGGTCTCGTAACAATCCAGGGCCGCGCCCGCGATCTGGCCGGTTTTGAGCGCGCGGTACAGGGCGTCCTCGGACACATTCCCGCCGCGCGAGGCGTTGATCAGAAAGGCGGTGTCCTTCATCTGTTCGAATTCCCGCTCATTGATGACCGGGTCCGTGCCGCCGCAATGCAGGGATATGAAGTCGGACTTGCCGAGCAGTTCCTCGATGGTGTCCACATAGGTCAGTGGGGCGTCCATGGATTGGCAGAGGTCATGGCCCAGGACCTTCATGCCCAGCGACGAGGCCTTGGCCGCCAGGGCCTGACCGATACGCCCGCAGCCGATGATGCCGAGTGTTTTGCCGAACAGCTCCACGCCCCTGAAGCGCTTCTTGTGCCAGGTGCCGCCCATGAGGGTGCGATGGGCGAACGGCACCTTGCGGGCCACGGCGAACATCAGGCCCAGGGCATGCTCTGCCGTGGCGTTGGTATTGCCGTTAGGCGCGAACTTCACGATCACGCCCAATTCCTTGGCCGCTTCCAGGTCGATGTTGTCCGTGCCCACGCCGCCCCGGCCGACGATCTTGAGCTTGCCGCCGTTCCTCACCCCGGCCTCGAGCAGGGCCCGGGTTACTTTGGTGGCCGAGCGCACAAGCAGGGCATCGAAGGAACCGATCTCGCTCGTCAGATCCTCTTCGTCGCGCTTCTCGGTCTCCACGGTGAAACCCTGTTGCTTCAAATACTTCTTCGCTTCCTCCACAATGCCGTCGTTGGCAAGTATTCGCATACCCTCTTCCCCTTGATAAGTCAGACGGTTAGAGCTTCTTCAACTCCTTTTCCAGCTTATCCAGATAGGTGGCGAGCATGTCGGGTGTGATGTCGCCCATGTGACCCACGCGGAAGACCTGGCGGCGGCCCGCTTCCTCCAGGGCGGCGTTCAGCTTCCCGTAGCCCGGGTCCATGAGGTAGCCCTCGCCGCGCAGCGCTTCCTTCACGCCCTTCTTGAGCTGGGCCGAAGTCACGCCCTCGGGGCAAAGCACGGTAGACATGGTGGGCGAACGGTATCCCTCGGGGGCGAACATCTCGAATCCGTCGATCCCGGCGGCCCACTTCTCGACCATGGTGCGCATCTCGACGTGGCGGGCGAAGCGGTTTTCGATGCCTTCCTCATTGACGATACGGTCGAGCTGGTACCACATCTGGTTGACAAGACAGGTGTTCGGGGTGGTCAGAGTCTGATTCTTGCGAGCCAGGCCCAGGTGCTTGGTGATGTCATGGTGATGGCCCTTGTTGGTCACCTTTTCGGCCTTTTCCTCGGCCTCCCTGGAGACAAAGCCGATGCCGAACCCGGCGGGCAGGCCGAGCGACTTCTGGGTGGCCGTGGAATACATGGCGGCCCCGGAGTCGGACAGATCCAGGGGAGCGCCGCCGTAGATGGACACGCCGTCCACCAGGGGCATGGCCCCGTGCTTGCGGATCAGTTCGCACACGGTCTTCATGTCGTTGACCACGCCGGTGGAAGTCTCGTTGTGCGTGAAGGAGACCACCTCGGGCTTGAGCTCCCTGAGCTTGTCCTCGAGCACATTCAGGTCAATGGGCTTGCCGTAGTCGAACTTGAGGTTCTCGCACTGTTTACCGTTGGACGCGGCCAGATTGTAATAGAGGTCGCCGAATGCGCCCACAGACACGTTCAGGAGGGTCTCGCCATCGGCCACCAGGGAGCGGACCGAGGCCTCCATGGCCGTGGAACCGGAGCCCAGGCAAAGGATCGGCTCATAGTCGTCGCCGCAACCGGCGAGTTTGCGCAGGTTTTCGCGGATGGGCGCGCACCGCAGGTCGTTCTCCGCGTCGCGGTGTCCGAACTCGGGCAAGAGGGCCGCCTCCTTGACATCCTGCCGGATGTAGGTCGGCCCGGTGATGAACAGTTTCAAAGACGCAAAATTAGGTTTGCTCATAGTCTCTACCCTTCAGTGATTGTGACGAAAAAAAGTCAGCCCCATACCATAAAAAATATGTTCGATCACTATAACGGGTGAAGCTGAAAGGCAAGACGGACAGGAGCGGTTCCGGTTTCGATTTGTGCCGTCCAGCGCCCTTACCTCGCGCAGGTAATATACAATTTATAATACCGTCGCTCCAACATGACGAAGACACTATGCCCATTACGACAACATACGCAGAATATTTACAACCACCAACCCCACACGGAGTCATAGTCATGTTAAAGAATCTTCCCTTGGGCTTGAAATTGGGCATAGGTTTCGGAGTAGTCCTGATACTGACGGCCGCCATCACCCTAATCTCCCTCATGGGGATGTCGTCCATCCGGGACCGCGTGGACAAGGCGGACGACGCCAACCGCCTTGTCCGCTTCATCCTCGAAGGACGCATCAAGGAAAAGAACTTCATCATCCGCAAGAACGCCAACCTGCTTGTTGAACACGCCGCAACCCTCAAGGCCTTTTTCGCACAGGCCGAGGCAACCAGCGGCAAGTTCGACAATCAGACCAACAAAGATCAGATGGCCGCGACCGCCGAGGCGGTCCGCAGCTATGAAAAGGCCTTTGCCAACTACGTGGAACTAGAACACAAAAAAACTGCCAATCTGACTCAAATGCGGGACAGCGCCAAGGCGGCCCTGACCCTGGCCGAGGAGTTGCGCAGCGAGCAGAAGGGGCAATTCACCACCCTGCTCGCCGGGGGCACGGCCCCCAGAAGCGAGCTGGAGGCCAAGCTGGCCAAGGCGGACGACGCCAACCGGATCATCAAATGGATATTGGACGCTCGCAAAAACGAAAAGGAGTACATCGTCTCCAAGGATGTCGCCTACCATGACGCCAACCTGAAGGACATGCAGAATATCCAGGCCCTGACCGCCGACCTGGAGACCCGCTTCAACGACCAGCGCAACCTCGACCAGCTCAAGCGCGTCCACGAGGCCGTAACCCAGTATCAAACCGAGTTCGAAAGCTTCTATACGTACGTGCAGAGCCAGACCATGGCCGAGGAAGAAATGGTCAAGGCCGCCCGAACCGCGGACGAGGTCTGCCGCGCCGCGCGCGCCGAACAGAAGCAGGCCATGCTCGACGACATGGAGTGGGCCAACCGCCTGAGCCTGGGCACGGCGGGCGCGTCCCTGCTCCTGGGCCTGGCCGCCGCCATCCTGCTGACCCTGTCCATCACTCGTCCGGTGGCAAAGGGAGTGCGTTTTGCCGAGGAAATGGCCAACGGCGACTTCACCAAATCCCTTGATGTGGAACAAGGGGACGAGATCGGCGTGCTGGCCAAGGCCCTGAACAACATGGTCGTCAAATTGCGAGAGGTGGTCCAGTCCGTGGGCACGGCCTCGGAAAACATCGCCTCGGGCAGCGAGGAGCTTTCGGCCTCGGCCCAGGCCCTGGCTCAGGGAGCCACGGAACAGGCCGCGTCCATCGAGGAAATCTCGTCCTCCATGGAACAGATGGCCTCCAACATCGGCCAGAACGCCGGCAACGCCAAGCAGACAGAGGAACTGGCCAACAAGGCGGCCACCGACGCCCGCGAGAGCGGCGAGTCCGTGGACAAGACCGTGGAAGCCATGAACAGCATAGCGGAAAAGATCACCATCATCGAGGAGATCGCGAGGCAGACCAACCTGCTGGCCCTGAACGCGGCCATTGAGGCGGCGCGCGCCGGGGAGCACGGCAAGGGGTTCGCCGTGGTCGCGGCCGAAGTACGCAGGCTGGCCGAGCGCAGCGGCGTGGCCGCGGCTGAAATCAGCGACCTGTCCTCAAACAGCCTGGCCGTGGCCGACAAGGCCGGTAAGATGCTCCGCCAACTGGTTCCGGACATCGAAAGGACCGCTTCCCTGGTCCAGGAGATCACCGCGTCGAGCAACGAGCAGAACGCGGGTGCCAACCAGGTCACCAAGGCCATAGAGCAGCTTGACCAGGTCATCCAACAGAACGCCTCGGCCTCCGAGGAGATGGCTTCCACCAGCGAGGAACTCTCGGCCCAGGGCCAGGAACTCCAGACCACCATGGCCTTCTTCAACGTGGAGGAAGGCACGTCCGCCACGGTCCGCGCCATCCCCGCCCGCCCCAAGGGCCTGTCCGGCGCGGGAGCCCATACCAGGCAAGTTCCTCCGGCCCTGGAGAGCGGAAGCGACGACTTCGAACGGTTCTAAGCGACTCCAATAAACTCACATCATCAGGCGTGGCACTGGCAACAGCGCCACGCCTTTTTCCGTTTTTTGTTAACTTGCCATCCGTCAAAAAAGGTCTTACTCCTCTTCACTTCACCGACACCTCATGGAGTAATAAGAC
>Ga0075011_10000868_pt1 | contig 16180 bp, 10 predicted proteins | sample TARM_MetaG_T_14_FD_72354 | JGI IMG/M metagenome (GOLD analysis project Ga0075011, IMG submission 72354) | Freshwater microbial communities from Pennsylvania, USA, analyzing microbe dynamics in response to fracking - TARM_MetaG_T_14 | ecosystem: Environmental > Aquatic > Freshwater > River... | reverse complement strand
CCTCACCACCCCCATCTTCCTAAAAGAAGATTCCGACAACAGCCAGCACATCGCCCGGCTGACAGAACTTAAGGAAAAAGCCACCGGCAAGGTCAAAGATGATATCGCCCGGGAAATCACACTGGCCAGCTATGGTCAAGTCGGGGAGCAGAATATTGCCTTTGAACTGAAAAACGCCGGCATGCCCATGTATATTATCCATGATCTTCGCCTGGAATTTGAAGACCTGTCAGCCCAGATCGACTATGTGGTGGTTACCCGGAAAATTAATTTTTTTATTGAATGCAAGAACCTCTACGGTAATATTGACATTGATAACCAGGGCAATTTTGTCAGGAGCTATCCCTGGAATGGCCGCACGGTGAAAGAGGGTATCTATTCGCCAATTACCCAGAACCAGCGGCATCTGGAAGTTCTCAAACAAATTGGCCGATCGAACCGCAATAATGCACTCACAAAAACGCTCTATGATAAGGGTTTTGGAGACTTTCATAAAAGCATTGTGGTACTAGCTAATCCAAAGACGGTGTTAAATGCCAAATATGCTAAAAAAGAAGTCAAAGACCAGGTGATCCGGGCGGATCAACTGATTGCGTATCTAAAAAATGCTGAGAAACGCAGCAAAGAAATGGGAAGTAATGATAAACGGATGCGATCAATTGCTGAAGGTTTGTTATCGCTCCACACCCCCAATCCAACCGACTACACCCAAAAATACGCAGAACTCATCAAGGCGCAAACCCCGACTCCCGATAAACCAGCACCCGCACAACCGATTATAACCGAAAAGCTTGCACAACCGGTCGTATCCGTAAAGCCTGCACAACCGATTCTGGCGGCTGACCCGCCAACGCCAGCCCAGCCCGATGACGAGCTAGTCGCCAAACTCAAAGCATTCCGTCTGGAAAAAAGCCGGGCTGAAAACATCAAAGCCTATTGCGTCTTTACTGATAAACAGCTACAGGAGTTAATCAGCCGGATGCCAAAAAACACGGCTGAACTGCTCGAAGTTTCTGGCTTTGGCCCGGTCAAGGCCGAAAAATACGGTCCGGGGATTATCGCATTATTGGCTTAGCTTTACCAGTACATAAATATGAGGGGTGTATCAATTGAAAAAACAACTTATCGCCGCAGTAATTAATCATAAAGACAGGATCTCGTACATTAATTTAAACGAACAAGCGCAATACCTGGGCTGGACTCATGATTTTAATATCATTTTTCGCGATGGTGCTAGGATGGGTCTGGATTTAAACAAGGAAGAAGATTTGTTTCTTCTTTTCGTTTTGGCATCTGCTTGGTCACGAACAGGTCAATGGGAAAATGCGGCATTTTTTACGACTTATCTAAAAATCAGTAAAAAGTATCATCGCGATCAATGGCTTGATGACGATTTTGTAAATAGCGAAATGGCCGAAAAAGATAAAAATGCGGCTTGGATTGTGTCAGAATGTGGTGGAGTTGTTCCTCGAAAAAAAGTTTCCTTTCGGAAAGACGTTTACGCAAGTGTCGTCGTCATTGCAGAAAATTGGAACATGATTAAGGAAAAACTTGAGCTGGCCACGCGGCTAAATGATTATGCATTGTTCATTGACTACCTAGCAAGCCTTGATGGCTTGGGGACTGGCCATAAACGCATGCGCATAAAGATTCCATTAATTCTCAGAGAACTCCGTTGTCAGGGTATTTATCCAAGCATCCCTGGTGAGTTTTGTTGTGTACCGGATGAGCGTGTAAAAGCGGCTTCGAAAGAACTGGGGATTGTGCTGCCAACGATCAATTCGATCGACAGTCTATTTAAGGCATCTGCTATCATTTATCAGCAGTTTGGGGATCTTTATGATATCCCACTCTTTGCCTATGAAGATTTGAAAGTGTTTTGTGCATTTACAACTGATAATTAGGTCAAACAATTGGTTGATGCCGTTGAGATACACTATCAGCTGGATGTACCGGTTAGGGAAGATATTTACGCGTATCTCTGTGACGCGCCAGATTATGAATGATTGTTTAGAAAACAGAAAGAGGTCACCCCATGTCCCTGTTCACCCCAACACCACCCCCATCTTCCTCAAAGAAGATTCCGAGCCTTTGAGCTGAAGAACGCCGGCATCCCGATGGTTGTCATCCACGACCTCCACCTGCAACATGGTGATCTGACAGGAAGTCTGACGATGCCTGACATCAATTTATATTAAATTACATCAAAGGTATATGGTTTTAATAGAGTTGGATCAAATATTGTTGCAGCATTAAATAAATGTATTGATTTTCTGAAAGCAACTAGAAGCATCCAGGAAGTAGAAGGGAAAATTTTATTGGTTTAAGATAAATGTGATGATACATGATATCAAAAACAGCTAAAAAGCAACTAATGATTGAGAATCCTGCACTACTTTTTTTGTAGGTGTGAACGAATTATTTTCTACAATCAGGTTTAATTATATTTAACTAATGGTGAATTTAAGGAGAGAAACGTATGGATGGCAAATATAGTGAAAAACTAAAAACTGGTGGTGAGTTAGTGGTCAGTAAAGGAAACTGGCATATTCGTTATTATTTTTCGGGACCAGATTTGAGATATAATGGACAATTTGTAGAGATTTATGGTAATAAAATCGAATTATATATAAATGCTTGGAAGAATAATTTTAGTAAATACTTGGAACTTAGAAAAATGATTCCGGAAGGAGGGTATTTCAGTACACCAGGTGAGATGGAAATGCAAATACATATTGGTTTATTTGATGGTGTTTGTTTGAGATCATATCATATGCCAATAAATACTGAGGTTAAATTAAATTCAGTTATCGCTGATTATAAATATGCAAATGATAGAGCTATTACGGTAAAAAAATTGATGAATTGGTAGCGAATAGCATATTGTATAAAAAGTTTTTATTCAGACTCAATAGGAAGTATTTTTCTTCTATTGCAATCTCATTCCAATCCCCAAATTAATGCTTACTGATAACGTTTAATAAAAAAGGAGAATCTCATGAAAAGAAAAATGTTAACTACCCTGATTGTGTTATTGGTCGTTTCGTTGGCAGCTACCGCCATCCCCCTGGGGTGCTGCCGTGCTGGCGGAAGCAGCGCTGTTAAATCCTGATACCCAGACAATCGCTGAAGCTGCGGACCCGATACCGCCGGAGGAAACCGAAAAAATTGCTGAGACCACAGTGACAGCTGTGCCAACCTGCCTTTATCAGACCCACGTGCAAAACCAGGGCTGGCGGCAGACGGCGCCATGAGTGGCACCGAAGGGCTGTCCTATCGCCTGGAGGGTATCCAGATTAAAACCAATATTGCCGGTCTTGGAGTGATCTACCAGACCCATATCGAGAATATCGGTTGGGAGGCGGATATCGATCGTGGCTGGAAAAGCGATGGCCAAATGAGCGGAACCGAGGGGTTATCCTATCGCCTGGAAGCAATTCAAATTAAGCTGACCGGGAGCCAGCCAGGAAACTACGATGTCTGGTATCAGGTCAGGATGCCAGCTAGATTCGCGAACGGATTTACTAAAACCGATTGAAACGATGATCCGTTGATCGCGAGGAAGTGGCTCAGGTACGAAGCTTCGTAATGATCTAACAAAGATGAGACCGTAGATGCAATGCCATTACCAGCGTATTTAAGATTAAAATGATCAAGAAAACAGGAATTCACTAATGATACATGTATAAAGACCACAAAGGGGAGATAAAAAAAAGATGAATGAATCAATAATTATTAGCAAAATGAGTGGGTTTATGTTTGAACTCAATGAAGCAATTGGTGATTGGCTTGAAAAAAAACTGCCAGAAATAACCCCTATTTGGTGGGAAGACTTAGTCATCAATAACTTAAATGACCTGCTGTTAGATAAAATGAAAACAAATGATATACATGAGATAAAGGGGTTTGATTTAGAAACCTTACTTAGAATTCTTGATCGCAATTGGTTTGTCATTGCGAGCGCTTTTTTTATAGATAATAAAGAGCGAGTCAATATACAAAAAATGCAGGAAGTTAGAAATAATTGGGCATTAATTATACAAAATGATATTTCCAAAGAAAAAATAATTGGTGATGTTGAAATAATAAAAGAGTTACTGGAATTTTTTGGTGCATCAATTCAAGTAACCAGAGAATTGGAACAGTTTATAATTGATGTAAATGCCGATAATGAGATTAAAAACGATCAATTTATAAGCATTGTTGATAAACCGGCAGAAGTGGAACAAAGTTCAAATCAGGATATTACTGTTGGAAAACCGGTATGTCTTGCGAGTGATGAATCAATTGTTGGTGCGGTAACAGAAATTAATGGAAATAAATATACGGTTCTTATCGGTGGTGAATTCAAGAATTTTTATAAAGAGCAACTTAAATTGCATAAACCAAAATCGTCCAAAAAAACTATTTCCTTGAATCGCTTAAAATCTTCAATGACCGCATATCAAATTTACAATCCTGGTTCCAGTAATTTATATTCATTAAATGCTGCCAGAATTGATTTTGTGCCTTATCAATTTAGACCGGCGCTTAAAATAATTAAATCAGAAAGTTCAAGAATTCTTGTAGCGGATGATGTTGGTGTCGGTAAAACAATAGAAGCAGGGCTAATTTTAAAAGAGCTAGAAGCGCGTTCCAGTATTAATTCGGTACTTATTATTTGTCCAAGACCATTAGTGGCAGAGCGCAAGTGGGAAATGGAGATGAAACGTTTCGATGAGAATTTTTCTCAATTGGACGGCAAAGCATTCTCACAGGCAATCTCGGATACAAATCGAGATGGTGAATGGCCGGAGAGGCATTCAAAAACGATTATGCCTTATTCGTTATTTAGTGAAACCAATATTATGGGTGGTAACGGCAAAACAGGCAGCCGCAGAAGAAATATTGGTTTGGATGAACTTGATCCATTACCACGATTTGATCTTGTTATTGTTGATGAAGCCCATCATATCAGAAATCCCCAGACCTGGCAGTATAAGGGTGTGGAGTTGTTCTGTAGAAATACCGATGCTGTCGTTTTTTTAACAGCAACACCGCTTCAGAATAGCGATAATGATCTCTATACACTTTTGAATCTATTAAGACCTGATGTGGTGCTTGATAAAGAAACGTTCAAGATGATGTCAGAGCCCAATCGGAATATCAATAATTTGCTGGGCATTATACGTCGTCAGGCAGATGGTTGGCAGAAAGAGGCAAAATCTGAAATTGCAGAAGTATTAGCAACAAGTTGGGGTCGTAATGTTATTCAGCATAATCCGAATTTTGCAAAAATCTATGATTATACTGAAAAGTCTTCCATTACAAGAGCAGAAAAGATAGAAGCCATGTCCAGGGTTGAGAGACTGCATAGTTTTTCAAATATTATTAATCGAACGCGAAGACGAGACATTGAAGATTTTTGTATCCGAAGAACGCAGACATTGGAAGTTGATTTCAGTAGTGTCCAAAGAGATTTGTATGATGCGGTTATCGAATTCGAAACTGCTGCATTGGCTCAGCTGCATGGTAAAAAAAACGTCCGATTTATGATGTGCACGATTATGAGACAGGCATCAAGCTGTTTATACGGCTTGGCACCATTTCTAAATGAATTAGTAAATCGACGACTTGATCAAATTCAGGAAGATGGCGAGATTTTCGAATATGACTATGAATATAATGAGGATGATACCAATTCATTAAGTGCACTTGCAGGTGAAATTACAAAACTAACAGAGAAGTTGCCAGTTGAAGATCCCAAGTACACTAAAATGTATGAGGTTGTCAAAAATAAAAATGCAGATAAAAACAATAAAATCATTATTTTTAGTTCATTCCGGCATACACTCCGGTATATTTTCAAGAAGCTCAAGAAATCAGGTATCCGTGTTGGACAAGTTGATGGTACAGTTCCAGATGAAGAAAGATACTCACTAAGAAAAAGGTTTATGCTTGCTAAAGATGACACACAGGCTATTGACGTTCTTCTTTTTACAGAGGTAGGCTGCGAAGGTTTGGATTATCAGTTTTGCGATACCATGATTAACTATGACTTGCCCTGGAATCCAATGCGAATCGAACAGAGGATTGGAAGAATCGATAGACGCGGACAAAAGAGTGAATCAGTACAAATATATAACATGATTACAAAAGATACGATTGATGCAGTCATTTATGACCGCTGTTTAAGTAAGATCGGTGTCTTCGAAGCAAGCATTGGTGATTGTTCAGAAATATTAGGTGATATTAGCAATCAAATTTTAAAAATTATGTTCGATTCTAATCTCACCGAAAATGAAAGAAATCATAAATTAGAACAAATGGCAGATAATGATGTGATGAAAGTCCATGAAATGCAGATGTTAGAGCAAGATGAAAAAGCATTGTTTGGTTTTGATCTTTCGAATTATGTAATGAACAAAGATGTCCAGGACGCCGAGAATACGTGGATTTCGCCACAGAGCATGAATGCGATGGTCGAATTATTTTTAAATGATCTTTTAGGTGAGGGCGAGTATCTCAAAGGAAAGAAAGAACATAAAAATTTGCGACTGTCATCTGATAAACGTATAAAATTACTGGACAATCTCAAGAAGGTACCGATTGCCAATAATAACGCCGCAAGCAAGTTATGGAGTGCTTTTCTAAAATCTGAAAAGTCCAATTTATCTGTAACATTTGACAGCACCTATGCAAAAAATAACAGAGAAACAGTTTTTTTTACCCAGATGCATCCTTTGGTGATCCAGGCAGCTAAATATGAAAGCAATGCTTTTCCGTTGGAAGTAGGCGTTCGCCTAACCGATGAATTATTAAAACCAGGTGATTATGAGTTTTTGATTTATGCATGGAAGTATGTTGGTTTTAGGCCAGATATAAAAATGATTGCAGTAAGCGAAAATGAAGTTATTCAAAACAATATTCTTGAATATTTACACTATGCAGATCAGCATCAAATTGAAGCTTCAGATTACGACTACAAATGGCAAAATATGGATGCATTACATTATAATAAGTGGGCTCAGGAGCGAGAAGACTATATCGCTATGGTGGACGATGATGGTGTTTATCGTCTAGAACAGTTAAATCAATCTTTTAAACAAAGAGAAACAGTATTTACTGAAATGATTCGGAAGACGGATGATGAAAGAATTCAACGGATGAGGCATTCCCAATTAGATAAGCTAAGGTTTGATTTTGAGAAACAGAAAAAAGAAATCAGTAGTGTAAAGGAGAAAGCGGATATCCATACTAACTTGTTAGTTAGAGGAGTGGTTCATGTAGAATAAAGGGAGAATTTCATGGGAAAAATCGATTATAAAAGCATCTATGATAAAAATAAACATGGCTGGTTTGAGATGACAGAAAATCCTCAGAAATATGAAGCGTTACTGGCGGGTCATTATTCAGATAGCAACCATTTCGTATACGAATTGTTGCAAAATGCCGAAGATGCTCAGGCCAAAAAGGTTGTATTTGAGTATTACCCGGATCGACTCGTGTTTTATCATGATGGCAAACCATTTAATGAGAAGGATGTATGCGGTGTCTCATCAATGCTATTAGGAACAAAAGATGAAAATGATGCGCAAACAATTGGACGGTTTGGCATGGGTTTTAAGTCTGTTTTTAAATATACATATCAACCAGAAATTTATTCTGATACTGAATCGTTTCGAATTGAAAATTATCTTTTGCCGGTCGAGATAGAAGAACAATGGGACTATCAGGAAGAAATGAAAGCGTTAGTCTTTCAGCTGTCAGAGGATGTAAAAATATTTCCATTTGAAAAGTCAAAACATTTAACAAAGTTTATAATACCATTTGCCAAAAAGGAGAATGGAGGGAAGATTATCAAAATTTCGGGGGATAATGTTCTTGATAAATTAATCAATATTGATCGAGAAATTTTGCTTTTTTTAAACCATATAAAGAATCTTTTTTGGATTGATAAAACGACAGAAAAATGTGCCATGATTACATGCAATGAAAAACGAAATGATAAAAACCTTAAAATCTGTAAAATTGAAGGCAGTGATTATGGAAAAAAAGGAGACGTAGTAAATTATCTTAAATTTAGCAGAATATTTGATCTTGAATGGATGAAATCGGCAGTGGTAAGTATTGCTTATAAGTTAAACAATCCACTAAATAATATTAATGAAATGGAAGAATCTAATATATGGGTCTATTTTCCAACAAAAGATACTACAAAGCTCCCGTTTTTAATTCACGGTTCCTTTGAAACCGCAGTATCGAGAGAAAAAATAATGGCGCCTTCGGCTTTTAATGCAAGTCTGTTTTCTGAGTTGAGTAAACTTATTTGTGAATCCTTGCTTGAATTACGTGATCGCAACCTGATAACACAAAATTTCATCAGAAAAATAATAATGCCAGCGTTCGCCGACAAAACGATCCCTGGTTTAAAAGAAAATATTACAAATTGTTTTCTAGCAAACCCATTGCTACCGGATACAAAGGGAAATTATAAAAAAACACGTGAGTTGTCAATTGCGGTTCCCTTTGGTATGGCTGAATTTTTTGAAGATGAGTTATTTAAAGAAACGTTTGTTGGAATAAAATCATTTGTCGCTTTTAATAATGAAAGAGAATTAAATTTTACAGAGTATTATACCTGGTTAAAAGATGATTTAAAGATACATTTATTAACGTTTGAATTATGGGCAAAAAGACTCTTAACGACCACGGAATTAAAAAGTAAAGTTGTCTATGAAAAGGATATGCTTATGAAGTTTTATTCCTTTTTAACAAATAATAGAGAAAGTCTTTATGAATCAAATTTATCACATACACGTCGAGGACCCTATGAACTTGATATTAAAAAAGATCTAAGAAATGCTTGGAAGTTATTGAGGATGGCACCCATAGTCCTTAATACAAACAATAAATTAATGCCAGCCTTTATTGATGATGAATTAGCTATTTATCTATCCTCTCATAGTGAGTATAAGCGCGTGGTTGGGGATTCAATCGTAGAGAATAGTATTGCAAAAAAATTTCAGACACTATTAACAGAGGGGTTAAAAATTCAGGAATTTAACAATTATCAATACGTGAAAGAAAAAGTCATTGAAAAATATATCAATATTAGTGATGCGATCGGATTCGAAAATTATGACAATTATAAAGAAGAACATATAGAAGATTTAAAGCAAATATTTAAACTGATTGAGGAATTGAATGACTTATCAAAGGTGAAAGATCTGCTAAATAAAGCATATATCATTGCAATTATTCAGAATAATAATCAGCAAGGATTCGGTAAACCCGGAGCATCTTTTATCAAAATATCTAAAGAAGGCATTGACTTGAAAACATACTTTGCTGAGTTAGAGAACAAAGTTGCGGTATGGCCTATAGATATGGAATTTTATGAACAACATGGAATAAGTGCTAAAATGTTAAATCAGTTAGGCGTAGTGTGTTCAGCAGTTGAAGATGGCGATCGGGAGAATATCAATCGAAAATATGGTAGCACTTACTGGCGGGCTTTAGACAATTATTGCCCTAAAATAAAAATTGCGGGATTGATTGAAAATATCGGTTATATCAAGAATAATCCGAAATCTGAAAGATCCAAAAATAAGTCAGCGGAGATTTTAAAACTGTTACTGTCTATTAGCGATAAATTAAGAGGAAAGATAACGCGCAGTAAAATGAGTCCAGTCGTGTCTGATGAAATATCGGAATCTTATGAATATGTAATGCAACTGAAGTGGTTATATGATAAAAACGGAAAACTTTCTCAGATTAGCAAACTTTCCAAATTTGATTTGGATCAATCAATTTATGGTGAACCAATAAACGATAAAGAAGCCTATAACAAACTAGGTTTTATCGAAACAAAGGATGATGCCAGAGCCGATGCTTTTGATGTTGTCTCGGCACTCGATTTTAGAAGCAAGAATGAATTATTACAACAACTTGCTAAAGAACTTGGAAAGACAGTTTTAGATTCCTCTGACGACAGACAAGCAAAGGAAAATCTTGAAGGTGCATTCGACATAAATGATTGGACATCAAATGAGTTTCCGATTAAATCTTTGCGTAATAAAGAGCGGTTAATGGCTCATATTAAACAACAATTCTTCTGTGCATACCCGATTACATATAAACAGATATGGCGACAGATAAGGGTCAGCAAAGATTACAGCATTTCAAGAGCTTATGCTACGGGGATGTATACCAATGCATCTGATGTGAAGATATGTCAAATCTGTAAAGAGCCCATTGAGCAGGCTGAGGTTGTCGAAATCTCGAATTTTGGCATTGAACTTGAACAGCTGAATTTATGCCTATGCAGAAATTGTGCTGGTAAATACAAATCATTACGAGATAAGAAAAAAGTTGAATTTAAGAAAAACATAAAATCAGCAATTCAACAATTAAACGTAGATAATCATGGACAGGAATATGTGATCAAACTAAGTTCTGATATACAGCTGGATTTTACGCAAATTCATGTTGCCGAAATCCAGGCTATATTTTCGTTGCTAGATGAATATGGTCTTCCAAATCTCAAAAATGAGATATTAGATATTTCTGACAATTTATTATTAGAGGAACTATATAATCCGGCATACCTTTAAGACAAAGTTTCTGATTTGGAATTGTTATCTACGTTAGAATAAAGACAGCATCGATTACTGCACCAACCGTTTCTGTAAAGAACGGCTGGAAAATAGACAGATTAACAAACCATTTTTAGGAGAAAACCATGACAAAAAACCACAGTAAAACCCTCCACTACTACAACCAGTCCGCCCAGACCTTTGTCCAGGCCACCATCGATGCTGACCTTAGCAAACTGCACCACCGTTTTAAAGCTGCTGCCGATCCCGGCTCACATTCTCTCGATCTGGGCTGCGGTTCCGGCCGCGATGCCAAAGCCTTTCTGGACGCCGGCTATAGGGTCACCGCGATCGACGGCACGCCAGGCTGCTGCCAGTTGGTCAGCGATCACATCGGACAAGAAGTGCTCTGCCAAAACTTTGAAAAACTGGATTGCTACCAGGCCTTTGACGGCGTCTGGTCTTGCGCCTCGCTGCTCCATATGCCGGAATTGAGAAATAAAAAATAACGGCGCAACTATGAAACCATTAAACATTACATAGCGCAGCATTAATCATAACCAGCTTCATCACTATTTCATATGTGCTTTCTATTGATATCGGAGTCTTGTTTCGTTTTGATATCACAATTAATCAATCTTATTACTTATTACAGTAATCCACCAAACAATCGGTGAATAATTGTTGATATAACTCAAAACGAGAAGGAGGACGAATTTGTGAGTAAACGTATTCAAAAGTTAACGGTTTTGTTGTTGGCGCTAATGTTAATTGTGGGGGTGATCCCAGCCAGTGTTTCAGCTGCAATAAACCCAAGTGTGAATTATCAAACACACGTTGAGAACATCGGTTGGCAGGATTGGAAAAGAGATGGTGAAGTGAGTGGGACATCAGGACATGGGTTTCGCTTAGAGGGGATTCAAGTCGAATTGAATTCCCAAGGTTATGATCTCGGGGTCACTTATCAAACCCATATTCAGAACATAGGTTGGGAAGCAGAAACAGCCAGAGGCTGGAAAAGTAACGGCATGATAAGCGGTACCTCCGGGATGAGCTATCGCCTGGAAGCCATACAGATAGAATTAACGGGGGCAGATGCTTCAAAGTTTGACATCTATTACCGTGTTCACGCCCAAAATTTTGGCTGGCTGGGCTGGGCAAAAAATGGTGCGAGTGCCGGAACCGCAGGTTTTGGATATCGGCTTGAAGCGATCCAAATTGAAATTGTTGGAAAAGATACTTCAGCACCAGGCTCAACAGAACAGCCATTTGTAAGAGAACCCAGCCTAAGGACAAGTGTCACGGCCATAAATTTAGACAAAACAGCCGCCACAATATCCGTTGGTGAGACAGATCTGTTATTGCCAACCGTATTGCCTCAAGACGCCGATAATAAAGCCGTCATTTGGTCATCATCAGCTAAAAACATTGCCACCGTTGATTCAACCGGGAACGTAAACGCCGTGAGTGAGGGCACAGCGATCATTACCGCAACAACCGTTGATGGCAACAAAACAGCAAATTGTACGGTTACCGTTGTTAAACCGAGCATTGTATCGATTGATGATCTGATTGCTAATGTTACCCAAAACGATAATTATTATTTGCCAAGCACAGTAACAGCTAATACGAGCAGTGGCACAACCCGAGAAGTTGAAGTGGCTTGGAACCCTAGTAAGGCGAATACCGCCATCATTGGGACCTTTATATTTGAGGGTACCGTTATTGGTTATGATGAAGTCGTTAAGCTGACCTTAAATGTTCAGAAGTATCAAGCAAAGCTTAACATTTATAATTATTCATCGGTAACCATCAATAATGTCTGCAAACAATTATCTTTAAACATCCAAAATATTGGGACTAAACCGGTAACCATAAATAAAATCGAAGTATATGAACAGGGCAATCTTGTTAGCACCTACACCAACAGCCAATTAATTGATAATAATATCACAACAAATATAACACCATCAGAAAGTTGGGGGATGTCAATTAGTTATAAATTTGGTATATGGATTGACAATAGTTATGTGAAATATTACCTAGAAAGTGATGGGAGTCCCTACGAGTTCACCGTCGATATAAAATAGCCGCATAAGTTTAATGAAAATTATTTGCCATTCATAAAAAGACAGGTTCTTTTATGAATGGCAAAACAAAACTGTAATCGTACACTTCTCGAAAGAGAAGATCAGGAACATCCCCAAAGGGGAGGAAAGTGTGTATTTATGAAAAAGACAATTCTAGTAACCGTATTGATTTTTGCATTGATGCTGACTGCATGTGGAAAAAGTTCAGAATCAAACTCATCAGCAAAACCACTTGATTTAACTGGAAATTGGGCGCAGGAAGGCAAAGAATTTGATAGTAGCTATCAGGCAGGTTATATTTCAGGTGATCGTATCGAAATTTTCTGGATGTCAGATGGCGGAAAAACGAGTCATTTGTATTGGTCTGGTACCTATGAAGCGCCAACGGAGGTAACGAACGAATATACCTGGAATTCCAATAATGACAAAACCCGAACTGATTCAGCGATGTTAGCATCTGGTGCGGACCAAAAAGCTTTCGCGTATAAGGATGGAAGACTCACTTATGAGGCTTCTATGATGGGTCAGACGGCAACAATGACCCTTGTTAAAACGGAAACCGATTATATGAGCAATGGAAAAGGGACCGAATCAGCAGACACGTCAAATCTGCAGGAAATAAAATTAAACAACAGTGGCCATAGTATACTTCAAAGTAGCGGGAGAACTACTGTTTTATATGCGGTAGATATTTCAAATCCTAATGCAGAATATGCCATAAAATTTCCTAAAATTTTGATTACTGCAAAAGATGCCGATGGAAAAATTTTAAAAACAGAAGAAATGGTTCTAAATGGCATCGCAGCTGGTGATCAGTACACATATGGAAACAGTATATCTTATGAAGGAAATACCCCGACAACAGTAGAAATATCAGTTGGAAACAGCGATGATGATTATGTGGCACAGTCCAGTTCTGAAATGATTAAGTCTGGTAGTTTATCTGTAGCTAATACTTCCGATAATCCTGGAACATTTAAAACATTTACCGGAGAGGTTACAAATAACAGTACCGAGAATCTTAGTAACGTAGCCATAACAGTAATTTACAAATCAGGTGGTAATATTATCGGTGGTGAGACATCTTATGTTGATGACTTAAAGACAGGAGAAAAGAAGCCTTTCGAAGTATCTTCATACTCTAATTTCAAAGACTATGATTCCTACGAAATTCATGCGCTTCAGTGGTAATGGTTCTTTTAAGTGTTTTTTCAAGTCAAGACTAAAAATAGCAGATCTAAAAATTACACACTAGATAATAAAGAAACCGATTCGTTTTATGGAGGTTCAGATGCAATTTGAAAAATGCTGTCGGTGCCTGACATCAATTTATAAACTTAAGAAAGAAGAACCGTCCCCTTTGAATATTCCAATCTGATAGTGCACCCTTTCCGGTGATTCAGAGCAGTATTTCCGATATTTCAAAGCACCTTTTTCCGGACGCTGCTTGATCAGGTACTCATCGCTTATCCGAAACGCATTTATCAAGAATTAGTTGAAAGTGCAATGATTTATGATTTTGCATAAGGACGAAGTCAATTTCAGAGAGCGTGTTTTAAGAACCAGTGGACATTTTAAGATTGCATCCAATATTATTGTTAAGGATTATTTTGTTACGCTTTTTTTAAAAACGCTGGAAACAAATTTTCCAAATTTTATTTTTAAAGGCGGCACCTCTTTATCCAAGTGTTACAAAGAAATCAATCGATTTTCAGAAGATATTGATCTTTCATACTATCCGATGTTTATGCTCAGGATATTCGACGTACCTTTATTGATAAGGTCTTCGCCATCTGTGATTATTATATTGAGAATAATCCTACTGAACATTCCCGACATCTCTATGATTTATTGATGATCATTGACCGACTGGGTGATCTTGAATCCCTTGTACCGCTGATCGCTGAAGTCCGGATTGAACGACGCAACAATCCCAGCTGCCATTCAGCCGATAAAGATCTGAATGGCATACTTAAGCAGATTATTGACGAAAACTTTTATCAGAAAGACTATGAAAAAATCACTTCGCAGTTATTATATGACCAGGTAGCCTATGCTGATGTCATCAATACGCTAATAAGCATTATGGAATCTCGTCTATTTTGCTGAGCAGATGCTGGCAGGCTGGCAAGGCATGTGACATACAGTGCCTGATATCAATTTATTATAAGGTCTTATGAAAGGATGTGAACTAAGATGTTAGAGCTTCAAAATCAATCTGTTATACACGAAATCAAACAAATTTTAACTGATGCAAGAGAAAAAGTTGCGCGGACCGTAAACAATGAGCTTTTATTAGCTTATTGGAATATCGGCAGAATAATTGTTGAAAGTGAACAAGCAGGTTCAGAAAAAGCTGAGTATGGCAAGCAATTGTTGAAGTCATTGTCTAAAGACTTGACAAGGGAGCTGGGCAAAGGTTTCTCTGTTTCAAACCTACAATACATGAGAAGGTTTTACCTTGGATATGAAAATCAACAGACACTGTCTGTTAAATTGAGTTGGTCACATTATTGCGAACTCTTAAATATATCGGATCAGCATGCTAGATCGTTCTATCTACAAGAATCGATTAACTCTAATTGGTCTGTACGTGAATTAAAAAGACAGATTGATACCTCCTTGTTCGAGAGACTTTTGCTATCTAATGGGAATAGAAATAAGGAAACAGTGCTCGAATTGGCAAATCAAGGTGTGCAATATTCGAAACCGAACGACATATTAAAAGATCCTTATGTATTTGAGTTCTTGGGCATACCAGAAAATAAACCAATGCTTGAAAAGGATTTAGAAAAGGCATTGATTGTAAAAATTGAAAAGTTCCTTCTTGAACTGGGTCGCGGATTTATGTTTGTAGGATCGCAGCAGCGAATTACATTGGGAAACACTCATTATTATGTGGATATGGTTTTTTACAATAAAATACTAAAAGCATATGTTTTGATAGATTTGAAGATGGGGAGCCTCAAACCAGAAAATATTGGTCAAATGAATATGTATGTTAATTATTATGCCAATGAGGTGAATGATGATAGTGACGATAAACCGATTGGTATAATTCTTTGTGCTGATACTTCGGAGATTGTTGCAGAATATGCACTTGGTGGGCTTGAGAACCAGATTTTTGCATCGAAATATGTTTACTATATTCCAAATAAAGAAGAGTTAATTCAACAAGTTCAGTCAGTTATGAATGACATTGGTAAAAATTGCAAAGAGATTGATTGAATTAGTTTTTATTTAAGACATTAATTTATTTACTTATGTAAACGCACCATTTCGGTGGTTGTGTTGATAGCAAGAACCAAGCACTAAATGAATGCGGCTAAACCCGCCTCAGCCCATCGGGGTCAATAAGTCTGACGGTGCCTGACGTCAATTTATTAACTTATTACTCAACTTTCCCAGCTTAATTGACCAAACAAAGCCTTTATAAAAGAGGCCTGAGAGTCAATCCATTGCTGGAGTTGATTTTTTAACAGTGTAGACTTTCTAGAGCCTACCAAATTTAAT
>Ga0075011_10000867_pt1 | contig 16187 bp, 14 predicted proteins | sample TARM_MetaG_T_14_FD_72354 | JGI IMG/M metagenome (GOLD analysis project Ga0075011, IMG submission 72354) | Freshwater microbial communities from Pennsylvania, USA, analyzing microbe dynamics in response to fracking - TARM_MetaG_T_14 | ecosystem: Environmental > Aquatic > Freshwater > River... | reverse complement strand
CATATATGCCATCTATATATTGGTTGGAAATGGCAGTCGATATGGAGCGTTTGGCAGACCAGGCCTGATCCAAAAGATATCCAAAATCACGCAGATCGCAGCTACATCCGAGAATACGTAGCCCTTCTTCAGCCATTTCTCCCATTGTGGTGATAAGACGTGCCTTGCTTTCTAGCGATGTTACATAGCTATTCGCAACGTCCGAGGCTGTACGAACTACGCCGGTGAAAAAAAGCATAAGGCTATCATTAAGGTCCTGCACGCGCTGCCTGCCCACAGTGACGGGGCGAACTTCTATGCGCCCATCACGGTGGAATTTGATATGGTTCAGGCCACCATAAGCCGCCGCGGTCTGGTCCTGAGAACCCACGATGTCACCCACCAAATCCTGTTCAACTGTGATAGCTTTGGCGGCCAGTTCCTGTTTGTGGGACATGCGACCTTCAAGGGCATACAGGGCATTAATCAATCCCACGGTGAAAGAGGAGCTAGATCCCATTCCGCTGCGCGCAGGAAGATCCCCGTCATGATGTATTTCCAGTGAGGTATCTATACTTAGGTATCTCAGTGCTTCTCTTACTATAGGATGCCGAATTTCTTTGATGTCGCTCACGGTCTCAATTTTAGAGTAGACCACACGATAACGATGCTCAAAGAAAGGGGGCAGATAACGTAGAGTCAGGTAACAATATTTATCGATGCTTGCGGAGAGCACTTGACCACCGTTCTCTCTATACCATGAGGGATAGTCAGTCCCTCCACCAAAGAATGAAATCCTATAAGGGGTCCTGCTGACGATCATGCTGCTTCCTGAGTGTTGGCTTGTGCCGTGTTTAAACTATATTTTTGGGCATGAGGTCGGCACAAACTTACTGGCCGCCGGATGGACATTTTCCTAGATGTTGCCGAACATATTCGGTTTGATGATCTTATAACCCATAAGCAACTCCCGGATTCCGTCGTCCAGAGAGTGATCCGGCGTCCAACCCAGAGCCTCAATTTTGTTATTGGAGACAATGTAGTCGCGCTTGTCGGGGTCTTCCCCGATGGGCGCGGAGTGAATATAGAGTTCAGGCACGAACGTCTTTATTCTATCAGCCAACTGACGTTTGGTCAGGTTGGCGGAGGAGAGCCCCACATTGAAGGGTTCTCCTTTCATCGCTTCGTAATGCTCTATACCATATGAGAAGGCTTTTGCTACATCACGGATATGAATGTAGTTCCGTCGGAAGTGGTCCTCGAAAAGAACTAAACTGCGGTCCTTGTATGCACGGTAGGTAAAGTCGTTAACCAGAAGGTCCATACGCATACGCTGGGAAAAACCGAACACAGTGGCCAGACGGTAAGTGACGGCTGTGCCCTTATCAAGCAGCGCTGCCTCGACGGCAACCTTGTCCTTACCGTATTCCGAGATAGGCCGTAGAGGGGACTCCTCGGTGCAATAAGCGTTCGCTTCACCGATGCCGTAGCCACTGTTTGTGGTGGGAAATAGTACCATTTGGTTCGAGGACAATTTTTTCGCGAGGTGCATGTAAGCCTCATAGTTAACCATCTTGGTCAGAACTGGATTGATCTTACAGGCGGGTGCACCTACGATAGCAGCAAGCGGAATAATCACGTCGAACTGAGCTAGGAGTTTATCTATCAACGCGTTGTCGCAGATGTCTCCCTTGATAAAGTTAAATTTAGGATTGGCGCAGCACTCAAGCAGGGGGAACTGACCATACATGAGATTATCTAGAACGGTGACGGAGTGACCCTGTCCAAGAAAAAAGGGAGTCATCATGGATCCTAGGTAGCCGGCACCGCCCGTAATCAAAATATTCAATGGCATAGTAATTCCTTATCAAATTGGTAGTGTGATTGTTTGATTGTGCGTTTTATATAGTGCTGTCAAATTTTTGAGTATATAATGAAATGTATATGACCTGTTAACTCGGACCGGCATACCATGCGCAGGATGCCTCCGCTTCCTGGCCTTCCAAGTAGATGTGGTTGCAGGTGCCACAAGCTCGATCCGAAAGCATATCTTCGATGTGCGTGCACAATCTCTTTCAGCGCGTTGTTGAAGGTTTTTTAGCACTTGCTTTCAAATTTGATGGCTCTATCTTGAGGTATATTCTCTTGCTTTTTTTACCAACTGACTAGATTCATTAAGAAGTTTTTCCCAGCTCTCATTGCTGTGAACATCTACGCCGCGTTGCTCATGACTACGCACGGAATACAGAACATACGGTAAATGCAAAAAACGCGCCCCTCCCATGGCAAAACGCAAGAAGCATTCATGGTCATTGGCCGTGTAACTCTCGTCATAATACCCAAACTGCTCATGTAGCGATCGTCTATACAACTTGGAGACTCCGCAGAAGTACCAATCGCAAAAACTTGCTTCAAAGCTGTAATCCGGCAGGCGGAACTCACGCAAAATCCGCATGGAGTCATCAACGATAAACATGTCCGAGTATACAAAATCCGCATTACCTCGGTCCAAGGCAATCGCCAGTTCCGAGAGCATTCGAGGATGGCAGATATCGTCCGAGGCGACATAGGTGCAGTATTCTCCGGTCGCCATCTGAAACCCCGCGTTGTAGGCCGAGGTATGTCCGAGCCGAACTTCGCTTTGGTAGATGATTAGACTGCGTCCTTCCTTGTGGTAACGCGGAGCTACGACTCGCGAGATTGTACCGTCATCTTGCAGTTTAGCTGCGAAGGAAATCGTATCGTTGGCCACGGCATCACGAAACTGCGCGAGCACTTCAGAAGTGTTGTCCGGCGAAGGATCAGCCACGACGATTATCTCTAAGTTCGGATAGTCCTGAAACCAGATAGAGTCCAAACATGCGCTAAGGTATTGCGCCTGATTATAGGTGGGGACGACCACAGAAATTTTTTTCCTTTGTGCGGTATCAGGCATGTTTTAACTTTTATCCTCCAAAGCGTTCAACAAGAAAATTTCACCTTTGCAGCTATATTTATGATAAACTATCAGTAGGTTAACCGTGAATATTTTCACCCACGTCTCTATGTTTATCAAGGCATTGAGAAAATCACTTTGCGCCGCCGAGTGGTCCAACGACCTGAGACATCTAGCAGACCGTTGGAAATTACTAAAACAGAAAATATCAGACACGCCCACCTGACGTAAATCCTGCCTTTGTCAATAACAGGGCCACTGAAGCAAAATGTGGGCTTCATTTTTTGCGAAAATCTCTGGCCCACTCTTGCCATGGACTTTTTTAACGGCCTGCTAGCCTTGATTCGCCGGTTAGCTCCTCGGCGAAGGCGAAAAACTTGGTCGCTCTCCATCTGGCCGCTTGACGAGAATCGGCTTGGCGCACCTAGGACAGCAGCTCCTTGACCCGGAACGCCGTGCCTGTGGCCAGCCCTCGCTCCTCCAATTCCTGCCCTGCGCCTTCCAAGGCTCATTTACATTCACAGCCGATTACCTCCTAGTGGAGGTTTTGGAATCGGCCATACAGCCAACAGGATCGAATTTCACATATAATAAGACGAGGAACCTAGTTATTCATAATATAGAAACCTTGGACTGGAAGGCTACACAGTGTCGCAATAAATCACGGAAGAGAGTTGCGGCAAAATAGCTTGGATTCGTTCAGGTGAAAAGCCCAGACTAACCAGCTCTTCGGACAGCGACCCGTCTTGATCCAAATCCATAAGCAGCACCCAGGCTTTCTCTGCGGGGGGGCGCCTCGCTCCCACTCAAGAAGGTGGAAGCGGTATGGAGTCTCACTGATGATAGGTGGTCTGCGCCGCATAATTCTGTCCCACGGATCCACCTTAATGATATTGCCATACACGGAGTCGTTGGCCGTGGCACGAAGCACCAAGCACCCTTCGTGGGCATCCACCCTATCCAAAAAGGCCGAGACAACAAGGAAATGTTCTGCAAAAGTTGGAACGTCCTTCAGATGAACCCAAGTATGATTGCGGCAGGCGGGGCAGAAAAGCTGATAGCTCCATTTAGGTTGGTGTATAGCTTCTATGAGGACTTCCCCGCAATTGGAACAAGCGGCTTGGAACTGTCCGCCTTGGCCGTGTTCATATTCGAAGCGAAGCAGCTGGGCATGGTTGTTGTGAAAGTGTGTGGTGTAGAGTCGCGCAAGTTCTTCTCGGAGGAAGGGGAATAGCTCTTCATCCTCAATAGCAGATATATTGAGCTGGGGGGGAAATGCAAGATAGATGCTCTTGTTCATTGTACGCCCATGTTCCACCGGATCGCCCACTAGCCCTCGCTCAAGACACTGGTCAAAGAGTGGCGTTCCTGGGACTGGGGTGGTTAAAGAATAGTATTTTGGTAACTCGTTGGTATTGATGAGCAGGTCGATGGTTTCTTGTATATCGGCCTTGGTTTCATCCAAATAACCAAACATTATTGACACACCTCGGGCTATACCAGCCGCCTGAGTGTCCAGTATGGCCAGACGGTTATCGCGGGGGGAAGTATGTTTATTCATGCGTTTAAGACGGCTTTGCTACCGCTTTCTACACCGTACTGAATTTCGTAGCAGCCTGCTCCGCGCATCAGCCTGAGGGTTTTGAGGTCTGCTACGTTAGTCCGTAGGCCACACTTCCAAGGCAGGCTAATACCCGATTGGATGTAAGCGCGACAGAATTCTTGAATTCGTTTGGGGTTGGCCATAAAGGTTTCGTCACGAAAGTCCAAGGAATCTGGGCGATACGTTGTGTAACTATGAAAGATTTCTTCCATTACTTGATCTACGGAGCGGATGCGATAGCCTCGAATGGTACTATTGCAGTAATGGCAACGATTGGGGCACCCTCGGCTACCCAAGACATACAGCGAGCGCGAATTGCAGTGCTTAAATATCTTTTCCACATCGCACACACTCCAGTCTGGCATAAAATTATGAAGTTTAAGGTTAATTGGCTTGCGAGATTCGGTTCGCAGAACGTTACCTTCGAGGTCTCGGTAGATTATCCCAGGCACGCGAAAGAACGGACGACCATCAGCGTGAGCCAGCAGTACGTCTTCTAGGGTGGCTTCGCCTTCGCCCACAACGCTTACGTGAAAGTCCAATACACTCAGCAGTCGATCTTCAGGAAGTGCGCTGACGATAGGCCCACCCAGAACGCGTAGGGCTTGGGGTTGTAATTCTCGTGCGGCATTCAAAAATTGTGCAAAGGTGTCTATATGGGTAAGCATTCCGCCGGTACAGATGGCGTCGTATTCACGCTCGAGGATCAGCTCCCTAAAATTCTTACTGGTTAGGCTGCAGTGGGGGACATGGAGTTTGATACGTGGGTGGCCACGCAAGTATCCTGCCAGATAGAGGATCCCTAGAGGGGGTAGTTCTCCTAGGTTATCATAGCTGGGTGAGAGTAAAAGCGCCTGAATTTCTTCCTCTTTCCTCAATTTCACTCCTCCGTTGGATGTAGTTCCGTCTCTGCCAGATTAGTCCATGGCCTTGCGACAGAGCAGGGCAAATAGACAGTAGATGGTCTGGCCTGGATAACGGCTCATGAGTTGGGGGATGCATGAGTGGAACAAAATAGTACCGGAAAGAGAATTGGGTAGCTGGGACCATACACGTTCAACAAAGGCAGTTGCGGAATAGTGACGAGAAAATGGTTCCTTCCATTGGTCGTCTCGCCATACGCGCTCCGCACCTGGATCTATTTTTACGTTGACTTGATCGCAAAACGGGCTGGTAATGTTGTAGAAACTGTCGTCTATATATAACGGAGTGATAAAAAGCCGTCCGCCGGGCTTAAGGATACGAGCAGCCTCGGACAGCAGGAGTGTGTCCGCATCGCCCATAAAACATTCGTAAGCACAATGGAGGGTTAGGGCGTCGGCAAAGGCGTTCGGTAGACCGCTCTGTGTAGCATCTGCCCCAATTCTGCTTCCATGCATACCCGGAGGATACGAAAGGTCCAGACTATAGGCAGTGATACCCCGATTGTTTAGTGCCTGTGCATAGGGACTTCCGGCAGCAGCTACATCCACGAGGACATCGCCGGTTTGGAGGCGGCATTCTCGCGTAGAAAGATAATGCTCAAGGCATTTTTCAATAGCAACCTGTCCGTATTGTCTGTAAAAGTCCGTCACCTCTGGCCAGCTGAGCAACCATTCTTCAAAATCTGTCGGGCTGATTCGGCTTTCTTCCACGTGAACATCAAGGTGTAGCAATTCATCACGAACGGCTTCAAACAAGGCAAAATTGCCTACCGGATTTTGGGCATGATCCCGGTAAGATTGTCGCAGTCTGGAAGGACTTATGGATAGTGCTTGCATCTGCTCGCTAATACTCATGATGGCTTCCTGCATAATACGAACCAACTGCTTGTGGGGGTGAGTTGGCGAAGCAGCGAAGGTCGCTGGCCAATTCCTTCCAGTTCTATCGGATCAAAGGTTTCATTGTCCTGAGACAAGAGTGAAACCCCGACCTCCTTTAAGAGGAGGCGTAGTTCACTCCCTTGAAATTCGGTATGGAAGAACGTTTCTCCATCCCACTTGGCGGTTATGAGTCTGCGCCTTAGGGTGGAAGGGAACACTTTACCTAGAAAATATTCCGCATACGACATAGCGCTGGAGCGATTGATATAGGCGCGATTTGGAGTGTCAAGTATAAGAAGACCGCCTGGCTTGAGTACTCGAACGGCTTCCACAAGCCCCCCCAGTGGGTCAAAGAGATGTTCGAGGATGTCTGTGTAGTTGACCACGTCAAAACAAGCGTCTGCATAAGGCAGAGCTAGAGCGTTGGCCAGCTGAGCATGGCCATAGTCGAGGAATTCTTCTACATATGAGCGGACTGCGTCCACTCCGTGGTTCTCAAAGCCTGCTGCCGCATATGCAATGGGAATACCATCATTACAACGCCCTCCACATCCGACATGCAGCACCCGCCCGCCGGGTTGTCCTGAGGGCATATACGCTAGCACCCGATGCATTATTTTGCGAGCCTTGACACAAACTTCACGGCGCTGATGCTCATAATCAGGGGAGTTCTCATCGTCTTTCATGAACTCCACGCGCCCCCTTTCACAACACCCGGCCTGACGTACTGTCTCCTTGAGCGCGACCAGATCTTGCTCCCACTGCCGGTTAAAGTCCGCACGGCCCAAAAGTTTATCCCAAAAACTGGTCGGGGGGGGCGCAAGCTCTATCAATTTGTCATACGAGTAGTACAGATGTCGCAGATTCGATGGGTAAGTCAAGGAAGACCGGGCATTGACAAAAAGATCGTTATATAGCCCTAGTTGTGGATAACTTCTGGTACAGGCCGTGCAACGAAAGTCTAGACCTGTCGCAACCTCAAGGGCTTCCAGGCAAACGGGGCAGCGCAAAAGTGACCTGTTGTTTTTTCTAGGCGTGGCTATGGGCTTATTCATGATTGGGCTGAGGAAGCTGGTAGTTGAAATAGTCGCGACGTAGTACCCATTCTAGCAGGGCTGCACTTTTTCTAACCGCGCTGTTATGAAACAGGTAGCCGTCTGCATAGCTTTGGTGGATACGCAGAAGCTCTGGCTCGTTACGGTAAGGCCCATGGTGGCTGGCCAGACTGCTAGCTGTCAGCTTGGTGTGATCAGGCGGGAGAGGCACGGTCCTAAGACTGCGGATAAGTGAATATGAATCGCTTATCCCCTGCATGAAAAAACGTTTACAAAATGCCTCTAGAGTTAGACGAGAAGCGGGAATACAGTGGTATACTAGAGCGTTAGGTTCATATGTGCAGAGCAACTTTTGTTTCGCCAATTTTAGCGACAGACCAGTTTCTCCATCTCCCCGATATTTTAGCAAATGTGGAGGAAGGGCATCTGGATGGAAGCCGCCCAAATTGTGAAGAGTTTGCTTGCGGATGGCATAATTGAGCCCCCATACAAAGTGAGGGGCCACAAACTGGCGTTCCGACCCCATGTGGATCAGACTTAAAGCAGGGCAGCTTTCGCCCCAGTGCTCCTGTCGTTGGAAGTGGTTGAACCATGGGGGGGGCGTGACGTCGAATCTTCCTACGGAGGGGCCACCAGCTAGGTGAACATGAGGATTGTCAAAGGCTGCTATTATGGCAGTCAACCAGTTGGAGGTGGCTTCGATGTCATCGTCAACAAAGACCAGCAGGTCACTCTTAGCTTCAACTGCTCCCCTGTGACGGCAAGATAAGAGCCCGGGTTCAGGCTCCAACACTTTTCGTATATTGGTGATGCCAATTTCGCGCATTTCTTGCTCGGAGAATGTAGCAGTGCGGTCTGCCGAGCCGTTGTCCACTACCAGAACCTCAAAAGCACTGGGCGATATATCCTGTTTTGCCAGAGATTTTAAACAGTTCTCCAAAAGATCTGCACGATTAAGTGTGGGAATTATGATGCTGGCGATGGTCATATAGTCTGCTTTTTATGAAAGATATTATCGAGAGAATAAAGTAATGTAACCATGCTGACAAGCCCACCTTTTCTGGCACGCCTGATTCGGATAACAATCAGGTAGGCAACGTAAAGCCGGTTCAAGCCGAATCGTTCTTTTACTTGCCCTGTAGCAGCAGGGGCTTGATGTCGTCCTCGCTATAGAGGTGGCCTCGGTTCTTCGAACTGTCCGCTACGATTGGCTTGGGAAGTTTCTATTCTCAAACGTTAAAGAGGTGCAGGATTATGCCACCAGTTGGTTATGGACCTACAACGATGAACGCCCGAATATGGGAATCGGGGGAATTTCCCCTGCCAAAATACTCAAAATGGCCGCATAACCTTTACTTTTCAGGCCTCCTGAAAATAGGAGGATTACCAGGGGAGTGTTGACAGAGGGGGGTGGCTTAACTAGGATCAGTTACAAATTTAATAAATATTTCTACAAAGAGTCCGATAGTGTTCTTCATAGGGAAAGAATTCATAAAGCCGACCAAAAAACTGCGCATGCTGGCAATACTGCAGGCGTTGTCCGAGAACAGTCACCTGAGCCAGAGCTGTCTCGGAAAATTCAGCCACACCAGCAGCGCCATGGTGAATCAATATCTTTCCGACATGCAGAACGAAGGACAATTGGAATTCCAGCCCGTAGACAGGAAGAGCTTCATGTACAGTTTGACGGAAAAAGGTTCTTCGGACGGGCGAGACATGATGGAAGATTACTGCACTGAAATGGTGCAGGCATATGCGTCCATCAAAGAGCTTATCAAAAGGAAGTTGGAATCGTTTGAGGAAAGGGGCATTAGGCGTATAGCCCTTTTCGGAGCCGCGGAGACCTGCGAACTGACACTGGCAGCGCTTGAGGGCTCCCAATTTGAAATTGCAGGAATTTTGGACAATGCTCCCCAGAAGCAAGGCAAGACATTTCACGATCACATGATTCTGGCACCCGCCGCTCTTGCAGACCTTGAAGTGGAAGCAATCGTCATCACATCGTTCGCACAGCAGGACGACATTTTCAAGCAACTTGTTTCCATACCGTCCGCGGCCAACAGGGAGATAATCAGACTATGAAACCCGCACACCATATCCGGCTCAGTTCCGGACGGATCATAGGGGAAGGTCAACCTTGCTTTATCGTTGCAGAAGTGGGCAACAACCATCAGGGCGATATCTCCCTTGCCCGCCAGATGGTGGAGGAAGCCGCGCGCGCAGGAGTAGACGCAGTCAAGTTTCAGAAGCGCGACAACGCCGCCCTGCTTACTGCAGAAGGCCTCAAGACGCCTTACACAGGCCCCAACAGCTTCGGCCCCACATATGGCGAGCACCGCGACGCACTTGAACTTTCCATTGAGGAAATGGCGGACCTCAAGGCACTGTCAGAATCCCTCGGTCTGATCTTCTTCGCCTCCGCATGGGATATGAAGAGTCTGGAGGCCATGAATAGCCTCACTCCCGAACTGATCAAAATCTGTTCGGCAGACCTTGTGAATACTCCTTACCTGCGCCGTTGTGGTGAAATGGGCCAGCCCATCGTCATCTCTACCGGCATGAGCGATTACGAGCAGATCGATAAGGCCGTTGCGGAACTGCGCCGTTATCACAACAACATTGTCATTCTGCACTGCAACTCTTCCTACCCCTGCCCTGAAGAGCATATCTGCCTGCCGGTGATGCATGACATCCGCGCACGGTATGCGCTGCCCACCGGCTACTCCGGGCACGAACGCGGCCTTGCCCCCACTCTGGCGGCCGTGGCTCTGGGTGCCGTCATGGTGGAACGCCACTTCACGCTGGACAAGACCATGCGCGGCACGGACCATCAGGTTTCTCTGGAACCTGCAGAACTGGCCATGCTCGTCCGCATGACGCGTGAAATCGAAAGCTCGCTGAAGGGTATGGAGAAGAAGGTATTTCCCGGCGAAGCCTCTGCCGCGCTCAAGCTGCGCAAATCTATTGTTGCTGCCCGTCCCCTTTTAGCAGGCACGGTCATCACAACCGCTGACCTCACGGTCAAGAGTCCGGGCAACGGCCTTTCTCCCGACAACTGGGATGATGTCATCGGTAACACCCTGACCCGCGATGTAAAATGCGATGAGCAGATCGTGCCGGAGATGCTGGCCATTCCCTTAAACGGCGACGCTTAGCGGAGCCGCAGGTACGCCCGCAAAGGCACACTCAGAGTAACAGATGCGCATAGTCCACTTTGCCGTCACGCTGCTCGCTGGGGCCCCACTATCAACGCTCATACGGAGCATTCGGTTCGGCTGGTGGATCTGTGCCGTTACGGAACCGAGGATTTCGGCCAGGACGTGGTGTTCGCAGAAACACCCGGAGCGACCATGGAACTAGTTGAACAGGCCGACATTGTTCACTTCCACAACTATCTCGATCTGGACAACACGCAGTTCTCCCCCATTGATTTCAGGGTCCACTCGACGTCTGATGTGGCTACGGGAGCTGGTTTCAGAACTCATCAAGTAGTGGTATGGCCTCAAGTTGTCGAGGGGGGCTGTCGGGGTCTTGTCTATGTTGTCGTAAAAGCCTGCAAAGCGGGCTCTGGAGCAGAATCCGGTTCAGGTGCGGTACTGTTGAAGGAGAAGTACCCGGCGATTTGCCGCCAAGTGCAGGAAGAACAGGGGAAAATCTGGTGGGGTGATGAAACCGGGATACGTTCAGACCATCAGACCGGTATGTCCTGAGGAGAGAAAGGAAAGACGCCCGTGGTAAAGAAGACGGGGCGCCGCTTTGGCTGTAATATGATTTCGGTCATCACCAGCTAGGGGGACTTGCGTTTAATGGTGTATGGGGAGCGTGTTACGGTCTCGGTGTTCATGGATTTCCTGAATAGCTTGGTGCGCCAGCAGGATGATCGGAAAGTGTTTCTAATCGTTGATCGGCATTCGCTCCACAAAGCGCGGAAGGTGGCCAAGTGGCTGGAGGAGAATCAAAAGAAAATCCAACGGTTTTTCCTTCCGGCCTACAGTCCGGAACTCAACCCAGATGAACTATTGAACTAGGATTTGTAGATCAATGCCTTTCGGCAAGGGACAAGGCAGAAATGATGACCAAGACCAGAGCCTCTCTCCGGGATAGGCAACGCTGATTCGGGCATGTGAAGCGGTATTTTGAGGTACTGGCTGTGGCCTATACGGCTGCACTGAATTTATATACGTTATGCTCCAGGTAATAACAACGTGTAGCAAGGAGGTTGTACACGCAGGTCGAAGACATGACTTTTCAGATTGAGTTTGGAGAAATTTCTATCGGCTTTGATTGACGGGCAGGCTATGGGAGGCTGGTGGTTAATATCGCACACATCAAGGTCCATTCTCATGAGCCACTCACAGAGGCTGCCATAGACGAAGCGTACAAAAGGCGCTCAATGCCAAGATGCACCTGCCGAGGTGGTGCAAAAAAATCCAGCCCGAGTGCTAATACGATCTAAAGCACCGAACCGGATTCAGCGGCACCAACCACGACCGACCTCCAGCATATCCGATATCAGGAAGTGTAATGAAACAACCGAAACAACGAGAGTTCGGCCTTGAAATATTAGCCATTATTCCTGCACGCGGCGGTTCCAAGGGCCTAAAACGAAAAAATATCCTTAATTTGTGTGGGAAACCTCTCATCTCTTACAGTATCGAAGTCGCACTTGCGACTCAGGCCATCAGCAGGGTTGTGGTATCTACGGAAGACCACGAAATTGCTGAAATATCAAAGGCATACGGCGCCGAAATACCCTTCCTACGTCCCGCAAGGCTAGCCGATGATAAGGCTAGCGTTGGGCTTGCCAGTCAGCATATGCTACAGGGGCTGGAGGAGCAGGGATATATACCCGATGCTCTCGTTATGCTGTATCCCACTTCACCTTTTCGCACTCCATCCCTGCTCGATTATCTCTGTAGTCAATTCGCAGCTGGATTTAATCATGTAGTCACTGCGCGGCGCATAGACACCAACATGCAGCCTCTTCTATTTCGCAGGAATGGTCTCCTGCATCCGCTTTTGCCAGCAAAGGGACATAATCAAGCAAGTCGTCAGCCCTTCGAACGTCGCTACGGTTTGTTCCAGGGCACACGATACCGTGCTGCAGACAAATATTTTACGCATTTCATCAACGATGAGGCTAGCTTGGTGGATATCGACACATTGGAAGACTTCTTCCTAGCCGAGGAAATTATTAAAACCGGCGCATTCCGCTTCGAGTAGTAAACATGGACGCCATCATCCCGCTTATTGACAACTATACAGCACCGTTGCATATGTCCGCCGGGACATCAGCCTTAGATAGTCTGTTCACAGCTTTACATTCCGCCACGGCGTTGGATCGGGTGACTTTTGTGGGGAACGATACGCGGCTGCTTGCCCGGGCCGAAGGCGCCGGATTTGCCGCCGTGCAATGGAGGATTGCGGCTGAGTTCCATTCCGTCGGTGTTTTGCTCCCAGGCGGCGTAGAGGCTTTAGAACGCTATGCAGCCGAAGGTAGCCGTACTCTGCTGGTCTCCTGCTTGAATCCCTTGCTCACCGGGGAGACCCTCGACGGTTTTGTGCGTCAGGCCGAAACAGCGAGATTTCCCACCGTGAGTGTGATTTCCGCACGAGATCATCCCTGTCAAATGTTTCAGCATGTACGGGTTCTCAACACTGGAGCGATCCTTCCCTTAGCTCCACAGCCAGCTCATTTTTTAAACAACGAGGAGCGGTTTTTTACACACCCTTTCCGCTTCATGTGGTCGGCTCGACAGGTGCGCGGCAAGGGGCCATTTTTTGTTCTCGATGCTAGCTCAGCTGAAGGGCTGTTGTTCTCCGTGTCGGATGGAACGAACATAAGCCTTCATGGTCCGTTGCTCGTACGCGAGTCGGAAGGCTTCGCACGTCTATCCCTTCTAAAAGCTGAGGTTCGTGACTTGGCTGCGGCTTTAGGAATAAGCTTGAATGATGTCACCGGAATCGGCCTGCATCTTGCCACGGGTCTCCCCTGTCTTAGCTATCGTGGTGCGGACGATACGGACTATGTAGGCTTTTCCTTTGAACACCAGAAAGGGCGATTGTGCCAAGTATACGCTCAAGACAAACGGCACGGCGAACGTCGTGCTTCTCTTTATTTATCCGACGATTCTTATAGTGCGGCCCTTCCTTGGCCACTGGACAGGGTTGAGCCAATTTTCTATACGCTTATGGATTATCTCGACAACGACGGACAGTATGATCTGCCCCAATCCTTTCCCGAGATGCCACACGGACTCTGGAGCACAGATCCCGTAACCTGTGTATGTGTGAACAACCTCACCGGACGGAGTATCCATGGACGCCAAGATTTTCCCGAGGTACTGGAGCTGGATGGCTCACTTTACGCACTCACCCCTGGCGAGGCTTTAAGCTTTAACGATATGCTACAGGGTGGAGAGGTGGCTCCCTTTCTCTTGGCCCCCAGCCAGTCTCTCATTCTGCGAACGCACTTTGACATTCTGCGATACAAAGCTAGGCTCAGGTTGGAGGCACTGTGATCAATTTGTGTAAAACTCCTCCCACTCTTTCAGGGAAGCAGTTCACGTTCGGGCATTGTCGTAATCTCTCTGACACTCTTGCTGCAGCTTGTGTCCAAGCCGAAGCCATATTAACTGTGGCAGAATATCTGGCCGCCGGATGCCAAAGCGCAGGAGCCTTCGTTGCATGTAATAGTGCAGCCCAAATAGTAAGTCGACATCACCATCGACATTGGGCAAACCGTATGGTCCAGGAAAGCGACACAATTCGACTGATCAACTCTTTCGGAGACAAGGATCTGTTAACGCCTTACGGACTTGAATCCAGCTCCGATGGTTTCCTCTGGGCAACCTCGCTAGGTGGGGAACGGATATCGAAATTTTCATCATATGGGGATCTTGTTCAACATCTTCAGCTACCTGGTTCACGCCCTTGGGGATTGTTTCAGGCAGGAAGAGAAAGTCTCTGGGTGTGTGATTTAGCCAATCCCTATCTTCTGCGCGTCAGGAAGGACGGAATTATTGAGCACCGGCTCCATATCCGGAACAACGGTCAAGACTTAAGACCTATTCTAGGCACCGCAGATGGAAATGTTCTCTATCTTATTTTAGCCAACAGTACTGGCCGAAATAGGCAATTGGCGAGGATCCACGCAGATGACGAGTCTTCTCTGGAAATACTGCCTTGCCCTACTCCGCGTCCCAGTGGGATACGCGTGCATGCTGGCAGACTCTATCTATCCTCCCAAAACCCTCCAGCGCTCCTCTCACAGTCCCTTGACGAAAATAAGATTGAGAATTGGACCAATTTCAACAATGGAATGATCCCTGATTTTCAGAACCATTTTGTTTTTACAGACAATCATGTGTGGCTAACGGCCATGGGACGATTAACCCGCCTAAACGTATCGGGGGAAGTGGAGCTAGTTATAGACGCTGCATCCCTCGTGGGCTATCCTGACAGCAATTTCCGCAGCTTGACAATACTTGACACCCCAGGCTCTTCGGATGGATCGATTCTTTTTGTGTCGGACAAAATACATAACCTTATCCACAGCTTTAAAATTTACTAGATGAACCGAAAGGGAACACAATGCGGATACTCATGCTCTCGGATGGTGAAACCAAGGGAGGAGCCTCCACAGCTGCCACGCGCATGGCTCAGGGACTAGCTCGCCTGGGACACGAAGTGCTTCGAGTAGTATGTTTTCCAGACGCCCCCCCCCGGGGACTGGCCCACAATTGGCGAACAGAGGTCATTGTGACCGAACCCCAAATGGTACGCGATTGGATGGAGTTGCCCTGCGGGACAGCGCAGGTTCAGGTCCAAGACGAACTTGCCAAGATTATGGACGAGTTTCGTCCCCATGTTATAAGCGTGCATAATATTCATGGAGCCTCACGGCAAGGTTGGTCAGTCTCCCTAGTCAGACAATGCGCCACGGTCGCACCGACAGTATGGACCCTGCATGACATGTGGAGCGCAACTGGTCGCTGCGCCTACCCTGGAGCCTGCTCTCTATATCTTGCCAGAAGTTGTGATGCGCGTTGCCCATCATGGGACGAGTATCCTGCCTCCCATCCGGAGGCTGTTTCAGTCCATATGACAAATAAAATTAGTGTATTGAATTCCTGCCCGGACCTTGTCGCCGTTTCTCCTTCGGTTTGGCTGGCGAACAAAGTTAAGCACGGACTTTGGGCTGAACACAGGGTTGAAGTGTTGGCTAACGGATTGGACATGGAAACCTTTTATCCCGTCGATCGCGTTGAAGCTCGATCTAGGCTAGGGTTGCCCAATCAAGGCCCAATACTTTTGGCAGTGGCGCTACACCTAAACGATCCACGCAAAGGCTTGGACATTCTTCTTAATGCTTTGCCCTTTCTTGCCCCCGGCACCACTTTACTACTCATGGGTAGCGGCGAACTAGTCATTCCTGATGCGATATCTAAGAACTTGGCAGGTGTGTATCGATTGGGTCTTATCACAGATGACACAATCAAGACGCTAATCTATAGCGCGGCAGATGTACTCGTCTACCCTTCGCGCGAAGATAATCTCCCTAACACGATTGCCGAATCTCTCGCTTGTGGTACGCCTGTAGCTGGATTTTCCGTGTGTGGTGTTGCAGAGATGCTTGAGGAAGGAGGAGGGATTGGGACAGACATTATTTCACCTCAGGCTTTGGTACAAAGCATCAAATCCGTGCTGGATCAACAAGGGGATGCAGTCAGAGACTGTTGTCGGAAGCTGGCCCAACAACGCTACGATATGCTCGGTCAGGCATCCAAGTTTGAGCGACTGTTCGAAGAATT
>Ga0075011_10000866_pt1 | contig 16214 bp, 13 predicted proteins | sample TARM_MetaG_T_14_FD_72354 | JGI IMG/M metagenome (GOLD analysis project Ga0075011, IMG submission 72354) | Freshwater microbial communities from Pennsylvania, USA, analyzing microbe dynamics in response to fracking - TARM_MetaG_T_14 | ecosystem: Environmental > Aquatic > Freshwater > River... | reverse complement strand
GTGCCCTCAGAGGTTGGGTCGCACCCGTGGTCCGCAGTCAGGATGCACAGATCCCCGGGCCCAAGCCGCACCAGCAACTCGGGCAATCTTGCGTCCAGAGACTCAAGCGCCCTTGCGTATCCGGCCACGTCCCGACGATGACCATGAACGGAATCAAAATCAACGAAATTCGTCATGACCAGGGACCTGTCCCCGGCGCTTTCCCAGGCTGCCAGGGTCGCATCCATGAGGCTGTCATGACCGTAGGCGTGGATGCTTTTCGTCACCCCGCGATGCGCAAAAATATCCGCGACCTTGCCAACGCACAAGACGCTTCCGCCTGTCTCGCTCAACAGATCGAGAATCGTGGGTGAAGGGGCCGGAATGGAGAAATCGCGCCGGTTGCCGGTGCGTACGAACGTGCTCTGGCTCCGGCCCGTAAAAGGACGGGCGATGACCCTGGCGATGTTGTACTTGTCGACCAGCTCCCTGGCGATGGCGCATACATCCAACAGACGCTCTAAGCCGAAGACCTGCTCATGAGCGGCGATCTGCAGCACCGAGTCCACCGAAGTGTAGACGATGGGGCAGCCGCTTCGAAGATGCTCCTCGCCCAGGCGTGTCAGAATCTCGGTGCCCGAAGCCTTGCAGTTGCCCAGCACTCCGGGCAGGCCGGCACGGGCCACAAGCTCTCCCAGCAGTTCGGCGGGCGCGGAATCGGTGGCGCTGGTGAAGTAGCCCCAGTCAAAAAGCACCGGCGCACCGGTCATTTCAAAATGGCCGCTCGGAGTATCCTTGCCCCGGCTGATCTCCGTGGCGCAGCCGTACCGGCAAGACGCCGGACCTGGAGGCTCAAGGCCGGGAGGAATCCGGCCCGTGGAGAGGGCCGCCGCCAGCCCGAGTCCCAGGGACGAGAGGGTCGGAATCCGCAGCGGCCCGCTGCGGCCGTCCTCGGCCAGTCCTTGGGCGCAGGCCTGGGCGATGTGGCCCAGGGTGTCGGCACCCAGATCTCCGAACCTGTCCGCGTCCGGCGCCCCGCCGACCCCAAGGGAATCGAGCACCAGCAGGCAGACCCGACTCATGCGCGGCCCCTGTCGAGCGCCCTGGCCAGCACGTCGTCCAGCAGGCTGCTGGCCCCGAATCGGAACGTTCGCGGGCTGACCCAGTCCCGGCCCATGATCGTTTCCGCCAGCTCCAAGTAGACCAGGGCGTCGTCCATGGCGCGCAACCCGCCCGAAGCCTTGAAGCCGACTCTGCCGCCGCACTGGGCGATGACTTCGAGCATGGTTTGGGCCGCTTCGGGTGTAGCGTGGACCTGGGACTTGCCGGTAGAGGTCTTCAGAAAATCCGCGCCACGCTCCACGGCCAGAAGGCTTGCCGCGCGAATGGCTTCCCGGCTGCCAAGCTCGCCGGTTTCCAGAATGACCTTGAGCCGCACAGGGCAGGCCTGACGGCAGGCCTCCAGATAGTCCGCGGCCTGCTTCGCCTGCCCGGCCAAAAACACCCGGTAAGGAAAGACCAGGTCCACTTCCGTGGCCCCCAGGGCGAGAGCCTCCCGTATTTCGCGGACGCTCCCGTCCGCGTCCAGCTCGCCCCGGGGAAAATTGACCACCGTAGCCAGTTCAATCTGCTCCAGCGAAAGCGAGGCCAGACCGGCGCGAACCAGGGGGAGGTAACGAGGAAAAACACAGATTGCGGCGACCCGCCCGCACGGCCCCTCGGCCCGGGCGCAGAGCCTCGAGATATCGTCCCCGGTTTCGGTGCCGGACAGAGAGGTCAGGTCCAGAAGGGACACTATCCGTGAGGCTTGATCCAAAATATCCTGCATGACATCCTACCCGGTTACAGAATGAAACAAACCATCCCTGCAGCTGGCGACGCGACGGGGATGATGGCCCCATGAAAGGCCGGAGCCGAACAAATCACGTCAGGACTTCGGACGCAAGCCCACAGCGTCGGGATCACAAAAAAACAACACATTCCACTTGTTCACGAATCCGGGGTGCGTTAAATGCGTTGTTCATGAACAGTAGTCAAAAGCCGCACATGCTTCTGCTTGCCGCCGTTATCATTCTTCTTCTCCCCGCTGCTGTCCAGGCGGACGAGGTGCTCACCGCGTCCCCGTATTGGCAGGGATTCACCAGCCACGACGGGCAAGGCCTTTACCACGACCTCATGCGCGCCATCTACGAACCGGACGGAAAAACGGTCCGTCATATGGAGGTTCCGGCCAAACGCGGCCTCATCATGGTCCGCGAAGGCACGGTCGACATCTACACGTGCATCTCGGAAGCAGCGAGCGGACTGCTCCTGGCTGCGGAACCGATGTACGAAGGCGAGTACCACGCGATTTTCCGCAAAAACGCCTTTCCCGACTGGGACGGGACCACGTCCATGGCGAACAAGCGCGTAGCTTGGAGGCTCGGACACTACGCCAGACGGGATTTTTCCGTCCCCGTCCAACCCAGCGAGACGCACAGCGGAGTGGAAGCCCTGGAGCGGGTCATTCGCGGAGGGGCTGATTTTTACGTCGACGATCTGAATCTCATCAGGGAGAGCATGCAGGCCCTCGCAACGCCTCTCGACGAAAGCAAATTTCGCATCGAATCCGTGGGCTTTAGGCAGTACTTTCCGGCCTTCTCCAACTCGCCGCGCGGGCGGATGCTGCTTGAGACTTTCGAGCAGGGCATGCGCACCCTGGCCGACCAGGGCAGGCTGGCACAGATCTATGAAAAATGGGCCCTGCCCATGCCCAGAACGTACCAGAAATAGAGCCGATCCCAAACAACTTCAGGCTTCAACTCACTGTCCTGCAGCCGCCCTGACTCCCACGCTCACGCTCTCGCCCAAGACCAATTCCTTCAGGCCCGAGCCGAAACGATCAATGCGCAAAATACGGAACAGGTCCTCATCGGCGGCCTGGGTGTCCCTGTAGCCAATAAAGTAGACACGCCTGCCGTCCCCGGACCAGACCGGGTCGAAAGCGGTGATCTCACTTGGCGTGATCCGCATGTTCTTGCCCACCCCGAGCCAGTTGTCGTGCAGGGAGAGGGCGGAGCTGGGCTCGTGCATGATTCTCTCGAAACGAGGGGTGCCGGGAACGGCGTGGCTGAAGACGAGCACCGTGGGGTCCGTGGGGCAGGCCGCGAGCCTGTCGGAACTGGTGACGATTTCGGCTCCTGAGCCCATGATTTTCGTCAGCGGAACCTTCCTTGGCACGCCCCCGTCAGGGTTTACCCAGTAGGCGTTGACCATGTCATGGGTCAACAGCGCCGCCTCGGGCGTGAGGGACAAGGCGCAGAGAAACCCCGCGCCCACCTCGCCCTCGCGCAAGAGGGTTTTCACCGCCCCCCCGTCGGCCTTCGCCACGATGAGGCTGGTCAAGGACTCGGCATCGCGGACCAAAAAGGCGATTGATTTTGCGTCGGCGTACCACACCGGAGAAGAAGCGACGAAAAGCGATTCAAGGACCAGCGCCTCGCTCCCGTCTATCAGATCATAAACCCACAAGTCGGACATGTCCCCGGACACATCCCCGGTGTGCGGACGGAAAAAAGCTATCAGACGCCCCTGGGCATCGACTCCAGGCCTTACGCCCTGCAACAGGCGCCTTTCCCCCTTGCCGTTTCCGTCGCAGGTCCAGATCCAGCCCTGCCGCTCATAGACCAGCACATCGTCCGCCGCGCCATCGGAAGCAGCGCGGGCCGCCAGCGAAAGAAGACAGAAAAACAGAAGCACCGCTGCCGCCCAGCCTGAAACGAATCTGCTCATGAGACCTCCCCGGAGCCGGTCACCTCTCCCCGCCCACTTGACACTGGCGGGCGAGCGCCTCGCAACGCAACTGCAACAATATGTCCGCGCTTTTTGGCCCCTGATCACGATGCTTTTCAGGCAAGCGCACGGATTTGATCACAGAAAGTTCCCGCAGGGCCAGCTCCAGATTTTCGCCGCCTTGATCCGCCGCCACCAGGCGAAAGAAACTCCTGGTCATCCCCGCCTTGTCGAGTTCCAGCAGCAGGCGCACCCTGGTCGAAGGCTTGAGGTCCGCGTACCGCCCCGCAGCCATGTGCCACCGCGCGGCCAGGCGACCGGCGGCGCGCTGCCGGTTCGGGAGACGCAGGCGAAGAGCCAAAGCCTGCGCCATGTCCGCGCCGACCTCCTCATGCCCGTGGTGATGCGGCAAAAGCTCTCGTCTCGTCGCCGTCTTGCCCAGATCATGACACAAAGCCATCCAGCACCCCAGCGCGTCCCCGGCGCAACGGTCCATGACCCTGGCGGTGTGTTCCAGCACGCTGGCCTCGTGAAACAGAGGTGGGCCGGCGGGCACAAGGTGCGCCCCATGAAACTCGGCCAGCCATGGGACAAGCTTGTCCCCGGCCTGCAGGGTCCTCAAGAAATTGCCCGGCGCGGGTGCCGCGCAGGCTTTGAGCACCTCCTGACCGACCCGCTCCGCCGCTACGCGCGCCAAAGCCTCGGTCGAGACCCCCCGCATTGCCAACAGCAGGTCGGGATGCACCGTGAAACCCGGAAAGACGGCGGCAAACCGGGCCGCACGGATGGCACGCAAGGGATCGGCCAAAAAATTGCCCTGGGCCACAGGCCGCAGGATCTTGTCGCGCAGGTCCGAGAGGGCCAGGGGATGCGCAACAACCTCGCCGGACTCGTCCCGGGCCAAGGCGTTCACGGTCAGGTCGCGGGAAAGGAGGTCCTCCTCGATGCTCGGGAACTCCGAGAGCGTGTACTGCGCGGCTCCGCGCACAAAGACCGGGATACCCTGACCGACCCTGCTCAGCCCCGGCACCCTGCCTCGCAGCTCGTGCTCATCCCCGCCGACGGCGACATAATCAAAATCCACAGGCGTAACCCCCCGCAGCTGATCCCGCACCGCTCCGCCGACAAGATAGATCCTCATGCCTGCTCCACCTGCGCCCGCATCATCTGGGCTTGGACGCAGCGCAGGATTTCGTAGCTGAATTCCCTGTTCAGGGCCTCCACGACCGCGCCCAGGGAGGCCGACCCCAGGCTTTCTTCGATGCGCGAAAGCTGCCCCCGGCTCAGGCCCGTGACTTCCGCCGCCGAGACATGCCCCAAGGCGATGGCCTTGGTCAGGTGGCCATAGATTGTGGCGGGCTTGAGACTCCGCGCGGCAGCCACGTCATCGACACTTCCCCTTTCCCTGAACAAATCCAGGGTGGTCTGTTCCGTGCCGGACAAACCTTGCGTCGCGGGCCTGATTTTATCCGCGCGCGGCGCAGGGGCATCAGGCACGTCGTCCGGGCGACCGTGTTCGGCCTCGTGCCGCTGCAAGACCTCTACGAAGCGCTCTCCGTAGACTGCAAGCTTCATGCGCCCCACGCCGCTGATACCCAGCAGCTCTTCCACCGATCGGGGCCGGTAGCGCACCATCTCTTGCAGGGTCCGGTCCGAGAAAACCGCATAGGGAGGCACGCCTTGCTCCCTGGAAATCTCAAGCCGCAGGAGGCGCAGGCTTTCCCACAGCTCCCGGGCCTCGGGCGAGGCCGTATCGGTTGCCCGGGGCTCCAGCGTCTTCCCCTTCACCGGCACCGGATCGCGGCGCAGAGACACGCTCCGCCCGCCCTTCATGACCTCCCAGCTTCGGGCATTGAGCTTCAAGGCCCCGTACCCCTCCATGTCCACATCGGCCAGCCCCGCCGCCACCAGCTGGCGGTAGACGCTCAGCCACTCCGGCCGGGACAGCTCCGTGCCGACGCCAAAAGTCGATACGCTCTCGTGACCCCAGCGTTCAATGGCCCGAGTCTGTTTGCCGACCAGCACGTCGGCCAGATGCCCGGCCCCGAATCCTTCCTTAACCCGAAAAATGGCGGACAGGGCCTTCTGAGCCGCCACCGTCCCGTCCCAGGACTCCACGGGACTCAGGCAGATGTCGCAGTTGCCGCAGGGCTGGGGCAAGTCCTGGCCGAAATAACGCAAGAGCACCTGCCGCCTGCAATTGGTGGTCTCGCAGTACCCGAGCAGGGCCGTCAGCTTCTGCTGCTTGAGCCGCTCATGGCGCACACGGCCTTCCGCGCGCCCTTCTCCTGCGTCGGCGGAGAGAGACGCCTGGCCCGCGTCCATGGCCACCAGGCGACGCAGCATGGCGATATCGCCCAGGCCGTAGGTCATCCAGGCTACGGCAGGCAGTCCGTCGCGTCCCGCGCGGCCGGTTTCCTGATGATAGGCCTCAAGGCTGGTCGGCGGATCGAGATGGACCACGAAGCGCACGTTGGGCTTGTCCACGCCCATGCCGAAAGCCACGGTGGCGACCATGATCATCCCGTCCTCGCGCATGAAGCGCTCCTGATTGCGCTCGCGCGTGGCCGGGTCCAACCCTGCATGATAAGGCAGGGCCGCAAAACCCTGTTTCCCGAGGCTCGCGGCCGTGGCCTCGACCTTCTTGCGGGACATGCGGTAGATGATGCCCGCCTCGCCGGACGATTGCGAACGCAAAAAACTTGCGAGCTGCTGCTCCGGATGATCCTTCAGAGCGACAAGATAGCGGATATTGGGCCGGTCAAAGCCCGAAGCAAAGACCTGCGCCGATTCCAGACGCAGCTGGCGGATGATGTCCGCCCGGGTCAAATCATCCGCCGTGGCGGTCAGGGCCAGACGCGGCACCTCTGGAAAACGCTCGGCAATCATCCCAAGACGCGTGTATTCGGGCCGAAAGTCGTGGCCCCACTGGGACACGCAGTGCGCCTCGTCAATGGCGAAGAGAGCCAGCGGCACGCGCTGAAGCTGTTCGAGAAAGCCAGGCAGGAAAAGACGCTCCGGAGCGACATAGATCAGGTCCAGTCGTCCGGCCAGCAGCTCAGCCTCCACCCCGCGAGCCTCTGCCGCCGAAAGTGAAGAGTTGAGGTAGGCCGCCCGCACCCCGTTCTGGGTCAGGCTCTGCACCTGGTCGCGCATGAGCGCGATGAGCGGAGAGACGACCACGGCAGTGCCGGGCCGGAGCAGGGCTGGAATCTGATAGCACAAAGACTTTCCCCCGCCGGTGGGCATGAGCACCACGGCATCATGGCCAGCCAGAAGGGTTTCGATAATGGCTTCCTGCGGTCCAAGGAACCCATCGTATCCAAAAACCGTGCGCAGAATATCAAGTGGGGTGGGCATAAAGACCTCTTTCGTCGATGATTTGGGCTTTGCCCTACTGAACGTGCGAAGCTTCTGTCAAAGTGCTTAGGGAGAACAGTCAATGTATCCGCACTGATGCGGACTCAAAAAAAAACAATATCCAAATAGCTGCCGCCCGGAACGGCCCTGCAGTGAATCCGCCCGCACCAGTCCGGACCATCCCCGACTCGGAGCTTCGGATCGGAAGTCTAGACCCGGCGGCTACTCAAGGCAAGAAGGCTGCCCAGCCGACCGTGAGCATTCGGCAACAACACATAACCTACTTGAACAATATCAATGAGTACCGTAAGTACGCACGACGTACTCTTTGACCCTCTCATCTTAGGAGGAACCCATGCGCTTTTTAGCATTATGCATACTGAGCTGTGTCGTGCTCACAAGCACAGCCCAGGCGGAGACGCAGGTGGCGGGATTCATCAAAACCGTCGATGGTAGCGGCCAAATAGTGCGCGCCGAAGCGTCCATGCCCGCCCGGGCCGGAGACGTCCTGCACGTCAGTGACGCGGTCACGACAGACGACAAGAGCGCTATCGGCATCATGCTGGAGGATGACACCATCCTCTCACTGGGTCCGAACAGCCGTCTGGAACTGGGTAACTTCGCCTTCGCGCCCCAGGAAGAAAACTTCGCCGTCGCCATCCGGCTACTCAAAGGGTCCTTTTCCTACATGTCCGGGGTCATCGCCCGGCTCGCGCCCGACAAGGTCCGCATCGAGACACCGGACGCGGTCATCGCGGTCCACGGCACCAGTTTTCTGGTCAAGGTGGAGGAATAGATGATGCGCTCCCTGCTTCTCGTTCTCTGCCTTGCCTTTGCAGGCTGCGCGGCCAAGGGTACGACGGTGGTCCTGATCGCGGATCCGGACGGCTCCGTCGGACAGGTTGAAGTCAGCAACGCCGCCGGCGCGCAGAGCCTTACCGCCGCCGGCCAGAGCACTTCTGTCAAAGACTCCTCGGCGGCGCCAGGCCCGTTGCGCACTCTCGACCAGGCCGCAATCGAGAAGGATTATGGTCAGGCCCTCCAAGCCATGCCCGAGCCTCCGGAAACCTTTCTGCTCTATTTCGAATACGGCCGCACCGAGCTGACCGCCGAATCGCAGCCCGCCCCGGCCATGATTCTTGAAACCATCCTGCGCAGGAATTCCCGAGACGTGCGTATCAACGGCCACTCGGACACGGTCGGCACGCGCGTGGACAACGCGCGGCTGTCCCTGGAGCGGGCAAAAGGAGCGCGCAACCTTTTGATCGACAAGGGCGTGGACCCGTCCATCATCCAAGTCTTTTCCCACGGCGAGGGTAACCTCCTCATCCCCACTCCGGACGAAACGCCCGAGCCCAGGAACCGCCGCGTGGAGGTGCTGGTCCGCTGACCGCAACGCCACCGGATGACGCGACTCAATGAAACAGACACGCTCCCATCGCCGGGATTTTCTGCGCCTGCTTGGCACCGGTTGCCTCATCACGCTCTGCGTGGTGTTCGTGCATGTCGCGCGTCCTGAACTGCTCATCCACTTCGAGCACAAGGTCTACGACGTGCTGCTGTCCCAGACGGGGCAGCGGCCTGCTGGGCCCGTCCCGGCGCTTATCGCCATCGACGACAAATCCCTGAACCAGCTCGGCCAGTGGCCCTGGCCGAGAAACATCCTGGCCCGCCTGGTCACGCGGCTGCATGAGGCTAGCGTGGACATGGTGACACTGGACCTGATCCTCTCCACCCGCGACAGGACCTCACCCATCCTGATTCTGGAAAACCTGCACCGCGATTCAGGCCTGAACCTTCCTCTTGATGGACTCCCGCTGGCCAAACTGGACCATGACCAGGTTCTGGGCGAAGCCTTGCGAAAACTGCCCTCCATTCTGGGATACAAGCTGCTCTTTTCCCCTCTTCGCGAAGAAGAGTCTTTCTGTAGCGTTCACCCGCTCCTGACCGGCCGAAAAATGCCCGCCGCGTTTTCGCTGCACATGGCCCAGGACGCCGTCTGTTCCCTGCCGAGCCTCGGCGAGGCGGGCGCAAGCTCTGGGTTTATCAATGCCCTGCCGGACTCCGACGGGGTCATCCGTCGGGTTCCGATCATCGCCATGCACGCGGACGCGCTGCTGCCAAGCCTGACCCTGGCCACGGTCATGGCCCGGCAGCAAACACCCTTCGGCCTGGGGCAGGATGCAGACGGAGGCTTTGTGCAGCTAGGCTCAAGCCGCACGCATACGGACCCGCAGGGCAACCTGCTGCTCAGGTATCGCGGGCCACGGGGCACGTTCGCGACATATTCCGCCGTCGACATCCTGGACGGCCCGCTGCCCGATCTGCGCGGCCGCGTGGCCATTATCGGGCCCACCGCCTCCGGGCTTGGCGACAACCATGTCACGCCGGTGGGCCGAGTCTTTCCCGGTATCGAGATCCATGCCACGGCGCTCGACAACCTGCTCCAAAACGACGCCCTGATCCGTCCAGCCTGGGGCATGGGGGCCGAGGTCTGCGCCATAGCGCTGGTCGGCATCCTGTCAAGCCTGCTGCTGATATCCGCCGGCCCCTTGACCTGCGCGGCCGGACTGGTCCTGGGCGGGACCGGCTTGTGGAGCGCCGCCCTGTGGCTCCTGGACGGACCAGGTTACTGGATCTCCCCATTGTCTCCAGTGATGGCCCTGGTGGGGAACCTGGCCCTGCTCAGCCTCATCAAATACGAAATGGAGGAGCGCGAGCTGCGTATTCGCAGCCAGCAGCTCGTGCAGGCCCAGGACGCGACCATCCTGAGCCTCACGGCCCTGGCCGAAACCCGCGACCCCGAAACCGGCGGACACATCAGGCGGACCCGCGAATACGTCCTCGCTCTGGCTCGCTGCCTGGCCCGAAAAGCTAAATTCCGGGCGCAACTCGACCAGGATACTGTGGAAATGCTCTACAAATCAGCCCCGTTGCACGACATCGGCAAGGTCGGCATCGCCGACAGCATCCTGCTCAAACCAGGCAGGCTCAGCGCCCAGGAATTCGACGAGATGAAACGGCACACGCTGCTCGGTGCCGACACCCTGGCCGAGGCCGAACGCCTGAGTCTGGACAAGGGCGATCGCTCATTTTTGGCCTTGGCGCGCGAAATCGCCCTTTCCCACCACGAGAAATGGGACGGCACCGGATATCCCAGAGGCCTCAAGGGAGAGGACATCCCCCTGGGCGGCAGGCTCATGGCCCTGGCCGATGTCTACGACGCTCTGGTGACCAAGCGGGTGTACAAGGACGCCATGCCCCACGAAGAGGCCGTAAAGATCATCCTCGACGGACGCGGCTCCCATTTCGATCCGGATGTGGTCGACGCCTTCCTGGAATCCGGGAAAGAGTTCCGGGAGATCAGCACCCGCTATGACTGACGCCCAAGAAGAGCTTTGCGCCCGCCGCTTGTCCTTCCCTGCGGCCGCATGTATGTCCCGCACATCCGGGGCGAGCCCCACCCACCTCTAGCAACAACACGACATGACCCTTTACGCCTTTCTCGGAGCCCTGGAACAGGGCTTTCTCTACGGCATCATGGCTCTGGGGGTATATCTGACCTTCCGCATCCTTGATTTTCCGGACCTGACCGTGGACGGCAGCCTGCCTCTTGGGGCGGCGGTGGGGGCGGTGACTATCACCTCCGGGCACAGCCCGTATCTGGGTCTGCTGCTGGCCACTGGGGCGGGATTTCTGGCCGGAGCGGCAACAGCCATCCTGAATACCAAGCTCAAGATTCTGCACCTGCTGGCCTCCATCCTGACCATGATCTCCCTCTATTCCATCAACATCCGGATCATGAACGGCCCCAACGTGGCCCTTCTGGGGACGCCTTCGGTGCTGACCGATCTGGAAAGCCTGGGGCCGCCGCTCTACCAGATCACTCCCGTGTTCTTTTTTCTTGTCGCGGCCCTGGTCACCGGCGTGCTGATCTGGTTCCTGCACACGCAGTACGGGCAGGCCATGCTGGCCACGGGCGACAACAGGCAGATGATCACTTCGCTGGGCGTGAACACGGACAACGTCATCATTTTCGGAGTGGGGCTCTCCAACGCGCTGGTGGCCTTCAGCGGGGCGCTCATCGCCCAGAATCAGGGCGCGGCGGACGTGAACATGGGCGTGGGCACCATTGTCGCCGGACTGGCTTCTGTGATCCTCGGGGAGACGGTCTTCGGCAAGGCGACCATCGCCCGGGCCTGCGTTGCGGTCATCGTCGGCTCCATCCTCTACCGCACGGCCATCGCCCTGGCGCTGGGCACCAGACTCGGCGGATTCGCCTTCACGCCCAGCGACCTGAACCTGATCACCGCCTTCCTGGTCATCGCGGCCCTGACCGCGCCCATGCTCAAGAGGAGGTTTTCCAGGTGATCAGCATCCAGGCCGCAAACAAGTACTTTCACCGGGGCAGTGTGAATGAAGTGCACAGCATCCGGGACCTGTCCATGAATGTCGAGCAGGGCGACTTCATCACCATCATCGGTTCCAACGGAGCAGGCAAATCGACCTTCCTGTCCTGCCTGGCCGGAACCCACGCCCTTGACTCCGGCAGCATCACCATGGGCGGGACAGACGTGACCCGCTGGCCCGAATACAAGCGCGCCCGCTTCATCGGCCGGGTTTTCCAGGACCCGCTCATGGGCACCTGCGGGAGCGGATCCATCGCCCAGAACATGGCATTGGCCCAGAAAAGAGGCCAGCGACGCGGCCTGACCCGAGGCGTCAAGACTTCCGACAGGGAGTTTTTTCGCCAGCGCCTGCGTCCTCTGGGGCTGGGGCTCGAAAACCGTCTCCAGGACCGGGCCGGCCTGCTCTCCGGGGGGCAGCGCCAGGCCCTGACCATGGTCATGGCCACTCTGGTCCGACCGGAACTGCTGCTCCTGGACGAGCACACCGCCGCCCTGGACCCCAAGACCGCAGCCCAAATCCTGGACCTGACCCGCAGCATCGTCGCCGAACACGGACTGACCACGCTCATGGTCACCCACAACATGCACCAGGCCTTGAGCTTGGGCAATCGGCTGGTCATGATGCACAGGGGGCGCATCATTTTCGACGTACGCGGGCAGGACAAGGCCGGGCTCACCGTGGAGGCCCTGCTGGACAAATTCCAGAGTCAGGCGGATGCGGAAGTTTCGGACCGGATGCTGCTCGGCTGATTCCCAGCACGCTCTTTGCTAGCCATAAGCCCGCAAGGAGGGATCATGAACCACAACTCACGCCTGTACCGCATACCGTTATTGACGGCCCTGGCCCTGATCTTGGCGCTGGGGGTCTGGATTCTTTGGTCCTGGCAGGGATATTCCGAGCGCTCCCTGGACTGGCGACGTCAGCGCGCCCAGGACAGTTTCGCCACCCTGAACGCGGTCATCGCCTCCATGAGCAATGGAGAACTGACGGACTGGAACCAGGTCGAGACGGTGCTCTCAAGCATAATCCGTGGTTCGCGCACCCTCTTCGTCGTGGTCCAGGGCCGTCACGGACGCCTGGCCCAGACCGGAACCATGCCTGAATTTTTGATGACCAACAGCACCAAGGGGGAAATGGACACGGACGACATCTACGTCATGTGGGCCCCGCTGCAACCCGCCCAGATCCCCTCCAACTGGGCTGAGGCCCTGGACTCAAGCCACCTGGGCCTGGGGCTGTGGCCGCGCAGCAACCCGGTCATGTATCTGGGTTTTCGCAGTACCACGGAAAACTTCGCCTCTTCCTGGTTCTGGCAACGCCAGGCCCCCATCTTCGCCTCCGCTCTGGTCTGCATCCTGGCCGTCACCGCCGTCTGGATCACGGGTATCCGCCGCCGCATCCTGGCCGAGGAGCTGGCCGCCGAACGCATCCGCAGCGCCCATTTGGAAGAGTTGGGCCTGGCCGCCGCCGGACTCGCCCACGAAACCAAGAACCCGCTGGGAATCATCATGGGCATGGCCCAACAGATCGAGGCACGGCACGACATCCCGGCCGAAAGCAGGATCATGCTCGGACACATCATGGACGAGGTGGACAAGGCCTCTTCGCGCCTCGGGACGTTCATGAACTTCGCCCGCCAGCGCAAGCCGAGCCAGGCACCTGTGCGCATCGACAGGCTCTGCCGTGAGGTGGCCAGAATCCTTGGTCCCGACTTCGAGGCCGGCGGAGTGGAACTGCTCGCCGAAGTGAGGTCCCAGTCCATCTTGGCCGACGAGACCATGCTGCGCCAGGTTTTGGTCAACCTGCTTTTAAACAGCCTGCGCGCCTCGCCCGCCGGTACCACGGTGCGCATCGTACTGCGTCGGCAGGACCGCAGGCTGAACTTGGCCGTGGAAGATCAGGGACGCGGCATCCCCGCCGAACTGCTCCCGGACATTTTCAAGCCCTATGTGAGCGGTTCCGCCGGTGGACACGGCCTGGGGCTTGCCATTGTCAAGCGCATGGTCGAGGCTCATGGCTGGAAAATCAGCGCCCGGTCCGTTCTCGGCCAGGGCACCGTCATGACCATCACAGGCATCAAACCCGCAAGAGAGGCCCCATGATCAGATCCATCCTGGTCGTTGACGACGAAATCCGCTACCGCGAACTGTATGCCCGCGTGCTGCGCCATGCGGGTTTTGCCGTGCACGAGGCCGGAAACGCGGCCGAGGCGTTGCAATACATGGACACTTCGGCTCCGGACATGATCGTCAGCGACGTGCGCATGCCCGGCGAAAGCGGCCTCGACCTGCTGCGACGGGTGCGCGAGGCAAGGCCGGAGTTGCCTTTTCTGCTGGTCACTGCCTTCGCCGATGTGCGCGAGGCCGTGGACGCCCTCAAGCTTGGAGCCGTGGACTACCTGGCCAAGCCCGTGGACCTGGACGAACTGCTCGCAGCCGTTCGCGACACCCTGGGAGTCGGGGCGAGCGGGGACACGGAACTGCCCGTCGGATCCCTCATCGGCATCGTGGCCGAAAGCCCGGCCATGCGATCCGTACTGCGCGACGCCTACCGCGTGGCCCAAAGCGACGCCACTATCCTTCTGACCGGCGAAAGCGGCAGCGGAAAAGAGGTCGTGGCGCAGTTCATCCACCGCCACAGCCACCGCCGCGACAAGCCGCTGGTCCCGGTCAACTGCGCGGCCATCGCCCCCACCCTGCTGGCCAGCGAGCTGTTCGGTCACGAAAAGGGGGCCTTCACCGGAGCCGTGAACAAACGCAAAGGATATTTCCGCGAGGCTCACGAAGGGACCCTCTTCCTGGACGAAATCGGCGACATGCCCCTGGAGCTGCAACCCTCCCTCCTGCGGGCCACGGAGACGGGCCGCATCACCCCCGTGGGCTCGGACAAGGAAAGCGTCATCGACTGCAGACTCATTGCCGCCACCAACCACGACCTGGAGTCCGACGTGGCCGAGGGGCGCTTCCGCCAGGACCTCTACTACCGCTTGAACGTCATTACCATCGATATTCCGCCCCTGCGCGAGCGCCCCGAGGACATCCCTCCCCTGGCGCGCCTCTTCCTGAACAGGGACAGCACGGAAAACAGACGCCTCTCCCGTGCCGCCCTGCAGACCCTGACCAGCCACCACTGGCCCGGTAACGTGCGCGAACTGGCCAACGCCATGGCCCATGTGCGCCTCTTGAGCCAGACCGACGTCATTCTTCCCGAACACCTGCCCCCGGCCGTGCGCAAGGCCGCGGGCAGAGTCGCGCCCGAATCGCAGCCCGCCCCCAAACAGGGCGCGCAAGTTGAAACCAAAACCCTTGAACAGCACGAAATCGAGGCCGTGACCGCCGCCCTGAAGCAGACCGGCGGCAACCGCACCCACGCGGCCCAGCTCCTGGGCATCACCCGGCGCGGCCTGATCTACAAGCTCAAGCGGCTGGGCCTTGAGTAGCGACAAGAACCGATGTGAAAAGACTGCTCAACCAAGACGAAACTGTACAGATTTTATCCACCCGACACGGAACACGATATCCCCGCCGATGGCACTTTCCATGCCTCACGCAACTTCCCCCGCCTGGCACGCCCTTTGCCTGGGAAACTCCATACACCCAGGAGGAATCATGAACATTCTGTCTAGAAATACACGCATTCTGCTGCTCGCGACCATGTTGTGCATTCACTTCCTGGCCCTACCGGCCCAGGGTGAGGAAAGGCCGCACAAGAAGCGGGAAAGGCCCGCCGAACAGGCGATGACGAAAACGGACTTTCAGACGGATGGCGAACGCCGCCCCGGGTCCCGCGCCAAAAATGAGGGCCGGGACAGACGGGGGGAATTCACGCAAAAGCACTCCGCGCCCGGCCGCATCCCCACATCCGCAGACCTCGGCACAGTGCTTCCCCCGGCGCACCTCATGCGCCTGGACACATCGCCCGAGCCACGTAAGCGCGACGCTTCTCTCAGGCATAAAGACAGGGAACGCCGGGGTGATCATGCTGCCTCCCCGCGGCAGGAAAGCGCCGTGCAAAGTAGCGGGTTTGTCACCCGCGATGCCGACAGACGCACGGACCGCCGTGATCAGGGCCAAGTACGGGACAATTCACGAGACTACCGACCCGCAGGCGACCACCGCAAGCACTCGCCGCAGGTCCGTCACGACAGGAAACACAGTCCCGTGATCAAGCACATCGTGCATACCATCCCCACGCGCCATGCGGTCATTTTGCACGGTCGGGACAGATATCATTATCATTCCGGCAGGTTTTACCGTCCATGGAGCAGCGGATTCGTGCTTGTACGCCCGCCCATCGGTCTGGTGGTGCTGAACATCCCTCTGGGCAGTCGCATTATTTTCTCTGCCGGAATCACCTACCATGTTTTCGGCGATGTCTACTACCGCCGGGTGCCCGCCGGATATCAGGTTGTGGAACCGATACGCAGCTACGCCCCCTCCCGATCGGACCGGGTGGAGGTGGCCATCGACCTGCTCAACCTGCGCTACGGGCCGGAGGCAAGCGAGGCGGTCATCGCCCAGGTCGACCGCTACACGACTTTAAGGGTTCTCGGCAGCGCGCCCGGATGGCTGTACGTTGAGGTCGAGGGAGAGAATCTGCGCGGGTGGGTCATTGAACGCTACGTCTCCGTCAACATGGCGCGTGGCTAGGGGAGAGCCCCGCGAAAAAAATGGCCGGGAGTAAAAGTCCCGGCC
>Ga0075011_10000865_pt1 | contig 16221 bp, 11 predicted proteins | sample TARM_MetaG_T_14_FD_72354 | JGI IMG/M metagenome (GOLD analysis project Ga0075011, IMG submission 72354) | Freshwater microbial communities from Pennsylvania, USA, analyzing microbe dynamics in response to fracking - TARM_MetaG_T_14 | ecosystem: Environmental > Aquatic > Freshwater > River... | reverse complement strand
GGGCTGGGGGAGGAAGGGGCTTGTGAAGGGAAAGGGATTGACCAAGGGCAGACGGTTCCCACGCAGAAAAAAGACCGGTGCGCGCAAGGGGGCAGGCTGTTCCCCTGTACCAAGGGACAGGGGGCATGGCCAAGCGCGCGCGCAGCCTCCACATAGCAAGCCATGACGAACCCAACAATTGTCTGGCTGCGCCGTGATTTGCGTCTGGCCGATCAGGCCGCTTTCGTGGCCGCACTGGCACAGGGCGGGCCGGTGATCCCGGTCTATGTGCTCGACGACGAGACGCCCCGGCACCGCCGTATGGGCGGGGCCTCGCGCTGGTGGCTCCATCACAGCCTTGCCAGCCTTGCCGCCAGCCTTGAGGCGATCGGCTCGCGCCTGATCCTGCGGCGGGGGCGGTGCGAGGCGGTTCTGGCGCAACTGGCCCGCGAGACGGGCGCACGCACGGTCCACGCGCTCCACCATTACGAGCCGTGGTGGCGCATGGCCGAACGCGCGGTGGGCAAGGGGCTGGACTTGCGCCTTCACCACGGCAATTTCCTGCTGCCGCCCGGAACGCTCGCCAATGGGTCAGGGCAGCCCTACCGGATCTATACCCCGTTCTGGCGCGCCTCGCTGTTGCACCTGCCCCCGCCGCCGCCCGTTCCCGCGCCCGGCCATCTGCCCGCACCCGCGACATGGCCGGTGAGCGAGCATCTGGACGATTGGGGCCTTCTGCCCACCGCGCCCGACTGGGCCGGGGGCATGCGCGAGGAATGGACGCCGGGCGAGCCGGGCGCGCGCGCGCGGCTCGAAACTTTCGCAGGCCGTGCCCGACGCTATGGCGAGGAACGGAACCTGCCTGCGCGCGAGGGCACCTCGCGGCTCTCGCCCCACCTGCATTTCGGCGAGATTTCGCCCGCGACCGTCTGGCATGCGGTTGGCGGGGCGGGCGGCTCGGTCGATGTGTTCCTGGGGGAGCTGGGCTGGCGCGACTATGCCCAGAACCTGATCCTTCAGGCGCCCGACTATGGCACGCGCAATGGCCGGGCGGCCTTCGATGCGTTGGCATGGCGCGAGGCGCCCGCCGAACTGGCCGCGTGGCAGCAGGGGCGCACCGGCTATCCGATCGTGGATGCAGGGATGCGCCAGCTCTGGCACACCGGCTGGATGCACAACCGGGTGCGGATGATCGCGGCCAGTTTCCTCGTCAAGCATCTGCTGATCGACTGGCGCGCGGGCGAGCAATGGTTCTGGGATACCCTCGTCGACGCCGACTACGGGGCGAACGCCACCAACTGGCAATGGGTGGCCGGAAGCGGGCTGGACGCGAACATGTTCGTGCGGATCATGGCGCCACTGGTGCAGTCGCCCAAGTTCGACGCGGCGGCCTATATCCGCCAATGGGTGCCCGAACTGGCGCACCTGCCCGATGGGGAGATCCACGATCCTTCGGGGCTTGCCCGTCCGCGTGGCTATCCCGCACGGATTGTCGAACATGCCGCCGCCCGCGCCCGCGCGCTGGCGGCCCATGCGGCGATGAAGGGGGGTGAGCAGGAAAGCGGGCCTGTTTAGCCGCTGTGGTTCATCACCAGCGTGTCGTGCTCGCGCGTGGTCAACAGGTTGTCGAAGGCGCAGCCGACGATCCCGGCATGCCACCAGACCACTTCGGCCTCGCGCGGGTCCATGCCGGGCAGGGTGAGCGAGACTTTGGTGCCCACAGCGATGCGCCCGGACGCCAACGCGGAAAATCCGGCAAGTGAAAGATCGAGCACGAGTGTCTGTGTTGCCCTTCCACCCGGACGGCGGAACTTGCTGGGAATCACGAGACGCGAGCGCGGCGCACAACGGTCGTCGCTGGCGGCGGCTTCGTAGTCTTCCTGCCATTTGATCGTCGGCATGGAAACGCCCCGTTGCTGCTGTCAAACCGAAACGCTGCATCGCGCTTCGTGGGCAAACGATGAGCAAATTGCCTTACTATCGGGTTAACAGGCGGGAGGGGCTCAAAAAAATCCCCGCCATGACACACTGAACGGTGTGCCGTGGCGGGGGCTGTCGTTGCCGGAAGGCGGCTTGTCAGCGCGGCTTTTCGATGCGTTCGCGATGCGGGCTGGCAAAAGGCTCGCTCGCAAGGGCGACGATCCGGTCGGCCACGACTTCGGGCGGCTTCACGCTCGACGGGTTTTCGCCCGGATAGGCCTTGGCGCGCATCTTGGTGCGCGTGGCGCCCGGATCGAGGATCGCCACGCGGATCGCGCTGGTGCTGGCCACTTCGCGGGCATAGCTTTCGAGCAGGGCGTCGAAGGCGGCCTTGGTCGCGCCATAGGCCCCCCAATAGGCACGCGGGGCGGCGCCCACGCTGCTGGTCAACCCGATCACGCGCGCGTCCTGGCTGCCCTTGAGCAGCGGGTGGAACGCGCTGATCAGCGATTGGGTGGCCAGCACGTTGAGCGTCATCGCGCGCGACAGGTCGCGCGGTTCGATCTGCCAGACCGGGGTGAGCGTGGGCAGCACGGCCGCGTTGATCACCAGCAGGTCGAGCGCGGCCCAGCGATCGGAAATCGCCGTGGCCAGACGCGCGATGCCATCGGGTTCGGTCAGGTCGACCGGGGCGATGGTGGCAGCGCCGCCGGCCTGAAAGATCGCGTCTTCCACCCGTTCGAGGTCGGAGGCCGTGCGCGCGACGAGCACGACATGCGCGCCCGCTGCGGCCAGAGCCTTGGCCGTGGCCGCGCCAATGCCCCGGCTGGCGCCCGTGACGAGCGCCAGTTGCCCGGCCAGCGGCTTGCCCGGCGTGGATGCTCCTGCGGCCTCGCTCACCCTCAGGCGACCCTGGCGGGCTTGGACTTGACCTTGGCCGGGGCGCAGGCCGGGGCCCGGTCGCCCATGTCGGTCAGGCGGGTGGGGTAGTCGCCGGTGAAGCAGGCGTCGCAATATTGCGGGCAGCCGCTGTCGCGCTGGGCTTCACCCACGGCGCGATAGAGGCCGTCGATCGACACGAAGGCAAGGCTGTCGGCCTGGATGAACTCGGCCATGGCGGCGATGTCCATGCGGGCGGCGAGCAGCTTCGAGCGTTCGGGCGTATCGACGCCATAGAAGCACGAATGCTCGGTCGGCGGGCTGGCGACGCGGAAGTGAACCTCGCGCGCGCCGGCTTCGCGCATCATCTGCACGATCTTGAGGCTGGTGGTGCCGCGCACGATCGAATCGTCGATCAGCACGATGCGCTTGCCCTCGACGAGCTTGCGGTTGGCATTGTGCTTGCGCTTCACGTCGGCGTTGCGGGCGCCGTCGGAAGGCTGGATGAACGTGCGGCCCACGTAGTGCGAGCGGATGATCCCCAGTTCGAAGGGAATGCCCGACTGCTGGGCATAGCCGAGCGCGGCGGGCACGCCGCTGTCGGGAACGGGGATGACCAGATCGGCTTCGGCGGGGTTTTCGAGCGCCAGCTGCATGCCGATGGCCTTGCGCACTTCATAGACCGAGCGGCCGCCGAGCACCGAGTCCGGGCGGCTGAAATAGACGTGTTCGAAGATGCACGGGCGCTGGGCGGTGTCGCCGAACGGGCGATGCGACTGGATCGAGCCGTCGAGGCTGACCTGGATCAGCTCGCCCGCCTCGACTTCGCGCACGATGTCCGCGCCCACCACGTCGAGCGCGACGCTTTCGCTGGCAAAGACCACTGCATCGCCCAGCTTGCCCATGACCAGCGGACGGATGCCGAGCGGATCGCGGCAGGCGATCATGCCCTCGGGCGTCATGCAGATCAGCGAATAGGCGCCTTCGACCAGACGCAGCGCGTCGACGAAGCGGTCGAGCAGGGTGGGGTAGCGGCTCGTCGCCACGAGGTGGATGATCACCTCGGTATCGGACGTCGACTGGAAGATCGCGCCCTTCTGTACGAGGTCGCGCTTGAGGAACATCGCGTTCGAGATGTTGCCGTTGTGCGCGATGGCAAAGCCGCCAGCGGCCAGATCGGCAAACAGGGGCTGCACGTTGCGCAGGCCCGAGCCGCCGGTCGTGGAATAGCGGACATGGCCCGCAGCCATCATGCCGGGCAGTTCGGCAATGGCTTCGCCGCTGGAGAAATTCTGGGCGACGTGGCCGATGCCGCGCCGCGAATAGAATTCCTGGCCATCGAAACTGGTGATGCCAACGGCTTCCTGACCGCGATGCTGGAGGGCATGAAGCCCCAGCGCGGTCATTGCCGCCGCGTCGCGTGCGCCCAGCACGCCGAAAATGCCGCATTCCTCGCGCAGCTTGTCGCCGTCGCTGTCTTCGAAGGGATTGGTGGTGATCATGTGTCTCGCAAGCGCCCGCGCCAAAGACTCGCGCCCGAGCCGGATGTCTCGGGGGGGCGAGCAACGGCGCCCATGTGGCGAGGTTTGCCGCCAAAGGCAAGGCCTGCGGCGTCCCGGATTGGCCAAAGGGCCCATTGGACGGGGAAATATTGCCCTTGCGCAACGATTTGGTGACAGTCCGGGGATGGTTGTGCCCGCGTGGCATGGCATGGCGGACAATATTTAGCCAACGTGGTTGTCCTTAGGTCGAAATTAACCAGTCATGCGCCAAGGCTTCCGGCCATGTCCGCTGCGCCGCCAGCCTCTCCTGCCTCCTTTCGCCGTCCTTCGTGGCGGTTCGCCGCTGTTGGCGGGGGCGCGCCGGGGGATCGGACGAAGGCGGGCGCCGGGTTTTACGGGCACGCAGGCGGGGGCCTTGCGGGTCGCGACAGCGGGGCGCAGGACACTGGCTTCCGCGAAATTTACCCTGAAGGCACCGGCGGTGGCGTGATCGGAGCGGCCCTTGTCGGGCTGGCCTATTTTGCCTGTGCCATGCTCTCGGTGGAGTACAGCCGCTCCAACGGCGGTGTCGCGATGGTCTGGGGCGCCAATGCCATGCTGGCCGCGCGGCTTCATGTGCTGCCGGTGCGCAAATGGCATGCAACGCTCGTGGCCGCAGGGTTGGCGAGTTTTCTGGTGACCGGCTGCTTTGGTCTGGGATGGGCACCGGCGCCCGCGCTGGCCCTGGTCAATCTGGCTGAAAGCGCGGTAGCCGCGCTGCTGGTCCGCCATCTGACCGTGCAGTACTGGCCTTCGCGGATGATCTGCTGGATGCTCGGCTATGGTCTGGGGATCGGGCTGATGGTGCCGCTGGCCGGAGCCCTGATCGGGGCGGGGGTCGTGGTGAAGCTGTCCGGGCTGGCCTTCGGGCCCAATTTCGGAACATGGATGGTCGGCCATTCGCTCGGGATGCTGGTGGTGCTGCCGCCTTTTGCAATGCTGGCATGCAAGCTTCGCAAGGGGCAGCCGCTGCTCGACGAGGGACGCGGACTGCGGGCGGCCTTGCTGATCACCGCGACGGTTGCGCTGGCCACGGCGGTCTTTGCCCAGCCCGCCCGGCCCTTGTTGCTGTTTCCGCTCCTGCTGGTGCTGTTCTCGGCAACATGGGCCAATGCGCTGGTCGCGCTGGCGCTGCCGATGATTCTGGCGACGGTCGGCGGGTTCATGACCCTCCACGGCTATGGACCGATCGCCCTGATGACACCGGTTCACGGCGAGCTGGGCATCGTGGGCGGCCATATGCAGTTCCTGCAACTCTATCTGGCGGTTGTCGCGCTGTCGGTCCTGCCGCTCGTGGCCGAGCGGGAGCGGCGGCAGCAGCGCCTGCACGAACTGGCGCGCAGCGAGGCGCACTACCGGCTGCTCTCCGACCATGCCAGCGACGTGATCATGCATCTGGGGTGCGAGGGCGACGTGCGCTATGCCTCGCCCGCCATTGCCCGGCTTACCGGCCATGCGCCGGGCGAACTGGCCGGCACCCCGTTGTCGCGCATTGTCATGCCCGCCTATCACGAGGCCGTGGCCGGGGCCTGGCAGGCGGCCATCGCAAGGCCGGGGCACCCGGTCGCGGTCGAATATCTGGGGCGCTGCAAGTCAGGCGATCCGCACTGGCTGGAAACCCATTTCCGGGGCATCGCCGACGAAGAGGGCCATGTCGAGGGGCTGGTCAGCGTCACCCGCGATATTGCCTCGCGCAAGCGGATCGAGGAAGATCTGGCCCATGCGGCGATGACCGATCCCTTGACCGGCATTCCCAACCGTCGCGCGTTCTTCGACATGGCCGGGCGCCTCGAAGCGGCTGAAAACGACGGGGCGCCCATGACCCTCGCGCTGATCGACATCGACTTCTTCAAGCAGGTCAATGACCGTTACGGCCACGGCGTGGGCGACGAGGTTCTGGAGGTCTTCGGGCGGACTGCGCAGGCTGTCGTGCGGGCCAGCGATATCCTCGCGCGGATCGGGGGCGAGGAATTCGCGCTGCTGATGCCCGATACCGATATCGAAGGCGCGCAGGTGGTGTGTCGCCGTCTGGCGGCCGCCGTTGCCGGAATGGGCGTCGAGACGCCGCAGGGCATCGTGCGGATCACGGTGAGCATGGGGCTGGCCGCCGTTGCGGGGTGTACCGATCTGGCGCTGGCTGCGGCCGATACTGCGCTCTATCGCGCCAAGAGCGAGGGGCGCGCCCGCCTGCGCGTGGCGGCGTAAGAGCTTACCTAGCGGGATGTCCGGGAACTCTTTGCCGCGCGGCGCATTGGGCGCGCGGCGGGGTGAGGCGTCTTGCCCCGCTGGCGGGGCCGTCCTAAAGCGGGGCGGGCCAGCTGGTTTGTCCAGCCGGTTTTTTGCCTCTCGCCAGCCTTCTTCCCGTATCGAAAGTGCTCTCCACTTGATCCTCTCGCCATTCGAATGGACCATCGCCAAGCGTTACATGCTGCCGGGGCGGGGGGAGGCCTTTATCGCCATGGTCGCCGGGATCAGCCTCGTGGCGGTCATGCTGGGCGTGGCCGCGCTGGTCATCGTGATGAGCGTGATGAACGGCTTTCGCGCCGAACTGCTCGACAAGATCGTGGGGCTCAACGGCCATGCGGTGGTGCAGGCCTATGGCGGGCGGCTCGATGACTGGCAGGATATTCTCGCCCGTCTCGAAAAGACCCCCGGCGTCACCCGCGCTTCGCCCCTGATCGAGCAGCCCCTGCTCGCCAGCTTCAATGGCCGGGTCGAGGCGATCCTCGTGCGCGGCAATACCCCCACGGACATCAACCGCCTGTCCGACAAGCTCAAGAGCGGTTCCTTGTCCGCGCTGCAACCGGGCAACGATGCGGTCGCCATCGGCTCGCGGCTGGCCGAAAGCCTGGGCGCGCAAGTGGGCGACACGATCACCATCATCAATCCGGCGGGGCGGTCGACCCCGTTCGGCACCGTGCCGCGTCAGGTCGCCTACAAGGTTGCCGCGATCTTCGAGATCGGCGTCTACGACTATGACAATGCCTTCGTCGTCATGCCCATTCCCGATGCGCAGACCCTGCTGCTGACCGGGGATTCCATCGGCATGATCGAGGTGACGACGACTGACCCGGACACCGTGGGGCAGACGCTCGCCCCGCTGAAAAAAGCGCTCGAAGGCCGCGCGGTGATCACCGACTGGAAGACCCTCAATGCCAGCCTGTTCGAGGCCCTCGCGGTCGAGCGCGTGGCGATGTTCGTGGTGCTTTCGATCATCGTGCTGGTGGCCGTGTTCAACATCCTTTCCTCGCTGATCATGCTCGTGCGCGCCAAGACGCGCGACATCGCGATCCTGCGCACGATGGGCGCCTCGCGAACCAGCCTGCTCAAGATCTTCATGACCATCGGCTTCGTGATCGGCGCGATGGGGACGGCGGTGGGCCTCGTGCTGGGCTTCGTCTTCCTCTATTTCCGCCAGCCGATCGTCCATCTGGTCGAGATCCTGACCGGACAGAACCTGTGGGACCCCTCGATCCGCTTCCTTACCGAACTGCCCAGCCGCAGCGATCCGGTCGAAATCACCGTGATCGCGGTCATGGCGCTGGTCCTCAGCTTCCTGGCCACGCTCTATCCCGCCTTCAAGGCGGCAAGCACCGATCCGGTGCAGGTGCTCCGTTATGAATGAACCTGTCGTCCACCTGAAGAACCTTCGCCGCAGCTTCGAACAGGGCGGCGTGCGGATCGACGTCCTGCGCGGGGTCAATCTGGAAATCCGCCCCGGCGAGATCGTCGCGCTGCTCGGGCCCTCGGGCTCGGGCAAGTCGACGATGCTTCAGGCCGTGGGCCTGCTCGAAGGCGGCTTCGAGGGGGTGATCGAGATCGCGGGCACCGATGCGGCGGCGCTGGGGGCCGACGCGCGCACTGCGCTGCGCCGCGACCATCTGGGCTTCGTCTACCAGTTCCATCATCTCCTGCCCGATTTCAACGCGACCGAGAATGTCATTTTGCCCCAGCTCGTGGCCGGTCGCCGCGAGGGCGAGGCCCGCGCGCGGGCAAGCGAACTGCTCACCGCGCTCGGCCTTGGCCACCGCCTCGACCATCGCCCCAGCCAGCTTTCGGGCGGCGAGCAGCAGCGCGTGGCCGTGGCCCGCGCGCTGGCCAATCGCCCCGCGCTGGTGCTGGCGGACGAGCCGACCGGCAACCTCGACGAGGCCACTGCCGACCGCGTGCTCGACGAATTTCTCAAGCTCGTGCGCGGCGAGGGCAGTGCGGCGCTGGTGGCCACCCACAACGAACGTCTGGCATTTCGCATGGACCGGGTGATGCGTTTGCAGGACGGTGTGCTCGTATAAAATAAAGCACGTTCTGGAAGAGCGCGTTGCTACGTAATATGCGCCAAAACGGCTCTCATTGATGATTCGCGCGGAAACCTGTGAAGGCTCCATGCGTTGATTCAATCACCCGGAAAGGGAGCCCAAGGAGGGTTTGTCTGATGAATACCACCATTCGCGCTGAAGCGCATGATCAGGGCCAGGATTTCTGGAATGTCCACGCCACCATCGTCACGCGGGAGGCTGCTGGTGGCCTGCTGCATGGCTTTGCCGCGCTTCATTCCGGCAGCTTTGCCCAGATGGTCGGCCTGCTCGCGCGCATGCCCGAGGCCGACCGCGCCGATCTGGTGATCGAGCGGTCGGGTGATCGCAACTACGGCCCCGAAGAGGCCCTCGAACTCTACGGACGCGAGGACTATCCTCTCTGATCGTCTGTCCGAAATTCGCGAAAAGGCGAATTTCGGTTGGGTACCGGCCCGGTGCCCAACGATCCGAAACGATAGCTTCGGATCAGGCGCCAGGGTGAAAACGGCTGGAGCGTGCCGCCATGGCAGGCCGGAGCGATGCCGAGGGTGGCGTCGTTCCTTGCCGTGGCGGCCAGCCTGCCGGATCTCCTGATCCGGGCTCGCTCGTTTTTGCGGATTTCTGACGAAAACCGCCGTCAGGTCGTGGCCGGGGCATGGATGCACGGTTGATCCCTGTTTCGCGTCGTGGCAGCAGGCCATCGAGATGGGGCTGCAGTACGGCTCCATCCGGAGACGCAGCATGACCGCCAAGACCGCGCACACGATTGCCGATTTCACCGCGCGCCTGCCCGGTGGCCAGGAAGTGAGCCTGGCCGACAAGCTGGGCAAAGTCGTGCTGGTGGTGAACACGGCCTCCAAGTGTGGCTATACCCCGCAATACGAAGGCCTTGAGGCGCTCTGGCGCGAGATGGGCCCGCGCGGGTTCGAGATTCTGGCGTTTCCGTGCAACCAGTTCGGCGGGCAGGAGCCCGGCAGCGCCGCCGAGATCGAAAGCTTCTGCAAGGTCAACTTCGGCCTGAGCTTTCCGCTCATGGACAAGATCGATGTCAACGGGCCCCAGGCCGCGCCGCTTTACGAGTGGCTCAAGTCGGGCGCGCGCGGGATCTTGCTGACCCGCTCGATCAAGTGGAACTTCACCAAGTTCCTCGTCGACCGGCAAGGGCGCGTGGTGCGCCGCTATGCCCCCAAGGCGCCCCCGCACATGCTTCAACAGGACATTCTTGCGCTGTTGTGAGGGTTTGATCCGAAACTGTCGTTTCGGATTGTTCGGGAGCAGGCGACGGTTTCCGTTGTAACATATCGCCATGTTTGGCAGACCTTCATGCAAGCGAACCGCTTGTTTTCATGAGGGACTGTTGATGACAAAGACGATTCACATGGCGCTGGCCGCCAGTGCGCTTGCGCTGGCGGTGCCGTTTTCGCCTGTTCTGGCCAAGGCCCCGGCTCCTGCTGCCGCGCCGGCACAGGGCGAGGACGCGCGCCTGACCGCCTTCCTCAACACCGAATTCGACGCCGAGCTGGCGATGCGCCCGCAACTGGCGACCCGGCTGGGCCTCGGGCAGGGGATCGACCGTCTCGACGACATCAGCGACGCGGCCCAGCTCAAGCGGCTCGAATGGCGGCGGGCCAGCGTGGCGCGGATGAAGGCGGCTTTCGTGCGCGACCGCCTCTCGCCCGAGGGGCGCATCAACTACGACATCTGGGCCCTCGAACTCGACCGCGCCGAGCAGCAGTATCGCTTCCGCGCCTATCAGCCGCCATTCTATTCGTTCCTCTATTCGATCCACGCCAGCCTGCCCAATTTCCTGATCAGCACGCATCAGGTCCACGATCTGGCCGAACTGCGCGGCTATGTCGCACGGCTGGGGGCGATGCCGGGTGTTCTGGATACGGCCATCGCGCAGAGCAGGGACTCTGCCCGGCAGGGCGTGATCCCGCCGCGCTTCCAGCTCGAACGGGTGATCGCGGGCAGCCAGCGCCTGATCACCGGCGCGCCCTTCGATACCGGCGCGGATTCGCCGCTCTGGGCCGACATTCAGGCCAAGATTGCCAAGGCGCAGGCTGCGGGCACGATTTCGGAAGGCGATGGCAAGACATATGCCGCGCAGGCGCGCACCGCGATCCTCGCGCTCGCCCCGGCCTATCGCGCGGTGATCGCCTGGGCACAGGGCGAACTGTCCCATGCTCCTTCGGGCGTGGTTGGCGCGGGCTCGCTGCCGGGCGGGGCGGCCTGGTACGAGACGGCGCTGCGCCTCAACACCACGACCGACATGACCGCGCAGCAGATCCACGCGCTCGGCCTGTCCGAAGTGACCCGCATCTCCGCCGCCGAAGACGCGCTGGCCAGGAAGGCGGGCTTTGCCGATGCTGCCGCGCTGCGCGCCGACATCATGGCCAAGGACCCGCCGCGCCCATGGACCGATGAACTGCGCGCGCAGCGTCTGGCCAGGGCCAATGCCATCGTGGAGGCCAATCGCAAGCTTCTGCCCGGCTATTTCAACGCCTTGCCCGCCTATGGCACGCAAGTCGTGCGCGAGCCCTCGTTCAGCGAAGTGGCGGGCGGGGCGGCCCATGCCCAGTTCGCCAGCCCCGATGGCAAGCGTCCGGGGCAGGTCTTCCTGCACATGCTGGGCACCAAGGATGTCGACGCCGGGGTCTACAGCCTGATGTGCCACGAGGGCATCCCCGGCCACCTGCTGCAAGGCGACATCCAGGTCCGCCAGACCGGCACCCCGCTGTTCCGCAAGGGCTATGGCTATGTCGCCTTCAACGAGGGCTGGGCGCTCTATGCCGAGGCCTTGTGCAGCGAGATGGGCGCGTTCCCCGATGCGGCGGCCGATCTCAAGCGGCTCGACTACGAACTGTTCCGCGCCGCGCGGCTGGTGGTCGATACCGGCCTTCATGCCAAGGGCTGGTCGGAGGATCAGGCTGTTGCCTACCTGATCGACGTTGCCCACTATCCGTCCGACGATGCCCGCTCGGAAGTGCGCCGCTACATCACGCTGCCGGGGCAGGCGACCGGCTACAAGATCGGCATGCTCAAGATCATGGCCTTGCGCGCAAAGGCACAGGCCGCGCTGGGCCAGAAGTTCGACTTGCGCGGGTTCGACGACGTGGTGGTGAGCGCGGGCTCGGTGCCGCTGTCCGTTCTGGAAGCCCGCGTCGAGGCCTGGATCGCCGCGCAGCGATAAGGGGGCGCCTGACAATCTGTTGATGAGGGGGCCTATGCCCCCTCAAAAAATCGCGAAGGCCATGCTATCTGGGGCCCATGGCCTTCGCACCTTTCGTTCCGCTGCGCGTCTTCTCGTCCTACACGATGCTCGATGGCGCCATCGACCCCAAGGCGATTGCCAAGACGGCGGAAAAGCGCGGCTTCCCGGCCATCGCGATCACCGACCGCAACGGCCTTTATGGAAGCGCCGCCTTTGCCAAGGCCTGCAAGGACGCGGGCGTGCAGCCAGTGGTGGGTACGATGCTGGCCGTTGCCCGTCCCCAGCGCGAAGGGGCGAGCGCGCCTGGTTTCGGCCCGCAGGCGCCGACTATCGACTGGCTGGCGATCTATGCGCAGGACGAGCGGGGCTACGACAATATCTGCCACCTTGTCAGCCGCGCCCACCTCGATCGCCCGCTCGAATATGCGCCCCATGTCCTGCTGAACGACCTCGACGGCCATACCGATGGCCTGATCTGCCTGACGGCTGCCGGGGAGGGGGCGCTCGTGCGCCTGCTCGCGGGCGAACAGCAGAGCGCGGCGGAAAGCTACCTCGACACGCTTCAGGCGCTGTTCCCCGACCTGCTCTACCTTGAACTGGCACGCCGGGGCGAAGCGGCCGAGGAAGCCGCTGAAGACGCCCTGATCGCGCTGGCCTATGCGCGCGACCTGCCGCTCGTGGCGACCAATCCGGCCTGCTTTGCCGATGCCGGTTTCTACGACGCACACGATGCCATGCTGTGCATCGCCAGTTCGACCCATGTCGACAGCACCGACCGCCCGCGCTCCTCGCCGCAATGGTGGGTCAAGCCGATGGAGGTCATGGCCGAGCTGTTCGCCGACGTGCCCGAGGCGCTCGCCAATACCCTCGTCGTCGCCCAGCGCACGGCCTGCATCCCGCCCAAGCGCAAGCCGATCCTGCCCAGCCTCGCGGGTGACAAGGAAGGCGAGGCACGCGCCTGTGCCGCCGACAGCCGCACCGGCCTCGTCGCGCGCCTGCTGTCCTATTACCCGCAAGCGGCGCACGCCGAACTGGAGCAGGTCCTGTGCATGGGCCCCGATGCCGAGCCTGATCCGGCCCAGTTTCCCGAACTGGCCGCCGCTGGCGCATGGGAGGAAGTGCTCGACTATCGCAAGCGCCTCGAATTCGAGATCGCGATCATCAACCGCATGGGCTTTGGCGGCTACTTCCTGATCGTGGCCGACTTCATCAAGTGGGCCAAGGACCACGATATTCCGGTGGGGCCGGGCCGTGGTTCGGGCGCGGGCTCGCTGGTGGCCTGGGCGCTGACCATCACTGACCTCGACCCGATCAAGCTGGGCCTGCTGTTCGAACGCTTCCTCAACCCCGAACGCGTCTCGATGCCCGACTTCGACATCGACTTCTGCGAAACCCGGCGCGGCGAAGTGATCCGCTATGTCCAGCAGAAATACGGCGCCGATCACGTCGCCCAGATCATCACGTTCGGCAAGCTCAAGGCCCGCGCCGTGCTGCGCGACACGGGCCGCATCCTCCAGATGAGCTATGGCCAGACCGACCGCCTGTGCAAGATGGTGCCCAACCACCCGACCGACCCGTGGACGCTCGAACGCGCGCTCAACGGGGTGATGGAACTGAAACGCGAGTATGACCGCGACCCCGAGGTCAAGCGCCTGATCGATCTGGCCATGCAGCTCGAAGGCCTGCCGCGCAACTCCTCGACCCACGCGGCGGGCGTGGTCATCGGCGACCGTCCGCTGGCCCAGCTCGTGCCGCTCTACCGCGATCCGCGCTCCGACATGCCGGTGACCCAGTTCGACATGAAGCATGTCGAGGACGCAGGCCTCGTCAAGTTCGACTTCCTCGGCCTCAAGACGCTTTCGGTTTTGCGCAAGGCGGTCGATCTTCTGGGCAAGCGGGGGATCACCATCGATCTCTCGCAGCTTCCGCTCGACGACGTGGAAGTCTACCGCCTGCTTCAGGTCGGCGATACGGTCGGCGTGTTCCAGCTCGAATCCGAAGGCATGCGGCGCACGCTCGCGGCGGTGAAGCCCACCAATTTTGGCGACATCATCGCGCTCGTCTCGCTCTACCGTCCGGGCCCGATGGACAACATTCCCTTGTTCGGCCGTCGCAAGAACGGGCTGGAAAGCATTGAATATCCTCACGACAAGCTTTCGGGCATCCTGTCTGAAACCTACGGGATCTTCGTCTATCAGGAACAGGTGATGCAGGCCGCGCAGATCCTGGCGGGCTATTCGCTGGGCGATGCAGACTTGCTGCGCCGCGCGATGGGCAAGAAGATCCAGGCGGAAATGGACGCCCAGCGCCTGCGTTTCGTGGCAGGCTGCAAGGAGGTTTCGGACATCGAGGCGGGCAAGGCCAACGAACTGTTCGACTTGATCGACAAGTTCGCCGGCTATGGCTTCAACAAGAGCCATGCGGCGGCTTATGCCCTGCTGGCCTATCACACCGCCTGGTTCAAGGCGCACTACCCCCACGAATTCTTCGCAGCCTCCATGTGCTTCGATATGCATCAGTCTGAAAAGCTGAATGTTTTTGTCGACGATATGCGCCGCAAGGGCGTCGCGCTGGCCGGGCCCGACATCAACGCGTCGGAGGCCGAATTCACGGTCGAGCGCACCACCGATGGCCATGCGGTGCGTTATGCGCTCGCGGGCCTGCGCAACGTGGGCGAAAAGGCGATGGATGCCATCGTTGCCGAGCGCGAGGCCAATGGGCCCTTCGCCACGCTCGACGACCTGTTCAAGCGCATCCCGGCAGGCTCGATGAACCGCCGCCAGCTCGAAGCGCTGGCCGCGGCGGGCGCGCTCGATTGCCTCGACACCAACCGCGCGAAGATCATCGCCAACGCCGAACTGCTGATGGCTGTCACCGACGAGGCGGTGCGCACGCGCACGTCCGGGCAGGGCGGGCTGTTCGGCGGCGACGGCCACGACCAGCCCGCAACGCGCCTCGTCGAAACCAAACCGTGGAGCCGCGCCGACCAGATGGCCGCCGAGCGCGAGAACTTCGGGTTCTATTTCGCCGCCCACCCGGTCGAGGAATATCGCGCGGTCGCCAGCGCCAATGGCGCGCGGACCTATGGCAGCCTGATGGCGGGCGCCGGAGAAGGCGGCGGGGGCCGTTCGGGCGCGGTCATGGCCGCGCTCGTCGAGAACGTCCAGAAGCGCAAGACCAAGCGCGGCAAGGACTTCATCATGGCCGATTTCTCCGACAGCAGCGGCCTGTTCACGGCCTCGTGCTTCGAGGAATCGCTGGTCGATGATTTCGTCCAGTGGGCGCGCGAGGGAACCTGCGTCCTGCTCAATGTCGAACTCGACCGTCCCAATGCCGACGAGCCCCCGCGCGTGACCGTGCGCGGCGGGCGTCCGCTTTCCTCGGTAACGAACGCGGCGCGGATGCACCTCACGCTCGACGTGGGCAGTGTCGAGGCCATCCGCGAACTCGCGCTGCTCCTGCCCCGGCAGGAGGACGCCAAGGGCGAAGTGATCGCCCGCCTGCGCACAGGCACGGGCGAGGCCCCGCGCGTGCGACTGGGCCGCAATTTCAAGCTCGACACCGACCTGATCGAACGGCTGCTGCCGATCGAGGGGCTGGCCAATGTGGCGCTGACGGCCAAGGCCGACAGTCACTTGCGGCTGGTGAAATAGGCTTTCGCGAAGAAGCCGGAACGAAAGCGCCGGACAGAAAGGGATTAAGGATGCTGCTGGGTTCCATGCAGGATTGGCCGCTGCGCGTGGGCCGCCTGATCGACCATGCCGCGCGCGAACATGGCCACCGCGCCATCGTGAGCCGCTGGGCGGACGGGCGCGAGACACAGACCAGCTGGGGGCAGGTGCGTGTCGATGCGCTCAAGCTGGCGCGCGCCTTGCGCGAGGCCGGGATCGGCGCGGGCGACCGCGTGGCGACGCTGGCCATGAACCATGCCGCCCATCTGGTCGCCTGGTATGGCGTGCCGGGGGCAGGCGCCGTGCTCCACACGCTCAACCCCCGCCTGTTCGACGATCAACTGGCCTATATCGTCAACCATGCGCAGGACCGTGTGCTGCTGTTCGACGCGGCCTTTGCCCCGCTGGTCGAGCGGATGAAGCCGCACTGGCCGAGCATCGAGCACTATGTCTGCTTCGACAGCGCCGGGCCTGCGCCGCTGTTTGCCGACTGGATCGAAGGGGCGGAGGCCGAAGGCTGGGTCGAGGGCGACGAGCGCGAGGCCTGCATGCTCAGTTATACCAGCGGCACGACCGGCGATCCCAAGGGCGTGCTCTATTCGCACCGCTCGACCGTGCTTCATGCCTTCGGTGTGCTTCAGCCGCAGATTTTCGCGCTGGAAAGCCGCTCGGTCATGTTGCCTGTCGTGCCGATGTTCCATGCTGCCTGCTGGGGCATTCCC
>Ga0075011_10000863_pt1 | contig 16233 bp, 12 predicted proteins | sample TARM_MetaG_T_14_FD_72354 | JGI IMG/M metagenome (GOLD analysis project Ga0075011, IMG submission 72354) | Freshwater microbial communities from Pennsylvania, USA, analyzing microbe dynamics in response to fracking - TARM_MetaG_T_14 | ecosystem: Environmental > Aquatic > Freshwater > River... | reverse complement strand
CCCGCCTCGGCGATCGTCCCGGGCGGGACCGTCAACATGGTCGCCGGAAACGGCGAAACCGTTCCGGTCACAAATGATTTGACCGAAAAGGAACTACAGATTATCCAGGCAGGTGGCCTCCTGAACGCTGTTCGGGAAGGCAAGTCCTAAGATCGGCACGACGTTGCCTCCCCCTCGGGGAGGCAACCTGTTCATCATAGCTATCGGAGCAAAAATGTTAGAAGTAATGCGCAACAATGCATCCGGCTGGATCGTCAAGATACTCTTTGCCGTCATCATCTTCATCTTCGTCTTCGCCTTCGGCATGTCCGGGCTGAACGACACGGGCGACCCGACCGTGGCCACTGTGAACGGCCAGACCATCTCCCGGGCCGAATACCAGCAGATGTATGAACGCGCGGCGGAAAATCTCCGCCGATCCAACCCGGATCTGCCCTCTGCGCAACTCAGGTCCCCGGAATTCAAGCAGATGGTTCTCGGCCAGCTGATCAGCGAGAAACTCCTTCTCGATCAGGCCCAAAAGCTCGGCATCCGCGCTTCGGACAAGGAAGTGGCCCAGGGCATCGCCTCGGTGGCCGCCTTCAAGGACGCCAAGGGCAACTTCGACAAGCAGCGCTACCTGGCCGCCCTGCGTGAAGTCCGCATGACCCCGGCCGAGTTCGAGACGAGCTATCGCCAGGATCTGACCATGCAGCGGGTCAAGGACGCCGTTGCCGCTTCGGCCGACGTGTCCGAGGCCCAGGCCCGCCAGATATTCGACTGGATCGGCGAACAGGCCCGCCTCGACTACATCGAGGTCCTGCCCGTGGACTTCCGCAAGGACATCAAGGTCGGCGAAAGCGAGATCGAGGCCTACTACAAGGCCAACCAGGACCGCTTCCAGATACCGGCCCAGATCACGCTGCGGACCCTGTCCTTCACCCCCGCCTACCTGTCCAAGTTCCAGGCCGTCACCGACGACGAGATCGAGAAATACTACGCGGCCAACAAGGACGCCATGCAGGAGCCCGAGCAGATCCACGCCCGCCACATTCTGGTCACGGTCAAGGACTCCGACTCCGCAGCCGCCCGGGAGAAGGCCAAGGAGCGCATCGATAAAATCTACAAGGAAGCCAAGGCCGGGGCGGACTTCGCCAAACTGGCCGAGGACAACTCCGACGGCCCCAGCGCGCCCAACGGCGGCGACTTGGGCTGGTTCGGCGAGGGGGCCATGGTCCCCGACTTCGAAAAGGTCGCCTTTGCCCTGAAGAAAGGCGAGGTGTCCGAACCGGTCAAAACCCGGTTCGGCTGGCACGTCATCAAGGTCGAGGACAAGAAGGAAGGGACCACCGAGACCCTTGAAGAGTCCAAGACCGAGATCAAGAACCGCCTAGCCGAGGAAAAGGGTTCGGACAAGGCCAACGACCTTCTGGATCAAGCCACCGACCGTCTCGTGTCCGGCATGGCCCTGACCGACATCGCCGCCGAACTCGGCCTCGAGACCGAGACCACCGATCCCATGCCCGCCCAGTACCTGGCCCAGACCTTCGGCATGTCCGCCGACACGGCCAAGGCCGTGGCCGCCCTGGACGCCGGAGCCGCCTACAAGAGCCCGGTGGCCATCAACGGCGGCTACATGCTCGTGGAAAAGGTCGAGGACACCCCGCCCTCGATTATGGCCCTGGACTTGGTCCGCCAGACCATCGTCAACACCCTGAAGAACCAGAAGGGTGCCGAACTGGCCCAGAACGAGGCCGACAAAATCCAAGCGGCCCTGACCGGCCCCGACGCCAAGGCCGCGGCCCGGAAATACGGCTCGCGCATCAAGACCACCAAGCCGTTCAACCGCCAGGGCAATATACCCGAATTGGGCCAGAGCCAGCCGTTGGCCAAGGCCGCCTTCAACGCTCAGGGCAAGGACTGGTTCAAACTCGTCTACACCATGCCCGGAGGCGGCGCGGTCCTGGCCCGGCTCAACGAACGCATCCCGGCCTCCGACGCCAACTGGAAGGAACAGAAACAGTTCTGGATGGATCAGGCCGGGCAGAACTACCGCCGCGAAGCCGTGGCCGCCTTCATGGACGACCTCAGCAAGAACGCCGAGGTTGAAATTGCTAGGCCGGATATCCTGAAATAAACGGACGCATTACCGATATGTAAAAGGGCTGCTCCTGATGGAGCAGCCCTTTTTTGCGCCTCCGGCGGCCGGGGCGCCGCCCCGAACCCCGCTTAAGAACCCTTTGAAAAGGGGCAAGACGAGAACAGCGATCTTTCCCGGGCATGCATTCAGCGGCAATCCACCGAAATACGGGCCAAAAATGACGAGCCTTGACTGGAAGCGGCGAGGCGGCCGTTTTCCTGGCGCATGGCCGGGCAAGCGCCGGTTTTTCAAGATGACAGACTCGATATAGGGGCATATGGGTTGAAGTGCCGGTTCCCCTTCGGCAAGCAAATTGAGAGGTACTATGTCGCATATACTGGATATCATCAGCAACGATTGGATTTTCGTCGTCCGCCTCCTGGTCGCCATGCTCCTGGGCGGCCTGGTCGGGCTGGAGCGGCAGATCAGAGGCCGGGCCGCGGGGTTGCGCACGAACATTCTGGTGTGCATGGGGTCGGCGGCCATCATCGTCACGTTCCAGAAACTCTCCATCGAGATGAACATGGTAGCGGACTCCGCCATCCGCATGGACCCCGCCCGCACTGCCGCGGGCGTGATAACGGGTATCGGATTTCTCGGGGCCGGAACCATCGTGAAGAGCCAGGATTTCGTGCGCGGGCTGACAACGGCCGCCTCCATCTGGGTGGTTTCGGCCATCGGCGTGACGGTCGGCCTGGGCGAGTACGTCATCGCCGTCCCGCTGACCCTGCTGGTCCTGATCGCCCTGTACGCGCTCCACCGTCTGCCCATCAGCGGCGACCAGTTCTATTCGCTGCGCCTCGAATGGACGGGCGGCCTTGACCTGCTCGACGAGGTGACGGAACGGATTCATGAGGAACAGATCGAGATCATCGAACGCAACGTCTCCCGCCAGCCCAATACAAAGCAATGCCGGGTGAACTTGGGCCTACGAATGCGGGACACGCAACGCCGCGTCTCGTTCTTCGACCTGCTACAGGCGGACGAACGGTTCACCGAAGTCGGCCTGAGCTGACCCCTGAAAGTGAACGAACAACGCCGGACATCGCAGCCCGGTGTTCTATTTTTCGATCGGCGGAAGCGCACAGGAGATTTTCGTCGCAGTAAGCGGTCGGCTTGTCCGCCGCCTCTTCTTCGTTGGCTATTTGTTCTGTTCCCTGTTCGTGTGGCAAAACCCTTTGAGACGGTTATCCACGCCGCTGGGAGGGTTGGGCATAGGCCACCCAAGCAATCATGCGGCGTTTTTTACCCACAATCTCCAACCGGCACGGTTGAAGGCTTTCCGACCGCGGCCTTCCGTTGCAGCACGCACCTGAGGGAAGCGAACACGGGATTCTCTAGGCCCTCGGCCTTGAGCGGGTGCAGGCCAGCGCCCTGCCCGGCGGAGACGCCCGCCCGGCGAGGGCCCTTCCCTGCCTGCTACCCGGGCATTTTCACGACCGCATAGAAGCCGTTCGAATGATGTCCGTGCATGGTCTCGTAGACGACTTCTTCGAAGACCAGGGTCTCGAAGCCGGAGAAGAGTGCCTCCATGTGGTTACGGTCGTGGTGGCGCAGGATACCGCCGTCGTCCACGTCGAACACGCCGTAGAGGCCGTATTTTTCCTGACCGAACTGGTAGCGGTCGAGGTTGCGGCGGTCGCGGTTGAGCAGGAAATCGTTGACGTAGAGCAGGCCGCCTGGCCTGAGAACGCGCTTGAGTTCAAGCAGGGCCTCGGCCTGGGTGCGGGTTTCGAGCATGCAGGTGAAGACCGCGAGCATGACGGCTGCGTCGAAGGTGTCGTCCTCGTAGGGCAGCGGGCCGCCGGGATAGGCGGCCAGGTTGAGCTCGGGATGTTCCGCAAGCCCACGCTTCACAAGCGGCTCGGAGAAGTCGATGCCGGTCAGGTCATTGTACCCTGCCTGGTCCAGTTCGGCCATGATCCGGCCATAGCCGCAGCCGAAGTCCAAGATACGGGCCTTCGTGTCCGATACGTGTTCGCTGAACACGTCGATCCGGAACGGGGTGGTGAAGGTCTTGGCCGCACACTTGTCGGCCCAGTAGCGTTGTAGGTCCGGAATGGGAAAGCTCCTTGCTAGAGGGTCAGCCGAACGGTGTAGAGTCCGCGCCCGCGCTGGACGCGCATCATGACCGTCTTCTGCATGCGGTTTCGCAAAAAAGCGTTGAGCAGGTCGATGCCCGAACCAAGGCTGCGGTTGCCTATCTGGTGGATGACATCGCCCTGTTTAAGGCCGAGCTTGGCCGCTGCCGAGCCTGGGATCACCTTGGTCACCTCCGCGCCGGTTCCCTGCTGCCTGTCGGCCAGTTCGAAGCCCCAGCGGGTACGCACCAGCTTGAGCGCCATGGCCTTGTCCAGGACCTGGGGCCTAAGGTGGAGACGGACCTCATGTCCGTCACGCAGGGCGAGCAGGTTGGCGGACTCGGCCTTGGTCACGCTGAACAGCCGGGTCAGATAATCGGTCTTGTTGGCCAGGGGCCGGCCGTTGAAGGATTTGATCACGTCGCCGGGCTTGACCAACGCGTCCGCGGCCGGGGTGCCGGGATAGACCTCGGTAACGAGCATGCCGTTGAGGTCCTTGAGCTTGAAATAGCGGGCCGCTGCCTGGTCCACGTCCTGGCCGAACAGGCCGAGCCAGATGGGCGAGACGTGGCCGGAGTCGAGCAGCTCGGCGATGACGTGCTTGGCCTTGTTGATGGGGATGGCGAAGCCGATGCCCTCGGCCCGGGCCTGAATGGCGGTGTTGATGCCGATGAGCTCGCCGTTGATGTTCAGGAGCGGGCCGCCCGAGTTGCCGGGATTGATGGCCGCGTCGGTCTGAATGAAGCTGCCGTAGGCCCCGCCGTTGGTCTTCATGGGCCGGTGCAGGGCCGAAACCACGCCGGTGGTCACGGTGTTGGAGTAACCGAACGGGTTGCCGATGGCGATGACGGTCTCGCCGATGAAAATACCTTCCGAATCACCCATGGAGACCTGAGGCAGGTCCTTGCCGTTTTCGAGCTTGAGCACGGCCAGATCGAAGTCCGCGTCCGAGCCCACCAGATCGGCCTTGAACTCGCGGCCGTCCTTGAGGCGCACGGATATGTCGCCGCCCGAGGCGATGACATGAGCGTTGGTCAGGACCAACGCCTTTTTGCCGTCGATGATCACGCCCGAGCCCAGGCTCTGGGAGCGGCGGGGACGCTGGTCGAAGTGCTGCTTGAAGAACTGATCGAAAAAGGGATCGCCGAAGGGCGAGCCGCCGCCCTGGACCGTTGCGGTCACGGTGATGTTGACCACGGAGGGGCTGACCGATTCCACGGCGAGGACCACCGGAGTGCGGCGGTCGGCAGCAAGGGCGGGGACAGAGGCGAAGCAGAAAAGGAGAAAGAGAAGGAAAACGGGGAATACGGAACGTTTCATGTTACCTGCCTTGAGCCATGGCCCTGAGGCGCGCGATACGATCTTCAATGGGTGGATGCGTGGCGAATAGGGACGCGGCCCGGCGTCCGCTGAACGGGTTGACGATGAACAAATTCTCGGTGACCGGATTACCCTGAAGCGGCACCCGCTGAGCGGCGGTGTCGAGCTTGGACAGGGCGTCGGCCAGGTCGTTCGGATTGGACAGGCGCGCGCCGGTGGCGTCGGCCAGGTACTCGCGCGACCGGGAGATAGCCATCTGGATCAGGGTGGCGGCCACGGGCGCAAGAAAGGCCATAGCCAGCGCAGCCAGGGGGTTGCCGCCCTCGTCGTCACGGGAAAAGCCACCAAATATGGCGGTGAACTGAAGCATGTTGGCAATGAACACGATAGCCCCGGCCAGGACAGCCGCGATGGTCTGAATGAGGATGTCGCGGTTGACGATGTGGCCGAGCTCGTGGGCGAGCACGCCCCTGAGCTCGTCGGGGTCCAGAATGTTGACGAGACCGCGCGTGACCGCGACCACGGCGTTTTGCGGATTGCGGCCGGTGGCGAACGCATTGGGCGCGTCCTGGGGGATGAGCACGATGCGCGGTTTGGGGATGCCCGCGGCCTGCGCCATGTCGCCCACCACCCGGTGGATGTGCGGGGCGTCGCCCGGGGACAGGGGGCGCGCCTTGTACATGCGCAGAACGATCTTATCCGAATACCAGTAACTGCCCACGTTCATGAGCATGGCGAATCCAAAGGCCAGGAACAATCCGGCGCGACCGCCCATGGCTCCGCCCAAAGCCATCAACAGGCCGGTGAGCAGGCTCAGAAGCAGCAGGGTTTTGATCTGACTCGTCATAAGGGGTGATATCCTCCGATCATCACGCAGCAACGCGAAACCAGTAGATAGGTATTCGCCCGAAAAGGTCAAGACCCGATGCGACTCCCTGTCCGGCACCCGGTGCCGATCCGGTTATTTACTGTTATTGTCTCGAGAAAAACACAGATACAGTTTGCCCACAGGCAAAAATCATTATAATACGGTAAGCCAAAGGACTATTGCTGAATTCGGGAGGTCGAGATTATGACAGCATGCAATTCCGAGAGCCCAACGCCCAAATCCACTAAAATTTCCACCGTCGGCACTGCCAAGATCGCCAATCCCATCAAGTTCGGCAAGTTTGTTGAGGAAGACGACGCCGTGTTGGTCAACATCTCCCGCAGGACCGTGGAGGGCTCGGCCAAAAGCCGCAAGAAAGTTGAGCGATTATATTTCGAGCCCGCCGGTCCCCGCGACAAGATTTACTACGACCCGAGCAAGACCAAGTGCGCCGTGGTCACCTGCGGCGGACTATGCCCCGGCCTGAACGACGTCATTCGGGCCATCGTCATGGCCGCCTTCCATGAATACAGGGTCCCGTCCGTGCTCGGCATTCAGTACGGGCTGGCCGGATTCGTGCCCGAGCAGGGCTACGACGTCATCGAACTGACCCCGGACTATGTTTCGCGCATCCATGAATTCGGCGGCACGGTGCTGGGTAGTTCGCGCGGTCCCCAGGACCCGGAGGCCATCGTGGACGCACTGGAACGCATGAACGTCTCCATCCTGTTCATGGTCGGCGGCGACGGGACCATGCGCGCGGCCTCCACCGTGGTGGCCGAGATCGCCAAACGAGGGCTGTCCATCTCGGTGGTCGGCCTGCCCAAGACCATCGACAACGACATCAACTACGTCTCCCCCTCCTTCGGTTTCGACACATCGGTGGAGACCGCGGCCATGGCCATCAAGGGGGCGCACGTGGAGGCGACCGGCGCGCCCTGGGGCATCGGCATGGTCAAGGTCATGGGCCGGGATGCGGGCTTCATCGCGGCCCAGAGCGCCCTGTCCTGCCAGGAGGTCAATTTCTGCCTCATCCCGGAGGACCCCTTCGACCTCTACGGCGAGAACGGCTTCCTCGCCGCTCTGGACGAACGCATGAAAAAAAGCGGCGACGCGGTCATCGTGGTGGCCGAAGGCGCGGGCCAGGACCTCCTGGAGGACTCAGGCAAGCAAGACGCCTCGGGCAACGTCAAGCTCAGCGACATCGCCGCCCTGCTGAAAAGGGAGATTCTCGAACATTTCAGGAAGCAGGATATCGAGGCCACGCTCAAGTACATCGACCCGAGCTACATCATCCGCTCGGTCCCGGCCAACGCCAACGACCGCATCTACTGCTCGTTCCTGGGCATCCACGCGGTCCATGCGGGCATGTCCGGCCGCACCGGCCTGGTCATCTCCCGCTGGAACGGCCGCTACGTGCACATCCCCATGGCGGTGGTCACCCGGGGCAAGAAGCGCATCAGCACCTGCTCGAACTACTGGCGGGCCATACTCGAGTCCACGGGCCAGCCTTTGTCCATGAAAAATGATTAATGGGAACAATAATTATTCTTGATTTGTTGACAAACCGGATGTATGCATCCCTGAACGTTAAGTATTTTGTTATCACTATGAGGTATGTTAAAGCAATATCCACAAGGGGGTTTGTATGGATGTGCTGATGCTTTCCCGGCTGCAATTCGCCGCAGCCACCATGTTTCACTTTATTTTCGTGCCGCTGACGCTGGGGCTGTCCGTCCTCATCGCGTGCATGGAAACGGCCTATGTGCGCACCGGCAACGAGGTGTACAGAAAAATGGCCAAATTCTGGGGAAAACTGTTCCTGGTGAATTTCGCGCTCGGCGTAGTCACCGGCATCACCCTGGAGTTCCAGTTCGGCACCAACTGGTCCCGGTATTCCATGTACGTTGGCGACATCTTCGGGTCACTCCTGGCTATCGAGGCCACGGCGGCCTTCTTTCTTGAATCCACCTTTATCGGCGTCTGGCACTTTGGCTGGGACAAGCTCTCGCCCAAGGCTCACGCCATCACCGCGTGGCTGGTGGCCGGTGCCTCCAACCTGTCGGCCATCTGGATTCTCATCGCCAACGGCTTCATGCAGAATCCCGTGGGCTACGTCCTGCGCAATGGCCGGGCAGAGCTGACCGATTTCTGGGCGGTCATCACCAACAAGTACGCCTGGCTCGAATTCTTCCACGTGGTCCCGGCCTCTCTTCTCCTGGCCGGGTTCTTCATCGTCGGCATCTCCTCCTGGCACCTGCTGCGCAAGAGCAACACGGAGTTTTTCCAGAAATCCTTCAACCTGGGCATCTCCGTAGCCCTGGTCTTCGCCCTGTTCACCGCAGCCGAAGGCCACATCCACGGCAACAACCTGTCCGACACCCAGCCCGCCAAACTGGCGGCCATGGAGTCCCACTGGGAGACCCAGAAAAACGCTCCCATGTATCTCCTGCTCATCCCGGGAGAGGACGGCAACGTGCTCCAGACGCTGCCCCTGCCCGGTGTGCTGAGTTTCCTGGCCTACAACGACTTCAACGCCGAGGTGAAGGGACTCTACGACTTCCCCAAGGAAGACCGGCCCCCCGTGGTCCTGTCCTTCCTCTCCTTCCGGCTGATGGTCGGCCTGGGCACCCTGTTTATCCTGTTGGCCGGATTCGGCTTCCTGGTACGCAACAAGCTGGACAACTATCCCCGTCTCCTCAAGGTGCTGCCCTTCTGTATCCCGCTGCCTTACTTCGCGATATGGGCAGGCTGGACGCTGACCGAGGTGGGCCGCCAGCCGTGGATCGTCTATGGGCTCATGCGTACCTCGGACGCGGTCTCCCCGGTGAGAGCAGGCGAGGTGGGCTTCACCCTGGTGCTCATGACCATTCTCTACGCCCTGCTTGGAGCCATCGGCATCTGGCTGATGGTCAAGCTGGCCAAGAAGGGTCCCGAGGACAACACGCCCATCCAGGCCTAATCCCAGCGAATAAAGGAGAAAATCTATGACTACTTTGATGGAAACCGGTTCGCTGCACTACTACCTGGCGATGATTTGGTTCGTCCTCTGGGGCGTGCTCTGGGCCATCTACTTCGTCCTCGACGGCTTCGACCTGGGCGTGGGAACCCTGCTGCCTTTCCTGGCCCGGTCCGATGCGGATAAAAGGGCAATGCTCAATTCCACCGGACCCTTCTGGGACGGCAACGAAGTCTGGCTCATCGCGGCCGGCGGCGTGACGTTTGCCGCCTTCCCCTATGCCTACGCGCAGATGTTCAGCGGACTGTACCTGGCGCTCATGCTGCTCCTGTTCACCCTGATCGTGCGCGGCGTGTCCTTCGAATTCCGCTCCAAGGTGGAGAGCCCGAGCTGGAGAAAGGTCTGGGACACCGCCCACGCGGTCTGCTCCTTCCTGCCCGCGCTGCTGCTCGGCGTGGCCTTCGCCAACATCTTCCAGGGCATTCCCCTGGACGAGACCGGATTCTCCCAGGCCGGACTGTTCGGCCTGCTCAACCCCTACGGCATCGCGGGCGGCATCCTGTTCGTGACCATCTTCATGATGCACGGTGCCCTGTGGCTGTGCATCCGCACCACCGGCGAGCTCAAGGCGCGGGCCGAATCCGTGGCCACCAAGCTGTGGCCCGGCGTGGTCATCCTGACCGTGCTGTTCCTGGCCTACACCGCCATGTCCACGCAGCTGTTCGCCAACTATCTGGTCTACCCGGTGCTGTTCGTCATCCTGCTGCTGCCCGTGGCCGGGCTGGTGCTCATGCGCACTTACCTGGGCGCAGGCAAGTACTGGATGGCCTGGGCCTCCAGCGGCCTGTACATCGGCGGCACTGCCCTGTTCGGCGTGGTCGGCATCTTCCCGGCGATCATCCCGTCCAGCCCGAACCCGGCCAACAGCCTGACCATCATGAACTCGGCGTCGAGCCTCCTGACGCTGGAAATCATGCTCGGCGTGGCCCTGATCTTCGTGCCCATCGTCATCGGCTACCAGTCCTGGGTCTACAAGCGGTTCGCCACAGCCATGAGCGAAGACGACATGCACTATTAACGAAGTGCTTCCCTGAAACGAAAGACCGCCCGGTCCGGATTTTTCCGGACCGGGTTTTTTGGTGTTGTTACATGCAAAAACAGTTTCCGGTCCGGTTTCCTCTCCGTTCCGGCTACCGTGCAGGGATGCACAACGAAAACCGGCCCCCCCACGCAAACGGACCGTCCGGAAGCTCCCGCCGCGCCTTGCTTTCAGCCGCCGAGCTCCCTTTCTATCTTTTTACAACCCAAGGCCGTTCTGCTAGGTTGCACCATTCTTTGCACAACCCCATACGGCATTGAGGCCGGCCCCGCGTGAGCGCCGCCTGATAATGCTTTTATATAATTCGTTATCTGGCGAATTTTCGCCGCTTTTCAAGGAAGGAATTCCATGGCAATTCTGCTCGGCTTAGTGCGAAGCATCGACCGGCTCAACGAATGGGTCGGCAAACTGGCGGGATACATCTCCCTCCTCATGGTCGTGGTGGTGACCGGAGACGTGATCATGCGATACGCGTTCAATACCACCTTCGTGGCGGTCCAGGAACTGGAATGGCACCTGTTCGGGGCCATGTTCCTGCTCGGCGCGGGCTACACCCTGCTCAAGAACGAACCCGTGCGTGTGGACGTCATCTACCAGCGCCTCAGCCGCAAGGCCCGGGCCTGGATCAACTTTCTCGGCGTGCTTTTTTTCCTGCTGCCCGGCTCCTTCCTGGTCCTGGACACATCCTGGAAATTCTTCAGCATGTCCCTGGCCATTCACGAAGGATCGCCCGACCCCGGTGGACTCCCGGCCCGCTATGTGCTCAAGGCCTTCATCCTCATCGGCTTCGTCCTGGTCGCCCTGCAGGGTGTGTCCATGGGCATCAAGGCTTTTCTGGAGATCATCGGCAAGCCGTATGAACCGGCCCCCGGGACCACGGAAAAGGCCACCCCGGCCAAAGTGGAGGGTGCGTAGATGATGGAAGCGCTCCCCCTGATCATGTTCGGGGTGTTGACCCTGCTTTTGATGATCGGCTTTCCCGTGGCCTTTACCCTGCTCGGCACCTCCCTGGCCTTCGGCCTCATCGGTTTCGGCTGGGACTTCTTCAACCTGCTGCCCATGCGCATCTGGGGCACCATGACCAACCAGACCCTGCTGGCCGTGCCCCTGTTCATCTTCATGGGGGTCATGCTCGAACGATCCGGGTTGGCGGAGGATTTACTCGAGACCATGGCCCTGCTCTTCGGGCGCATGTGCGGCGGCCTGGCCGTGTCCGTGGTCATCGTGGGCATGCTGCTCGGCGCATCCACCGGCATCGTCGGGGCCACCGTGGTCACCATGGGGCTCATCTCCCTGCCCACCATGCTCAGGCGCGGCTACCAGACCGAGCTGGCCACGGGCGTGATATCGGCATCGGGCACGCTGGGGCAGATCATCCCGCCGTCCATCGTGCTCGTGCTTTTGGGCGACATCATCGGCGTGTCCGTGGGCGACCTGTTCATGGGCGCCGTCATCCCGGGCATGATCCTGGTCGGCCTGTACTGCCTCTACATCATCACCTACTCGCACTTCAACAAGGAGTGCGCCCCGACGATCCCGGACGAGGAATGGAACGAAATCCTGGCCGCCGGACTATGGAAACGAGTCTTCAAGGCCCTGGTACCGCCCCTGATGCTCATGACCTGCGTGCTCGGCTCCATCTTCGCGGGTGTGGCCTCGCCCACCGAGGCGGCAGCCGTGGGCGCGTCCGGCGCGATAATCCTGTCCATAGTCAACCGGCGGTTCACCTTCGAGCGGCTGCGCGAAACCATGATGACCACCACGGTGCTGACCTCCATGGTCTTCATCATTCTGGTGGGCGCAAGCGCGTTCGGCCTGGTCTTCCGGGGCCTGGGCGGAGACCACGTCATCCGCGACTACATCACCCACCTGGCCTTCGGGAAATGGACCGTGATGCTCATCGTCATGACGATCATCTTCGTCATCGGCTTCTTCCTGGACTTTATCGAGATCACCTTCATTCACATCCCGGTGCTGGCCCCGATCATGCATGACTTCGGCTTCGATCCCCTGTGGTTCGCCATCCTGTTCGCCATCAACCTGCAGACCTCGTTCATGACCCCGCCGTTCGGCTTCTCGCTCTTCTTCCTCAAGGGTGTGGCACCGCCATACGTGCGCACCGGGCAGATATACAAGGGCATCATCCCATTCGTCCTGCTTCAGCTCTTCGGCATGGGGTTGGTCATCATCTTCCCCGAACTGGCCACATGGCTCCCCTCGGTGGTGTTCGGCGACTAACGGCCCGGAAAATCAAGCCCCTGTCCATGAGGACAGGGGCTTCTTCATGTCGTCGACGCCTGATTGCCCAGTCATACATCAATTTAAACAGGTGTTTACAAGACCTTCATTCAGCCTGGCTTGCCCAAAACATCAGCCCTGTGTATGGTTGCTTCCCTGCATCGAGAACCACCTCCCTGCACGCAACCACCATTTTCCATGAACGGATACTTCATCACCGGCACCGACACCGACGTCGGAAAAACACTGGCAACCGCCGCCCTGCTCCGTGCGTTTCTGGACGCCGGGCACCAGGCCGTGGCTCTGAAGCCGGTCCAGACCGGCTGCCCGCTGCAAGACGGACAACTTGTCGCCGAAGACCCGGCGGTCTACGCCCGGTTCGCCGAGCCGTACTTCCCGAACGGCTATCCCGAGGCGTGCTGCCGCAAGTTCGTCCCGGCCTGCTCCCCGCATCTGGCCGCAGATATGGCCGGTGAAGCCCTGGCTCCCGACGACCTCGCTGACAAGGTGGAAGCGCTGGCCCAAGGCTATGATACCGTGCTCGTGGAAGGCGCGGGCGGGGCCGCAGTGCCGCTGGGCGACGGGCGGACCATGCTCGACCTGATGCAACGGCTGGACCTGCCGGTCATCGTGGTGGCCGACAACCGGCTGGGCGTGGTCAACCACGCGCTCATGACCGTGGAGGTCCTGCGCGGCCACGGCCTGGACGTGGCCGGGGTGGTCATGACCAACACAACGTCCCCGACCGATGACGACGAGAACTTACGACACGACAACGTGAAGACCATCGCCGAGTTGGGCGACGTGCCCATCCTGGCCGACATCCCGCACCTGAAAGGCGCTCCCGTGGCCGAAGTGACGGCCCACGCGGCCCATGCCCTCGAAAGGCTGCCGCAGCCCCGTCCTGTGGACGACGGGCTGGATTTCGACAGAGATCACCTCTGGCACCCCTACACCTCGGCCCTGCACCCCCTGCCCGTGAGCAAGGTCCGAAGCGCCCGGGGCACGCGCATCGTCCTGGACGACGGCCGCGAGCTGATCGACGGCATGGCCTCCTGGTGGTGCGCCATCCACGGGTACGCCCGCCCGGAGCTTATCCAGGCCGCGCGCTCGCAGTTGGGCCGCATGCCCCACGTCATGTTCGGCGGCCTGACCCACGCCCCGGCCATCGGATTGTGCCGAGACCTCCTGGACATGGCGCCGGACGGCATGGAACACGTTTTCCTGGCCGATTCCGGCTCGGTCAGCGTGGAGGCTGCCATCAAGATGGCCCTGCAATACATGCAGGCCAAGGGGCAGACGATACGCACCAGGCTGTTCACCGTGCGCGGCGGGTACCACGGCGACACCTGCGGCGCCATGTCCGTGTGCGACCCGGACAACGGCATGCACCATCTCTTTTCGGGGTTGCTGCCCAAACAGATTTTCGCGCCCGTGCCGGACAGCCCGTTCCACGAACCGTTCGACCCCGAGAGCTTCCGGGAAACGGAACGGATCTTCCGGGAGCGGCAGGCGGAAATCGCAGCCATCATCGTGGAGCCCATCGTCCAGGGGGCGGGCGGCATGCGCTTCTACCACCCGGAGTACCTGCGCCGGTTGCGCCGACTGGCCGACGAGCACGGCGTGCTGCTCATCCTGGACGAAATCGCCACCGGCTTCGGGAGGACCGGCAAATTGTTCGCCTGCCAGTGGAGCGGCGTGACCCCGGACATCCTCTGCGTGGGCAAGGCCCTGACCGGCGGGACCATGACCCTGGCCGCCACCCTGGCAACCGGGGACGTGGCCCGGACCATCTCCCAAGACGGCGGCGTGTTCATGCACGGCCCGACCTTCATGGGCAATCCCCTGGCCTGCGCCGTGGCCCGGGCCAGCCTGGGCATACTCAAAAACACGGACTGGCAGTCCAATGTCCGCGACGTCGAAGGGGGACTTGAGGAGAGCTTCGGCCCGTGCCGCGAACTGCCGGGCGTGGCCGACGTCCGGGTCCTCGGGGCCATCGGCGTGGTCGAGATGAACCGCCCGGTCAACGTCCCGAACCTACAACGCTTTTTCGTGAAAAACGGCGTCTGGCTCCGGCCCTTCGGCAAGCTGATCTACGCCATGCCGCCGTACATCATCAACCGGGACGAAACGGCCCGTCTGGGCGCGGTCGTCCGCGACGCCCTAACCGCCCGCGCCCACCTTTAAGGAGACCGCCATGACCCTGCTCGCCCTCTATTTCGCCCTGTTCATCGGGATGGGCGTTTACGAATACGCCAAGCGCAAGGATTTCGAGGACTTCGTCGTGGCCGGACGGCATCGCGGCGCGGGCGTGGTCGGGGTGTCCATCGTGGCCTCCTGCGTGGGGGCCTCGGCGACCATCGGCATGACCGGCCTGGCCTTTTCCGCCGGAACACCGGCCTTCTGGTGGCTCGGCTCGGGCGCGGCCGGGCTGCTCCTGCTCGGCTCCCTGCTGGCGGGCAAGGTACGCAAAAGCGGGGTCTGCACCCTGCCGGACATGGCCGAAAAATTCATCTCGCCAGCCACGCGCAGGCTGACCGCACTGATCATCGTACCGGCATGGGCCTCGATCCTGGCCGCCCAGTACATCGCCGCGGCCAAGGCGGCCACCGCCCTGTCGGGCATGGACTACTCCACGGCCCTGATGGCCTGCGCCGCGGCCATCACCGCCTACACCCTGCTCGGCGGGCAGAACTCGATCATGAAAAGCGACGTGGTCCAGTACGGCCTGGTCGCGGGCGGCCTCGGGCTGGCCCTGTACTACACGGCCATGGCCTCCCCGGTCTCCCTGGGCTCGGTGGACCTGCAATGGACCAACGAGGCGTTCCCGCTGTCCAAGTGGTCTTATTTCATGCTCATCGTGGGAGGTAGCTACGTGGTCTGCCCCATGCTCTTCGGGCGGCTCTTTTCCGCCCGCTCCGAACGCCACGCAAAGCGGGGAGCCCTGCTCGGCAGCGGGGGCATCGCCCTGTCCGCCGTGGCCATCGTGTGCATCGGTCTGCTCGCCCGGGGACTAGCCCCGGTCGGGACCGACGCGGACTCCATCCTGACCCGGATCGTGCCTTCGGTCATGCCCGCCTGGGCCGGAACCGCCCTGCTCTTCGCCCTGCTCTCGGCCATCGTCTCCTCGGCCGACTCCTGCCTGATCACGGCGGGTACGGTCCTGGAGCACGATCTCATCGGCGGCAAAAGCACCGGCCGCTGCCGCTTGCTCATGCTCGGCATAGGCCTCGGCGCGCTCGTGGTGGCCAAGTCCGGAAGCGGCATCCTGTCCCTGCTCCTGGCGGCCAACGACATCTATGTCTGCGGCGTGGTCGCCCCCATGTTCGTAGCCATCCTGGCCTGGGGCAAACACCCCATCAACCCGCGCACCATGCTCCTGGCCATGCTCGCCGGAGGTACACTCGGCATAGCCGCTGCCTGGACCGGCCTCAAGCTCTTCAGCTTCGCTGGAGTAGGCGTCTCCCTCACCCTGTCCGCCGCCGCGCTCCTCCCCCAACGAACCCCGGTCAAAGCTCCCGGCGCGTAAGGAACACAGCCGACCCCAAC